>CAJHZD010000066.1_pt1 | contig 20284 bp, 17 predicted proteins | sample 9198941 | NCBI WGS metagenome assembly CAJHZD01 (sample SAMEA7708371, study PRJEB35096) | sediment metagenome | biome: marine neritic benthic zone biome [ENVO:01000025]; feature: sediment [ENVO:00002007]; material: shallow marine sediment [ENVO:03000034] sea grass bed [ENVO_01000059] ...
CCGAAAGTTCGACTTGCGTTTCAATACCCGCTGCGAGCCTTCGAGTGTGATCGGCCCGGTGGCTCATCAGATGGGCCTTCGAAACACCGAGGTCATTTTCTAGCGTCCGAAGAACACCTCCCAGGATCGCTGCATCTCCAACATGATCCCCTCCATAGGCTCCGATCAATACGGCCGAATCGATACGGTCCAAGCTCGGACATGAGCTCTGGCGCAGCAGGTGCCGGACCCGAATGGAGGCGCTCAAGAGCTCACCGCACCCGGCCATTACTTCTTCGAGCCTAGAACGCAATGGGGCGTCGGATCCCGTACCGCCGAGGCCTTGGTCGAGATAGGCCTGTAGGAAGATCTTCTCCCGATTGGAGAGATCGCCGGCAATTTCGGGGTAGAGGACCGCGCCCGAAGCGGCGGCAAGGCGATAGATTCCCTCGATCCTGTATATCGTGGAGTGCGTTATCGGAACTCGCCATTCGCAGGAACCGTCCGCAATGGCGTCGACTGTTGCCGCGACAATCTTCGACAGGTGCGTATCACGCTTGGCGAGGGTCGCATGAACCTCGCAGGCGGCTTCTTCATCGACAACCAGGCGTTTCATCGTGGATGTCTAAAGTCCGACCCGATCCTGCTCCGCTCGATCAGATAGAGGCTCTCTCATTCAGCGGCCGGCCCTCGAGCAATCGCTCGGGTCCGAGGACCGAGAGATCCAGCTCGGGCTCGACGCCCCGAACCCGTTCAGAAAGATACCGGCCCACGGCCGGTGCTTGCTGGAGTCCATGACCTGAGAATCCATTGGCCAGAAAGAGCCCCTCCAGATCGGGCCACGGACCCAGGATTGCATTGCCATCGATCGTGTTGACCGCATAGAGGCCTGCCCAACCGTTGGCGAGCCGGAGCCGATCGAAGGCTGGGACTACCTCGACGAGCTCAGGCCAAAGAACGTCATTGAATCTGCTCGCTCTCCACGAAAGCCCATATCCGATCGGATCGTCGTCCATCGATCGCCCCACCATGATCCGATCGTCGCCCTCGCTGCGAAGGTAAAAACCCGAGGGAAAGCTGATCAGGGGCAACGGCTGCCTGGGTTTGACCTCCGTATCCACAAGAAATGCCTGGCGTTTCACCGGCTCGACCGGAATTTCCACTCCAGCGGTCCTCAGGATCTCACTCGCCCAGGCGCCAGCACAACAGATCACCGAACCCGCCGCCAGAGATTTCCCTGAAGCAAGCCGAACCCCGGTGACACGTCGGCCCTTGCGCTCGAGACTCACCACTTCGTCTTCGATGAAGTCCGCTCCGAGCGAGTCGGCTTTGTTTCGATAAGCCATGAGAAACGAATAGCCGTCCAGATACCCGTCCCTGCTGCCAAATGTGGCGCCCGCAAAGGACTCCAGATTGAGGAGTGGCCACCGGCTCTCGGCCTCGGCCGTATCGAGCCATTCGACGCTACATCCCATCTTCTTCTGTCGTTCCAATGAAACCTTGGCGGGGTGACGGCCCCGCTCATCGACAACAAACAAATTGCCCTCGGCACGAAAGCCGACATCGGGAGCCATCCCGTCGACTTCCATGTCTTTGCCGAAGCTCGTCAGCACCTCGAATGTATACCTCGATATCTGAATGTTCGATTCCAGGCTGAACTGGATCCTGGCGTTGCCGGCAGACAGAGCGCTCGAAGCCCGTTGATAGGTCGGATCTCTCTCGATCACGGAGACCGAAAGCCTGGGATCCGAGCTCCGGAGATGGTAGGCGCAAGAAGAGCCCATTACGCCACCACCGATGATGACTACATCGATTGTCTCTTGGATATCCAATTCCAGTACTCGCGGAGCCTGTGCCTCGAATCGAACCGGCTCAACTACTCGGCTTCAAAGCCGGCCGCGACATGGGACCCGTCGCAGTACGGCCGGTTTCGCGAGGCTCCGCATCGGCACAGGGCACCCTTGACTCCGCCCTGGGTCTCGTTACCATCAGCTGCCTCGATCGCGATCGGGCCCTTGACAAGAATTGGTCCATTCGGAGCCATAGAAATCTCGAGCGGCGCTTTCTCGTCAGCCGACTCGCTAGTGGCGAGCATCGCCGCTCCCAGGGTTCCATCGTCCAGAAAGCCGGCCTCGATATGGCTATTGTCGCAGAAAGGCTTGTTCTTCGAATCGCCACATCGACAGAGGGCCACACGATTCTCGTGCTCATGAGTTTCGTCCGGATACTGCAACTCGATGTTTCCCTTGATGTAAAGCGGGCCGTTCACAACCAGACTAGCCTCATTAGATTCGGGGGTCGGTTCGTCCCCGCCTCCATCCTTGCGCTCATAGTGCAGAGCGCCTGTCGGACAATCCCACACAACCTCCGCAATTCGATCGACAGCGGTCAGATCGGGATCGATCCACGGGCGTCGCTCGGGATCGAACACCTCCGGAGAGCCATGAACGCACTCCTCGGCATGAATACATCGAAGTCGATCCCAGCGCACGATCACATCGTTGCCTTCGAACTCGTAGACCTTCTTCTTCGGCATCGGCTCTTCCTCGCTAGTCCAGATAGATATTGTCGACATAGCGCCAGCGCCAGCTCTCCCCGGGTTCGGCTGACTGAATCAGCGGATGACCCGTCTCAACCCAGTGCCGCCGAGCGTGCTGGTTCTTGGATGAGTCACCGCAACCTACGTAGCCGCAAATCATACACCTACGCAGGTGGACCCAGCCGTCTCCTCGACTCGTTCCCAAGGGACGTGCGGATCGGGATCGCTCGAAGCCAGTAAGACACAAGCTTTCTCTCGAAGCAGCCCACAGCTAGCTCGGCAAACCCCGGCGCGAGTAAGCTTGGACGATGGAAGCGTCTGAGATAGGGTCGCCACCGACTCGATGCCAGGATAAACGTTATTTCTGATATTCGATGCGAATCGCGAACCAGGGAAAGGCAGGAGAATGTTCCGAACAACATCAGTCTTGACCGCTCTGGTCGGGGTATGCCTACCGGCGACTGCGATGTCGGCCGAACTGACCGCGATGGAGGAGAAAATCGTCGAACGTGTCGACGCCAGGGCTCGTGAAGCCGAGGCCTTCCTGGAGACGGTCGTCAACATCAACAGTGGCACGATGAATCACCTCGGGGTTCGCGAGGTGGGTGATCGCTATGAGCGTGAGCTCTCGGGAATCGACTTTCAGACCCGCTGGGTCGGATTGCCCGAAGAGATGTCCCGAGCGGGTCATCTATTCGCCGAGATCGATGGATCGCAGGGCGCTCGGGTTCTTCTGATCGGCCATCTCGACACCGTGTTCGAGCCCGATAGTCCGTTCCAAACCTTCGTACGCAAGAGTGACATAGCCTTTGGCCCAGGAACCGAAGATATGAAAGGCGGTAATACTGTCATCCTCTTTGCCCTCAAGGCGCTTCACGAAGCCGGCGCACTGAACGATCGGAGAATCATTGTCGCTCTAACGGGTGACGAGGAGATGCCAGGCTCGCCCCTCGAGATCACCAGAGCAGAACTTCTCGAGGCGGGTCATCGGGCCGACTACGCGCTTGGTTTCGAGGCCGGAGTGCGAGACATTCATACAGCGACGGTGGCTCGCCGGGGCTCGAGCAGCTGGTCGCTAAGAGTTACCGCGACCCCCGCCCACTCATCGCAGATCTTCGAAGACTCGATCGGCGCCGGAGCGATCTATGAAGCCAGCCGGATCCTCGACGGCTTCTATTCACAGATCCGGGGCGAGAAATACCTTACGCTCAATCCTGGCGTGATCCTGGGTGGAACCTCAATCGACTACGACTCCCAGGAGCATCGAGGGACAGCCTTTGGTAAATCGAATGTGATCGCCGAAACCGCCGTAATCGATGGAGATCTGAGATTCATTTCCAAGCAGCAGAAGGAGCGAACACGCGAACGTATGCTTGCGATCGTTGCACAATCGGCTCCAGGGGCCAGCGCTGAGATCACCTTCCAGGATGGATACCCGGCGATGTCACCGACCTCCGGAAATGACGAGCTGCTGGAGAGACTTCGAAAGGTCAGCCTCGACCTTGGTTTCGGCTCGATCGAGCCTCTGGATCCGAGTCAGCGCGGCGCAGCGGACATCTCTTTCGTGGCGGATCGTGTCAAAGGCTCGCTCGACGGTCTCGGTCCCGTCGGGTGGTACGGTCATACTGTCGAGGAACGAATCGATATCAGTACCATGTCGATAGCGACGAAAAAAGCAGCGATTCTGATCTATCGACTGACACATCAATCGGACTAGGTACGGCTTTCATGCCAAGAGACGACATCATCCAATCGATCTTCGGGACTCGGCGTGCCCTGATCGGAATGGTGCACGTTGGGGCCCTGCCGGGAACTCCTTCGAACGCACAACCGCTGTCGCGGATCTGTCGAGTCGCAGAAAAAGAAGCCGCGGTTCTTCGCGACGCCGGCTTCAACGGCATCATGCTGGAGAATATGCATGACCGTCCCTATCTCAAACGCAAGGTCGGGCCCGAGATCGTCGCGAGCATGGCCATCGTCGGACAGGCCATCCGCGAGGCTTCGGGTCTGCCCACCGGCATCCAGATTCTGGGTGGTGCCAATCATGAAGCTCTGGCCGTGGCTCAGGCCTGCGGAGGGAGCTTTATTCGCGCCGAGTCCTTTGTCTTCTCACATGTCGCCGACGAGGGAATCATGGAAGCCGACGCAGGAGACTTGCTTCGCTACCGGCGAGCAATCGGCGCCGACGAGATCTGTGTATTCACAGATATCAAAAAGAAGCACTCCTCCCACAGTCTGACGGCAGATATCGATCTGGCCGAGACCGCACGAGCGGCAGAGTTCTTTCTTTCGGATGGAGTGATCGTAACCGGTGCTGCCACGGGCCGAAGCGCTGACCCGAACGAGGTCGAGGCGGTTTCGCAGGCTGTCACGATTCCAACCTTGGTCGGCTCCGGTCTGACTGCCGAAAACCTGGCTCGGTTCGCAGTAGCCGATGGTTACATCGTCGGCTCCTCGATCAAGAAAGACGGGCTGTGGTCCAACCCGATGGACGCGGCTCGGATCGACTCTCTGATCGCAGCCTACAAGCGACTCGAATCCCGACCGGTCGGCAGAGACGCAACCGACCCGACCCAATGATGCCCGAGCTGGTTGTTCTCGGAAACCTGGCGGTAGACGACATTGTCTATCCCGACGGCCAGACTCGTATGGGCCAACCCGGAGGCGCAGCCATCTATGTTGCCCTGGGAGCAAGTCTCTGGGACCTGGGTGTGGGTCTGGTGTCGCGGGTCGGTAGCGAATACCCCCGTTCGATGCTCGATGCGCTGTCAGATCGAGGTATCGACCTGAAAGGTATTCGCGAGATCAGCGGGCCCGGTCTGCGAACCTGGTTGTTGTACGAGGGCGAGCTGCGCAGAGTCATCCACCGCCTCGATTGCGCAACTCATGCCGAGGCCTCTCCAGTGGCAACCGATATCCCCATCGAATGGAATCCTCGTGCCATCCACATCGCGCCGATGCCGATCGATCTGCAATCGACCCTCGTCGCCATGCTGGCGAAACGTGAAGATCTCGTGCTGTCCGCCGATCCCTACGAGTTGCTCACCGAGTCGAGTCTGGATTCGTGGGTGAGACTCACCTCTCGACTCGATCATTTCTTCGTTAGCGAAGACGAGATCGTCGATGGAGGCTGGCGTGAAGATCCCGATCGAATTGCATCCCGACTCGCATCCCAGCGACTGCAGAGCCTGTTTTACAAACGGGGTTCCAGAGGAGGCACGGTTGTCGCCCAGACCTCCGACGCTCGTTTCGACTGGCGCGGCCGCGCCGAATCGATCGTCGACACTACAGGCGCTGGTGACGCGTTTGCGGGTGGCACTCTAGCGGGTCTACTTGCCGGCGAGCCGGCCGAGATTGCAGTTCGGCGAGGCGTGGTCAGTGCCAGTTTCGCTTTGGCCGGTCAAGGGTGCGAAGCCCTGCTAGCCGCGACAGCTGACTCAGCCGAGCTACGCTTGGGAGAATGGTGTGAAAATCCATGAGATACCTTTCGATTGCATCCGATATCGCTTCAGCCCTCGAATCAGGTCGGCCGGTAGTGGCTTTGGAGACGACTCTCGTCACTCATGGTTTCCAGCATCCAGAGGGGTTGGCGATCGCGCAGCAGCTCGAGCAAGCGGTTCGCAGCGAAGGAGCCGAGCCGGCGACCATCGGTGTCATCGACGGAAGACTCAAGGTCGGCATCGGTGCTAAAGAGCTCGAGAGCCTGTCTCGATCTCGAGCTGTGCCGAAGCTCAACTTGAGCAATCTGGCCGCCGAGATCACAACCAAAGGTATGGGCTCCACAACCGTCGCGGCAACGATGCTGGCTGCCCATCTGGCGGGCATCCGCGTCTTCTCGACTGGAGGGATAGGCGGGGTCCACCGCGGGGTCGCCGAGAGCGGAGACATCTCCGCCGACCTCAAGGCGCTGAGCATGTTTCCCGTAGCCGTCGTGTGCGCCGGTGCCAAGGCCGTGCTAGACCTACCCAAGACCGTGGAGGCACTCGAAACAGGAGGAGTGCCGATCTTCGGCGTCGAGACCGACCAGTTTCCGGCCTTTTATCGTCGCGACAGCGGATTACCGGTCGATCGGGCCTTCCACGACATCCCCGAACTGGCGAAGGCCGTCGGCGCCCACTTCGAGTTGGAGATCGGTTCGGGTATCGTGATCGCCAACCCAGTACCGATCGAGGCAGAGATGCCGGAGGAGATCTATGAGACCAGTCTCAAACGGTCCCTCGAAGACCTGGAAGACAGTGGGGTTCGGGGGCGGGGCGTTACGCCCTATCTGCTCGAACGGCTTCGAACGCTGACCGAGGGCGAGAGCGTATTCTCAAATCGCGCTCTGCTTCTCCACAACGCAAGGATAGCCGCCAGGTTGGCGGTCGCCCTCAGTTAACGAATCGGCACACAGATGCTGGTGATCAGCCGATCCTCGGGAGTGACACCAGGATCTGAAACCCATTCTTCCCAGAGGTTACCGTTCTTTTCGAGACTATGAGCTGCTATGTAGGAGTCGATCTTCTCGATCGTGTCGCGAATGCTGTCGTGGGATCCGACGTGGATGACGCGAATCGCTCGACCACCGTAGGTTTCCTTTACAAAGACCGTGGCCTCATCGGTGGGATCACTGTCGGGTCTGGCCTTTAGCGGAATCCCTGCCTCGAAGTTCCAACTGTCGTCGGTGGCGAGCCTGGTCACGGCGAGAGGTGGCCCCGCTTGTTGCAGCTGATACTTGTTCATGAAGGCGCGCACGCCACTGTACGCACTCCCAAGCGCCTGAGCCATGTCGGCCCGATCCCAAGAGGAGATTCCATCCGAATAGGCCATAGGCACGGGATCGACGGTCACGATCTGAAGCTTCAATTCCGACCAGTCTGCTTTTGGCATCGACTCGGCCAGATTCTTCAGGTTTACCAACCCTGCCTCATAGTCGGCACCCACCATCCGATCCAACATCAGGCCTAAATATCGACCAACGAGATCCCGGCCAAACTCAGTATCGAAGCTCCAGGTGATCTCGGTGCCCCCATCCACTTTCTCGAGCTCGAAATACGCCTGCGCCGTTCCCTGTTTGCCAAAGTCGAGATGGGTTCGAACCAGCTCGTAGGGTTCGCTGGCAACAATTTCCTGGCTGCCAGATCCGACATCTCTCCTCTCGCTCGACCATCTCATCTTGGCTCCAACTCCATACTCGGGCCCTTCGTAGGTAAATTCGGTATTCGGATCGCGGTCGTACCATGGAGACCACCGGTTGAAGTTCCCAAAACCGTTGATCAGAACAAATACCGTCGCCTGGGGCGCCTGAATCAGGACCGACCGATCGACGTGGGCCGAGCTCGGAAGAAAGAGACCAACAACCCCTGTCACCACCACGAGAATCAACAACAGCTTGAGAAGAGTCTTCACTACCTTCATCCATCGAACCTTTCCAGGTGAGCAGAAACCGACGAGCGCACATTGTATGCCCTTCGCATGCGACTTGGGCTATGAATCGAACATCTAACATGTATTTTCTTCCATCAGAGGCTACAATCCTCTGCGGAGAGAAGAAATAACCATGCTTGCTCGACTGCTTACAGCTACCTTCTTTGCGACATTACTTCTCGCCCCATTCGGCGGCCCTGCTGGCGCTCAAACCGAGGAAGAACCCATCGAGGCTCAAGCTCAGGGTAGGAGAAAGTTTCGCGTACAGCAGGAGCGCCCAATCAAACTCGGCACCTCGGGTGGCAGCTCGAGAGATCGAACGGTGTTCTCAGAATCCATCGCCTGTTGCAGCGGTACCTTGGGAGCTCTGGTCGAAAAGAACGGCTTGCTTCACGTGCTGAGCAACAACCACGTCATCGCTCGGTCCAACAAGGCGAACAGGGGTGAAGCGATCATCCAATCCGGCTACCTCGATCAAACCCCCATCTGTCAGGTGCCCCCCGAGACGGAGACCGTGGCCAATCTGTCAGCCTACAAGAAAATCAGATTCGGTGGCTCGAAGAGAAATAGAGTGGATGCGGCCATTGCCGAGATCATACCGGGGAAGGTGGACCCAACCGGCAGGCTCCTCCAAATCGGAATACCGGGATCGGTTGCCGTCGATCCGGCGCTGGGAATGCAGGTCAAGAAAGTCGGACGCAGCACCGGTCTGACACGAGGAGTCATCTGGTCAGTCGACGCGGTCGTCAATGTCACCTACGAGCAGGGATGTGGAACCGACATCGAGAAGACAGCCCGCTTCGTGGATCAGATTGCAATCATCGGAAACAATCGGCGATTCAGCAGAGGCGGGGACTCGGGCTCGATGATCGTCCGAGACGTCTCCAACTGTCCGGCACCGGTGGGGCTACTTTTCGCCGGCGGCACCCTGAGCAACGGCGTCCCCGTCACGATTGCCAGTCCGATGAAGATCGTTCAGAGACAACTCGGCAATCGCCCCCCACGGGGCGATGTCAACCTCGTCGGGTGCGAGCAATCGACCTCAGCCACCGAAGTGCCGGCCCAGGACGCTAGCCAACAGGTCATGGACGATCCGGAATTGAAGTTCGCTCAGCGTCTATTGGCTCGGAAGAAACATCAGCTGATGAGCTCGACTGCGGTCTTTGGTGTCGGCGTCAGCCTGGCCAGCTCGGGTCCGGCCGAGCCAGTCCTTCATATCTACGTCGACAAAGACAAACCCGAGAGCTGGTCTGAACTGCCTTTGGAGATCGAAGGTGTTCGAACCGAGATCGTGCCGACTGGACCTTTCGTGGCGTACTGCAACGACAGGCACACCGACGTTTACGACTAGTTTCCGTTATCGCCGACGCCCCTGGAGGATTCTGAGCTGCTCAACCGACCCGATCGTTTGAGCGAGTCCCGCATCAAGAATTCAATTTGGGCGTTGACACTTCGGAGCTCGTCGGCCGCCCATTTTTCCAACCGACGGTAAAGCTCTGGATCGAGCCGCAGCAGAAAGCGCTTTTTCTCAGCCAATCGAATCTCAGGTGTATAACGTTCCCGTGTTGAGAACCGGAGCACTGGACTGCTCGCTGGTCAGCACTACCATTAGGTTGTTCACCATCGCGGCTTTGCGCTCCTCGTCGAGCTGCACGATTCCCTGCTCGGACAGATCGCGAAGGGCATGGTCAACCATACCCACGGCTGCCTCTACAATCAGTTTCCTCGCTGCCACAACGGCCTGAGCCTGTTGGCGACGAAGCATTGCTTGGGCAATCTCGGGAGCATAGGCGAGATGGGTCAGTCTCGCCTCGTGGACTTCGACGCCGGCAACCACGAGCCTTTTCTGAAGCTCCGCCCTGAGCTCGCTGGCGATTTCTTCCTGATTCGCTCGTAACGAAACTTCGTCCCCGCGCGCATCCCTCGGGTCGTAGGGGTGGCTCGTAGCCAATGAACGAACCGCAGTCTCGACCTGGATGCTAACGAACTCTTCGTACCTATCTACGTCAAACAGAGCCTTGGCGCTGTCGACCACTCTCCAGACAACGACTGCGGCGATCTCGATCGGGCTGCCGCTTTCGTCGTTGACCTTGATCGTGTCACTGGTGAGATTCCGCACTCGAAGCGATACCCGTCGCTTGATGGCGAAAGGATTGCCCCAACGGAAACCTTCGCTGCGACAAGAACCGATATAGCGACCGAAGAAGATCAGGACTCTGGACTCATTGGGCTGAACCGTAAACAAACCAACAAGCAGAATCACCGCGAATACGATCAACCCGACCGCCCAAAAAAGCGAGTCGATCGCTTGATACTGAAGGGCCTGAACAAAGCTCCAGACGCCGAAAGCGCCGAAAACCAGCCCCACCAGCAACATCCCAAAGCCATTGAGCGTCTTGGCCGGATACTCTCGTACCGCTTTGAACTCTTGTGCACTCATGGTGTGTCACCTCCTGGAGGTATGATATCATAATTATATCGTACTTATATCAAAGACACCTACAACACCGCTGTTCCGAAGCCCGATCATCGAGCTTCCGGCGAAGGTCCAGACCAAGTATCGTCGATCTGTTGGCTGGGCTACTTCTTGTCTGACTTGTCCGTCGGGAGACGATCGCCTGGCCTCAGCGGATACTCTCGGTGCTTGCTTCCCTTGCGGTTGAAGAGCCAGACAAACTGCAGATTGCGGAAGCGTCGCAGCGATGCCAAATCCTCATCGGTCAATGAGTCGGGCGCCAGCAGAACTTTCCATTTGGCCATCGTGTTCCGATGATTCCAAGCGATCAAGGGCGAGAAGATGCGATGCAGGAAGCTGCCGGGTCGGAACCAGAACGCCCCGGCCAGATCGAGAACCACCAGTTCTCCATCGTCTCGCAACAGCACGTTCTGGCGACCGCGCAGATCCAGATGGAGAAACCCTCGCTCTTCGAATCGATCCAGCACCTTGGCCAACTCGTTCAGGTAGAACTCTCCTCGATCGTAGCGATCAGGGGAAGTGGTCAGCTGAATGCCGGTGACCGATTCCATCGCCAGCGCGTACCGGTCGACTCGACCGACGAACGCAGGCACTCCGCGCATCTCGCCCAGTCGCCGATACGCACGGCACTCATGACTGATCAGGATCCATCCCATCAGGCGGACCCACCATGGCTTCGGTGCAAAATCTTTGACCACGACTGGGCCCTCCCCGGCATCCACGATCAACAGATCTGCGTTGTAGGGACGGTCCTCGCGCAGCCTGTCGATCGTTTTCCCAGCCAATTGATCGCGTCCAGGAGCGCGCACCGGGCGATCCAAGGCCGGTGCAGCAGGAGTTCCGGGTGTTATGCTTTCGTCGTCCATGAAGCTTTCCGTCTCTGAAGACAAGATAGCGGAATTCGCTGTTCGACTCTAGCAATCCAGATGACCGCCAGGACATACAACCGAGCCCTCGGGCAACTCAGGCTCGTGGCTATGTTCCTACTGGTCGCGGCGCTGCTCTACCTTTCGGAACCTACAAGGCGCAGTGTTTTGGGTGGGCTTTTCTTTGTTGTGATCGGCGAATCGATACGATTCTGGGCCGCAGGTCACCTGTTCAAGACCAAGGAGCTGATCACGAGCGGTCCCTACCGGTACACCCGCAATCCTCTGTATCTGGGCCGCTTCCTGATCTTTACCGGATTGTGCATCATGGTGAGCCTGCCCTACGGCGGCAGCTGGGTCATGCTTCTCTTGGGATACGCTGCGTTTTTTGGCTACTACCTGCCCAGGAAGGAGCGGATCGAGCCAGCGCGACTTCGGGAGGAGCATGGCGAGCCCTTCGATCGCTATCTCGCTGCGGTGCCTGCGCTTTTCCCCAAGCTCCCCGGATACGTGCAAGCATCCCCAGGCAGGTGGCAGTTCGACCGCATGACAAGAAACCGAGAGTACTGGATGGTGATCGGTCTGGCGGCGATTACGATCTTTCTGTGGTTTCGGGCCGGCTGAGGCCAAGGGACTCAGGTTGTTGCCGACTCGACCGAACTGGCCTCGCGTCGGGGACCTTCTCCGTTGTGGAATTGGAGGTCGTGTAGTCGTGCATAGAGACCATGAAGATCGAGGAGCTCCTCGTGTGGGCCTTGCTCGACGACCCGCCCCTCTTGCAGGACGACGATTCGATCGGCTTGTCGGACCGTCGAAAGCCGATGGGCTACTACGAGACTCGTGCGCCCCTTCAACAGCACATCGAGTGCGCCCTGAACGAGGCTTTCCGATTCGGCATCGAGTGCAGAGGTAGCCTCGTCGAGTATGAGGATGGGTGGGTCTTTGAGTAGAGCTCTCGCGATCGCGATCCTCTGTCTCTGCCCCATCGAAAGACCCTCGCCCCTCTCGCCGAGCTGAGTGTCATAGCCTAACGGCAGCTTTTCGATGAACTCGTGTGCGTTGGCAGCTTTGGCAACTTGAACGATCTGCTCGAACGATATGTCGTCGCGGCCATAGCTGATGTTGTTCCGCACGGTGTCGGAGAACAAGACTGTCTCTTGGGTAACCAGACCGATCAGGCTGCGAAGCGACGCCAAGGTCACTTTGCTGACATCCTGGCCGTCGATCGTGATTCGTCCGGAAGTTGGATCATAGAAGCGTGGTACAAGCTGAGCTACGGTGGTTTTGCCGCTCCCCGAGGGACCGACCAATGCGACCATCGACCCCCTTCGAATCGTCAGGTCGAGGTCGACGAGCACGGGATCGTGTTGATAGGCAAAGTCGACGCTCTCGAAACGAATCTCCCGATCGAACCCATCAAGCTCTTTGGCTCCCGGAACTTGCTGAATATCGGGTTGGGTATCGAGCACTTCAAAGACTCGGTCGGCCGCTGCCAGGGCCTGCTGAATCTGGACGTTGACGACATTCAGCTTGCGCACTGAAATATAGAGAACTCCCAGACCCCCGATAACGACCGAGAAGTTCCCGGGGTCTATGAAGCCCTCCGAAATACCGAAACCCGCGATTACCAAAAGCGATGCTCCTGCTAATGCGCCGACTTGCTCCATGATCGGCGACGCTGCAGCCGCAGCTCTGCCTGCCTTGAGATCGACTCTGAGCATCTTACTGAGCGCATCTCTGAAGCGTGAGGTCTCGAACTGCTCCATTCCGAAGGCCTGAACAACCTTGATACCCGAAACTGTCTCTGCCAGAAGGTTGGCAGCTTCAGCCATCGACTCTTGTGACCTTCTCGAAGTCCGGCGCAATCGCTTACCGAGGCGGACCATCGGATAGGCCATCAGAGGCAGGACAATGAGCGCAAACAGTGACATACGCCAGTCGTGAACCAAGACGACGATGAGCATGAACGGAATCATCGCCGCAACTCGAACAAGATCGGCTAGCACTACGGTGCTCACAACCTGAAGTCTTTGCACGTCGCTCATGACTCGAGACAGAACCGAACCGGTGCTGTGCTCCGAGAAAAATCCCGGCGACTGACGGGTGATGTTCTCGTAGAGATCGGTGCGGAGATTCTTGATCACCATGGCGCCGACTTTGGTTGTCATGTACTGACCAAAATAGAGAAAAACACCACGCAGAGCAAAGATCACGACAATCAAAATCGGCACCTGGACGAACGATCGATCTTCGATCCACTCGCGCAATCGACCGGCTGGGATCCACTGCTCGAGCTTGTCCAGGATGTCCGGACCGGACTCGACAACAGTACTGCTGAGGACCTCGTTGACGAGCGGCTTCATTGAAGCTACGAGAATCGACATCAAGCCACCGGAAAGCGCCAAGAGAATGCTGGCAACTACCATTTTGCCCAGATAGGGCCGGTAATAGCCTAGAAGTCTGGAGATTGTCTGCACGATCTCATGCTATCCGTTAACTGGATTGGTGGCGACTCCATACAAGGCGATGGGAGCAGCGAGAAGCGCGTCCGGGATCCCAAACGAGTCAACCAATGGGACTGCTTGATGTCTCATCTCTGCGCAGAGCGTATTCACCATCTTCCGGATTGCCTTTGCCTTCGGGGCCTCCAGGTATCCATGTGCCTGGAACCATCCCCGATCCTCGTTTATCCGATCTAGGGCATAGAGGTCGCACATCAGATTGAGGACTGCAGATAGTGACTCGTCTTCGCATCGGGCGATGCCGGCTACGAACTGCTCCAGCACCACCGACTCGACATGAGCCTCGGCCAGAGCGATCGCGTGGTCCTGCACCTGGTTTAGAGCTTCGAAACTGTCTAATCCTTCATCGAGTCGTTTCTTGATCCGCCTCGCGAGGCTGATCAAGAGATGCTCTTCCCGCCAACGTAATGCTCCTGTCTGAAACTCTCGGCTTCTCAGATGCTCTTCGTCGGTTTTACGTGTGACGACCGGGTTGAGCTCGGCCACGGCCGTGGCGGCCTGTGCCGCAATGTATCGTGCCAAACCCAACACTCCCATCTCTCCGAACTGGCGTCGAAACCCGGTGAGGAGACTCTTCGCCACGAGTTGGAGCAGCACGGTGTTGTCGCCTTCGAAGGTGGTGAAGACATCGGTGTCTGCTTTGAGCGCGGCGAAACGATTCTCAGCCAAATAGCCCTGTCCGCCACAGGCTTCGCGGCACTCCTGGATGGAGTCCGTTGCGTGTCTGGTGGAATAGGCCTTCAGACCCGCGGCTAGGGCCTCTACTTCGCGTCGGTCGTCTTGCGTGGACTGAACGTATCGGCGAACCAAGTGCTTGAGGGCAAAATCGAGAGCATAGGAGGTTGCAACCCGGGGCATGAGCCTTTTCTGGTGAGTTCGGTAGTCTAGAAGAACGACCTCGGCCTGGCCTGCCGGTCCAAACTGACGCCGGCGGTCAGCGTATCTAGTCGCGATCGTCAACGCCGATTTCGAGGCACTCAGGGCACCCAGAGCAACGCTTACGCGACCACCCACGAGAGTACCGAGCATCGTGAAGAAGCGTTTGGCGGGGCTGGCGATAGGGCTCTCGTAGACTCCGTCTTCCGAGACAGATCCAAATCGATCGAGGAGATTGTGCCGAGGTACCCGCACACTGTGAAACCACAGGCGCCCGTTGTCGACGCCATTGAGACCGAGCTTCTCGCCACAATCCTCGATGGTCACGCCCTGGCACGGGTTGCCGTCATCGTCACGAATTGGCACTAGCAAGGCATGGACACCCTGGTTCTGTCCTCCCACTTCGAGCTGAGCAAATACCGTGGCCATCCGACCATGCATTGCTGCGTTGCCGATGTAGTCTTTTCGAGCACCCTCGGTGGGAGTCGTGATAACGAATTCCCGAGTCGCCGGCTCGTACTTGGCAACCGTCTCGAGATCATAAACATTGGAGCCATGGCCGGTTTCGGTCATGGCGAAGCAACCGGGTAGCTCGAGCGAGCCGACTCGGGGTAGATAACTCCTGTGATGATGCTCGCTCCCGAGCTGCAGAATACTCCCACCAAACAGGCCAAACTGAACCCCGAACTTGATCAGGACACTCAGGTCGCCATAAGCGACAGTCTCGAAGGCCGCAATAAAGGCCCCCATGTTGCCGGCGCCGCCAAACTCGATCGGGTAGCTCAGAGCTCCGAGCCCGTTGTCCGCTAGGATTTGCACTCGCTGTAGTACCAGCTGCCGATACTCTTCTCGTTCGATGCCATAGAGATACTCGAACTCGGGCTGGCTGATGAGACTTCGCACCTGCCGACGGATTTCACCGTGATCTCCGTCGAGCAAGGCCGTCATGGAGTCGGTGTCGAAGAGCGATTCGATTCTGGTCGGTAGCCCAGACGGCCGATCGGGCGCCAATAGCTGGGTCACTGCTTCTCCACCCTCCAACCCAAGGATGTTCTCGAGATCGGTCAGTGCTCGGAGTGCCGAGGGTGAGATGTCTATGTCATCCTGACGTGCCATCTCAGCACCGAGATCGGTCAGGCTTCGTCGCTCATCGAGCGGCAGCGATGAGGCCGATCGACGGATCAGAGCCAAAAGAGCCACCAGATCGGCCGATGAAGGTGGATTCTGCGGATCGAGCCAGCCTCCCAGGGCAGTCTGACAAGACTGGTCGAGGCCTTCGACGGCACTCAGCTTGGCACAGATCGAGCGGATCTCCGAGTCTGTGAGCTCGCCATCGGCCCAGGCCACATAGAGCATCGGAAGAAATGGACGCAGAGCAGAATCGAACCGCTCTTGGGGGAGATCACTCAACGAGAGCTCCTTTCACAGCCTCTGTAGCCAAGTGTAGACACCTGGATCCGACCGGAAAACTGGATCCGGGGCCAGGAACCCTCGAAGTCTATCTGGATGGAGTCGTCAGGAGGGCAGATCCAGCAAATTCCAGATCAGCAGCCCGCAAAAGGTGAGCCCGAGAACGACCAAAACCAGACTCGTCCTGAGATCGAGCAAGGGAATCTCGTCGAGCTTCTCCATACTGAGTACTGTGTACACACCGCGATCGCCTTCTCCCCGTTTCGCCACAGCCCCTTGCCCCCTTTCTCCGGCCGGTTCGGGGTGACCTTGAACCCTCGCCGACACGGGCCCCATTTCTGGTTCGACTATCTCCGATCCGAAGAGAGCGGTCTGTCCAGACGGTTCAGCGGCACGGTTCGCAGCTCTCGACAGGTCGGAATTCGAGTCTATTGCGAAAGATTCCGAGCTGTTTTGGAAGCGCGGCTCGCGCCCAGGCTGAGCACGAGAAATATGGCTCTATCTCGATGAAAACATGCCGCTTAGCCTCACAGCGGCTCAAATAGCCATATGGAAATATCTCTAAAGGGGCCCTTCGAATTCAATCGACTTTGCGCCAGTGATCCACAAAGACGACGTCGCCATCTTGTTCGGTCGAGGTCGCCGTGATGCGATCTCCCTCGAACATCGCGATCACAGATTCGCCCTTGAACGTGAACATGATGGTGTCGCCGTCCCGCATCACGGTCGCGCATTGGCTCTTCGCGACCGGGGCGCCATATTTGACAATCCCCAGGCCGTCGACGTTGTTTTGCATCCAGTAGATCGGCGACTCGCAATACTGGTCTTCGGTCAGCTTGTAGCCACCGATGTAGGCGATCGATGCCGTCGAGCCATCTTCGTGCTTCCAGGTGACGTTGAAGTTGCGCCGAGTCTGGGTAAACGTAAGCATCCCGGCGACGCCCTCGGGGGCATGCAGCTTGTTCCCACCCTTCAGATCACGCCACATCAGCTCGTACGAACCGAGCAGATCCATGCTCTGCGCTTGGGCAGGCGGCGTCGCCATAGAACCTAGCGTAAGGATCACTCCCAGGGCGAGCAGAAAAACGATACGCATAGCGCTCCTCCTACAGTACTCAGCAATCGCTGACTCGATTTCTTGAGTACGACTCGTTGTCGAGATCACCACCAGACTACGATTCAGCCCACTGCAAGTCAAGGACTCGGCTCGATATAGCGCATTGGCTCGACCGAAAACTTCGCAAGACATCCGCCACAACAGAAGAAGTAATCGACACCTTCGTACTTGTAGACGTTCGTGGCACCAGATAGTTTCACCGTCATGCCGCAGACTGGATCGACTGCGTTCTCGCCTGCCGATTCAGACTGGCTCTCGCAGGAGTCCTCGATCCCAACTTCTGAGTCTGACCACTCGATCGAGTCGACATTGCGCCTTAGCTGAACGATTCGCGCCAGAATGCTGAGCGCAATCTCTTCCGGCAGTCTGGCTTGGATATCGAGACCTGCAGGCGCATCGAGAGGTGCGAGATCCTCGTCCGAGAAGCCCCTTTTTCTCAAGAAGTCACGGATCGATTCCGACCGTTTTGGACTCGCGACCAAGCCGACATAACCGGCACCAGCGGCAAGCGCTTGCTGGACCGCAAGCTCGTCGTGATCGCCATGAGTGGCCACGACTATGTAGGTCAAAGGCGTGAGGAGAGAGCCGATCTCTTCAAGACCGGCGGCGATTCGATCTGCTCCCTCGACCGCATCGCTGACATGGGGAATCGCAACTCCCGAGATCGAATAGCCCATCGCCTTGCCGAGAGCTGAAAGCGCAGCAGCAATCGGCATGGCGCCTACGATCATGAGATCCGGACGGGGTTGGTGGGGCTCGACATAGATTTCCATAGTTCCACCACTAAAGCAGGTCATCGACAAATCGGTCATTCCGTTGCGGTATGGCTGATCCTCCGGTTCCGACGAAAGACGAATCAGCCTCGCTCGATCGTCCCGAATAGCTGCTATCGCCTCTTGCAACACCATCGGCCGCGCACAACTGCCGCCAATCCAACCGAAAAGCTCACCGTCGAGGGTCACGATCGCCTTGTCACCGGGTTGTCCAGATGTCGGTTTGTCGACTCTGACCACGGTAGCGGTCGCGAAGGGCCGCCCCTGACGCTGTAGCTCGAGCGCCTTGGCAAAGAATTCCGAGTACATGTCAGAAAGCGCGGACCGCCTAGTCGGTGACGCCGTTCTCCCGCAGCAGTTTCCAGACCTTGTCTGGAGTTATTGGAATGTCGATATGACGCACTCCCAAATGAGATAGAGCATCGACCACGGCGTTGGCGATCGCCGGCGGCGCACCCACGGTCGGCGACTCGCCCACACCCTTGGCTCCCAAGGGGTGGTGCGGCGAAGGTGTGATCGTTTTGCCGAGTTCCCATTTCGGAGATTCGACCGATGTGGGCAGAAGGTAGTCGGCGAAGGTACCCGACAGGTTCTGCCCATTCTCGTCATATACGATCTCTTCGAACATCGCAGGAGCAAGACCCATCGTCAGTCCCCCTTCGATCTGCCCCTCGACGACCATTGGGTTGATAATGTTGCCGCAGTCGTCGACAGCCACGAATCGGCGCACATGAACCTCTCCAGTACCTGTATCGATATCCACGACGCAAATATAGCTTCCAAACGGAAAGGTCAGGTTTGGTGGATCGTAGTAATCGGTTGCCTCGAGACCCGCTTCCATCCCGACAGGGTGATTGGTGTAGGCCGCAAACGCAATCTCCTGAATCGTCTTTGCCTGGTCGGGTGATCCTTTGACCTGCCATTTGTCGACATTCCACTCGAGATCCTCTTCGCCTACCTCGAGCAAATGAGCAGCAAGCTTTCTTGCCTTGGCTTTGATCTTTCGAGCCGCCATCGCGCCTGCGGCACCGGCGGTGGGTGTCGATCGACTTGCATACGTCCCCAGACCGTACGGCGCGGTATCGGTATCGCCTTCCTCGATCTGCACATCGGAGGCCGGTAGGCCCAGCTCCTCGGCAATGATCTGAGCGTAGGTGGTTTCATGTCCCTGACCCTGTGATTTGGTACCAAATCGAGCGATCGCCTTTCCCGTAGGATGAATTCGAATCTCGGCCGAGTCGAACATCTTGATGCCGAGAATGTCGTAGTCCTTCGACGGCCCCGCACCTACGACTTCGGTAAAGCTGGAGATCCCAATACCCATGAGCTCGCCGCGTTCGCGCTTCGCTGCTTGCTCATCGCGAAGGGCCCGGTAATCGATCATCTCCAGAGCTTTGTTGAGAGCGGCTTCGTAGTTGCCGCTGTCGTACTCCCAGCCGGTTGGTGACTCGTACGGAAACTGGTCGGGACGGATGAAGTTCTTGAGTCGAAAATCGGCTGGGTCCTGACCGACCTCGGCCGCCATGATGTCCGTCATCCGCTCGATCATGTGAACAGCCTCGGTCACTCTGAAAGAACAGCGATAGGCGACTCCTCCCGGCGGCTTGGTGGTGTACACCCCATCAACAGAAATATGCGCCGCTTGCATGTCGTAGGAGCCGGTACAAATGCTGTAGAGACCCGCAGGAAATTTGGACGGGTTCGCGGCAGCATCGGCAGCACCGCAATCCGAGATCGTATTGACCCGCAACCCGGTAATCTTGCCTTGGCTGTCCGCGGCCATTTCGGCCTCGATGTGGTAGTCGCGCGCAAAGCTGTCGGCTTGAAGATTCTCACTGCGGTCCTCGATCCACTTGACGGGCTTGCCGGTGACAAGGCTTGCAACGGCACAACAGACATAGCCAGGGTAGACCGGGACCTTGCCGCCAAAACCTCCGCCGATGTCGGGCGAGATGATCTGCACCTTGTGTTCGGGCAAACCACTCACCATGGAGAAAACCGTCCGATGCGCGAGAGGTGCCTGCGAGGTCATATAGATCTGCATGTGCTCGGTGACCTTGTCGTAGTTGGCCACCATGCCACAGGTCTCTATCGAGCTGACATGGATCCTAGGCAGATACATCTGCTCCTTGATCACATGACTGGCCTCCGAGAACACCCTGTCGGTGGCCTCCTTGTCACCCGCTTCCCAGTGCCAGATGTGGTTGGTCGGTTTCTCTTTGTCTTCGCGCACAATCACTTCGTCCTTGAGAGCCTCTCGGGGATCCACGACCGCTGGGAGCGGCTCGTATTCGACATAGATCTTCTCCACCGCGTCTGC
>CAJHZD010000029.1_pt1 | contig 20118 bp, 21 predicted proteins | sample 9198941 | NCBI WGS metagenome assembly CAJHZD01 (sample SAMEA7708371, study PRJEB35096) | sediment metagenome | biome: marine neritic benthic zone biome [ENVO:01000025]; feature: sediment [ENVO:00002007]; material: shallow marine sediment [ENVO:03000034] sea grass bed [ENVO_01000059] ...
AGCGAATCTGGCTGGGGCTGATAGATGGTGAGCTCGGCATCGCCCGCCGCCACGGTGCGCGGCCAATTCAGCTCATCGGCTCCCGAGGCGGTGACATTCAAGCCGAGCAAGAGGAAGCTCAGACAGAGGCATTCAACGAGTCGGTTTCGCATGGAGTCTCCTTGGTTGAATCTCTCGGCGCCTGGGCTCGCAGATCTCTATTGGATCAAGTCGAGATCGAGCAGAAACGGCCACCGTGTAACCGTCTACATCGGCACTGGCGCTTAGTCCAGTCACTCTACAGCCAAGTTTCGAGATAATTCAATGAAGTCGGTGGCTGTGGTGAGTGGCCGGTTGGAACAGCCCGATGGACCTGATCGGTGCCGGGCATGCAGGTATGCAGGTTCAACCCGGCGCAGCACCAGACAGGAAGATCGCGGAGAGTCCGATTCATTCAACCTGCAAACCTGCATGCCCGGCACCGTGTGACGCCGTGTGACGTTCAACCTGCAAACCTGCATGCCCGGCACCCTGTGACGCCCCGAGAAGTGGCAGGATCCTGGATCTTCGGCTACGGTATCTAATTCCAGAGCCAAGGTTGCCATGATCTCGATCTCCGATCTTCGTTTTTGCTATCCCGAGGGCGAGTTTGCCCTCCGCGTCCCGCATCTGAGCATCGCCGACCGCGAGCGGGTCGCCGTGATCGGGCCGAGTGGGTCTGGAAAGACGACTCTGCTCAACCTGATCGCCGGAATTCGCCTGCCTCAGCAAGGCAAGATCGTGACCGCAGAAACCGAGGTGACCGCCCTCGGGGACGCGGAACGCCGCGACTTTCGGATTCAGCGTCTGGGTCTCGTGTTTCAAGAGTTCGAGCTGCTCGAGTACCTCACCGTGCTCGACAACATCCTGCTGCCGTACCGGATCACCGGGGCGCTCGATCTGGAGTCCGAGACTCGATCGAGAGCCAGGGCGTTGGCCGTGGAGGTGGGTCTGGCCGACAAATTGAAGCGCTATGTCGATCAGCTGTCACAGGGCGAGAGGCAGAGGGTGGCGCTCTGTCGCTCACTGCTCACCACACCGAGGCTCATCCTGGCCGATGAGCCAACCGGGAATCTCGACCCGACCAATAAAGATCGTGTGCTCGATATTCTCTTCGAGTATGCAGACAGGCAGGGTTCGACTCTGGTCACGGTCACCCACGATCACGATCTGCTACCGAGGTTCGAGCGCGTCATCGATTTCAAGGACTTCTACGATATTCAGTCGCCGGAGCCGCGATCGGCATGAGCGACATTCTCTACCTCGCTTGGCGATACCTCGCCTTCCATCGAATCAAGACGGCGATCCTGATCGCATCGATCACTCTCATCGTATTTCTGCCGGTGGGTCTCAGAGTGATCGTCAGCCAGAGCGCCGAAGAGCTCACCTCGCGGGCTCAGGCCACACCTCTTCTGGTGGGTGCCGCCGGGAGTCCGCTCGAACTTGTGCTCAATTCGCTCTATTTCGAGACCGAGACTCCCAAGCTGGCGACCTTCGGAGATGCCCTGAGAATCTCTGAAACAGGACTCGCCGATGCGGTTCCGCTTTATGTTCGCTTTCGGTCGCGGGATCATCCGATCGTCGGCACCTCGATCGAATACTTCGGTTTTCGAGGCCTTCGTTTCGCAGCAGGTAGGTCGATGGCTGTGCTGGGGGAATGTGTCGTTGGCTCGAAGGTGGCGGAGAAGATGCAGGTCGGGGTGGGGGATAAGGTCATCTCTTCTCCCGAGAGTGTTTTCGATCTGGCCGGCGTCTACCCCCTGAAAATGAGCGTCGTCGGAGTTCTCGAGCCCTCCTTCAGTGCTGACGATGAAGCCATATTCGTCGACCTGAAGACGGCCTGGGTGATCGAGGGCCTGGTACACGGCCACCAGGATCTTGCGAAACCCGAGGCAGCGTCCGGGGTTCTCAATCGCGACGAAGATCTCATTACCGCCAACGCGTCGGTGGTGCAGTTCAACGAGATCACGCCCGATAACATCGATTCGTTTCATTTTCACGGCGACCTTTCGGGTTATCCGCTCAGCGCCGTTGTGGCGGTGCCTGTCGACCAGAAGTCGGGGACTATTCTCATGGGTCGATTCGAAGGCGAGGAGGAACAGTCCCAGATCGTGCGACCGGTCACCGTGATGAACGAATTGCTCTCCACAATTCTCACCATCCAGGGCTTCGTAGTTGCCGCTATTCTCATTGTTGCCCTGGCGACTCTCGCCACCGCAGCTCTTGTGTTCATGCTGTCACTCCGTCTGCGGCGCCGCGAGATCGACACCATGGTCAAGATCGGGGGGGCTCGAGGCCGGATCAGCGCAATACTCGTCTCGGAGATCGTCGCCGTTCTTTCGATCGGAGTACTTCTGGCTGCCGGCCTGACTCTGCTGACGAGTCGATTTGGCGCCGGCTTGATACAGGCCCTGCTTCTAAGCTAGAAACTGCAGGAGTGAGGAGACAAAAGGTATGAGAAAGGTCGCATTTGGGTTGAGTCTCGCTTTGGTCATGCCCATCCTATTGGTGACCTGCGGAGGCGAGAAAGCAGCCAAAGAGACGCCTAAGGGGATTGCGGAGCCCGAGCCGGTCGACGCGTCGAATCTTCTCTCGATCTACACCGTCAACTACCCACTGCAGTACTTTGCCGAGCGAATCGGCGGAGACCGAGTCGCGGTTACGTTCCCGGTTGCGGCCGGCGAAGATCCGGCCTACTGGAAACCCACCGCAGATGAGGTCGCTGCGTATCAGAGCGCGGATCTGATCCTTCTGAACGGGGCCGGATACGCGAAATGGTTGAGCTTGGCGTCGCTTCCCCAGTCCAAGCTTGTCGACACCTCGGCCGGTTTTCGCGAGCGATATGTTCCACTGCAGGAGGGGCCGGTCCACTCGCACGGGCCCGGGGGCGAACACTCCCACAAGGGCGTCGCCTTTACGACCTGGCTCGACCCCGAGCTCGCTGCCGCACAAGCGAAGGTCATCGCCGAGACTTTGTCGAATTCTCTGCCTGAATACAGAGACGAGTTTGCGGACCGCTACTCGGATCTAGAAGCCGACCTTCGCGATCTCTCGTCCCAGCTGGAATCGGCTACATCCGAGCTGGAAGATCGTCCAATTCTGTTCTCACACCCGGTCTATCAATATTTGATCCGGCGCTACGGGCTCAATGCCAGGTCGCTACATTTCGAGCCCGATCAGATGCCGACCGAAAAGCAGTGGCGCGAGCTCGATGAGCTCCTCTCACAGAACCCCGCCGAGTTGATGATCTGGGAGGACTCTCCATCGGAAGAAACGATTGCGATGCTCGAGAAGCGAGGTATAGAGAGCTCGATGTTTCGACCATGCGCGAACACCCCACAGTCCGGGGATTTCATGACGATCATGAGGCAGAACGTAGAGGCGCTGCGGGCCCCTGGCCGCTGAACATTTATGGACAAAGCGTCCGAGCTCGAGAGCGAATCGCTGTATCTTGCAGTCGGCTAAGTGACCAAATCCACAGGAGTTGAGCACCCTCCGGGGTAGACTCCTTGCAACAGATGTTAAACTCACGGGAACGTTGGCCAGGAGGTAGAACGATGCGGACCCTTAGACGACCCGTTTTTATTGTTACTGCATTAATGTTTCTAACCGTGGTGCCAACCATGGCTGCGGTGTACACGATTCATTTGAAGAACGGAAACTCGTTCGAATCGCGTTACAAGCCGCGTATCGCAGGTTGGGATGAAAACAAGATCATGGTCACCACCACCGTGGGTAACAAGATTACTCTTCTCCGGGACGATATCGTCGATATCACGACCGACACCGAGAGTCAGGGTTATGGCACAGTGCTCGACACGACCACGATCGTGCTTGGCTGGGCGCCAAACGACGCGCCGCAGCCTGGCGACGAGACGGTCGATCCTGGTGTTGCAATGCTCAAGGCGCTTCAAGAGCGGGGTGGCCGACCGGATTACTCGGTACAACAGTTCGTAGAGCCGAGTCAGGCGGGCTCGAGCGGCGGTGGACTTCCCGCCTGGGAGTTCGGCGGTGGACCCTTCGGAGCCGGCGGTGGCGGCAGCACTGTCATCGTGGCACCGGAGCGGGGCGGTGGAGGAGCTCCTCGAGGCCCCAACCCGACCGGCGGAGCTGAGCCCCGAGTGGATGGCTAGACCCTGACCTGATAGGGTCCACTGGTTCTTTTGATAACTGAAGCGTAGCGGTGACCCCGAAGTCAGGGGTCTAAAAGGGAAGCCGGTGAGATGCCGGCGCGGCCCCCGCCACTGTAACCGGGTACGAAACCGGAACCAGCCACTGCGTAACTCTGATGTCGAAGAGTCGCTGACCCGAGGGTCGGCGGATCGAAACCTCAGAGGCGCGGGAAGGCCCGGGACTAGGAAGATCCGGAAGCCAGGAGACCTGCCACTTCGCTCGACGTCCTACCTGACAAGATTTCCCTCATCGTCGATCTTGCAGGTCTTCTCCGGGTGTGGAGATCCGATGGCGCGTTGTTGCATCTGACGCCCCGCTCCCCTGGAGATGGGGCGTTACTGCATTGGAGGATGCGCAATGCGTTCGTATCTGTTTGTGATCGGAATCCTCGGGGGCGTGATTCCGACTCTGGGTCAGGACTCGCAGGCCAGCCCTGATGAGCCCACCGTAGTCGAAGAAGCCATCGTTGTTACCGCGTCGCTGGAGAGAGAGTCGCGAACCTCTCTCCCGAGCACCGTAGATGTGATCGGGTCGGATGAGATCGAAGCGCGTCAGTCGACATTTGTCGCGGATCTGATCGACACACTTCCCGGAATGACAGTCGTCCGATCGGGATCGGCAGGGGCAGTGAGCACCCTGTTCACTCGAGGCACGGAGTCGGACCACACCCTGGTCATGTGGAACGGAATCGAGCTCAACAATCCATACTTCGGTGGTTTCAACTGGGCCTTTCTGCCTACCGACGGCGTCGATCGAGTCGAGGTCGGCCGCGGACCGTATAGCTCGCTGTACGGTGGTGATGCTCTGGGTGGAGTGGTCCAGGTGCTCTCGGGAGGTCTCGATGGCGTGAGTCTGCGTCTGGAAGCCGGCGAGAACAACTATCGGCGTGGGGGTCTTGCGGCTGGCGCCCAGCTGGGCTCGGTCCGACTCGATGTGGCGGGTCATCTGCGCCGAGGCGATGGTGAGGTCGAGAACGACTTCTATGATGGCGAGGATTTCATGGTGCGAGCCGATTGGGCTTTGAATTCCAACATGAGTCTCGGCATCATCGCGCGGGCAGCCGAGGCCGATACCGGGATTCCCTTCAGCGGCGGCGAGCCCTCTCCCAATCGCAAGATCTTCTGGGAGGAGAGGCAGATAGGCGTGCCCTTTCGATTCGAGACTGGGAACTGGAAGCTCGATGCGCGCCTGACTGGTATCTCCTACGACAATCGATTCGAAGACCCAGACGATCCCTTTGGATTTACCGGTTCCGAGACGGACTCGGAAGTCATTCGAGGTCGAGCCGTGGCGTCTTATCGGTTTCAACCTTCGAGTTGGGTGGCCTTCGGCACGGAAGCCGACGAGTCAGAGGTCAGTGACAGTTCCGTCTTTGGCACCAATCTGGATGGGGATGGGCAGAAGAATAGGGCCCTTTTTGGTGAGATTCACAAGAGCTGGGGCAAGTGGGCCGTGGACGTGGGACTGCGACGAGATGACAACAACGAGTTCGGTGGACATACGAGCCCCCGAGCGGGAGTTCAGTATTCGATATTCAAGGGAACTCGGATTTGGGGATCCTATGGCGAGGGCTTTCGAGCTCCTTCGGTGGGCGAGCTCTTCTTTCCTGGCAGCGGAAATCCAGAGCTCGAGCCAGAGACGGCAGAAAGTGCAGAGATCGGATTCGAGACTCTGCATGAGAAGTGGATGGTCGGCGTCACCGGATTCAACAAGAATCTGACCAATCTGATCGATTTCGATTTCATCGAGTTCAAGAACTTCAACGTCGGTAGAGCCACGACTCGAGGCGTCGAGCTCAAGGCGGGCTATCAAATGGGTCGCTGGAACGCCCGCTGGAACGGCACCTATCTGGAGACAGAAGATCGGGATACCGGCGAGAGCCTGCTGAGACGGCCCGAGGCAAGCTCCAATATCATCGTGACCTACTCGGCCAAGAGGTGGATGGCGAATCTCACCGGCCGGTATGTCGGGGACCGAGACGACGTCGATCCGGTGACATTTGCGAGGACGCAGAACGACAGCTATTTCCGTGTCGACGTCGGCGGACAGTGGAGCGTATCGCGTTATCTGGCTCCGTATCTTCGAATCGAGAACGTAACCGACCAGGAGTATTCCGAGGCTCTGGGCTTTCCAGCGCCCGGTCCCACTTTTGTGGCCGGTGTTGCACTGCGATATCAATGAACCATCGACGGTCAACAGGCGTTCGGGTTCAGAGTCTTCTGATTCTCACGATCTTGTGTCTGGCTTGTGGGCGTCGTTCGAGCCTCGACAACGCAGAGTCGCCGCAAAGAATCGTCGCCATCGCGCCCTCGGTCACCGAGATGCTTTTTGAGCTCGGATTCGGCGATCGCGTGGTTGGTGTCGGTGATTTTGCAAGGTGGCCCGCTCGAGTCGAGACGCTTCCCCGGTTGGGCGGACTCTTCGACCCCAGGCTCGAGACAGTCGCCGCGCTTCGGCCCGATCTGGCGATCCTGCTTCCCAGCGAGGAGAGTCTCGGCATACAGCTGGGTCAACTCGATATCGAAGTCATGACGGTCCCCGCCGAGACCCTAAAAGACATCGAAGGCATGGCGGTGGCGATCGCCACAAGGCTTGGTGAGCCCGAAAGAGGCGAAGAGTTTCACGTGCGATGGCGGTACAGTCTACGTCCCGAGCTCCAGCCAAGATCGGCACGCGTACTGATGCCTGTTGCACGACAGACGGGTCGGGTGGCCGATATCGTGATCGCGGGCCCAGGAACCTTTCTGGATGAGCTCTTGAACCTTGCCGGTGCCCAAAACTCGATGGCAGGGTCGGGTCTCGCCTACCCACAAGTCGGGTTGGAAGAGGTCCTTTCGCGGCGGCCGGAAGTCGTTCTGGAGCTGCAGCCCTTGCCGGGTCGGTATGACGAACTGGTGGCCGATTGGAGCGATATCGCCGACTCGAGCGTGCTCGAGAATACCTGTGTTCGGGTGATCGCCGGGGACCATGTATTGATCCCCGGGCCTCGCGTGCCGCGGCTTTACGATGAAATTCGACAAGCCCTGGCATCGTGCCGAGAGGAGCCCTAGCCCATGGCAAGCAGGTTGTCGGCGGCGGGACTCGGGTGGGAGGCCGGAGGGCGCGGCATCCTCATCGATATCGATGTGGAACTCGGCGACAGAGAGTGCATGGCGGTCGTCGGGCCGAATGGTGCCGGCAAGACCACGCTGCTTCGAGTCATGGCCGGATTGCTGGAGCCCAGCAGCGGTGCACTGAGTTGGAAGACGATTCCCTACGATCAAATCAGTCGCAAAGATCTGGCTCGTCGAATTGCCTATGTCCCGCAGAGTCGTCCGCTGCGAGTCCCCTTGACCGTCGAGCATCTTGTTCTGCTTGGACGTTATCCCTACCTGTCGGCGTTTCGATTGGCACCGAGCCAGAGTGATTTCGAGGTGGTTCAGCAGTCCCTAGAGCTGACGGGGATGGAGAAGCTGCGCAGACGCCAGTTGGAGACCCTCTCGGGTGGCGAGCGTCAGTCCGCCTACATCGCGGCGGCACTGGCTCAGGAGGCCGAGATCCTGATCCTCGACGAGCCAACCGCGCATCTCGACCCTAGTCATCAGCGACAGATCGCTGCGCTGTTGCTGCGCTTGAAGCGGGAGCGAGGTCTGGCCATTCTGGTTGCTACGCACGATCTGAACTTCGCCTCACTGATCGCGGATCGGATCCTGGCGCTGCGGTCGGGTTCGGCTGTGGCATGTGAGCCGCCTGCCGATCTGCTCAGGCCGGGGCGATTGTCGGACATTTTCGATGCGCCATTCTCGGTCGTGCGCTCGGGGGACCGCCCGGTGACACTGCTGGAGATGGAACCTTGAGAGCGGGCGTGGTCCTGACAGCTCTGTTCGTGCTTTGGATCGCTGCGATCCTGATCACACCAATCCTGGGAGCCCGGGTTCTGAGCTTTAGCGAGGTCATGAATGACGAGGTGGCTGCGACGATTTTCTGGTCCCTGCGGTTGCCCCGAACTCTGCTTGCAGTTCTCGCGGGCGGGACTCTGGCAATTGCCGGATTGGCGCTCCAAACCCTGTTTCGAAACCCTCTCGCCGAGCCCTACACCCTCGGAATTTCGAGCGGTGCCGCCCTGGGAGCGGTTCTCTCGCTACAACTCGAATCCTTTGGATGGACGGTCAGCTTCTCTGCGATGGCTATTGCCAGCTTTGTCGGAGCGCTGGTGGTCTCGGTCGCCATACTGGGTCTGGCCATGAGTGGCTACGGTAGGGATGTCTCGACTTTGCTGCTGGCCGGGATTGCGATTTCGCTATCGTGCTCGGCGCTGATTCTCTTTGTGCAGTACCTGGCCGACATGACCAAGACCTATCGCATGGTGCGATGGATGATGGGTGGGTTGGCGGTCGTCGGATACGACAAAGTGCTTTGGCTTCTGCCTTGGACGGTTGTCGGTGTGGTGGTGCTTCTGGTGCTGCGGTGGGACCTCAATCTTTTGCTGACCGGCGAAGAGTTGGCGGCGAGTCGAGGCGTCGACCTCAAGCGACTCCGGATCGGCGTCCTGGGTACGACCTCGGCAATGGTTGCGGCGCTTGTGGCGGTGACCGGCCCGATCGGGTTTGTCGGTCTGATCGTGCCCCATATCTTGCGCCGCTGGATCGGTCACGATCACCTCCTGTTGATACCTGCCTGTCTGCTCGGCGGAGGCGCGTTTCTGGCCTTCTGCGACCTCGGCGCCCGGACCGTGATGGCGCCAGCGGAGCTTCCGGTCGGTGTTCTCACGGCTCTGCTCGGTGGGCCCTTCTTCCTCTGGCTGTTGTCGCGCGATCGGTCGGTGAGTTAAGGCTCCAGTGTTGGCGGCTCTGTCGACGGGTTGCGCGCGGGCGGAACATGGTGGGTATGCGCTCGCCTCCACTCTCCCACGGGTGTACAGGCCTCACTTCAAGGTCGGTTTTGCGATCCGTCTAGTCTGCGCTGGGAAGACCACCGCTACGCGGCGGTGCCCCCTCGGGCGATTCTGAACTCGCTCGGAGGGCATTGGGGACATGTACCCTGTTACGTGTCCCCTTGATGCCCTCCTCGCTCAAACATGCAGAATCGCGCGATTCCTCGTCTCGCCCCTGCTCGCCAAGTCGGATACTCGCAAATCCTCCCAATATCCGTTCAGCCTGTACACCCGCGGGTCAAGGTACGGATCGGATAGGTTTTGGGCTTGGGGCTTGACGGCTCTGGTGACAATAAGGAAGCACGGGCGAGGATCCACCAGCATCGGGCCCGGCGGGATGCGGGATCCAGCCGCTGCATACCCGAGGGGAACGACAACAAGGAAAAAGGGGACAGCCCCCAAAGACCTAACCAGGGTTTCAGCGACAGTCCCCTTTTCCTCCCTGTTCTCCGAGGGGCGGTGCGAAGCCCGTTCTGCGGCGCCGTAGACCGTCGGGCCCAATGCTGATTGGATCGCCCGCGCGCAACCCGTCGCCAGAGCCGTCAAAGGCCAAGCCTTGGTGCCAGCCACTGCGTCATCCGGCGTAGAATCAGGTCATGTTGCTATATCGAGTCGGACCCGAAGGTTTCTACGCTGCCACCGACGACGAAGGTCGGCTGCGAATCCTGCATTCGGATCCATATCAGGTCGACCCTACGGCATGGGAACTGGGAAGGATCCACGAAACCGGGACGATGGGTCTGCTGGCGCCGGTGCTTCCCGGCAAGATTCTCGGGGTCGGCCGCAATTACGCCGAACATGCACGCGAGCTTGGCAACGAAGTGCCCGATGAGCCGGTGTTGTTCCTGAAGTCTCCATCGTCGATCATCGGTCCGACTGCCGCGATCATGCTGCCACCAGAAAGCCAGCAGGTCGAATTCGAGGGCGAGGTGGCTCTGGTCTTGAAGCGGCAACTACGGCGTGCCAACGAGATGGAAGCTCGCAGTGCGATTTTTGGGATCTCGTGCGCCTGCGACGTCACCGCTCGCGATCTACAGAGGCAGGACGCGACTTTTGCCAGGGCCAAGTCCTTCGACACCTTCTGTCCGATCGGTCCGGCAATCCAGGTCGATCCTGATCTCGAAGATCTCGAAGTGGTCACCCGTATCAACGGTGAGGAGCGCCAGCGAGGCAGCGCCGAGGAGATGCTCTGGAACCCGATCGACCTGCTTGTCTATGCCTCGAGAATGATGACCCTGGAGGCTGGCGATGTCGTTCTCATGGGTACACCAGCGGGTGTCGGTGAGCTTGCCGATGGCGATCGTCTGGAGGTCGAAGTTTCGGGTGTGGGTGTGCTGGAGAATCCCGTGGAGGGGTGGAGGCAGGGGTGAAGCGGGTCTATCTCTGGCCGCTGCTCGGTGGAGCCACAACCGCATTGGTCTTGTACTTCTGGCGCGGCTTCTTCGCGCAGCACGCCTTGATTATCGGATTGGGAGTGGCGGCACTGATTTTTACCGGGATTCGAACGGTGTCCAATCTGCGAAGTCTTCACCGCCCACGCGATCGCTGATCGTTACCGTCGCAAGGTGCCCCAGGGGAATACCGCCAGAGAAGCTACCAACAACAGATAGACCGCTCCGCCGAAGTTCCAGCCCAACATCAGCAGTGTCAGCCAGGCCGAAAGTAGGCACACGGATAGTGCCAGCTTGCGGGTGGGAGTGCGCACGGGCGGCACCTTAGCACGATATTCTCAAGCCAATGGACGCCGTTACCGAGTCGTTTCGACCTCGCTCGATCGAGGCCGTGAGTTTCGATGTCAATGGGACCCTGATCCATTCTCCCTGTTTGGGAACGATCTATTCCGAGGTTCTGAGTCGACACGGAATACAGGTCGATGCCAATCGACTCGAGGCCGCGGTTCATATCGTGTGGGCCGAATTCGATTGTGCGGCCCGGCCTGGGGTAGATCGATTCTCGTCCGATCGCGGTGGTGCCAGGGAGTTTTGGTCGAGGTTCGCCGATCGTGTCTGCTTGCATCTGGATCTTGAAAGGCCCAGCCAATTTGCAAAAGCGGAATTATTCGACCAGTTTGCACGGGCAGAGGCTTGGGATGTGTTTGCCGAGGTGTTCGAGGTGTTGAATCGGCTCGAAGAAGCCGGAGTTCGGCTGGCCGTGGTGAGCAACTGGGACGAACGGCTGCCAAAGCTGCTTAGCGAACTTGGCCTATCGGGCTATTTCGAATCGGTCGTCTTTTCGTCGCAAGTCGGTGTCGAGAAGCCATTCCCCGAGATCTTTTTGCGTCTGCTGGATAATCTGGATCTTCCACCGGAAGCGGTTCTTCACGTCGGTGACCGAGAGATTGAAGACGTTGAAGGCGCGCTGGGTGTCGGCATGCAAGCGGTGCGAGTGGGCCGTGGCGGCCAGGGAACGGGGATGAAGGATCTGTCGGTGTTGCCGGAGGCGATAGTCGGACAGAGGTCAACAGGCCGGGGTTAGCGCCGAGGAGGTAGTCATGAGATTGGGTCTCGTATTCATGGTTCTTATGCTTGTTGCCCATGGCTGCGGCAAGCCTGCCAGCGACCAGGGCATCACCGAGTTGGATACGGTTGAAGTCGGAGCTGCTCCCGATTCAGGACTGTCAACGGAGTTCGATGAACAAGCTCGTCAGGTGGTCAGCGAGAGCGCGGGCGTCTTGCCGACCGATATTCCCCTCGACGTGCCGATCCACTCTCCCTCGAGTCTGGTCGACTTCGGTGAGGCAAGCGAGCAGAGACGATATGTCGCTGTCGATACCTCGGCGAATGTGAGCAGGGTTCGTGGGCAGGTGATTTCCAAGCTGGCGTCGGCTGGTTGGGAGCTCTCGAACGAAGCGGATCCGAGGCTCGAATTCAACAAAGCCGGTAACTCGCTGATTGTGGTGGTCGAAGATCTCGAGCCCGGAACTCGGCTTCGGTACGAATACAGCCCACGTCAGTAGCTACGCAGGCCCGACCGCTCCTCGATGTGGCTTTGTATTGAAAGGGTCTGATGGGGTTGCTAGACTACGCCGGCTCGTGAATTGGGGCGATTTCGTTGGCCCGATAAGGCGGGTTGGACGGATTGGGAAATTTGATTCCGCTAGGCCCGTTAGTTCATGAAAAAGCGGTCGAGTAGGTCCAGGCTGGCCGGGCTCGGGTTCGAGTTTGCTGGCGCAGTCGCAGGTTTTACCCTGTTTGGGTACTGGATCGGGAAACATTACGGTGACCCGCAGCTTGGAATCTTGATCGGAGCCGTTCTCGGAATCGTGGGCGGCATGTATAATTTGATTCGCGCCACCGTTGCGGTATCCGGAGGGGCAGCCAACCAAGAGCGCAAGTCAGACAGCGATAGCGAAACTTGAAGGCCGGACCTTGAGATCAATCCGGTCCTACTTGAAGTTCATGTTGCTTCTGACAGGTGTGGCAGGGGCCCTGATCGGAATCGGTTGGTTGGTGGCAGCCAAAATTGGAGGATCAGAGACCGTTACCGCAATGTTGTGGGGATGCGGTCTCAGCTGGATAGCTAGCCTAGTTGGCGGTCTTCCCCAGATCTTTATCCAAAAAGCCGATGCGGCGCCGGGTGTTCTGGCCCTGGGCTCGACTGCGATACGGATGGGGGTCACTCTGGTGGGAGTCCTGATCGTCGCACTTGGAACGGAGATTTCAAAACCAAGCTTTCTTCTCTGGGTTGCTCTCAGCTACATAGTGTTTTTGGTCGTAGACGTAACCTTTGTACTGACACACACGACTATCGAATAGGTAAGAGCTCGAAACCATGACTGGTTCGAATCCACTGAGTCACGTAATTCAGCACCCGATCAAGACCGTGCCAGCCGAGCCGGGACTGCTGACACCCAATGGCGAGATCACGGTCATGAGCGATCAAATCGCCATGATCATCCTCGCTGGCTTGCTCCTGATGTTGTTTCTCCCCAGGGCCATGCGACGCAACAAGGGTGCGGCGGATGATTTGGACTCGATGGTTCCACACGGCTTCAACAACGGAATCGAGGCAATCTGCCAATACTTGCGCAAAGAGATCGCCGAGCCCTCTTTGGGCAAATACACCGACAACTTCATCAAATACATCTGGACAGTCTTCTTCTTTATCCTGACGATGAACCTGCTCGGGTTGATTCCGATTCCGGCCCTGAGCCAGCTTTCTCTCGGTTTCCCCATCGGTGGCACGGCGACTTCGAATATCTGGGTGACTGGGACCATGGCGGTGACCACCCTGTTCATGATGGTCTACAACGGTATTCGCATCGGCGGGAAGCATTTCCTGGCTCATCTTTGCCCGGGTCCGATCTGGCTCGCCCCTCTTTTGGTACCGGTCGAGATTCTCGGAATGTTTGCCAAGGCTTTCGCGCTGGCCGTGCGATTGTTCGCCAATATGGTGGCCGGCCACACGCTGCTGGCGGTACTGGTCAGCTTTATCTTCGGCGCAGCCGCTTCGGTTGGAGCAGGAGCGGCACTGGTGGTGGCGATTCCGGTCGTTGCGGGTAGCGTCGCCATCAATCTGCTCGAGATCTTTGTCGCCTGTCTGCAGGCGTTCATTTTCACGTTCTTGACCACGCTGTTTATTGGTATGTCTATCGAGGTGCACGAAGCATCGCACCACGACGAAGCACACGTTTAACCGAAGTTTGACGAGAGGAATCGTTCAAATGAGCAAGAAGTTCTCAAAAATCGTTCTCGGACTGATGCTCGCTGGATTGGTGCTGATGTTCACACCGGCGGCCTATGCTGCCGAAGAAGGCGGTAGTGACTCTGCCACCTTCCTGACCACCGATGGTGCCCGTAAGCTGGGTGGAGCGATCGGAGCCGGACTGGTGATCATGGGCGGAGCTGCCGGAATCGGTCGTATCGGTGGCAGTGCTGTCGAGTCGATGGCGCGTCAGCCCGAGGCCGCCGGTCAGATCAGTACGGCGATGATCATTACCGCGGCGCTGATCGAAGGCGCGACGCTGTTTGCCGTTGTCGTAACGCTTTTGGCGGTTTTGTAGGACGATCGACGTCCTGCTGCCGCACCACGGATGACAGTGGCCGGACTCGAAGTTGGATCGACAGGGCAGAAGCGTTTCCCGACGATCCGTCTGAGAGATTCGGTTGGCAAGCAAAGGTAGTGAAACCATGAAGCTTAGAGTCTCAATCGCCAAAGCAACGATGACCTTACTCTTGGCTGCGTCAGCAGGTGCGGCCGAGGGTGGCGAGACGAATCTTTTCGCCGGTGACATCGGAAACGCGTTTTGGACAATCTTGATCTTCGGTTTGGTAATCGTGGTTCTAGGCAAGTTTGCTTGGACGCCGCTATTGAACGGTCTCCAGAAGCGAGAGGAATTCATCCGCACCTCGCTCGAAGAGGCCAAACAGGATCGTCTAGAGTCGGAAGCAAGGCTTCAAGAGTACGAACAGAAGCTGAGAGAGGCCAAGGACGAAGCCGGCGACATCATCGATCAAGCCAAGACCGAAGCCGAAAGTCTTCGCGTCCGTCTCGAGCAGCAGGCCCGAGAGGAATCCGACAACATGCTGGATCGAGCCAAGCGCGAGATCGAGATTGCCAAACAGTCGGCAGTCAAGGAGCTCTACAGCACCAGCGCCGAGCTGGCCACCGGCATCGCGGGCAAGATTCTTCGCCGCGAGCTCAATCCCCAGGATCACGATCGACTGATCGAGGAATCGATCGGAGAGTTCGAGAACCTGGACAAGAACTGATACCACCGTGAGTAGAGACAACAAGCCCAGCGAGCAGGAGATCACTATTTCGCGTGTTTACGCGCGATCTCTTCTGGCTCTTGCTGAAGAGCAGGATCTGGTCGATTCGGTGCTCGACGAGCTGGTTGATCTCGTAAAGCTGGCCGATCGAGATGAAGACTTCCGCCAATTTCTCACATCTCCGCTCGTGGAGACCGATGAGCGTGAGGCAAGTCTCGAGCGGATGTTCAGGGGGCGGGTGAGCGATCTTCTGCTCGACACCCTGCAGGTGATGAACCGCAAGGGTCGGATGGGACTCGTGCCCGCGTTGGCCGAGACCTACAGAAACGCGGTTGAGGATCTCCGAGGTGAAATTCGCGTTCATGTGAGATCTGCAGTCGAGCTCGACGATGCACAACGTGATCAGCTTTCACAAGCGGTAGCGAAGTACACGAACAAGCGCGCCGCGCTGGTGGAATCAGTCGATAGCTCGTTGATCGGTGGTGTGGTCCTACGCATCGGTGATCAAAGAATCGATACGAGTGTCGCCAGGGATCTCGAGAATCTCGAAGGGCAGATGCTGGATAGTGTCGCGCAGGAGCTCCAAGCCGGCAATTTATTTATTTCAGAGGATGCGCAATGAAGTTCAAGGTCGATGAAATCTCGTCGGTAATTACCGAGGAGATACGCAACTATCGCAGTGGTGTCGATCTCGCCGAAGTGGGTCGAGTGCTCGAAGTGGGAGATGGCATCGCCCGGATCTACGGTCTCAGCAATGCCATGGCCGGCGAACAGGTCGAATTTGCCAACGGACAGTTCGGGCAAGTCTTGAATCTGGAGGAAGGCTCGGCTGGTGTTGTCATCTTTGGTGAGTACATCGACATCAAGGAGGGTGACGAGGTTCGAAGAACCGGAGAGCTGCTGAGCGTTCCGTGTGGCGATCAGTTGATCGGCCGCGTGGTCGATCCGCTCGGCCGAGCACTCGACGGCAAGGGCGATATCGATACACCCGATCGTCGGCCGCTCGAGTTCAAGGCGCCTGGGATCGCAGGGCGCCAACCGGTGAATCAGCCGCTTCAGACGGGTATCAAGGCGATCGACAGCATGATTCCGATCGGCCGCGGGCAGCGAGAGCTACTCATCGGTGACCGACGAACGGGTAAGACGGCGATCGCAGTCGATACCATCATCAACCAAAAGGGCGGCGACGTGATCTGCGTCTATGTCGCCATTGGTCAGAAAGAGTCTTCGGTTGTCTCTCTGGTCGAGAAGCTCGACGAGGCAGGCGCCATGGACTACACGATCGTGGTTTCGGCGGGGGCATCCGATCCGGCGCCGCTGCAGTACATCGCAGCCTATGCGGGCGCGGCGATGGCCGAATACTTCATGTATGGCCAAGGCAAGCCCACTCTGGTGATCTACGATGATCTCTCCAAACAGGCCCAGTCGTATCGCGAGCTATCGTTGCTTCTCAAGCGCCCGCCCGGCCGTGAAGCCTATCCGGGTGACGTCTTTTATCTCCACTCGCGTCTGCTCGAGCGTGCCGTCAAGATGCGTGACGAGTACGCGATCGTTCCGAAGGACACTCCGGACGATTCCACCGATCGGTCGCTGGCAAAGAAGCACCCCGAGGGCCTGAACGCGCCCGAAGACCAAAGACCCGATGACGCGGATGGTATCTATCACCGGCCCGAAGGTCTCGAACGCGCCGAGACTTGGTGGGAAACACTGCCGGATAAGGACCAGTACAAGGTCTATCATTTTCCAGACAGTGGTGGCTCGATGACTGCGTTGCCGATCATCGAGACTCTCGAGGGCGAAGTCTCCGCCTACATTCCGACCAACGTAATCTCGATTACCGACGGACAGATCTATCTCGAGCCCGATCTCTTCTTTGCCGGTGTCCGGCCCGCCGTCAATGTGGGTATTAGCGTGTCTCGTGTGGGCGGCAATGCACAAGTCAAAGCGATGAAGAAGATCGCTGGCTCCCTGCGATTGGATCTGGCTGCCTTTCGTGACCTCGAGGCGTTTGCGCAGCTTGGGACCGACCTCGATACAGCGACCCAAAGACAGTTGGATCGTGGGTATCGGATGGTCGAGCTACTCAAGCAGCCCCAGTACCATCCCTTCTCGGTCCAAGAAGAGATCGTAAGTATCTTTGCTGGAACAAATGGTTATTTGGATGACGTCGATCCTGCCGGTGTGTCGACCTTCGAGAGCGACTTGCTGGGATTCATGCACGATCGGCACGAAGATATTCTCGATGAGATTGTCCAGACCGGGGAGCTGTCGGAAGAGCTGACCGAAAGGTTGAAGGCCGCGATTAGCGAGTTCAAGGAACAACGCGGCTAGAAATAGAGTCCTGACCGATGGCCAATCGTCGAGAGCTAGTCAAACGTCGAAACGCGGTGCGCAACACCCGCAAGATCACGCGTACCATGCAGTTGATCGCCACAGCGCGATTTCAAACTGCATTCAAACGCGCAGTTGCGAGCAAGCCCTATACCGAAAAGCTCGAGGAGCTGGTTGGAAATCTTGCGGCAGCCGCAGGCGAGCTGGAACACCCCCTTATGAGGGTGTCTGATCCGTTGACGGAGTCCACGCTGCTCGTCCTCACCAGCAATCGCGGACTGTGTGGCGGTTACAACGGCAACATCTTGAGGGCGGCGGGCGAACACTTCGAGAACGACAAGGCTGCAAACATCAACACGGATCTCAGAGTCGTTGGCAAGAAGGGCGTCACATTTCTCCAGTTTCACAAATGGCCGATGAACGAGTCGATCACCGACATCGATGATCTGCCGACATTCGAGCAGGTCGAACCGATCGCGAACTCGCTGATGGACCGGTTTATCGCTGGTGAGACGGGGGCAGTTTTTGTCGCATATATGAAGTTTGTCTCGACCGGCAAGCAGATCCCGGTCGTCGAGCAAATACTTCCGCTCGAGGCGCATCCTGCCGACGAAACGGAAGCACAGAGGGGGGGCGTGGAGGTCGAGTTCGAGTTTTCACCCGAGCCGGCCGAGTTGTTGGCAGAGCTTCTGCCTGCAAGCGTCCGAGTTCGCATTTTTCAAGCCTTTACAGACGCATCCGTGAGCGAGCAGGTGGCACGAATGGTCGCGATGACCGCCGCAACGGAAGCAGCTGAAGAAATGATCAAACGACTGACCCAGCAGTACAACCGCGCACGTCAGACGGCAATCACGATGGAACTGCTGGACATTGTTGGAGGCGCCAACGCGCTCGGTTGAGCGCAGGCGCGATAGAGGACGGCGATATGGAAAACGGTAACTACGGGACAGTGACACAGGTCATCGGATCGACCCTCGATGCGCAGTTCCCGGAAGACAAGCTTCCGGAGATCTACAACGCGCTCGAAATCGAGGTGGCGCGATCGGTTCTGGGCGAGACCAACATCGAGAAACTCTACTGCGAAGTCGCCGCCCAGTTGGGCGGTGGTCGTGTGCGAGCCATCGCCCTCGATTCGACAGACGGTGTTCAAAGGGGAGCCAAGGTTTTTGATACCGGGTCTCCGATTACGGTGCCTGTCGGGGAAGAGACCCTTGGACGGGTGTTCAATTTGGTTGGCGAACCGATCGACGATCGAGGTCCGGTCGAGGTCAAGGAGCGTCACCCGATTCATCGCGAGCCGCCAGAGCTCGATGAGCTCTCGTCCAAGACCGAGATGTTCGAGACGGGCATCAAGGTCATGGATTTACTTTGCCCGTTGGTTCGGGGTGGTAAGGCGGGCCTGTTTGGTGGAGCCGGTGTGGGCAAGACAGTCATCATTCAGGAGCTGATCGCCCGCCTGGCCCGTTTCCACAGTGGCTATTCGTGTTTCGCCGGAGTCGGAGAGCGTACCCGAGAAGGAAACGATCTCTGGCTCGAGATGCAGGAGGCGAAGATCGGTGACACCGGCAAAAGCGTTATCGATCAGACGGTCATGGTGTTCGGTCAGATGAACGAGCCACCGGGTGCGCGTCTTCGAGTCGCGCTTTCGGCGCTTACGATGGCGGAAGCCTTCCGCGACCAGACGGGTGCCGACACGCTTCTTTTTATCGACAACATCTTCCGATTCTCACAGGCGGGTTCGGAGGTCTCGGCGCTGCTCGGCCGGATGCCGTCGGCGGTTGGTTACCAGCCGACCCTGGGAACCGAGATGGGCCAGCTGCAAGAGCGGATTACATCGACGAAGACCGGAGCCGTAACCAGTATTCAGGCGATCTATGTTCCTGCGGACGACTATACGGATCCCGCTCCGGCCACGGCATTTGCCCACCTGGATTCGACGGTGAACCTAGAGCGATCGATCTCCGAGAAGGGAATCTATCCCGCGGTGGACCCTCTGGCTTCGAGCAGCCGTATCGTGTCGCCAGAGCTCTTGGGAGAGAGGCACTATCGCGTTGCCCGCCGGGTACAACAGATCTTGCAGCGCTACAAGGACCTTCAGGACATTATTGCGATTCTCGGTGTCGACGAGTTGGCCGAAGAGGACAAGGTCATCGTTCGCCGCGCCAGAAAGATCGAGCGATTCCTGTCTCAAGCGTTCTTTGTAGCCGAGCAGTTCACCGGCTTCCCCGGAACCTACGTGTCTCGAGAAGACTGCATCGAGTCTTTCGAGCAGCTGTGTGATGGCAAGTGGGATCATCTTCCAGATCAGGCCTTTATGTATGTCGGCACGATCGAGGACGCGGCGAAGCGAGCCGAGGAATTGGAGAAGGAAGGCTGATCTCCGATAGGTGGAATCGTGGCAAGCGGAAAGACATTCAACTGTAGTGTTGTCACACCAGAGCGCGCGGTGCTCGAATGCGAAGCTACGTTTGCGGCATTGCCAGCGCACGATGGCGAGATCGGTATTCTGTTCAACCGTGCGCCGCTGCTCTGCCGGTTGGGCAGTGGTCAGCTTCGGATCGAATCGGCGACCGAAAAACACGTCTTGCATGTCGCTGGAGGGTTCGCCGAGATGGTGGCCAACCGACTGACAATTCTGACCGAAGAAGCGACCTTTTCAGACCATAAATCCTGAACCCGATCTCCGCCTGAGTCATTTCTAAACAACCTTCCGAGTACGATCCGATTCGCGCCACGGTGGATGATCCACTGGCGGTGGACGATCTCGATCGGGTTCGGTCCTACTTCGAAGTCGCCAGTCGACCCTATCTGAACCGGCCCTGGTCTTGGCTGGCCTGGGCACTGATTCTTCCCGCGGCGGCTCTTGCTACCCGTGGAGTGCTGGCAGATGGAGGGGTCGTCGGCCTGCTGATCCTATGGTCACTGGCGGTCATCGCCGGTGGCGTGATCGAAGCGATCCAGTTTCTGAGCAAC
>CAJHZD010000251.1_pt1 | contig 20096 bp, 14 predicted proteins | sample 9198941 | NCBI WGS metagenome assembly CAJHZD01 (sample SAMEA7708371, study PRJEB35096) | sediment metagenome | biome: marine neritic benthic zone biome [ENVO:01000025]; feature: sediment [ENVO:00002007]; material: shallow marine sediment [ENVO:03000034] sea grass bed [ENVO_01000059] ...
CCAATGGTTTTTTCCCCATAACCGCCTCACGTTGGGCCAAGGAGAGTGGGAGCTCGGACTTCGATCTCGTTTTTCGGCGTCTCGGAGCGCTCGAGAAAGTGAGCCTGAGCTCCGGCTGGGATTCCGTGGAGACGGAGTGGTCGATTCGGCTACCTGTAAGCGTCGACAGGGTCTGGCGGGGTCTGAGTCTCGAGACACCGCCGGTCGTGAGGCTCACAAAGGAGAATGGGAAGTCGCGATTCTTGGTCGGTCCTGAAGCACACGGACTTCACCGACTCCGCTCGCTGATGGTGGAGGTCGGGCCGGAGCTCGAACCTACGACGACCGAAATATGGTCGATGTTCTCGGGTCCGGAAACGATTCTCGAGAGTTGGTACGTCGTCTTCAACAGTAAGCCCGGACTTCTCGTGACCACGGTTCAAGCAGACAAGCACGGTGTCTTCGAGAAAAAGAAGATCCGTCTATTTCTGTTGGATCGGGATCGAAGTCGATCGGGGGCGCCCCCGATTCTCGAAGCCATTACACGGTCTCGGAACTGGTACGCGATCTGCGCCGGAATCGCCGACGTCAACAACGACGGACTCGATGACGTTGTCTCTGCTCAGCCGCAGGGGCTGGGAGCCGGCAAACTCTGGGTCACCGCTCACGTCTCGAAACGCGATGGGTCCTTCGACCCTAAGCCTTTCGGCACCATGCTCAAGATTTCCGAGGCAGAGCGCTGCAACTTCGACTTCGACTTTGACGAAGACGGTCAACCGGATCTCATGGTGGTCGATGGCGACGACGTTTTGATATTTCCTCTGACTCGCGATACGGATCCGGGGAGCAGAGAAGTCGTGGCTCAAACCCCGGAGTGGAGAATCGAGCTCGAAGACGTACGAGGGACTCCCCGACTAGTCTGGTTGTACCGGGATCGTAGACCTCAGATCGTCGCCTCCGGACTCACCGAGGCCGACCAGGGTCGGCTTTCGGTGGTCCGAATCGAACGATCCCTTCCCGCTGTCTCGAGCGAGGAGGTAGAGGCGTCTGCCCGAGAGGGTAACCTCCAGCCTACTTCAACACGACGAGAGTGACTCTGCGATTCATTGCTCGACCTTCCTTGGTCGAGTTATCGCTGATCGGTGCACTTTCGCCATAGGAGATCACGGCCATCCGGTGCAAGGGCACCTGTCCATCCGAGCTCAGATACCTGCGAACCGACTCGCCCCGTCGCTCTCCGAGCGCGAGATTGTAAAGCTCGTCACCGGTGGAGTCAGTATGGCCCTGAATCTCGATATAGACGCTCTCGTCTCGACTATGCAAATCCTCGATGAACACGTCGAGAGCCTGCTGGGATGTGCCTTCCAGCGAGGCGTCGTCGAAGCCGAATCTCACCTTGTCTTCTGAGAGTACGGTTTCGTAGAGGAATCTACCCTCGGCCAACTTGCCCGCCGCGATTGCACGCTCGAGGGCCTCTTGCGCGGTCTGAGACAGTTCGCTGATCTCCTGCTCCTGACCATCGAGGCGGGTTTGATTGGCTTCGACCTGGGTCTCGATCTCATCCATGCGCGCGCCACTGGCGGAGTCCACCGCGCCGACCTCGGAGTTGACGTAACTTTTCGAGGCACAGCCGGTTGCCACCAGGGCAACGATGATTCCTACAATCGCAATGCTGATTCCTTTGAATCGCACTTTATTATCTCCTCTGGATTACCCTGTTTGACCCGCCGATACAGGCTTGTTTTTGGCTACATCCTTCGACTCGTTCGATGAAGCAACGCGTTGGGTCTCCGCCTTGCTCGCGCCACGGTCGGACCGTTCGTTCCTGCCCTTGGGCTGCATGTCGATACTGCCGTGAAAATGGCATCCATCTTCGAGGCTGACTCGCGGCGCAACCGCGTTACCGTTGACCTTGCCTGAGCTCTTGATGACCACGACCTCCTCGCCATAGAGATTGCCGTAGACCTGTCCCTCGACGTATATGTTCTTGCACTTCAGATCGGCCTTGATTCGGCCACTTTTGCCGACCGTGACGGAGTGCTTTTGAAACGAGACTTCGCCTTCGACCCGACCTTCGATGAGCAGGTCTTCGTCACCTGCAAGGGTCCCTTTGATGGTGATCGACGGTCCCAGCACGGCGGGCTGCCGTGAAGAGATCGGCTGGGTCGGCCTATCGACCGGAGTCGGCTCTGGCTGACCGGATTCAGATTCTTCTTCCTGCTGACGATTCCACACGATGACGTAGCCTCCTTGAGGTCTGAGATCTTTCGAACTGGGTCTCGATTGTGAGACCGTGTCGAAAAGTACTAGGCAACCCTTGTGCCAGTTTTGGAAAAACGGCGCAAGTGACTGAAAAAGAGAACTTTATTGCTCTGGGTCGGATCCGGCTTGTGCTGTCTCGAGAGGCCTGGGAGGGAATTCTTTCCTCAGCCGTGCGGGTGGCGTGCGGAATGAGGACTGGACTAGGGAAATTCTCCCCGGTAGTCTTCGGGCCCTATGACAGCACCGGGTCACACGATTCTCGTCGTCGATGACGAGGCGGCCATGCGGGAGGTATTGCAGGCTCGGCTCGAGAAGTGGGGATATTCCGTTCTGCTCGCCGAGACCGGGCGACAGGCAGACGTCCTGGCGAGTCGAGAGCAGCCCGACATTGTGATCTCGGATGTAGTCCTTCCTGATCTATCGGGACTCGAATTGATTCAGGTTCTCAATGTCACGGTTCCCACCAGCCTGAAGATTTTGATCACCGCGCACGGGACCGTAGACACGGCTGTCGAAGCCATGAAGTACGGAGCTCTCGACTTTCTGACCAAACCGCTCGACTACGACAAACTGAGGGCGACGCTCCAGGCTGCCGTCAGGCAACTCGATGGTCGCTCCAACGTCAAGATTCTTGAAGAAAAACTCGAAACCGGAAGTGGTCTCGGCCTACTGATCGGTACGGCCAGGGAGATGCAGAAGGTGTACGAGTCGCTGAGAGTTCTGGGCGACAGCGATGCACCAGCCTTCATCACGGGAGCCAGTGGCACAGGCAAAGAGCTCGCCGCCAGAGCGGTTCACGATCTCAGCGAACGAAGAAGCGGCCCCTTTGTCGCGATCAACACCGCGGCGATTGCGGAAGGTATCACCGAGAGCGAGCTGTTTGGACACGAGCGCGGCGCCTTCACGGGCGCTGCGGAGCCTCGAGCCGGGTACTTTGAAATGGCAGACGGAGGCACTCTGTTCCTGGACGAGATTTCGGAGATGCCACTGGCTCTGCAACCCAAACTGCTTCGAGTTCTGGAAGATGGCCGAGTTCGACGAGTCGGAGGCAAGCGCGAGGAGCAGGTCGATGTCAGAGTGCTAGCGGCGACGAATCGCGATCCTGATGAGGCGCGCGCAAGTGGATCGCTGCGAGATGACCTGTATTACAGGTTGAGCGTTTTTACCGTCCGGCTGCCGCTTCTGGAGGAACGTTTAGAGGACATTCCGCTACTCGCGCAGCACTTCATCGGTTTGGCGAATCTGAAACACGGAGCCGAGATCGAAGGCGCGACTCCGGAAGCTATCGGGCGGCTTCAGGCCTACGGCTGGCCCGGCAATGTGCGCGAACTTAGAAATGTCATCGAGCGGGCCGTGATTTTTGGCCAGAAGGGGTGGATCGACTCCACCCATCTGCCGCCGTATTTCCACGACTTGGATTCGGCCCCGATGATGGGTCTGCGGTTGCCCGAAGACGTGACAGTCGCCGAGGCCGAGCGGATGCTGATACTTCATACTCTCGAGAAGGTTGGCAACAACAAGACCAGAGCGGCCGCGATACTCGGTGTGGATGTCAAGACCATCCGAAACAAACTCAAGGTCTACGGGATCGATCGGGTCGAGTCGTGAAGGTTGCGAGCAAGGTGGCCACTGGATCCGGGATCACGATCATCCTGCTGGTGGCCGTGCTGATCTATGACCTGCTCAAGGACGAGCGCCTCAACGAAATCAATCGTGAGTTTGTGGAGATTGGACTGTCCGCCACCACGATTTCGCTCGAGCAGAGTCGCCTCTTGTATCAGATCAATGAGTTCACGAGGAAACAGTTCGTCACTTCGGATGTTGCCTATACCGAAGGACTGAACGACCTTCATTTGGAATTCTGGCAGCACCTAGAGCAACTCCGCACACTACAGCTATCGGAAGACAGCCGCAATCGAGTCGAGGAATTGGATCGCCTATGGAAGCTCTATCTGAGCGACTTTTCGGTGGTGGCCATCGAACCGGGTGCGACAAGCGAGAACGAAGGTAGCCGTCAGGTTCGTCTATTGGAGATGATCGGGAGACTTCAACGGAGAGTCAAGGAGGTGGGGCGCACTGCCCAGGCCGACATGACCCAGCAGGCAGAGCAGGCCTCTGTGGCGAACGCCAAGGCTCATCAAGTGTATTGGTTGGCAGCCGGTCTGGTGGCTTTGGTGAGCGTCGTGATTTTATGGTTGACGGTCCGAGCGATCAACATACCCTTGACCAAGCTCACAGAGGGTACCCAAGCGGTTAGTCAAGGCGAGTTCTCGTATCGTCTCGACAGCTCCGGGCATGACGAGTTTTCGACTCTTGCCGGGAGCTTCAACGATATGGTCGAGCGGCTTGGCGATGCCGAGAGAGTCAAAAAGGATTTCTTGACCCATGTTTCGCACGAACTGAAATCGCCGCTCGCATCGATGGAGGAGACCACCGAGTTACTCCTGGAAGAGATTCCAGGGCCCCTTACTTCGAAGCAGCGTCGTTTTCTCAGTCTCAATCTCGACAGTGGTCGCCGTCTGTCCGCAATGATCTCGAGGATTCTCGACCTTTCCAGGCTCGAAGCCGGGGTCATGGAATACGAGTTTCGGGTTCATTCGCTCGGTGCGATGGTTGGCAATGTGGCGGACGAGTTCGAGGCCAGGGCACGAGAGCGCGGCATCCGAATCCAGTATCTTGCGCCTGAGCAAGAGATACAGGTGGAGTGCGATCGGGACCGTGTGTATCAGGTTCTTCAGAATCTTCTCGACAACGCGATGAAGGTCTCTCCGGCCGGCGAAGTGATCGAGCTGAGGGTCGGTGGCGGTGGAGAATTCGCCGAAGTCGAAGTGCTAGATCGAGGTCCCGGAATCGGGGATTCACACAAGGAACGGATCTTCGAGAAGTTTCACCAACATTCGGTTGGCAAACGAATGGGATTGGGTCGGGGTGTGGGTCTGGGCCTGGCAATTTGCAGAGAGATCATGGAGGCGCATCGGGGTGAGGTTTGGGTCCGTGACAATCCTGGCGGCGGGAGCGTCTTTGGAATCCACATTCCAAAGGCCGTGAAACAGAATGAGACCCCGTCCTTGATCGCCGATGAAGGCTTCTTCGAACGTGCAGAGCTAGACAATGTGTCCGGATAAAACCCTGCTTGCTTCGTTGCCGACCTGGATCTCGATTGTCGGGCTGACTCTTGTGGCTTGTGTGTCTGGATCGCCCCGGATCGGCGATCGGTACTACGATTCGGAAAGGTACGTAGAGGCCGCGGCTGCCTACGAACGGTATCTCGATGAAGGCGTTGAGAGCCGAGACGAAGAAGCCGTCACACGATTCCGTCTCGGTCTGATCTATTCTCGCTCGGAAAGCTCGTTGTACGATCCGGCCCGCGCGATCGATCTGTTAGAGAAAAGTCTGGAGCTGAGACCCGACTCCTCTTACAACCTGGAAGCGAGACTGATCCTGGAGCTTGTGCAGGAGGTCGCTCGCCTCGAGGGCGAGGTCGAGGATAGACGGCGTAGAATCGAGTCCCTTTTTGCCCAACTCGGTGAGATGCAGGAAGAAGTCGAGAAGGTGGAGGGGCAAGTCGGGGCGAGAGAACGGACCGTCGAGACACTTTCGGCTGAGATCAGCGGTCTGCGCGCTAAGATCGATAGCTTGATTCTGGAGGTCGAGCAGAAGGAAGAGGAGCTGGAACGGCTCAAAGCGATCGACTTCGAAACAAATCGCTGACCCCAAAAGACGATCTCGAATCGAGCAAACTTCCTGGCCTCTAGCTCGTAAGACTTTACAGGGTCTGGTTTGTAGACTCGGACTTGCGATGGCTGAGATCGATGATCCAGGCGGAAGGAATCCTTTGCTCGATCAAGGTTCGAGACAGATTGAACCATCGGGAGCAGCGATCCAAAATCGCGCTATCAGCAGTTGCAACGATGCTTGGAGACTCGATTAGAAGCTGATCTGTGCGATCCGTAAGCTCCACTTCCCAGGTGGCGGACCGATCGGCGACTCTGTCCGTGATGAGTTGCTTGAGGCGCCCGCTGTTTGAAACCGGGCGGTCCAGGAGGAGGCGTACGCCACCGCAATTATGATGATCCAGAAACTCGCCAAGAAGATCGATCGCCTTAGGAGTCGCTTCGACCCTTCGGTAATGGCTGCTCATGGCAGCGAGATCTCGGAGCACGCCGTCGCGGGCGAGCAAGAGAACTCCGCCGCACAAGGCTGCCTCGAGCGACAGAATCACGTTGTAGCCGTCGATCACCACGGTTGCCTTGTCGAGATGCTCGATACCCACCCGGGTCTTGGCCCGAGTCCGAACCTGCCGAGAGGCGGCGGCGCAGCGCTGGAGAGCCTTGCGTTGGCGATCGCGAAGGCAATACCGATCACCAACGAGCTTCAGCGAAGCTCGATCCGAATAACCCCGGGAGCGCAGCCAGGAAAGGTCGGCTACGGCGGCACGCAATATTGGAATGGCGTCGGGTCCAAAACAGACCTTGTCCTTGGGGTTTGGGCCACGCTTTGTGCGACGGTCCGGCATGCATTCAGTATCCTACAATCGGTCTCCAGTCGGAGAACTGCTGGTAGGATAGTCGTACCCAGCGAACGGCGAAGAGATCCTCTGTTTCGATCGTTCAGACCCAGCACTCAAAGGAGTAGAAAATGAAGCGACTATTGGTACCCGTCGTGTGTCTAGTTTCGGCGGTCTCAGTCTACGCTGATGAAGGGATGTGGACCCTCGACAATTTTCCGTCCGAGACGGTCCAAGCCAAGTACGGCGTCGAGATCGACGACGAATGGCTTCGTAGAGTCCAAGTGTCTACGACTCGACTGGAGGGCGGATGCACGGGATCGTTCGTGTCTCCAAACGGGCTCGTATTGACAAACCATCACTGTGCTCGGACTTGTATCTCCCAGCTCTCGACTGCCGAAGAAGACCTGTTGGCTAACGGTTTTCTGGCCAACTCTCACGAGGAAGAACGTCGGTGCCAATCCGAGCAGCTTTCAGTCTTGATGGAATATGAGGACATTACGGATCAGGTTTTGGCTGCCACCGAGGGCAAGAGCGAACAGGATGCCAACGTGGCCCGCAAACAGGTTCTCACCAACCTCGAGCAGGCCTGCGAAGAGAGCTCTGTCGACAGTGCCTATGGAAAGCTCTCCTGCGAGTCGGTCAACCTGTACAACGGTGGGCAGTACTTTCTGTACAAATACAAACGGTACGAAGATGTTCGGCTCGTTTTTGCGCCCGAAGCCGGCATGGCTTCCTTCGGGGGAGATCCAGACAACTTCAATTTTCCACGCTGGTGTACCGATATGGCTTTTCTGAGGGCCTGGGAAGACGGAGAGCCGGCTTCGACGCCGAACTTCCTGAGCTGGAGACCCGAGGGTGCGGAAGAAGGGGAAGCGGTTTTTGTTTCCGGTCATCCCGGAACGACAGACCGTCTGCTGACCGTGGCAGAGCTCGAGCATCAGCGGAACACGATCTGGCCCAGCTATCTGAGAAGAAACGTGGAGCTCCGGGGACGGATGATTCAGTATGGCAAGACGTCGGACGAGGCAAGGCGAATCACCAAGTCACCGCTGCAGCGTCTCGAGAATTCGCTGAAAGTGGTCAGGAACTACCAAAAAGCGCTCCTCAATGACGAGCTCATGGCTCGAAAAGAGATGCAGGAGGGTGAGCTGAGAGCAGCCGTTGCAGCCGATCCTCAACTCCAGGCCAAGTACGGATCGGCCTGGGACGAAATTGCTGAGGCCCTGGCAACCTACCGGACCTTTCGTGACGACTACCTCTTTATAGAAGTCGGCGTCGCCTTCAACAGCGATCTGTTCGATTATGCGCGAGACCTCGTGCGAGTGGCCGCCGAACGCGAGAAGCCAAACGAAGAAAGATATCGGGAGTACACCGAGGCCGCACTTCCAGGCCTTCGACAGAGGACACTCGCCGAACGTCCGATCTACAGTGATTATGAAGAGCTCACACTTTCGTTCTCGCTGGACAAGATGCGAGAGAACCTCGGCCCCGATAGCCCCTTCGTGCACAAGATTCTGGGGATGAAGTCGCCCGACTCTCTCGCCGCCGAATTGATCTCGGGGACCCAACTTGCAGACCCGGAGTATCGGAAGCAGCTGTGGGAGGGAGGCCAAAGTGCGATAGACGCCTCCACGGATCCCATGATCCGGTTGGCTGCTGAGATCGACCCGGCCTCGAGAGCCTTGCGGAAGCAATACGAAGACGAGGTGGAAGCGCCTCAAGACCTGGCCTCCGAGAAGATCGCAAAGGCTCGGTTTGCCATTCTGGGGACCGAAGGATACCCAGACGCGACGTTTACTCTTCGCGTGACCTACGGATCCGTCGAAGGGTGGGAGGAAAAGGGCGAACCGGTCGTGCCATTTACCGTCACCGAGCGAGCCTTCGAGCGGGCCACCGGTGAGGCTCCCTTTCTGATACCGGCGAAATGGGAGGCTGCGAGCTCCGATTTGGGCAAGGACACCCGTTTCAATTTCGTTGCTACGACCGACATTACCGGCGGCAACTCGGGCAGCCCAATGATCGACAAGGATGCGAATCTGATCGGACTGGCGTTCGATGGAAATATCCACTCGATCGCAGGCCAATATTGGTTCGATTTGACCGACAACCGAACCGTCGGTGTGCATCCGGCGATCATGCTCGAAGCCCTGGGAACGGTCTACGGGGCTGACAACCTCCTCGAGGAGCTGGGACAAAAGTAGGAGCTTCCGGCCGAGGCTGTTGTCGCGAGTTTCTGTTGCGAAAAAGGTGAGCCGCCCGCGCCTCGGCGCGGGCGGCTCTTTTTTGCAAATCGGTCGTGCGCGAGGCGCCGGCTAGTTGATGTCTTGCCCTTTCTCCAGCCGATCGATCATCCCCTGGACGTAGGCTTTCTGGCCCTCGGGCGCAGCGTCCAGCGAGGCTCTCATGCTTTTCACAGCCTGGTCGAATTCACCCATCGCCGAGTATCCGCGTGCCAACCCGAAACCGATGAACCACGCATCCGGGTTCTGTTCCGCATTCCGTTCGAATACCTCCATTGCATCTTCGGTTCGACCCTGACCGAGCAGCGTGCGACCGTACTGATGAAGTTGCCCCGCATTCCCGACCTCGAGGGCTCTGGCGATGGTCTCGTTTGCCTGCTCGGCATCACCAGTTTTGTCCAGGATCTGAGCCTTCGTCGAGAGATTCTCGAATCGCTCCTCGGCCTGGATCGATTTGTCCGCCCACTGCAGAGCTTCTTCGAGGTTGGTGTCATTCTGCATGCAGTAGGTAGCCGCCTGATTCCAGCCGTTCCAGAAGAACTGCGACAGCCCTTTGAGTTGCTGCCGAACGCTTGCCAGAGTCACGGCCTCGGTGTCGACCTCGATCCTGATCGGGATGCGGAGCTTCTCCCATCGAAGATTCAGGGTCGCTGATTCGTTGCTCAGATCGTCGAATGAATAGTGCAGACTCTCTTGGAAGTCGGATTCCCGTGGCTTGACTCTGACCCTCAGCGCGTCGGCGTCTTCGCTATAGCTGAAGCTTCCCCAGGCTGACGTGTCGTTTGAAAGGATGATCTTCCAGTCTGTTTCACCTGGAATCATGTGCAGGCCGTAGCTGCCGGCGGCGAGTGGCTTTCCCTCGACCGTGACTTCGGAGCTGAAGGAGATCAAGGTGTTCTCGTTGGCTCCGGCCCTCCAGACTTGGTCGAACGGGACAAGAGCGCCCCATATCTCCCTATCGTTGACCGCTGGGCGGTGATAGGAGACATCGATCTCGGTCAAGCCGATGACCTGTCGAGTCAGAGCTCGTGGGCTGGCATTGGGGAGCGACAGACCTATGTCTTGCTGCTGGGCAACGATCGAATTCGGCGCAATCGTTCCGATTGCAAGCAAGATCAGACCTACTGCGGTTGTGGGTTTATAAATCACGGTTCATCTCCTGGGTGGTTGAAGAGGGGGAACGGCAGAGCCACGACTCCCGCATATACGACGAAGCACGAGACGGGTTGCATTGGGGATCTAGCGAACGCTCGGAGGGACCAGGCTCTCCAATCTCGCCTGAATCAGTAGCTTTCTCGCTTCGGAGGCCGGTACACCGAGATTCGAGCCGCCAAATTCGCGAATGATCGCAGAGGTCACAGCAACCACCTTGCCCTCCAGATCGAGAACGGGTCCGCCGCTGCCGCCCTGAGTAGTCTCGGCATCGAAGACGACGGCGGATGAGGTTACCTGAGCGACGATTCCGCGACTCGCGAGTGGTCGAATCTGCCCTGCTTCTGCCAGCCTCTGAGTCACGTCCCAGACGTCCAGCAGCGCGCGTTCGGTGGCGATCTTGTCGATCGTGGCTTCATCAGTACGTGCAAGTAGGGCGTTGATACCCGTCGGGTACCCCAACACCAGCACTTCGGCCCCGATGTTTTGTGGGGCCGGACTCAGCTCGAGCGGGGACACCTCGGTGACAAAGCGATCGGGTCGCAAGACTGCAAGATCAGCGGTCGTGCTGGCGCACACCAGCCTCATTGCCAGCGGATCGGCGTTGCCGGGCAGGTAGCCAATGAACTTTCGCATGACTGGCGAAAGTCCAACCGCCATGACCTGCTGAGCCGATGCGTCGAAGTCCCAGGGAATCGCGACATGGCGGTTGGTTACGAGCAGGCCATCGGATGTGGCCACGAACCCTGTGCCGGTAAAGACGATCTCGACCGGCGGACCGGTGCCTCCCACCGTTACGGCCGGCGAACCATCGGGTCCCGATACCATCTCGCCACCAGGTCCGGTAACCGCGAATCGCAATGCGTTGCCGCTCGTCGGGTCGACGAAACCGAATGCACCCTGGATAAAGACCACCGATTTGGAGGCCAAAGATACGACTCGAGCTGGGGCACCCGATCGTGCTTCGAGCGCCTCGACTCGCTGCACAGCGCTGCCGATCTCGGTTCGAATACGCTCCAAGTCCTCTTGACTGAGATATCCGAGCGATTCCTCGAACAGATCGGACAACCCTTCGATCTCGAGCTCTCGCTTCTCGATCTGCTGCTGCAACTGAAGCACACTACGCCACTGGGCGATGACCAGGCCGAGCAGAATCGCGAGGGCGAGAATCATGCTTGCCCGAAACCACACAGACGTCTGAGTGGCCAGCTCTCTGGGAGTGATTGCCACCATTCTCGCGGCCTGTCCCACCGATGAGCTCGAAGAGTTCTTGGCGCAATGGATGCAATCCGAGAAGGCCTCCTGAGGACTTTTGTAGGCACGGCTCCCGGCGGGATAGAGCCTGAATCTGAGAATCGGACCATCCCTTCCAACCTCGATTACATCTCCGGAGTCGAGAATCGTGTCCTCGACGCGCTGTCCGTTGACCCAGATAGGGCTCTCACCTTCGCCGCTCAGCTCATAGCTCAGCCCACGGCGGGTCATGGTGGCGTGATGCACGGCGACACTCGGCTCGTGGGCTACGTGGATCTCGACATCTGGTGCAGTGCCGATACGAAGCCTTGGGCCTTTGAGACGCTGGGTTGTCCCTCTCCGTGCTCCAGAAAGATGCACGATGACCGGCACCGGTCCGGAATCGGGCGGGGGCGACTCGCTTGGAGTCGTCGTCTGGGTATCCGAATTCGCCATGGCCGCCAGTCGGCATAGCCTATGGGCTTGCCTTCTCGAGATGACTTACGTCTTGATTCTAGCTCGGGATCTGCAAAACCGGGGTTGGGCGCAGACAGCGGTTGAGGAAATCGTCCTCGAACCCTTGGTTGGTCGAGTACGCATGACCGAACACCTCTGTCCATATTGAGCTGCTCTCCATACAGAGATAGAAGAACACCTCGTCGTGCCAAGGGCCTAGCGCTCCATAGAGATGGCTGAAAAGCTCGATCTTGACAGCATCGGGATAGGTGAGCTTGCCGTGCGCATCCTGAACCATCTCCATCTGCAGGATCTTGGTCTGACCGCCCCTTTTTCGAATCTCGCGCTCCACGGGTCGAATCAACGTGACCGCGCCCATGGAAATAAACGAGATTTCGCCGGCCCTGAACTCGCGGAGGAGCCTCGCGGCCACTTCGCCGTAGTCCGCCTTCCAGCCCGAGTAGTAGATCATCGGATGAAAATGGAACCCGATATCGATTCCGTGATCGCTGGCCTGACGCGCCGCGTTCAGCCGCTGATCGAGCGTCGCGGTGCCAGGCTCCTCGTTCTGGATCGTGGTCGGAGTGCCCAGAGACCATGTGCAAACGACATTGCGGGGTACTTTGCGGCTCAACAGCGGGCCTATGTTCGAGGACTTCGTTTTCAACTCGAGAAGCACATTGGGATTTGACTCGGCGAACTCGATCAGTGCGTCGAGCAGCCCCTGTCGGTTTCCCCAGACCAAGGAATCCGAGGATTGGCCTGTGCCGATGTGATAGCGACGTTCCGGATCGAGCTGGACGGCGTTGAGCTTTTCGAGCAAGTCGGACTCGAGCTCTGCCTGTTCGCCATAAAAGGTCTGGATCGTGCAGTAGGAGCAGGAGAACGGGCATCCCCGGACCGCGTCGATGGTGTGAAGGCCACAGCAGACCGTATGTTCAGAATATGCCGGGCAAAGGCCAAACACCTTGTTTTCGCTCTGGACCTCCTCGAGGCGGACTCTTCGACGAGGAGGAGCAGCAAGGCCTTGTGGGGGATAGACTTTCTCGGCGGCAGCCAGTTGCCGATGATGATCGTCGAGGTCACGGAGAATCTGCTTCTTACGCTCTCGACCTACTGATCCGAGTCTGGACTCTTGTTTGTCCCACCAGATCTCGATCGGGTCTTCACACCACATCTGCAGATCCCTGGCCGCCTGGGACACCCGACGCAGCTCCTGGTAGGTGAATCGATACGATTCTGCCAGCGCTCGCAAATAGCTCTGGGTCGTGGGCGGCAGCGTCGGCAATAGGGTAGTTGGCTCCAGTTGCGCCAACTTGGCCGAGTAGTCAGACGTCTTGGGCATGATCTTTCGACAAGAGAACGGGCACGAACCGAGGGACCCATCTTGGGCCCCTATTCGGAGCAGCGAGTCTATCTCAACCCAAGTCGAGCAGGCCGAGCCTGTGATCCGGGCAAGACGGCAGGCCCGAGTCCAGGCGCTGACCCGATGGTTGATCTCCGCTCGTGGCTACTTGCGGTGCGCGCCGTGAAATCCGGGAATCTCGTTACAGTCCACGACCTCGCCGTTCGCACTGCAGGTGCAGTCCTCATCATCGTTGCACTGAATCTCGATTGTGCATGGGCCATCGCCCTGGCATTCGAAATCGGCCATACCGTGATGGATCCGTGCGACGTGGATAGCGCAGTCATCGTCTTCTCCGCAGTCGACTCGAATGTCTCGATGGCCCGTGAACGCCTCTGAGAGCCTCTCCTCGAGCATCGCGGTGATGCTCTCGTGGCTGCCATCTCGCCAGATGTCGAGCTCGATCAGATCGCCTTGTGATTTGCGCCGAACGGTCTTGATCACGTCTCGCTGCGTGGCAACCGCCTCATCATCTATCGCGGTAATGATGTCCCCGGGCTCGAGTCCGGCACGAAAGGCCGGCGAGTCATCGATGACTTTCGACACCATCACACCTCGGTCGGCCTCTACGCCGAAATGCAGTCTCAGCTCCGGTGTCAGTGACGTCAGTTGAACACCCAGAAAGCTGGCGTTCGGGTGATGAGGTGCGACCATCGTGTACAGGGTCTCGTTATCGTCACAGTCTTCGGTCCCGGGGTCGCAGTGAACAACGACCCTTCGATGCATCTGAACCGCCTCGGATTCACTCCCCTTGTCTGTGGGTAGCGTCTCGGCGTCGACAACACCGCCAGCTACCACGATCGCGACCCCGAACAAACAGACCAGCAAGCTGCCTTTTGTCGTATTCATCGATATGTCTCCTTTCTCATTCCGTACAACGTTTGCAGCCGAGAAAGGTTCCCGGTCCGAGTAGACGCAGCGCGGGCGATGTAAGATTCGCGGATGAATTCGGGTAGCGGGCTGACGATCTCGAAATCCAGATATCTGTCAGGTCTTCAATGCGCCAAGCGTGTCTGGACGGAACAGCACGCCAGGAAGCTGATTCCGGAAACCGATGCCGCGACTCAGGCCAGGTTCGATGAAGGCCATGAGGTCGGGCGTTTGGCCACGCAGCTCTTTCCGGGGGGATTGGAGATCAGTCCCGGTCCACGTCGGTGGGCCGAGGTGGTCACGGCTACCAACAAGGCCCTATCGCAGCGACGGCCGCTATATGAACCCGGTTTTCTTTTCGATGGGGCAGCCTGTCGAGTCGACGTCCTCGTTCCGGTCGATCAGCGGCGATGGGATGTCGTCGAAGTCAAAAGCTCGACGAGTGTGAAAGATCTTCACCTCGAAGACCTGGCCTTTCAAGCTTTCGTGTTGGAGGGGGCGGGTCTCGAGATTCGAGACTACTGCTTGGTTCATATAGACAACTCCTATGTCCGGCAGGGCGAGATTGACATCACCCAGCTCTTTCACAGCGAGCAAGTAACCGAACCGGTTCGGCAGCGGCGGCCGAGTGTGCCGGCAAAGCTCGAGTTGATCCGCGCCATCCTGGAACAGGACTCGAGACCTGAAGTCGGCATCGGGAGTCACTGCGACGACCCCTACAGCTGTCCCCTGAAGAGCGAGTGCTGGGCCTTTCTCGCGGACCATAGTGTGGTCGAGCTCTACGGAGGACCCAAGAAGGGATTCGAGCTGCTGGACAGTGGCATCGTCGAGATTCGTGACCTCCCCGCAGATGTTCCCCTGTCGGCCAAACAGCAGATCCAGGTGGAGGCGGTTCGATCGGGAACGCCCTTCATCGACAGGTCTTCGATCGATTCATTTCTCGCAACCCTGACCTATCCTCTGAACTTCTTCGACATAGAGACTTTTGCCGTCGCCGTCCCACCCTTTGACGGTGTGCGACCGTACCAGCAGGTTCCGTTCCTGTTCTCGATTCACAGGGTCGGAGAGCCCGGCGCCGAAGCCCGGCACTTTGCGTTTCAAGTCACATCGGAGGGTGATCCGCGGCCGGAATTCATGAGGGCTGTGACCAACTCGCTCGGTGCCCATGGATCGATAATTTCGTACAACGCGGCATTCGAATCCAGGGTTCTCGTCGAGACGGCTGCTGCGTTTCCCGAATTTCAACAGTGGTCCCTCGATGCAACCGATCGGTTTGTCGATCTTCTCGAACCTTTTCGAGCCTTTCATTTCTATGATCCAAATCAGCATGGAAGCGCTTCCCTGAAAAGCGTTCTGCCTGCCCTCACGGGAATGACCTACGACGAGTTAAAGATTCAAAAGGGTGACGAGGCAAGCCGTGAGTACTTCCGGGTCATGCGACCCGGATTCGATTCGGTCGAAAGAGCCCGGGTCCTTCGAGAGCTCGAAGCCTACTGTTCCCTCGATACGCTCGGACTCGTCGCTATCGTCGAGTGTCTCAGGACCGCCTGATCCGAGACAGCACTTCCGTCCGTTTCGCGAGGCCGGTCCTGAGGCTCTGCTCGGCTGATCAGGTGGTTTGGCCCCTGTCGAGGATCGTTGTATTCTGCTTTTCTCGAGTTTTTCCTTGTCAACTTCAGCAGATCCGGAGCCCAGAGTGATGATCAAACCGTCACTGTTCGCAGCAGTATTACTGACTGTTGTCCCTGTCCAAGCATCGGTTGTAACCGACTACCTCGATCGCTACTTCGCTACCTATCCCACGGAAGCCCTGGCGGCGGGTCTGCATGAATTCGACTCTCAGCTCGAGAGGTTGGACGCCGACACCCGAGCGGCGTGGGTGAAGTTCAACCACGACATCTCGGTCCGAATTTCGGAGGAGTTGGAGGCTTCCGATCTGGAATTCGAGCAGCAGCTGGATCTGGAGCTTCTTCAGCGCGAAGTTCAGCGACAGTTGTTCGACTACACCGTGACGCGCCGGCCCGAAAGAGACCCGCTCTTCTGGACCCGAATCCTTGGGAATGCGACGGTTTTTCTCTTGGTACGAGACAATCAACCTCTGGAGCATCGACTCACCAGCGCCTCCGCTCGAGCTAAGCAAATTCCCGAGCTCACGAGGGAGGCGATTCGGGCGCTCAGCTCGACCGATCCGAAGTTGATCTCCACCGACCTCACGGCGATCGCAAAACGCCAGGCCGAAGGCTCTGCCAGGTTCTATACCGAGGGTTTCGCGAGGTCCGCGGGCGACGGTAGGCCGGAGCTGAAGGCGCAGCTGAGCGAAGCCGGAAATCAGGCGGCGGAGTCTCTTCGGGCGCTGGCGGACTTCTTGGACGAGCTGGCAGGCAAGGCTTCGGGCTCGCCGCGACTCGGTGACGACTATGCGAAGAGATTCGTTTTGGTGACTGGAGTCACGACTCCTGTAGACCAGGTCCTGGCCAGGGCCAAGTTGGATTTCGCCGCCAAGATTCGCGAAACGGCCGACTATGGGCGCTCGGTCTGGTCCCAGGTGATGGGGGAGGCACCCGCGCCCGAGGACGACAAGGAGTTGGTGCGGGCGTTATTCGAGCGAGTCGGGGACGATCACGCCAGCAGCGTCGACGAATTCGTCAACGACTTCAAAGATCTGGTTGGCAAATCGATTCAAATGGTTCGAGAGCAAGATATCGTCACCCTTCCCGACCCGCTCACGCTTTACACAGACAGGTCTCCAGATTTCTTTGTCGGCCAGGGAGTGGGGGGGGTGTATTCGGCTGGCCCCTTCGAGCCGGAAGCCGACACTCTGTTCTATCTGCCGACACCCTCGGCCGATGCGACAGCGGAGCAGCTCGAAGGTTTCTTTCGCGACTTCAATCACCACTTCAATGTCATGATCACACCGCACGAGATGGTGCCGGGACACTATCTTCAGCTCAAATTCGCGGCTCGCCACCCTCACAAGATACGAGCGCTTTTTGGCGATGGGGTCTATATCGAGGGGTGGGGTACCTTTTGTGAGCGCCTGATGCTAGACCTGGGATGGGGCGGTCCACTCGATCGTTTGGCTCATCTCAAGAAACAGCTCGAGAACATCGCCCGCACGATCGTCGACATCCAGGTTCATACAGAGATGATGAGTCGCGACGAGGTCCTGACATTTGTACAGGAGGAGGCGCTTCAGGATCTCCAGTTCGCCAGCAATATGTGGACCCGATCGATAACCTCTGCGCCCCAGTTGACCTTCTACTACCAGGGTTACTCACAGGTTCGTGGGCTGTTTGACGACGTTCAGGAGCAACGTGGCGAGAATTTTGTTCTCAAGGACTTCATGGACGGGATGATGGAATTGGGCCCGGTACCGGTGTATCACTATCGAGCTCGCATGCTCGGAGATTCCGAGACGGCTCAGGGCTCCAAATAGATCTGTCCTTGCTTGATCACCAGCTTCGGGTCTCGGAGATCTCGAATGGATCTCGTGGGGTCGCCTTCGAATGCGACCAGATCGGCGATCAGGCCCGGTCGAATCGAGCCGACATCTGCGGAGATTTGTAGATAGTTCGCATTGCCGGACGTCGCAGCCCGGAGCGCCTCGATGGGAGTCATACCGTACTCGACCATGAGCTCGAGCTCGAGGTAGTTGTCCCCATGCGGGAATACTCCGGCATCGCTTCCCGCGCAGATCGAAACCCCAGCGGAACGCGCCGCTTGAAAGCTGCTCCGACTCGTCTTGATTCGGTCCGGCTCGGGATCGGTCTCAGGATCCCATCCTCGGTACCTGGCGACCGCATGAGAGGCTGCCAGGGTCGGGCAGAGAGCCACACCGTGGTGCGCCATGAGCTTGAAGGATTCCTCGGACCCACCGTCGCCGTGCTCGATGGTCTTGACTCCTGCCAACACAGCCCTGCGGATACCCTCCGCCGTCGAGGCATGAGCGACTACGGGTCGCCCGCTGCTAGCCGCCGTATCGACCGCCAGCCGGATCTCGTCCTCGGAGAATGTAGGTCGTGCCTCGCCATTTGCGCCCCAGCGGTAGTCGGCGTAGATCTTGATCCAATCGGCGCCATGGCCGATCTGATCGCGGACCACCCGAACAAGCTCATCGATGCCGTCGGCCTGTTCGGCTCCGAGCGGGACCTCGAAGCTCGGCGCGAAACCCTTCGGCCCATAGCTTCCGGTGGCGACGATCGCCTTGGACGCGATGAGAAGACGTGGCCCCGGGATCACACCGTCAACAATCGCTTTCTTGATTCCCAGATCTGCGTACCCCGCACCCTCCGTCCCCAGGTCGCGAGCCGTTGTGAAACCTGCCAACAGCGTCGCCCGTGCGTGGACCGAGGCTCTTGCGACCCGGTACGCCTCGGACTCCCGGAGAACCTGATCGGTCCATGAAGTTTCGTCGTACGGGTGGAGCAGCAGGTGGGTGTGGCCCTCTATCAGGCCTGGCAGCAGGGTCATCCCGGGAAGCTCGATGGTCCGCGCATAGGTGGGCGCGCGGATGCTTCGGTCGGGGCCCACAGCCTCGATGCGGTCTTCGCGAATCAGGACCGACCAGCCCCGATGGAGGTCAATGCCGTCAAAAAGCCTCTCGGGTCGCAAGAGCAACGTCGACTCGAACTGAGAACGAGCCGGGGTGGCCACCAAAATCGCAAGCAACACGAAGCGCAGTTTCATTCTCAGAGCATTCTACCCAGAGTTCTCGACAGGGCATCGGGCCATCTGCTTCGAGCGCAGACCCACGGGACTAGCGAAGCCTCAGGACGAGTAGGGTCAGGTCGTCTTCTTGAGCGACATCACCCTTGAAGCTGGAGACGCCGGTGAGAATGTCATCTCGAATCTGTCTCGCCGAGCCGTTCTTTGCGGATCTTTGCACCTGGCTCTCGAGACGTTCCTCGCCGAAACACTCACCGTGGAGATCGTGAATCTCAAGAACACCGTCGGTGTAGAACACCAGAGTGTCTCCGACGCGAATCGGATGACTCTGCTCATCGAGACCGGGGTCGAGTCGAGTGCCCAGTGGGAGCCCCTCGGTTCCTAATGAAATTACCTCATCACTCGAGGCTCGCAGAAGAAGCAGTGGGGGGTGCCCGGCATTCGCCACGGTCAACATCTCGTTGTCGCGGTCGATGAGAGCAATCTGCAGGGTCACAAACATCCTGGCGGGAGCCGTATCTCGGACCATGGAGTTGAGCTTCTCCAGCACCACCAGAGGCCTTGCGACCTCATCGCGCAATAGGTGGAGACCGCTTCGAACACCCGACAGCACCAGTCCACTGGGTACCCCATGTCCCGCTACGTCGCCTATGACCACCACCAGTTTGCTGTCCGACAGCTGAAAGTATTCGAAGTAGTCACCGCCGACCTCGGTAGCGGGCAGGGAGATGCTCGAGTAGTCGAGCCAGGCGAGGTGGGGTGGCTCATTGGGCAACATACTGAGCTGGATCGTCCGTGCGTCGTTCAACTCGCTCTGCATCCGACTGTGCTCTGTAAAACGATCTCGCTCGCGACTCCACTCGATAAGAAATCGATTCTTCTTTTTGCGGGTGATCCGGGATGCAAGCGCCACAACGATGAGTGTCGATGAGGCACAGCCCACGAGTGCCGGCACTACGTCTTTTGGAAACTCGAGGCCTCCCGGGCGTAGAGCAAACCAGGCTGCCGTTGCCAAGTAGACGGTACCCAGGGCCAAGTACTGTCGTGTCGTCAGGCGGCAGAAGATGAGGGCGATCGGCAGAAAGATCCCGGCCAGGATGACCCTGGCCAAGCTGTCCGGGGCGGTCAAGACGACTGCCATCAGCAGGGCGATCAGCAGGGCCATCAAGAGGTGGCGAACATTTCGCTCGTAGAACCTGGTGGTCCGGGCTGAGAAGACCGCGCCAACCAGTAGTAGTAGAGTCAGCCAAACTCCCACAGACCTGTAGCGCTCCTCGCTGAGTCCGACAATCAAAAAGATCGTGGAGAGGATGCTGGCGGCTGA
>CAJHZD010000200.1_pt1 | contig 19894 bp, 9 predicted proteins | sample 9198941 | NCBI WGS metagenome assembly CAJHZD01 (sample SAMEA7708371, study PRJEB35096) | sediment metagenome | biome: marine neritic benthic zone biome [ENVO:01000025]; feature: sediment [ENVO:00002007]; material: shallow marine sediment [ENVO:03000034] sea grass bed [ENVO_01000059] ...
CCAATGGGTATTTCCCGGTCATGATCGTCGAGTGTGAGGGGGTGGTCAGCGGAATCGCTGAGTATGCGTTCTCGAACAAGACACCCTCGCTAGCGAGCCGATCGAGGTTGGGAGTCTGGATCTTCTCGTTTCCGTACGCCCCGATCTTGTCGGCACGCGTTGTGTCGAACGTGACGATGAGTACATTCCAATCGGGTGATCGACCGCAACTGCTGATGGCGAGTCCTGCGGCAAGCAGGGTCGCGGCAGTATTCAGTCGGACCGACATTCGAGATAAAAACGCTTCGCCCATGGTTGGCCGGTAATTCTACGTGAAACGGGTCGCGCCGGACTCGGCTCTCTGTTTGCCGACGCCTTCGGGCTAGCCACCCAGATCGAGTCGCAAACAGCGCTCCGCCTCTTGTCGAGTCTCGAAAAGAGCCCGTTCGATAGGTGAGCTCAACTGGCCTTCCAGATCCAGCAGTTGAGAGATCTTCTCGGCGGCTTCCGTACTACAGGCGCTACCGAGGAGCTCATATCCATAGCTGGTCAAGAAATAGGCGTCACGGTCTTTGCTCATCGAGGGCAACGGACTGAGAATGTCGTCCAGAAGCAAGCTCTGAAGCCCGGTCTGATGGGCTGGGAAGAGTGTAGACATTGCCTGTCGCTGTTGACCGAACGGTAGGGGGTCGGTCGTCTCCTGGAACTCATCGATCCACTTCTTTTTGGTATCGATCTCGGGAACCGAGGCGGCGACCGCAATGCTCCAGAGCTTTCCCGAATAAGACGGATCTCGCTTGTCCTCGGCGGCGCGAAGAGCTGCCGTCGACTCGTGGTCGAACGAAGCCAGTCTTACCAGCACCCGCCAACGCCGATCCTGATCAATGTCCAGTCCGGAGACTGCCAACTCGCCCGTCAGCACTCGATGCAATCGTTCGAGAGAGGCACTGGTGTGGGCAGCCGAGACAAAATGATCGAACCAGATCTTTTGGAGGTCGGAACCAGCGGGCGCCCGGGTCACACCCTGCCACAAGAACGCCTCGATTCGAGGGCCGTAGTCTCGAACCACCGACCGTGACCCCGGTCGGCGCCGATGCATAAAACCCAGGGTGCTATCGAGATAGTCGAGTGCCTGCGAGACGACCCGGGTGTTCGATTCGCCTGGTAGCGCGGCGAGCACCATGTCCGAAAACCGAGTCAGAGACAAATCGGCCGTCGTCGTCATATCCCACAGCGAGCCCCAGATCATCGAGCGAGCCAGAGGGTCACCAATCGATGACAGCGAGCTCTCCAAGGCCGTCAGACTCTCCGGTTCGAGAAGCACCCGGAAGTAGCCCCAGTCACCATGATTGGGAAAGACGATATCTGGGCATGGCTGCCCGACCGCTGAAGTCAAGTCTGCCGACTCTCCTTTCAGATCCAGCGGCACGACAACCCCGAGTGACGGTGAACCCGCCTCGTGGAGTGAGTACAACGCTACCTCGGCTCGATGGTCGCGTATGGTGGGCCACGCGGTTAGTGCCGTCTGCGCGACCGCCAGACTCGAGACTCGGCCGGAGACGCAGGCGGTTCTTGTTGCTAGGGTGCTGGTGCCGGCCGTCTCGAGCCACTGATAGCTCCAGGACTCCAAGTCTCGACTCGATGCGACGCTGATGGATCGAATGAAATCTTCCAGCCTGGTGTTGCCGTAGGCGTGTTGCTCGAGATAGCTACGCACGCCGCCCCGAAACTCCGAGGTGCCGACCGAATACATAAGCTGTTTGAGCACCGAGGCACCCTTGCCGTAGGTGATGCTGTCGAAGACATCGAAGAATTTGGAGGGGTTCTCGACCGGGACTTCGATCGGATGTGTGGTAACCAGGCCATCGGCATAGTAGGCACTCCGTTTCGAGCCGAGGTAGAAGTTGTGCCAGGCATCGTCGAATTCCGTCACCTCGACTGAGGCGAGAGTCGCCATCAAGGTCGCGAAGCTCTCGTTGAGCCAGAGTCCGTTCCACCACTTCTTGGTCACCAAATTGCCAAACCACATATGCGCCATTTCGTGCAGAATGACTCGAGCAAGATCTTCCAGCTCCGCCCGAGTTGGATCACCCCGCCAGACATAACCTTCCATAAACGTAACGGCCGCCACATTCTCCATGGCTCCGATGTTGAAATCGGGAACAATCAACTGGTCGTACTTACCGAACGGATAAGGAATGTCGAAGTACTCAGAAAAGAAATCGAAGCCCCTTCGGGTGTAGTCGAACCATATTTCCGGGGCAATTCGATCCGACAGCGACTGACGCGCCAAGAGGCGAATGGGAATCTTCCCCGCCTTCGATTCCCAGGCCCGATAGGGTCCCGCGTGAAACGAGTAGACGTAGGTACTCAGCTTCGCAGACTCTGGAAAGTGCCAGATTTTGGCCGATTCTTCCGACGTCTCCGTCTCGATCTCTGTCTCCCGGGTTGTCGAGACCACCGTCCAGTCCTCGGGTGCGGTAACCGAGAGCTCGTAACGAGCCTTCAGGTCGGGCTGATCAAAGCAGGGAAAAACTCGATTCGCGTAGTAGGGCCAGAGATAGCTGTAGACATAGGTAAGATTATCGACCGGATCCTCGAATCGATACAGGCCCGTACCATCGTCGCTGAAAAGGTGCTTGAACCCAATCTCGATAGTGTTGGCGCCGGCCTCGAGTCGCTGCGGTTGGATGGAAAGAAAGAAACCGTTGTATTCGGCTTTTTGCGGCCGACCGTTGATCCGTAGCGAAAGGACCTCTCCCTTGGAGAAATCGATCGTCAGAGGTACGCCAGCAGGCTCATAGTCGAAATCGATCTCGACTGTCCCAGAAAAGGACTCCGTTCGAGTCAGATCGAGCCTCAGCCGGTAACGGACATCGTCAACCATCCGAGCCCGGCGGATGGCTTCGCTCTCGGACAGCCAGTCGGCACTCGGACGAACCGCTCTGGAGTCAGCATCCGAGCTCAGTACGGGCGTGCCGAGAAGAAAAAGGCCTACTATCGTCGCCGTGATCAAAAGCTTCATGTTGAGTCTTCCTGTCAGTTGGCGTCAGGACTTCTACAATCCCTGATCTGCGTGGTCGACCCAGACCTGCGAGAGCCGCTCCAAGCGTCCCATCTGACCGCTACCACGACGAAATCGGCAGGAATGAGCCTCCAAGGAGGAGTGGCATTGCGGTGAATCAAGTCGGGTCTGATACGGGATCGATTCGTTAGAGTTGCTGAGAGATCGACGGCGGCGGGAGCCACGAAGCTCTCTTCAGACGGCACAGAAAGCATGTTAGCGCTATCATTGAGTTCGAGCGAGTGTTGGCCTATGGTAGCGTTCAGATGTGCCTTTGGGCGCGCCCTAAAGGCTTCGATCTTCAAACAAGACAACCACCTGATCGGATTTTCGCACTGTGAATACCTCAACAAAATCGAAACCCACTCATCACGGTCCACCCAACCTCGAGGTGGCCCGCTATTGGAATAAGCTGCTGGCACCCTACCAGCGCTCCAGCTATTCCAAGGCTTTGTTCCAACTGATCTCGACGACATTGCTCTTCGGCCTGGGCTGGCTTGCGATGTACTGGAGTCTCGGTGTTTCCTATTGGCTCACGCTGGCTTTGGCCATACCTACGTCCGGGCTTCTTGTTCGAATCTTCATCTTTCAGCACGACTGCGGTCATGGGTCCTTCCTCCCGTCCAGACGGGCAAACGACTCGGTGGGCTTTGCGCTGGGCGTCCTGATGCTGACTCCCTTCTACTATTGGCAGCGTACCCATGCCATTCACCATGGGACATCCGGTGATCTCGATCGGCGCAGCTTCGGGGATCTCGAGACGCTCACGGTCAACGAGTATCTAGCACTTTCGAAATGGGACAGGTTGAAGTACAGAATCTACCGAAATCTCTTCGTGCTTCTCGCGATCGCACCCGCCTTTCAGTTCGTGATCAAGCACCGCCTGCCTCTCGATATCCCACGTTCTTGGAAACGAGAATGGAAGAGTATCTTCTGGACGAACCTGGTGATCGTCGTGATCGTCGTAGTGGCTTGGAAGCTCATCGGGATCAAGGCCTTCTTGATGGTCCAGCTACCGATCACCCTGATCTCGGGAGCCATCGGCATGTGGCTGTTCTACGTCCAACACCAATTCGAAGACACCTATTGGGAGAAGCATGAGGTGTGGGATTTCCACCGCGCCGGTATCGAAGGAAGCTCCTACTACGATTTACCCCTGTTTCTTCACTGGTTTACGGGCAATATCGGCTTTCATCACATACACCACCTGGCGAGTCGGATCCCGAACTACAACCTGCGGCGATGTTTCAAAGAGCTGCCTCAGCTTCATGAGGTCACCCGACTGACCATACCCGAGAGCCTCAGATGCGCGAACCTACTGCTCTGGAGCGAGGAGCTCGGCAAGCTGATCAGCATGCGTCAGCTCAAGCTCTCCACGGAAAACGGGCCTTAGGGCAGCGGCTACGCCGGGACAAGTCGCGAGAAACAGCGCGAGATCTCTAGACCGGTCGTTCGGCTAGTTCGGGATCGCCAGTCGCTGACCGGGATAGATGGTGCTTCGACTGCTCAGACCGTTCACCTGCAACAGGCGATTCAGCGACACACCCTGTCTCTGCGCAATCTTGCCCAGGGTGTCGCCTCGACGCACCAGATAGGTAGCGGTCGATTCCGAGCCGCCGCCTCGACTCGAGCCGCTCGCCCGGATGGTCAGACGTTGTCCCGGCTGCAATGTGCTGTTGCGGATGCTGTTGTCTCTCTTGATCCGGTCGACCGTGGTTCCATATCGATTGGCGATGATCCACAGGCTGTCACCCCGGCGAACGGTATAGGCGATCTCGGTCCCGGGCGCCAAGGCCTGGCTTGAAACCGTGCGGGTACTCCCTCGGCGACCGTCTGGGACCTGGAGTTGCTGACCGGGCCAGATGCGGTTCGCGCTGCGCAGCCGATTCAGATCCATCAACATCGCCACGTTGGTTCCGTACTTCGACGCGATACCAGAAAGCGTCTCGCCACTGCGCACACGATGCACGGTGGTGCTGTTGGCGGGCGCATGATACTCGGGCAGGCTCTCCAGGCTGGCGAGCAATATCTCGGTCTTACCGCTGGGTATCTTGAGCTCGTACGGATCGTTGGGAGTGGCTTTGCGCCGCAGCTCGGGATTGAGCAGCGCGAGCGTTCCCGGCTCGAGACTCATCGCCCGGTCGAGGTTCTTCAGCTCGGCAGATCGCTCTATTTCGGTGGTCTCCCACTCCAAAGGAGCAAAGGGCTCGGGGAGATCCGTGAAGCCATAGGCGACGGGATCGTCGAGGATCGTCACGACCGCGAGAAACCTGGGCACATACCGACGCGTTTCACGAGGAAGCCTGGTGTAGATGTCCCAGAACTGATCGAAGTAGCTCTCTTTCTGGCTCCGGATCCGTCGTAGGACGCTGTTCTCGCCACAGTTGTAGGCCGCCATCGCCGTCAGCCAATCTCCGAACAGGTTGTGCAAGTCGGTCAAATATCCGATGGCTCCGAGGGTCGCTTTGGGAGGATCGAGCCGCTCGTCGATCCACCAATCACGTTCCAGGCCGTACCGGTAGCCGGTCGAGGAGATGAACTGCCACAGACCCAGAGCTCTCGCCCGTGACATAGCTCGAGACTTGAAACCGCTCTCCACCAGCGGCAACCAACTGATCTCCTCGGGAAGCCCTGCGTTGCGGAGCTCCTCGACGATCATCGTCCGATAAAGACCAGACCGCTGGTAGGACTCCAGAAAGAACTTTCGTTCTGGGCCCTGAAAGCTTTTGATCTCGCGCTCGACATAGTCGTTCATGACACGCGGAATCTCGAGCGACATGTCTCCCACTGTGGTCTGAAGTGAGGCATACACCTCGACAATGCGTCGTGAGATGACCCGTCGAAGATCCTCCTTCTCCTGAGCAATGAGGGGGTCTCCATTGAGGGGTACATCGGCCATCAGCTCATAAGCCCGATCGAGAGCCGCAAAGGCGTCTTCAAAATCTCCCCGCTCCCAGAAGACTCTGGACGACTCGTAGGCCTCCAAGGACTCCTGCAGCAGTTGCTCAGGATCTATTTGAGAAGGGCTCGGCGCAAGGTCCAAGCTGTCCGTTTCCACCAGAATCTCGGACTCGATGGTTTCGTCGAGCTCCAAGATCTCTATCGACTCCTCCGGCTCGGGCTCCTCGTAGTTGATAATCACGGCCGGCGGAGGATCTTCCGGCTCCCGAGCGGCATCGTTGGTGGTTGTCGTCGCACCGCTCTTGACAGAGACCTTCCCGGTGCTCGCGCAGGAGCCCAGCACAATAGCCAAGAACATCGGTCCGAGCACTGGCCAGAACCTGTTGGGATGAGGCGGAGAAAATAGAGATCTAAGCATATCGAGGCCCGGGCTGATTTCGTCGAGGTAAGAACAACAGGACGTATTCTACTCACATCAGACGAGATCGCAGTCAAATCCATCACCCGGACCTCCCCGAGCGACTAGAATCCTGAAACTCGATAGCGAGAGAGAGTGGGGTCTTTTCCGTCCAGATTCGACTCCCACCCGCGTGGGTGGCGTCAGGAGTCCAACATTTAGCTATCCTGCGCTCGGTACCAAATCCGTTCTGGAGACTCCTCATGACCCGACGTATTCTGGCCTTATTCATATTGGTCCTAGCCGCGTTCGGAGGCTCTGTCTTCGCCGAAGAAGAGGAAACTGCCAAGTCCCTCAAGGAAGCGATCGTCAAGGGCAAGCCGATTCTCAGCTTTCGCTATCGCTACGAGGATGCGAAGGACGATGCCTTTGGCGATAAGCACGCGCGTGCCTCCACCCTACGAACGGCCTTTGGTTACAGGAGCCTTCCTTGGAAGGGTCTCAGTGTCTTGATCGAAGGCGAGAACATCACCACGGTCGGGAACGACCTCTACAACAATAATGGCGCCGGGGATTCGAACAATGGGGTAACCGATCGGCCCGTCGTGGCCGATGTTGCCGGAACTGGCGTCAATCAAGCCTTTGGTCAGTTCCTGATCGGCAAGACCAAGTTACAGCTGGGCCGCGAAGAAATCGTGATCGGCGATGCGCGCTACGTCGGCAACGTCGCCTGGCGGCAACACCACCAGTCGTTCGACGCGTTTACCCTCCGAGACGGCACGTTCAAGTGGGTGAAATTCTTCTACAGCTACGTCGACAACGTCAACCGCGTCAACGGTTCCAATGCAACCATGAAGACCAACTTGTTGAACGTTGGTTTCCAACTCGGACAGGTCGGGACGCTCACGCCCTATGCCTATTTTCTGGACTACGATCAAGCCTCTCAGATCGGTGACTCGACAAAAACATTCGGCCTCGAGTTTCTCGGCTCATGGAAGATCAGCGATTCCGTGAGTCTGATCTACGAGCTCGAGTATGCCGACCAAGGTGACTATGGAGACAACCCGAACGAGGTCAGTGCGGACTACAACTTCATCATGGGCGGCGTGAAGCTCAAGCCGCTGACGCTTCGCATCGGTTACGAAGTGCTCGGTGGAAGCCTAGAGGAGGGCCGTTTTACGACGCCGCTCGCCACCCTACACAAATGGAACGGTTGGGCCGACAAGTTCTTGAGAACACCGGACCGGGGACTCAAGGACCTCTTCGTGCGCTTGGACGGTACGGTAAAGTTCATGACTTGGACGGTTCGCTATCACGATTTCAAATCCGACCAGGACAGTGCTCCCTACGGATCCGAGCTGGACTTTCAACTGCTATTCAAGACACCGTGGGATCAGGGGTTTGGTCTCAAAGGCGCCCTTTATGACGCCGACGAGTTCGCCGCAGATACAAAGAAATACTGGTTCTTCACGACCTACAAGATCTAGAAGCAGCGTCCGGTTCGTGCTGGCCGGTGTGCTCATGGGGCTCTCGCTTGGTTGCCGAGATGAGCCTGGGTACCGACAATCTCTCTCCCTTTCTGGGCATTTCCAGGTTGCCGAGATCGAACAGGAGATCGCGCTGCTGGACCTCGGCACCGATTCTGCCCGTGCGGCACTCGGTGGCGGCTGGTCGTGGAATGAGGTATCGGGAGAGGTCTCCTATGTCTGGGGTCTGAATCGCGAGTCCTGGGTCAGTTTCTTCTCCAGCCGAAGCCAGCCCATCGAGATGCGCTTTCGGTGTCGACCCATCGATCTTCGGGGCTCGGTGCCTCAGCGAATCGGCCTGTCGATCAACTCCATCGAGCTTCCAACGATCGATCTGGAACCAGGAATGAGGGAATATTCGGTCGACCTTCCAGGCTCGGCAATCTGGGCCGGGCGAAATACCCTGCAGCTCCGGTACGGCTCTTCCATATCTCCCTACGAGGCAAACGGTTCCGGGGATCGCCGCCAACTCGCCGTGGCCTGGGATTGGATTCGGTTCGATCTGGAGTCACCGAAATTGGCGCCGGTTTCCGTTCCCGAGATCGGTCTATTGACTCTTCCAGCGGGAACTCAGGTCGATTTCTTCTTCTTGGCTCGAGAAGGAGATCGACTCACGATCGACGGCATCGCCAACCCCGGCGCACCGACGGTTCGACTCGAGGTGAGCTATTTCGACGATGGCGGTGACGAGGTCGAGCTTATTTCCACCGACGGGGAAAGTAGAGGTCACTCCGCCGAACTGCCTACTCAACGAGAGACCCCGGCTCGACTCCGGTTTCGCATCTCCGATCGTCACGGCCGCAATCAGAGTGCCCCGCCGCTCGAGGTCCGAGGGGCTCGGATCGAGTCACACAGACCCTCTCCCTCGCAACCGGCGCATCAGACCGCCCGCTTCGAGCTCCGACAAAAATCGGATCGACCCAACGTACTGCTTTATCTTGTCGACACGCTGCGCGCCGACCGGTTGGGAGCGTATGGGAACCGTCGACAGCTGACACCGGCCATCGACGCTCTGGCAGCGGAATCTCTCGTCTTCGAACACGCCTTCGCGCACTCATCTTGGACCAAGCCCTCGGTCGCTTCGATATTCACCGGTCGGCTGCCCTTTGAGCATGGTGTCAACCACCGACGCCACCAGCTGGACGACTCGTTTGCAACCCTCGCCGAAACTCTTCGCAGCGCTGGGTATTCGACCGCCGCGTTTGCCACGAATCCCTATCTGAGCGAAGGCTCGGGGCTACAGCAGGGTTTCGACCACTTCGATTTGAGTGACGATCGGTCGGACGTCGTCATCCCACGAGTGATCTCTTGGCTTGATCAGACAGGATCGGACTCGCCCTTTCTGCTCTACGTGCATACGGTCGAGCCCCACGATCCTTATGTGCCCCCAGATGACTTCCGCCAAAAGTTTGCACCGACAGCAGGAGACCGAGACATCGGTACGGCCGAGCACATCAAACTGCTTGGCAAACGCAAGGACGCTCGCAGCCAGGAAGTTGTGGCGGCGATCAACAGGCTGTACGACGCCGAGGTGGCATTTGATGATCAGCAGTTCGGCACTCTCGTGCAAGAGCTCGAACATCAGCGCCTGTTCGAGGACACTCTGATTATCTTCGCTTCCGATCACGGGGAAGCCTTTTACGAGCACGGTGCAATGGGACATGGCTGGGATCTTTTCAAGGAAGTGGTCGAAGTGCCGCTGGTCGTGAGACCACCAGGCGGCATCGCGCCGCAACGGATCGCAGAACCGATACAGCTCATAGATATTCTTCCGACGGTTTTGACCTATATCGGTCTCGAGCCACCTCGAGATCTCAAGGGTTCGAGTTTGCGCTACTTTGAAGCGAGGCTCGGACCGACCCCCGACTTGCGCAGGCGTTCACCGGTCTTCTCCTACATGGACTATGACGGTCGCCGAGGTGCTAGCGCTGTCCTGGGTCGTTGGAAATTGATCGAGCCTCTATCCGACTCGTTTCTGCCACAACGTCTCCTGATAGACCGACACTCGGATCCAGCCGAGACGGAGAATTTGACGCATCAATACCCCGCTCTTTCAGGATGGCTCGCATCTTTGGTGCGACAACATGTACTTTCGCTGGAAGGACTCGAGCTGCCCGATGAGGTCGAGTTCGACGAAAAAACCGAGCGCCAATTGCGGGCGCTCGGCTACCTAGAGTGAGACTCGCTCAACCAGTAGGGGACTGCCTAATCTACATAGATCTCGAGCGTTATCGGTTGGGTCAACTCGAGGTCGACCATCGTTCCTGCGGGTACTTCGACGGGCTTGGCCTTCGTCTTCTTCGCCGCATAGGCGCCGCCCAAGCCTCCTACAATCGCACCGATCACGCCACCTTCTCCATCCTCGATAGCTTCACCGATAATAGCGCCACCGATCGTCGAACCGCCAATAATCGCTGCGTCTTTCGCGGTCTGACTCTTACCGGCCTGGGCGAATTGAGCCGACATGGGTCGTCTCTGACCCGACCCGAGATCCAAGGTCTCAAAGTCGAGTGACAGTCGCGCCCGGCCACCGATCTTCTTGGCTGGCTCGGCCTCCGTCACCCTTCCGACGACTCTTGCACCCTTTTCGATCGCCACTCGTCCCTCGGCGGCGACATCTTGGGTAATGGTGGCGTAGAACTGTTGTCCTACCTGACTCGTGTGGCTGGACAGATGATCATCCATCTGCACCCTCACGAGAGTGCCTGCCGGAACCGTGACCAGGACTGGGGTCGGGCGGGGCGCTGGCGCGGCTTTTGGGGCAGGCGGCGGATACTGGGCCAGGACCGGCTGCGAGCTCGCCGCGGTCTGATTCGGCACCACCGAGCGTGGCTGAGCCACTACCGGCGATCTATAGGGAACTGGCGTAACAGTTTCGTCAGACCGCCCAGAACCGACCGGTTCGGCTCCTTCATCGGCTTCAATGGAGCTCTCGGCCGGGTCTACGGTGGCGATCGCCACTGTCTCCTCGTGGCGACACCCCCCGAGTACAGCCAGCACCAGGGCACAGACAAGGACTGAGAAGATAGCTTTTGTTGCCTTTTTGTCGATCATGGTGTGCTCCCTTTCTGCAATCATCGGTAACGACGAGTCCAACGGCTGTGAAACAGTTCACACTCGCGAATGTCTCAATCTCAGTGATTTGCAAACTGCGGACCAACTACCGCGCCAAGAGATCTTCGGAGCCCAACCGAGGAAGGACTCATCAACACTGTTGATCCGATAAGATCCGCCATAACCACGTCGCCGTTTGCGCGTATCAATACGTGGTAGCCGCGGAGGGATTCACCAGGTATGAAGCACCTACTAGGAAGGAAATTCGCACTTCCGATCGTAGTCGGCCTTCTGATTGGATCGGTCGTGGCCTGCGATCGATCCGACAGCTCGGAGGATGAAGCCGTCTCCGAAAGTTCGTCGAACAAGGAAGACTCCAAGAAGAAAAAGAGGTTCTGGGACAGGTCGCCTGAGACCGAGCAAGAGGAAGAGGATCTGTCGGTTCCGGTAGAGATCACCGAATTGAGCCGGGGACGAATCGAGTCGATTCTTAGATTCTCGACCAATCTCGAAGCCGAAAGCGAAGTGCAAGTCATCTCCGAAGCGTCGAGAAAGATTCGCAGCCTTCTGGTCGAAGAGGGTGATGATGTTCGAAAGAATCAAGTTCTGATCCGTCTTCAGGATGAGGAACAGCGCAACGAGCTCGCCCGGGTCGAAAGCCAACTGGCAAACGCGAAGAGAGAGTTCGAGCGCAGATCGAATTTGTTTGATCAGCAGCTGATCAGCGAACAGGAGTACAACCAGGCTGCCTATGATCTCGAGCAACTCGAGATCGCCAAAGCCGATGCTCAACGTCAATTGAGCTACACCGAAGTTCGGGCCCCAATCGACGGCACGATCACACAGCGCATGGTCAAAGTGGGTGACCAGATCAGTGTCAACCAGCATCTCTTCGACATCGTCGACTTCGATTCGATTGTTGCTCGCGTCTACGTGCCTGAGAAAGAGCTCTTTCGAGTGCGAGCCGGTCAGAGCTCCCGAGTTTTTGCCGATGCGGCGGGCGGGCAAAATCGATTCGGCACCGTGGACCGAATCGCGCCGCGTGTGGACCCGCGAAGCGGGACCATCAAGGTTACTGTCTCCATTCCCCGCAGCCAGGGACTACTGCCCGGTATGTACGTCACGGTAGAGCTCATCACCGAGGTTCACGAAGACGCGCTTCTGTTGCCCAAGAAAGCGATCGTCTACGACGCCGATCAACTATTTGTTTTCCGGTTGAGAGATGATTCGACCGTCGAGCGCCTTCTCATCCAGCCAGCCTTGGAAGACCGCGACAACGTAGAGCCCGCCGGAATTCTCAGCGAAGGCGATCGAATCGTGATTGCAGGTCAGGCGAGTCTCAAAGACGGCTCCGAGATCAGGCTCGTTGGTGGTGCGAAGCCGATCGATTCCGCCTCCAACTAGTAGATATGGCTGATCTCTCTAGCTTTACCACCCGTAGGCCTGTGGCCATCACGATGGTCTTCGTGGCCGCTGTGGTGTTTGGCTTTTTCTCCTACGGACGCCTGCCGGTGAATCTGATGCCGGAGCTCTCGTATCCCACTCTGACTGTCCGCACCGAGTACCCAGGCGCTGCACCTGAAGAAGTCGAGAACGACATCAGTCGACCGGTAGAAGAGGCCTTGGGCGTCGTCGGAGGACTTCGGCGCATCAGTAGCATCAGCCGCGCCGATGTCAGCGACGTCGTTCTCGAGTTCACCTGGGACACCTCTATGTCGCAGGCGATTCAAGACTCGCTAGAGAAACTCGACCTCATACTCCTGCCAGAGGAGGCCGAGCGGCCTTTGATCTTGCGATTCGATCCATCTCTCGACCCGGTGATGGAGTTGAGTCTGTCCGGAGTCGGCAACCGATACGAAGGCGAAGAAGGCCTGCGCCGGTTACGCAGAATCGCGGACCTGCAACTCAAACGAGCGCTCGAACCGATCAAGGGCGTAGCTGCAGTGCGGATTCGCGGTGGCTTGGAGGAAGAGATCCACGTCTTGCTGAACGAGTATGAGCTCCGGCGTACCGATCTCAATATTCAAGCCGTCATCGATCGCCTGGCACAGGAGAACATCAACCTGGCCGGTGGCACCCTGACCGAAGGCCGAACCGAGTACATGGTTCGCACACTCAACGAGTACGAGAACCTAGAGCAGATCGCGCAAACCGTCGTGGCGAGGTTCGATGATCGAGACGTCCGCGTCGGCCAGATCGGCACTGTCGAACGTGCCCACAAAGAGCGCGAGATTCTGACCAGGACCAACGGCCACGAAAGCGTACAGATCGATATTTTCAAGGAGGCCGATGCCAATATTGTCGCTCTGGCGAAACGCATCAAGGCCGCGCTCGGCGACTTCGATCTCGAAGAAGCCAAGCGCCAAACCGGCCTCGACTTGGAGGAAAAAAAGGAGATCGAAGCCGAGAAGCGGCGCGAGAAGGAACAGGCCTGGTGGCAGAAACTGAGGGGCCGACAGCCCGAGAAGCCAATGGGCTTGATCGAGCTTACCTGGATAAACGAGGCCGCCGAGCTCACTCTGGTGGCCGACCGGTCCTTGTTTATCGAGAGCAGTATCAACGAAGTTCGAAATACGGCGATCTTGGGCGGCCTATTGGCGATCCTGGTCCTCTACCTATTTCTTTCGGACATCCGGACGACTGCGATCATCGCGGTGAGTATCCCGATATCCCTGCTCGTTACCTTCGCGCCGCTCAATATGCTCGGTGTCAGCCTGAATATCATGTCCCTCGGTGGCTTGGCCCTCGGTATCGGTATGTTGGTCGACTCCTCGATTGTGGTTCTCGAATCGATCTTTCGCTGCCGCGAAGAGGGAGATAGCCTCGAGACAGCGGCCAACAGAGGTACACAAGAGGTCAGGGGTGCGGTCATCGCATCGACCATGACCACAATCGCAGTCTTCTTCCCCATGGTCTTTGTCGAAGGTGTTGCAGGGCAGGCGTTTGGCGATCTCGGTCTGGCGGTGGTGATCTCGTTGCTGGCCTCCCTCTGTGTGGCCCTGTTCCTTATACCCATGCTAGCCAGCAGAGGAGGACTCAGCTGGACCGAATCCGAACCAGCCAAGACCCACTGGAACGAGTTTGCTGCGTGGCTTGCTCTCAAGAAGGACTTGAGCGACTACAGCGTTCGACTCGTGTCGAGCCGGGGCGTAGGCAAACTTTTTCGCCTGATCGCATATCCCTTCGCTGTGCTCTACTTTTCACTCCGCTTTCTACTCGCTTCCGCGTTCGAGGTGCTCGGAAAGACTTCGCTGGCTTTCTTGCGCGCCATCCTCTGGGTGTCACAGACTCTGGTCCTACCGGTTCTGAGGCAGGTCTTTGGTCTGCTGGTGTCACTGCCACTCAAGGCGACTCAGTGGCTGATGGACACTCTACACAGGCTCTACCCACCCGCGCTGCGTTGGGGGCTGCGCAATCCGTTGGCAATCTTCGTACTCACGGTCGCGTGCTTCGTGCTCACAGGCTGGGCTGCGTCTTCTCTCGATACCGAGTTGCTGCCGGAGGTACATCAGGGCGAGTTTACAGTTGAGGTCGCATTGCCAGTGGGGACCCCGATCGAGTCCACCGAGACGATCGTGGCCCCTGTCGAAGCGGCGATCCTGGCCGAGAGAGAGTACATCGAGTCGCTGGTACTTACCGTCGGCTACGATGCTGCCTATTCCAATCGTTCCGACGAGGGCGAGCACACGGCCCGATTCAAGATCCTTCTCGATCGCGCCGATCCCCGGGTAGAGGAGCGTGTGATCGGTCGGCTACGGGATCGTTTTGCACAGATTCCCGACCTCACCGCACGCATCTCTCGCCCAGTCCTGTTCAGCTTCAAGGCACCGATCGAAATCGAGGTCCACGGCGACGATCTGGTACAGCTCAGACAGCAGGCACAGACTGTCCAGGAAACCATGGCCGCGATGCCACAGTTGGCAGACGTCGAGTCGACACAGCGGCGCGGTGCGCCAGAAGTCCAGGTCGTGTACAACCGGGACCTCCTGGCCCGATACGACTTGAACCCGGGTCAGGTCGCGCGCCTGGTTCGCGACAAGGTCCAAGGATTCGAAGCTACTCGTTTCAACTTGAAAGACCGGCGGATTCCGATCGTCGTGCGTCTGCAAATCATCGATCGCGAGAGCGTCGAGGATGTCCGGAGCCTGATCATCAATCCAGGTGGGGAGAAACCCATACCTCTGTCGGCGGTGGCCATCGTCGAGCTGGCAGAAGGACCGAGTGAAGTCCGAAGGGTCGACGGTCGCAGGGTCGCATTGGTGAGCGCAAACATCGCCGATGGATCCCTTGGCAGTGCGGTCGGCGCGATTCGAAGAGAGCTCGACAATCTGACCTGGCCACCAGGCACCACCTTTTTTGTAGCCGGTCAGAACGAGGAGTGGGAAAACAGCAAGGGCAGCCTGATGCTGGCTCTGGCCCTTTCGATTTTTCTGGTGTATGTGATCATGGCAGCGCAGTTCGAGTCTCTATGGCACCCTCTGATCATCCTCTTCACAATCCCACTGGCCTTTTTTGGCACCATGTTTACTCTCAAGGCGCTAAACATAAGCCTATCGATCGTCGTATTCCTAGGGATGATCATGCTGGCGGGGATTGTGGTCAACAATGCCATTGTCCTCGTGGATTACATCAATCTTCTGAGGCGGCGTGGAATGGACACCGAGCACGCTGTCGTGGCGGCTGGAAATGTGCGACTGCGCCCGATCCTGATGACGACCGCAACCACATCACTCGGACTACTTCCGATGGCAATGGGTATCGGTGACGGTGCCGAGCTTCGCACACCGATGGCCATCGCCGTCATCAGTGGTCTTCTCGTCTCCACTGTTCTGACTCTGATCATTATCCCCTCGATCTATGTCCAAATCGACAGACTCAAGGCCCGCGCTCTCGGCCGCGAGACGTCCGCAGCCCCCCAGCCAGCGCCCAGCAAGGCCGGGGGGTAGAGGAGCTCGATCCTGATGGAGACAGAGAACCGACAACCCCTCGAGACACCCGAGACCAAGGCACGAGAGTCTCGTCTGCCGCGATTCTCACTGGATCGCCGCATCACCGTCATGATGATCCTGCTCACGATCATCGTCCTGGGTACGGTGGCAACGGTCAGCATTCCGATCGAGCTGTTCCCGTCGGGTTTTCAGAACCCCACTCTGCAGGTCCAGGTTCCATGGCGAGACGCTCCTTCTAAGGAAGTTCTCGACAAGATCGTCCTGCCGCTCGAAGAAGAGCTGTCGACTGTTGCAGGCATCGACAAGCTCAATTCCTACGCCAGGACAGGATTTGGAATGTGTACCCTCTCCTTCAAGCAGGGGGTAGATCTCGATGTCGCCTATCGGGAGGTTCGTGACAGGGTCGAACGGGCCCGTATTCAGATGCCCGACGACATCGAGCAGGTCTTCATCCACCAGGAGGATGCCTCGGGGCTTCCGATCTTCTTTCTCGGCCTGGCCATCGACCCGGCCGTCGTAGATGTCTACAACCTGATCCAAGACGAGATCGTCATGCCACTGAACCGCATCGAAGGCGTCGCTTCGGTCCAGGGACATGGATTGGAAGAGAAGGAGATCCTGATCGAGCTCGATCGCGATCGCACCGCGGCTTCTGGCCTGAACATCTACGAATTGGCGCAACAACTGTCCGGCGACAACTTCACGCTGTCAAGCGGCAATGTTCGCCATGGCGGCAAGAAGCTACTCCTGCGCTCGGTCGCACGGTACGACAGTGTCGAGCAGCTCGAAGATCGACTCGTCGCACCCAACATTCGTTTGCGCGATATTGCCACGGTTCGCTACGACCTCCCCGAGGTCAAGTATCGGGTTCGCGCAATGAGTCGACCCGCGGTTGCTCTGGCGGTCATGAAGGAGGGTGATGCCAATACCCTCGAGGTCGCTCGAAGAGTCGACGCCGTCGTGGAAGAGCTCAGAGTCAATCCGAGACTTCAACTCATCGAAGTGGCTACGCTCTTCGATCAGGGCGAGGTCATCATGGAATCGCTCACCACACTGCTCGCAAGCGGCAGGGTCGGCGGCATCATCGCACTCCTGGTCCTACTGTTCTTCCTGCGTAGGTTTCGGATGACCCTGATCGTTACGCTTTCGATTCCCGTGAGCATCGTGATCGCACTGACGGTCATGTATTTTGTCGGCGAGTCGCTCAACATCTTGACCCTTCTGGCCCTGATGATTTCCGTGGGCCTGCTGGTCGACAACTCGGTGGTCGTAGCCGAGAACATCTTCAGGCTTCATCGCGCCGGCCTGAGCCGTCGCGAAGCATGTATCAAAGGTGCTGGCGAGATCGCGCTCGCGATAATCATGGCTACTCTGACCACGATCATTGTCTTTCTGCCGGTGTCGTTGGTCGAAGGTATGGCCCAATTCTTTCTGCTTCGCCTCTCAATCCCGATCTCGATCTCTCTTCTCGGCTCCCTTCTCGTCGCCTTGATCTTCATTCCTCTATTCGTCTACATGACACTCCCTGAACGGGGCGCCAACGGCGAAGACGAAAAGCCCCATCCTTTCTTCGATTGGCTCAAGAAGCTCTACGATCTGACTTTTGGGAGACTCAACCACGCTTACACCAGGATGCTTGCCTTCTTTCTCAGGCGTCGACTCGATCTGGTACTCATTCTCGCAGCGGCATTCGGTTTGACCTCGGTCTTCGTCTTCAAGCAGGTCAAGTTCGTCGAGTCTCAAGAGGAGGAACGGGGCGGATTCGAGATCAACGTGACGCTACCCCAGAACACGACCCTCGAAGAGGCCGAAGAATTCTTTCTCATCGGAGAAAAGATCATCGAAGATAGGGCCGAGGAGTTGGATCTCGATGGCTGGTTTCTTCAGCACCGAAGTACCTATGGTTCGCTTCAGGGATGGTTCAAGCGCCCTCGCACCAATAAGGTCACACCACGTGAGGCCAACAAGATAGTCATGGATGCTCTGCCCGAGAAAGCCGGTGTGCGGCTGTTCACCGAGATGGATCAGCAGGGCGACGACGCCAAGAACAGTAGCCTCCATACGTTTGCGATTCAGGGAGACGAATCCGAAGAGTTGGAAGTAGTCGCCGAAGATCTGGAGAAGCTCTTCCTGTCGGTCGATGGCGTCGTCGGTATGAAGAAAGTTGCCGACGACTCACCGAGCGAGATGGCGCTGGTACTGGACCGTGACCGAATCCAGACCCGCAACATCAATCCGATGGTCGTCTCGACCGTGGTGGGATACGCGCTCCGAGGACAGAATCTGCCGCGATTTCATCGCGATGGCAAAGAGATCCCCGTAGTTGTTCGATTCAAGGAGGAAGATCGGGACAGTCTCGACGAACTCAACGATTTTTGGATTCCGACTCAGGACGGGGATCTTGTCAAGCTGTCGTCGCTTGCTGAGCCCCGGTATCTCGCTTCGGCGCAACGAATCTTCCGCAACGACAAGCGGACCTCGAGAGAGATCACCTTGGAGCTCGAGGAGGGTCGTGAGGAGGAGACCCGATCGCGTCTTATTGCGCTCTCGAAACGAGTCGAGCTACCCGAGGGCATCTCCTTCAGCCAGGGCGATCGCAGTCCCGGGCTCAGCGAAGATCTTCAGGCAATGCTCTTCGCTGGCCTGGTATCGATCGTCTTCATCTATCTACTGATGGGTTTTCTGTTCGAAAGCTTTATATTGCCGCTGTCCATCATCCTGACGATTCCATTGGCAAGCCTCGGCGTCTATTGGAGCCATTATCTGCTTGGTCTGAACATCGATTTCCTCGGCGCGGTCGGGCTCATTCTCCTGGTCGGCGTAGTCGTCAATAACGGAATCGTGCTGATCGACTACGTAACCCGACTTCGACACGAAGGTCATCCACGCTCGGAAGCTTTGATGCTGGCCGCCGATCGCCGGTTCCGCCCCATCATGATGACCGCGATGACCACCATCGGTGGAATGATTCCTCTGACAGTTCAAGGCGCCTCGAGCATCGGGTTGAGTTACAAGAGTTTTGGCCTGACGCTTATCGGTGGCCTGACCACTGCGACCCTGTTGACCCTACTGGTCATACCGGTGTTCTACACTCTTTTCGACGACGCTCGAGCAGCTGTCAGCGGAATCATGCGTGACAGCCTGCGAAAACCGAAGACTCCTACACCAGCCGAAGAAGTCTTCTAGATAGCCAAAAGCAGATTCTTCTTTAAGTTTGCCTCCAGATGGTCTATAACTGTGCGCCGTCATGTTGGACACGGTCACAGAACCCGCGGTCGCCCTCCGTCAGTTGATCCGCCATGGCTCACCGAGCCGAGACGAGATCGATCTCTTTGTGGAGGAAAACACCTTTCCGCTTCAGGACGGTGCGGCCTCGACCTTTGTCTATAGGGGCCAGGCCGATCGAATCGCCCTCCACCACTGGGTCCATGGGGCCCCTATGGCCCAGCCGTTTGTCAGAGTCGATGGCTCGGATCTCTGGCGCCTGACTCTCGAGCTGCCCGAGCTTTCGAGAATCGAATACAAGCTCGAGGTAAGTCGAAATGGCCAAAGTCGACTGATCCGCGATCCCCTGAATCCCCTCGAGGCTCATGATCCCTTTGGCTCGAACTCGGTCTGTCACGGACCAGGCTATGAGACCCCAGATTGGACTCGCGACTATCCGGAAGTACCCCGTGGCGACACCGAGATCGTCGAGGTCGAGAGTGAAGTATTCGGCGATGTTCGACTCGTCGATCTCTATCGACCGGCTCATCTCGAACAGGGCCACTCCCATCCACTACTGATCGTTCACGACGGAAACGACTTTGTTCGCTATTCGAGCCTTCTCACGGTGCTGGACAACCTCATTCACCGCCGCGAGATTTCCCCGATGTTCGTCGCGCTGACCAACTCCTCGAAACGGCTCGTAGAGTATGCGGCCGACCCCAGACATGCGAAGTTCCTGGTCGAGGAGTTGGTGCCCAGATTGACACGGGAGTATCCGATCGCCTCCGGCTCGAGCTCGAGGGGTCTCCTCGGCGCA
>CAJHZD010000033.1_pt1 | contig 19601 bp, 19 predicted proteins | sample 9198941 | NCBI WGS metagenome assembly CAJHZD01 (sample SAMEA7708371, study PRJEB35096) | sediment metagenome | biome: marine neritic benthic zone biome [ENVO:01000025]; feature: sediment [ENVO:00002007]; material: shallow marine sediment [ENVO:03000034] sea grass bed [ENVO_01000059] ...
ACCTACGGTGAAGAGACTTCCGGCGGTCGACCATACAGAAAAAAGGCAACAGCTTGGGGCGACGCCTACTTCGACTTCGAAGATGGCCGTGGAGCTGCTCGAGAGTTCTCAGGGAGAGCGTCGTAGGGATGGTCGGTACGAGAAGAACGTCGGCAGCGACAAAGACCCCCTCGGACACCAGTGAGATGCTGGGGGCACAATCGAGGAAAAGGTTGTCGTATTGAAGAGCAAGAGGTAGAAGCAGTCGTGCCAACTGCTTGGTCGGCTTCTTGGTCTTATTGAGATGCAGGTCCATATTCCGGTACGAGAAGTCTGCCGGCAACAGATCCAGGCCCGGATAGTCGGTACCTCGTATCGTCAGGTCCATGTCGCTTCTGCCACGGATCAGATTTCTTGCGCCACCGCTGACCTTTGCCTTGATGCGAAAGTAGAACGTAGCCGCTCCCTGAGGGTCCAGATCCCAGAGAAGAGTTCTAGCTCCGTCGAGTGCCGAAAGGTAGGCAAGGTTCACCGCGGTAGCAGTCTTCCCGACGCCGCCTTTGATGTTGTAGGTCGCAAAGACCTTCATGCCGGTGGATCCTCGAGCGGCTTGAAGAGACGGCGAAAGAGACGTTTATTCTTACGAGTCGAAAACTTCTTGAATCGACGATGAAACCGCGCCCTCTCCAGAGCCTGTCCCTCTTCCAATCGCTCGATCAATCGTCCCATAGCGAGCATCGTGGCAGCTGGCGCTAGTTGCTCGGCGACCATGGTCTGTCCATATTTTCGCAGGCGATTTTGCTGCACCTCGAAGTCGTTGAAGTCCCCTAGGTTGTCCTGCAGATGTTTGAGCTCCTGGATCAGCAGGCCAATTTGGGTCTCTGGATACAGGCTGCGGAAGAATTCGAGCAAGTACCTCAGTTTCTTACAATCGATTCGGAGCCTGTGGAGCGCTATTGCCGGAGTGTCCTGCCCGATGGCAGTTCCCTTCTTGACGACCCTTTTGTAGCTTCGCCAGATCCGTTCCGAGGCCAGCTTCTCGATTGGCTGGGAGGAGTTGGGCCCGGTCTCCAGACTGGAGGGTTCTGCGCCCAGAAAAGCCTTCCAATCCCGCTTCAGAGCCTGATATCGGTCGGAATCCATAAGATCTACGAGGTCTTGGTGCTCGATTCTCTGATGGCGGTCGAGAAACACTCGAAGAGGATCGAGATCCTCTCGAATCTCGGCTGGCAGGCTGGATCGATAGCGCGGGAACTTGAGCTGATAAACGTGAAGATCTCGGCACGGGCCGGTGATCTGGCCCAGCCACGAAAATTCGGCTCGAAAATGATTACACACGGACTCTGGAAACACGCCCTTGACCTGTGTCAGAGCCGATCGAGTGCGCCGCACCGCTACCCGGAACTCATGTAAGAACTCGGAATCGAGGTCGAGCCTGAGCCCCAATTCGTTGGCTCGCATGATCTCGAATAGCCTGCGATGGATCTTGATCATCGCCTCGGTTGCCGAGGCCAGTGGGTCGAGCTCGAGGTTGAGCCGCTTGGAGTACCCGACCGGACTCAGTCCTAGCGCCCTCGCAGCTTCGACAAGCTCGTTGTCAGGCGAAGTCTGCAGGCCGAGGTTGCGGCTCAGGTGCCGTGCGACCTCGTCCGAGACTTCGCCGTAGCCTCGCACCGGAATCAGAGTCAGGGAAGGAGCAAGATCGGCTCGTTTCGTGCTGCCCAGGATGGTGCTGGCTTTTGAGTGCTCGAAGCGGAGAATGGCAACGGTCTTGTCGCGTTTGTCGAGAATGTTCAGCGCGCTGCCGTTGGCCTTGATCGACGTCATGTCGAGAAGTCGTCGCACTCCGACGATCGGATCCAGGTGGTTGCGAAGAGGACCTGGCGGAAGCTCCCAGACAAAACCCGGCGGTCTGGTGATCCGGGACTGCATCGCGAGGCTTTGATCTAGCGGAGTCAGATGGAGGATCGTTGAACGCGGGCCCTCTTCAGACCAAAGAAGACTGGAAGCGGAGAGAGCTCGCCAATCGAATGTGTCGTAGTAGGTAGTCCTACGACTCCAGGTACGGTCGAGTCGAGTTGGCCAGGATTTGGCCAAAGACTCGAACACTCGGTCTGCGTGCGAGCCGTTTTCAATTTGGAAACGAAGGGAGCGGGACTGCATTAGGAAAGGCCGGCAGCCTATTTTCTTCTGCGTTTCTTCTTATCGGACTTTTTCTTGCGCTTCTTCTTACCGTCCTTTTTCTTCTTCTTTCCCCTGTCCTTCTTCTTACCGTCCTTTTTTTTCTTTTTCTTCTTCTTCCTTTTATTGCTCTTCGTGCTCTCGGGTTTCGCTCCAACGACCGACGCCTTGGCAGTGAGCAGAAGGTCTTGGGCAGCAGCTTTCACAGCGGCGGCGCGAATCGGTCCGAAGCCAGGGACTTGCGCCAAGTCCTCGATACTAGTCGCAGCAACCTTCTCGATGTCCGATATTCCATGGTCTTCGAGGACTTTGGCAGCACTTGGGCCGATACCTGAGATGTCGGTGAGAGTTCTATTGCTCATTTCTGTGTCCTCGAAACCTGGCAGGGAAGGGTCGATTATACCCCAGCGCTTTTGGCTTCTCTGTTGTGGAAACCACTAGGCATCGATGGATTATCCGTATCGACCCTCGATGTAGTCAGCAGTTTCCTGATGCCGAGGTGTGACGAACATGTCGGCCGTCGAGGTATGCTCGATAACCTTGCCGAGAAGCATGAAAATGCACTCCTCACTGGCACGCCGGGCCTGAGCCATGTTGTGGGTAACGATCAGGATCGTGTACTGCCCGCGAAGCTCCCAGATCAGTTCTTCAACCGCCTCTGTGCCCTCGGGATCGAGGGCTGAACAGGGCTCGTCCATCAGCAGGACCTTCGGTTTGACTGGAAGCAGCCTGGCAATACAGAGCTTCTGTTGCTCTTCGAGAGACAGGGATGTAGCTCTTTGATCCAGGCGATCTTTTACCCCATCCCATAACAGCACTTGCTGCAATGCACCCTCTACTACCTCTTGTTCTCGGTCGGCGGAGATCTTTTCTCTCCCTTTGCTCAGGCGGTATCCGAATGCCACATTGTCACGTATCGAAAGGGGAAGCGGGTTGGGACGTTGAAAGACCATTCCTACAAACTTCCGAAGCTGCGTCAGCTCTACTTCGGGTTCGTAAATGTCATGCCCCAACACATTGATACTGCCTGTCGTCCGAACGTAACCTAGACGTTCGTTGATTCGATTCACACTGCGCAGGAATGTGGTTTTGCCACAACCCGACGGGCCGATCATCGAAGTGATCGACCCCTGTTTGATATCCAGATCGATATCGTAGAGCGCCTGGAAGGTGCCATACCAGAGGTTCAGGTCGCGTGTCTCGATCGCCAGCTTGGCGACTGTCGATTCGCTAGCCAAACCGACCCTCCACATAATCTCGGGTCCGCTGGTCTCTCGAGTCGCTCGAGAACAGGGAATCGGTAGGTCCGACCTCCACCATCTCTCCCGAAAGAAAAAAGGCAGTGTGGTCGGCAAGTCTCCTGGCTTGCTGTACCAGATTGGTAACCAGCACGATCGTGACTTCCTTCTTGAGCTCCTTGAGAACATCCTCGATTCGCATCGTGGTGACGGGGTCGACCGCGATCGAGAACTCGTCGAGCAGCAGAAGCTCCGGTTCCTGAGACAGCGCCCTGGCGATGGTGAGTCGCTGCTGCTGGCCGCCAGAAAGAAGGCTGCCCAAGGAGCTGAGCCGATCCTTGACCTCATCCCACAACGCCGCTCGCTGAAGACAGGTCTCCACAATGGCGTCGAGAGCCGGCCTCTTCTTGACTCCCGCAAGACGCGGTGCCAGGGCGACGTTGTCGTAGATGCTCAGAGGTAGACCCACAGGAAGAGGAAACACGACACCGATTCGACGTCGCAGGGCATAAGTATTGCGCCATTTGCGAACATCCTTGCCGTCTATCGAGATCGAGCCCTCGACGCTCATCCCGGGCGTGAACTGATCCATCCGATTCAGCGCCCTCAGGAAGGATGTCTTGCCGCTGTTCGCAGGGCCGATGATGCCGAATATTTCTCGCTCTCTGATTTGCAGGCTCACTCCCTGGAGGGCGATCTTCTGGCCGTAGCGGATCGTCAAGTCTCGCACGTCCACCTTGACTCTGGAGTCGTGCTCGCTGGTGCTCCCAAGAGCCGACAAGGTGTTGGTCTCTACCACTTCTTGCGCCCTCGCAGGTATGTCCGGAACCCGATCGACAGGGCGTTCATGGCGAGTACCATGCCGATCAAGACCAAAGCGACTCCGTATGGGATGTTCTCGGGAACGCCGGGAACCTGGGTCGAGATGACGAACAGATGCAGCGACATCGCCATCGTCTGGTCGAATACGGTCTGAGGAAGAAATGGCAGGAAGAACGCTGCGCCGGTGAACATGATAGGAGCAGTTTCTCCGGCAGTTCGCGATACTTCCAGGATCACTCCGGTCAGGATGCCGCTGATGGAGTTGGGCAGCACCACATGGCGGATCGTCTGCCAACGGCTTGCACCCATATTCCAACAGGCTTCTCGGAAGGCTTGTGGCACTGCTTGCAAGGACTCTCGGGTTGCCACGATGACCACCGGCAAGGTCATGATTGCGAGGGTCAGACTCGCTGCAAGGATACTCGTGCCGAACTTGAAAAAGAGTACGAACGCGCCGACTCCGAAAAGGGCATGAACGATCGACGGAACGCCTGCCAAGTTGATGATGGCAAGATTTATCGATCGGGTCAGCCAATTGTCCGGCGCATACTCGCTCAAATAGAGGGCGGCGGCGACCCCAATCGGAACCGACGCCAGGAGTGCAACCGTGACCAGCCAGACCGTACCGACCAACGCCGGCAATATGCCGCCCGCGGTCATCCCGTTTGTGGGTTCCGTGAAAAGGAAGTCGACCGAGATGACCGGCCCGCCCTTGTAGATCAAGACTCCGAGAATCAGGATGACCGGCAGAATCAGGAGCATGGTCATCAGAAGAAAAAGCGTCCGCCAGAGTCTCTCCACCTTTTTGTTCTGTGCGTTCAGCTCCGTGGATTCGAACATCTCGCCTACTTTCTTCGAATGCCTCGGATCACGAGATCGGCGGTGAGGTTGATCAAAAAGGTGATGACGAAGAGAAAGATCCCGAGTGTGAACAGTGCACCGTAGTGGTCGGATCCGACAGCGGTTTCGCCCAATTCGGCGGCGATGGTCGCGGTGAGAGCTCGGACGGAATCGAAGATGCTGGTTGGTAAGTTGATGGAGTGGCCGCTGGCCATCAAGACCGCCATAGTCTCTCCAAAACCGCGCCCGACTCCCAGCAAAACGGCGGCGACAAGGCCATTCTTGGCGGCAGGCACGACGACTCTGCGAATCACCTGCCACTTTGTCGCACCCAGAGCCTCGGCCGCTTCTCGGTAGGCCTCGGGAACCGCTTTAAGCGCATCCTCGGCGATGGTCGTCATGATGGGAGCTGCCATGAGTCCCAGAATTACTCAGGCGTTGAGCACGTTCAGTCAGACGGGGACATTGAATAGCTTGATGACCAGGGGATTCATGATGCTGAGGCCGATAAACCCCCAGACTACAGAAGGAATGGCAGCCAACATCTCGACCAGGATCTTCAGGTATTCGCGACGCTTCGGGGGTGCGAACTCTCCGATATACACGGCGGCTCCGAGTGAGAATGGAACTGCCACGATCATTGCCAGACCGGTTACGCTTGCCGTGCCCACGATGAGAGCCAACGCACCGTAGGTCGGGTTGTGCTCGGACGTCGGGCGCCAGCGTGGCGAGGTGAAGAACTCGACCAGGTCGAAACGACCCAGGATGAAGCCGAGTCCCTCTTTGGTGATAAAGACGAAGATCCCGAGTATGAATACGATGGCTGAGAGACCGCCAATCAGCACCAAACCCTGAACGAGTTTGTCGGTGTACCAAGCGAGATCGCGTCGATCCGCCACGATCGAGATCTCCGGTGACGAGGATCCTTGCCGCGTCAAGTCAGCCGATCTCCTTACCGTGCATCGTCTCCATCAAGCTGCCGAGCTCGAGAGAGATCTTTTGGAAAGCTTCCTCGAGCAGCGCAGCTGAGCGCTCCTGATCGAGTGTCTCTGGAATCTCACCGATACCCCACTCGAGCAGTATCGTGTGGAATGGAACCTCGGGAATGTGTTCCCGAAGGCTGCCTTCCAGTCCGACGATGACGTGGTACCGAGAGAGTTCTTCGACCGAGCTGGGCAGGGCCTGGGTCTCCAGGTCACCGCCGTCAAGCTTCTTGTTGTCCATGAAGACTTCGACGGCCGGACGTACGGTCGTCGCGGGCTCCCAGCCGGCGCTCGAGAAGACTCCCTGTTCGGCGTATGCTTTCGTTGCGTAGGCTTCGGCGATCCGACTAAGTCCATCATTCCCCTGATCGACAAAGAGGACTCTATAGGTCTTGGGTCCTTTGACCTCGCCGGCTACGGCAAACAGAGTGTCTTCACAGATGTTCTTGGCTTGATCGCTGACTCGACCCAGCCTGTTGATGATTACCAGAAGGGCGAACAGATCGTGGAGGGGCCAGGTTCCTTTGTCACCCTCATGAAGGAGGTCGGCAAATACCTTCTGGAACGTGGTCTCCACCTGGCTCGACAGGGCCTTGGTTCCACGCGCCAATTCAGCGTTTCCTTCGCCGAAGGCCTGAAGGGCTTGATGCAGCAGGCCTTGGGCCTGGTCCGCGATCAGCTCGATGTCCCGCGCAACCGATCCGGAGGGAGGGGCTGATAGCTGAACCGTTTCTCTGGCAATCGCGACGGCGTAATCACCAACGCGCTCGAGCTCCACGTTCAACCGCAGTACCGAGGAGACATATCTCAGGTGACCGGCACTGGGAAGATGCTGCGCCACAAAGGCGTGGCACAGGTGGTCGATGGATCGAATCTCGCGATTGATAGGCAGATCGCCCAGAATCACGTGACTGGCTGTGGCTTCATCGCCTGACAGAACAGTCTGAACGGCCAGTCTGAGCGCTTCCTCCACAGTCTCGCCGACTGCTTGGACTCTGTCCCTAATCTCTTGGAGATCTCGTTCGAGACGTTCCTCAAAGTGACTCATCACCGCTCCTTTCGGAGGCTTTGTCAGCTACATTCGAGCTCCCGGATCGGAGCATAACCTTTTTCCTCGATAATGCACTGGCCCTCGTCGCTCAGAATCCAGTCCAGGTAGGCTTTGACAGCACCTTCCGGCTCACCCGCTGAATACATGAACAATGGTCGCGCAATCGGGTAGCTTCGGTCGATCGCCGTAGCGCTGGACGGTGAGATACAGTCTTCGCCAGAAACCTTTGAGACACAGGGCATCTTCACATGCTCGGTGGCATAAGCAAGGCCGCTGTAACCAATGGCACAGGGTGTGTTCTCGACCAGATCTACGACATCTTTCGATCCGTGCATGTCACGAGATCCCAGCTTGTAATCGCGTCCCTTACCCAATACGGCTTCTTGGAAGTAGACATAGGTCCCAGAGTTGTTCTGGCGACTTACGCGGACGATCTCACTACTGTCACAACCCTCGATCTCGATACCCAAGTCGGTCCAAGATTCGGTGGCACCCTCTTCTCCATAGATGTCTGCGAGCTGAGCAAGATCAAATGAGTCGATCGGGTTGGCAGGATGTAGATAAACGGCAAGTGCGTCATAACCCACCACCCACTCGATCGGATCGACCCCACCTTCGCGGGCCATCTCCTTTTCCTTGTCCTTCATTTTTCTGCTTGCATTTGCCAGGTCGACCGTTCCATTGATCAAGGCCGAAATACCCGTTCCCGAGCCTCCACCGGTTACGGCGACTGCCACGTTCGGATTCACCTCCTTGTATTGCTCCGCCCAGGCCTGTGCGACATTGACCAGCGTGTCCGACCCCTTGTTCTGAATCACGGTGCGGCCGCCCTGCTCGGACGAGCGAGGTCCGCATGCTGCGATCCCGAAAATGACACCAATCACGATGAGTCTTCTCATTCTCGTCACTCCTTACTATGTCCAGAAGTCAATCCAACCTGCGTGCCACCAACATAGATTGGCAACATATCTCTCTTCAGAGCCTTACAAAGATAAGCACCGGCGTAGGCCTACTCTGATGGGTGCTCGTACTCAGTCTAACTCAGTTTTCGCTCGGTTGACGGGTCCGGAATGGCGCACGACCGAGGCTGGAGCGTACGAGACTTTGAGAATCGACAGGATCAGAATCACCGCACCGATCCACTGCCACGCGCCCAGAACCGATCCGTTGATCAGGTAGTCGAGCAGAATAGCGCTGAGCGGCAGACACAATTCGCAAATGGCTGAGACCGTGGCGGGTACTCGGCTCAAACCGAAGTAGTAGAGAAAAATCGCGCCGCTGCCTGTCGTCAAACCGATAATCAGGATGATCCACCACTGGATCGAGGTGACCGAGGAAAACGGGAATCCCTGCCGGCTCAGGATGAGGTAGGCCGTCGCCAGGACCACGGTACAACCATAGCGAGCAAACGTTGCTTGTCTGAAATCGAGGCTGGAAAGCAGCCTCTTACCAAAAACCGTCGCCGATCCGAATGCCGCCGCCGCAAGCGTCGCCCACCCTGCACTGGCGACCGATCCGGATCCAGTCGCGAAGTTGGGCAAGCTGGCGCCGAAAGTCAGCAAATATGCTCCTCCGATGGCGGTGGTTGCCCAAGCCGCGAAGCGACCGGATATTGGCTCCTTGAGAAGCAGGGCGGCCAGCGAGATCGCGAATACCGGTTGCAGTTTTTGCAGCAGAACGACCACACTGAGTTGGTTGAATTCAACCAGAAACAACGCCTTGACGATCGAGAAAGTGCCTACGATCCCGCCGCTCAGCGCCACCATGCCCAGAGTGATCCAGTCGCGCCGAGGTAGTTTGAGCAGAACTCGGTAGCAGCCGTAGAGAAATGGCTGCATCAGAGCAAATGGAACGAGGTGGAGCAGAAGCACGACGAATGGAACTGGAAGGGTGTATAGGCGGGGGGTGAGAACGACACCGTCGAGGCCCCAGAGAGATGCGGCGAGACAGATAGCTAGAGCCCCTGGCAAAAGCTTTCTCATGGCCGAGGCGATGGTAGCATCCTGCTGAATCAACATCGCGACGTTGAACCTCCGCTGGAGAGCTCGAGATTTGGACGAGCAAAAAGAAACACCCTGTCAGACGGGGGAGGTCGCGCCGGTGTGTCCAGACAGGGTGCGGGTGAGACACGCAACTCCATTCACCCACGGAGAGTGTGAGCTCGATCGATCGCAGAGGTATGAATGACTGGTGACAGAGCGGTGACAAACGTTGGTGACGCTTGTGATCAACTGGCCAATTCGAAGTAAAGCGGCTATAAAACAACATCGTGAATCGTCTCGGCATTGTTGATCTGGGTTCCAATACCGCCAGACTTGTGGTCTTCGCCTACGAGAAGGGTAAATGGCTACGTTTGACCGATCAGCTGCGGCAACCGAGCCGGCTGGGTGAGGGACTGGGCCGTGACGGCAAGCTTTCGGAAGAGGCGCAACGAAGAGCCGAAACGTCGTTGGCTTTATTCGCCCAGTATGCCGCCAGCACCGGGTTGCCAGAGCTCGAGGTCCTCGGAACCAGCGCCCTTCGCGATGCGGGCAATCAAGACGAGTTTCTGACTCGGATTCGCCCGCTGGGGCTTCGGGTGACGGTGCTCTCTGGCGAAGAGGAAGCCCGTCTGGGTGTCCTGGCGGCGTCGAACGGGTTCGACTTTCGTGATGCTTGGGTGATGGATCTCGGGGGCGGCAGTGCGCAGGTCTCACGCATGACGAATCGCTGTTTCGAAGAGGGTGGGGCCTACCCGTTGGGTGCGGTCCGATTGACTGAGAAGTACCTTCACACCGATCCCCCCAAGAACAAGGAAATTCGTGCCCTGGAGAAGGCGGTGGCCGAGGAGCTCGGAGGAGTGGCTCGGGATCTGCGCAAACACAACGATCCTCTGGTTGCTATGGGTGGATCGATTCGGAACCTCGCGAGAGCTGTCCAGAAACGGGACAACTACCCGCTCCCCGACCGCCTGCATGCCTACTATCTAGAGAGGGAAGCTCTCGAGGATCTTACGACGGAGCTATTGGATCTCAAGGCCAAGAAGCGAGGCCGTATCCCGGGCATCAAGGCCGATCGTGCAGACATTATCGTAGCCTCCGCGCTCGTATTTCGATGGTTGATGAGGCGCGGGGAGCTCGACGGCATCTGGATCTCCGGTTACGGCCTCCGAGAGGGGGAGTTGTACCGGCACTTCTTGCCGCCCCCTCACCTGATCGACGATTTGCGCGGTTTCAGTGTCCAGAATCTCCTGCAGCACTATGCCCAGTCGAAGGAGAACGTCGAACAGACCCGACGGCTCGCAGGTCAGCTGTTTTGGGGTCTCCGGCCGATTCAGGGCTGGAGCGACAAAGAGTTCGATCTGCTCGATGCGGCAGCCGTGCTGCAGGATGTCGGTCTGGCTGTGAACTACTATCGGCACGATCGCCATGGCGAATACCTGGTCTCGTCCGCCCGTTTGAGCGGCTTCACGCATCGGGAGCAGGCGCTGATGGCTTTGCTCGTCCGGTATCACCGCAGAGGTAAACCGAGGCTCGGTCGGTACAGGTCGATCTGCCACTCCTCGGACAAACGACTTCTCGAAGCTCTCGCCGCATGCTTACGTCTCGCCGATCATCTCGATCGACCCAAGACTCGCCATGTCAAGGATTTGCGTGTCGAGATCTCGGAGGACGCCATCACGGTTATCCCTCTGGTGGTCCAGGAACCGAGACTCGAGTTGTGGGAGGTGGAGCAGCACCGGTCGATCTTTCGCAGCGCCTTCGATCGTGAGCTCCGAATTGGCACGGCAGAGTACGTGTCTACCCAAGTCGATCCGCTTCGAGAGAGTGTCACGCAGCTGTAACATCAATTTCGTCTTCTCAGTGCATTTGGGCCGCTAGACTCCTGAAGTCGAGGCAGGTGTGGTTGTGAGGCAGGCAAAACCGCCCGTCTCGACAGACTTGCTCCGATCCCATCGAATACTTTGGGGCCATAGATATCTTGGACGAAATCATGATCGAACCCACAAGTGCACCCGAAAGTGTGATGAGACCGGTGGCCGTCGGCAACGCGCCGGTTGCCGACGGCCCGACGATTACGGCCGACGTGGCAGATCCGGCAGTCGAAGTCGAGGACCTGTCGCTCTGGTACGGAGACAAGAAGGCTCTCGACGGCATCTCGATGAAGATGCCAAGAAAGGAGATCACCGCTTACATCGGCCCCTCGGGGTGTGGCAAGTCCACCCTGCTGCGGTGCATCAACCGGCTGAACGATCTCATCCCAACCGCCCGCGTGGAGGGGAGTGTGATCATCGAAGGCGAAGACGTTTACGCCTCGAACTTGGACGTCTACTTGCTTCGAAAGCGGGTGGGCATGGTGTTCCAGAAACCGAACCCGTTCCCCAAGTCGATCTACGAGAACATCGCCTATGGATGTCGCATCAAAGGTGTCGCCGGCAAGGCCGACCTCGACGACATCGTAGAGCGGAGTCTACGCAGCGCTGCACTCTGGGATGAGGTCAAGGATCGACTCGATGACGATGGATTCGGGTTGTCGGGTGGGCAGCAACAACGGCTCTGTATTGCCAGGGCGATCGCCACCGAACCCGACGTGATCCTGTTCGATGAACCTTGCTCGGCGCTCGATCCCATTGCCACCGCCAAGATCGAAGAGCTGATGCAGGAGCTCAAGAGGGACTACACTCAGGTCATCGTGACCCACAACATGCAGCAGGCTTCCCGAATCTCAGATTACACTGCTTTTATGTATCTAGGTGATCTCGTCGAGTTCGGGCTCACCGAAGACATCTTCGTCAATCCGTCGCGCCAGGAGACGGAAGACTACATCACCGGCCGATTCGGCTAGCGTCTCTCCTAGCCCCTGCGGATGCTCACCCGGGCTCATCGAGTCGAGCCCTGATCACGATCTGGAGTGTCTCGAAGCGGGCGGAGTCCGTGCATTTAACCTGGCTGATGCACACCACTGTTGTGGCAGTCTGGATCGCTGTGCCGTCGAGTCGAGACGACGATCGAGGAGCTACCAGCGGCGCTCGGCTCGACGACGGACGATCACGGCGATCATGTTCATCAAGATCAGGAAGCCGAGAAGGACCATGATGGCCGCCGAGGTCTTCTCCACAAATCCGCGCTCTGGACTGTCGGCCCAAAGATAGATCTGAACCGGGAGCACGGCTGCGGGGTCCATGATTCCGCCCGGTATGTCGACAATGAACGCGACCATTCCGATCATGAGAAGTGGGGCGGTCTCGCCGAGAGCCTGCGCCATTCCGATAATGGTCCCAGTGAGCATCCCGGGCAGGGCCAGAGGCAAGACATGATGGAACGTGACCTGCATCGGTGAGGCTCCCAGGCCGTAAGCGGCTTCAGGGATCGACGGTGGAACCGATTTCAGCGCTGCTCGGCTCGCGATGATGATCGTCGGCAGCGTCATCAGGGTCAACACGAGACCGCCCACCAAAGGCGCGGACCGGGGCAGCTTGAAGAAATTCAGGAAGATCGCCAGACCCAACAGGCCGAAGACGATCGATGGAACCGCTGCCAAATTGTTGATGTTTACCTCGATCAGGTCGGTCCAACGATTCTTCGGCGCGAACTCTTCGAGATAGACGGCGGTCGCGATACCGAGTGGAAACGACAAGGTGAGCGTCACGAGCATCGTGTAGAACGAACCGACGACTCCTCCCCAGATTCCTGCCATTTCGGGATTTCGCGAATCACCTCCCGAGAAAAAGCGCGTATTGAATCGCATCTCGATGTGACCGTCGTTTTCGAAGCTCTCGACCCACCCGATCTGCTGATCGCTGACTCGTCTGTAAGATTCGGGAACCTTGCGATCGATGTGGCCCTTGATCAGCATGTCGATGTCCGATGACGATGGGAACCACATCCGTTGCGTTGTGCCGATAACCGAGGGATTGGCCATGACCTCTTTTTGGATCTGGAGTGGAGCGCCTTCGCTGACGAGGGCGCCCAGGGCCCTAAGCTCAGATCGGCCGCTGGCTTCGGGGAAGAGCCCTTGGAGCGAATTGCGGATGAGACGGTTGTAGTTCGCCCCTTGCAGCGTTTCCGGATCACGACTGCCGTCGGGATCGATGATCTCAGGGTCGTAGTAGATGTCCAGAGAGACGAATGTCTGCTGGAAAGCGCTATAGCCCTTGGAGATGATGCTGAAGAAGAGCGAACCCAGAAAGAGTCCTGCCAGGACGATCGCCGTGACGCACGCGATCCGGAACCGTCTCTCGGCCGCATACCGCCCTTTCAGTCTCTTTTGGATAGCCTCGTTGCTCAGTCTCTGCTTGAGGGTCTCTGCGATCGCGTTATTCATATTGTTCTCGGTACTTGCGCACAACGTGGAGTGCGACGACGTTGAGAATCAGTGTGACTACAAATAGGACCAGGCCCAGAGCGAAAGCCGAGAGGGTCTTTGCGCTATCGAATTCCTGATCCCCGGTCAACAGGGTCACGATCTGCACGGTCACTGTCGTCACCGCTTCGAGTGGGTTTGCGGTTAGATTGGCGGCAAGGCCAGCTGCCATAACCACGATCATGGTCTCGCCGATCGCGCGTGAAACGGCGAGGAGAATTCCGCCGACGACACCCGGCAGCGCGGCGGGCATGATCACCTTCTTGATCGTCTCAGAACGTGTGGCGCCGAGGCCGTAGGAAGCTTCTCTCAGTCCCTGCGGTACCGCGCTGATGACGTCATCCGAAAGCGATGAGACGAATGGGATGATCATGACTCCCATCACGCCCCCAGCGGCCAAGGCGCTTTCTGAAGCGACGTTCAGACCGATCGACTCCCCGAGATTGCGCACCCAGGGTGCGACGACCAGGGCGGCAAAAAAACCGTAAACCACGGTTGGCACACCTGCCAGGATCTCGAGCATCGGTTTGGCGACCGTGCGAAACTTGCTCGAGGCGTACTCGGAGAGATAGATGGCCGAAAGCAAGCCGATGGGAACCGCCACGAACATCGCGATGACACTGACCATCATCGTGCCGGTGAACAGGGGGATGGCCCCGAAGGCTCCGGAGCTCCCTACCTGATCTACGCGGAGCGCCGTCTGCGGGCTCCAAGTCAGACCGAATAGGAAATCTGTGAAGGGGACTTTTCTGAAGAAACGAATCGACTCGAAGAGTAGCGAGAGAACAATTCCAACTGTGGTGAAGATCGCCACGGTCGAGCCGGCCATCAAGATCACCTTGAAGGTACTCTCGACCCAGCGCATCGCTCGCAGTCGCGAATTGACGAAGCGATAGCCTATTGCAGCGCCGAGTATCAGCACGATCAGCACGATCGAGATTCGCGCAACTCTCGAAAGGCTCCAGAGTCTCGAGTAGCTGTCAGCCGTAGACTCCAGTGTCCGATCGACGTCGCCGCTAACGATGTTGCCCGAAGCCAAGTTCTTGGCGTCGTTCAGGAACAGGCCGAGATGCTCCTCTGGAAGCTCTCGGATCTCCGACGGCAAGTTGGAGACCACGATCGCTTGGACGATGGTCGGCTCCAGTATCAACCAGGCGCCGAGCACCATTACGGCAGGAAGTACCGAGCAGATCAGGATCCAGGAGCCGTAATACCCAGGTAGCGAGTTCAGATGGGACGGATGCTCGACGAGCTTCAGCGCCCTACGGCGGCCGAGTTGATACCCGATCGAGCTCAGAATCAACATCGATGCTACTAGCAACCAACCGCTCATACTCGACAAGACTCCCTAGTGACTGCTTCTAGCCAGTCCGAAGACTAAGAGTGCCGGCGACCCTGTCGTCCTATGGATCTCTCGGGACCGCCGGCACGAAGTCGACGACGCAGAACTACGGCCCGACGTTGGTGGTCAACGATCGAGCCTCCCGCGCGTACTCGTCTCGCTCATCCTCGGGCATCGGGATCAAGCCGGCGTCAGACAGATAGCCGCCCTCTCCCCAAGCCTTATCGGAGGTGAATTCTTTGATGTATTCCTGCATGCCGGGAATCACCGTAGCGTGAGCGTTCTTCACGTAGAAGAACAGCGGGCGCGAAACCGGATAGTCGCCGGTCGCGATGTTGTCGAACGTCGGCTCGACGGCGTCGACCCGACTGCCCTGAATCTTGTCGCTGTTCTGATCGAGAAAGCTGAAACCGAAGATCCCGAAGGCCTTCGGGTTGGCCTCGAGCTTCTGCACGATCAGATTGTCGTTTTCACCCGCTTCGACGTAAGCACCGTCCTCACGGACGGTGTGGCAGATCGCCTTGTACTTGTTCTTGTCCGTCTTCTTCATGGCGGCGATCCAATCGAATTTCTTGCAACCACCCTCCATGGCCAACTCGACGAAGGCGTCGCGGGTACCCGATGTCGGAGGCGGACCCAATACCTCGATCTCGGTGTCGGGCAGGGATGGGTCGACGTCCCTCCAGGTCTTGTACTCGTTGGGCATCAGTCCACCCTGACCGTTCGGGACCTCTTTGGCGAGAGCCAGGAAGATCTGCTGCCGAGTTACGGTCATGATGTTTGATTTTTTCGAGTTGGCGAGGACGATACCGTCGTAGCCGATCTTGACCTCGGTGATCTCCTTGACACCGTTGCTCTTGCACATCTCGACCTCGGAGTCTTTGATGGCCCGAGAAGCGTTGGTCATGTCGGGGTGTTCGACACCGACACCAGCGCAGAAGAGCTTGAGACCTCCTCCCGAACCTGTGCTCTCGATGACAGGAGTCTTGAACTGGGTCGAGCGGCCGAATTGTTCGGCGACTTTGGTCGCAAACGGATATACCGTCGACGAGCCCACAATGCGGATCTGGTCGCGCTGCGCAAAGGCTGTAACCGCGGTAAGCGTTCCGACGGTCAGCATCAGAATCAGAGACTTCCTCATTGTCTTCTCTCTCCTTCTTACTGTTTTGTAGCGGGTGTGCGAGGTGAGCCTGCTCACCTCTGAGGCCACGTTAGGCGTCGACTGCGGCGGCTGGGCTACGTCGGAGTGACGAACTTGTGACGAAGGAATCTCGACACAGGGGCTACGACAGATACGGCGTTTGGAGACTGTGGGTCCGGATCAACCGAATCGTCCGGTGATGTAGGCCTCGGTCTGTTCTTTGCTGGGATTGATGAACAGTTCGTTGGTCGGGCCATATTCGACAAGCTCACCGAGGTACATGAATGCCGTGTAGTCGGAGATTCTCGACGCTTGCTGCATGTTGTGGGTCACGATCACCTGGGTGTACTGATCTTTGAGTTCGAGCATCAATTCTTCGACTTTTGTGGTCGAGATCGGATCGAGCGCAGAGCAGGGCTCGTCGTAGAGAATGACATCGGGCTCGACAGCGATCGCGCGAGCGATGCAGAGCCGTTGCTGTTGACCGCCCGAAAGTCCGAGCGCCCTGTCGTCGAGGCGATCTTTGACCTCGTCCCAGAGTGCTGCCGAGCGAAGGCTCTTCTCGACCACGGCGTCTAGGACGGCCTTGTCTCGGATGCCCTGAAGACGGATTCCGAAGACGACGTTCTCATAGATGGTCTTGGGAAACGGGTTGTACTTCTGAAACACCATTCCGACCCGACTGCGGAGGAGATTGATATCGACTTCCTCCCCGAGCAGGTTCTGCTGTTCGAAATCGATTCGGCCACTGACTCGGGCGATCGGGATCAGATCGTTCAGTCGATTGATACACCTGAGCAGAGTCGATTTTCCACAGCCTGAAGGGCCGATGAAAGCGGTGATCTTGTTCTTGGGGATCTTCAACGAAACGTCGAACAGCGCCTGCTTGTCTCCGTACCAGAGAGACAGGTCCTCGATCTCGAGGAGCGGATCTTCGATGGGCGGATTCAGAGCTTCGTCGTGGAGACGATCGTCACCCAGATCTGCGGAAGCCTGGACTTCGGCATCGGTCTGTTCAGTCTCGTTGATCGTGGTCATGATCATTGCGGGAACGGCCTTCGATCGAGCCAATCTCCCTAGACCTCCGAAGCCTGAAGATGGCGGATATCTCGAGCCTCGATCATGAAGACCACGTCTTCGCCAATGTTCGTCGCATGATCCGCCACTCTCTCCAAGTTGGAGGCGACGAACAGAAGCTGTAGAGCACGCGTGATGTTCTCGGGCTTTTCGATCATGTAGGTCAGCAGCTCGCGGAACAGCTGTTCGAACAGCGAGTCGACTTCGTCGTCCGTCGCGCAGACTTGGACCGCCAACTCGGTGTTGCCCTCCACGTACGACGTCAGGCTGTCTCGTAGCATTTGGCGGGCCATGTCGGACATCCTCGGGATGTCGATGTAGGCTTTGAGTGGTGGCAACTCGTTGAGGATGCGAACCGCTTCGGCAATGTTGACCGCGGAATCGCCGATACGCTCGAGATCGGTATTGATCTTCATTGCGGCAACCAGAAATCGCATATCCCCTGCAGTGGGCTGTTGGGTTGCCATGATGCGCTCGCAATCCTTGTCGACGTCGACCTCGAGTTGGTCGATCTCCCTATCCCGGCGAATGATCTCTTCGACGAGATCGTTGTCGCGATCGACGAGGGCCTTGATGGCATCAGCCACGAGCTCCTCGGCTAGCGCACCCATTCTCAAGATCGACTGTCGAATCTGGTCTAGTTCTCGGTCCACGTGTCGTTCCATCACTTTCTCGCTCCTTCCCTGCCGAACTCTCTGACACTGCCAAAGTCGGTCATGCATGGCGCAGGAGCGGCTTGTCGGCAGAGACTCTCTCGGCTTGTGGAGTCGCCCATACAGGCTGATATCTCGACCAAGCGATCCGGTGTAGGGAGTGTGACAGTGCTGTTACAGGCGTTCCACGAGTTGGCCCCGATTCGGTCCATCGACTCAGCTCCCCTTGGGAACGGGTCGAAACTCGAACATCGCGAGGGCTTCCCGAACCTCGTCGCGTGGTGGCGCCCACACACCCTCCCAGAGACCGTCCCAACTCAGACAGGAATCGAGCTCACGCTGCACGTCACGCCCCGGAGATTGGCCTGGGCCGAGGTTGGCTTCGACCTCCTCGCAGATCAGTGGCCAGGTCTCGGGGTTGCCGCCGACTCCGTCGAGCTCGGTAACGGTATCGCCCTGCTGGAAGGTGAACTCGAGCGGGCCTCCTCGGCCAACGCCGGCCCAAGTTTCCTTAAACCGTACGGTCAAGAAACCCTCGGGACCGTCGGCCGCTACCTCGATCGGGAAGGCCTCTTCGGCGACCATGGCTCGATGGGTCCAGTTATCGCCCTTCGACCGTTGGTGTCGTTCCAGCGTGACTCGAACGATGTGCTTCCCAGGGCTCAGCAGTTGGCTGAACTCCAGGTTGGAGGTGATTCCCGCTACCGAACCCGGGGGGACATACGAGAGGGGTATCCCATCGAGGTAGACGAAGAAATCCCAGTAGTCGTCCACCGGATCGTTCGACTGTTGGTTCAGGTACCAGGGCGCGTAGGAGAACGTGAAGTTCACCATGACTTCGCGGTCGGCCTGAGAGGGCGACGGCGGGGCGCTCGGCGCAGTCTCGGCAAGGGGAGCAGTGACCGATGGCAGCTTGGCCGAGCCATCGATCTCCATCGGCGGCTCCGCAGCAGCGACATCGCTCGTCTCGGATGGAGCCCTGGGACCGAGCTCAGAGGCGCCTGCAGCAGACTCCTGCTCTTCGACTCCAGAGGGGGGATCCATGGGAGGTCGGAATTCTGCCGTGGTCTTGCTGTCGGTCAGGAGCCGTTTGAGAAGAGCCTCGGTCGCACCGGCTTTCTTGAGCGCGATCAGTTGATCCGCACTCGGACGAGGAATCGGCTCGGTGCTGGTGTCGAGCCAAGCGATGATGACGTCTTCGCTCAGCCCCGCCTCGACCATCGAAGTCACCGCTTCGATAGCGGACTCTTTGGAGTCTTCGACGGCCGCAACCGGAGCTGCAGCGCTGGTGATGCATAGAAACAGTACAAGACTCGCAAAACTGAAGGTACGGATCATGGGGTCTCCCCTGGGTTCGGGTCTCGGACTCAAGCTACCACAACCAAATAGGTTGAGCGGGTCCGAAAGGCAGTAGGGCAAGGGCGACCCTTGCGGATCGCCCTTGCCGTGATTTCCCTGAGTGGAGTGATGGCTGGAGCCGACTAGAAGTCGACCTGCCAGCGCATCATGAAGGCGTCTCCAGAGCCCTCGGGTACGGCATCGAGAATCGGGATATTTCCGTCCTCGACGTCGAAGTGCACCCAATTTAGCATCAGGCGGGTTGCCGGGTTGAGGTACCAGTTGATGCCGAGGGTGAAGTTGTCCTCTTTTCCACCGTTGATCATCTTGTCGGACAGGTCCACTGAAGATGCGCGCACCGCAATCTCCCAGGCACCGATCCCACCGTCTTTCTTGTCCCAGTTCTTGTTGGGTTTTTGCCGATCCCAGATACCGAACTGGTTCTTGAAACGTCGGTGGTCGCCTGTCAGATAGAAACCGGCCTGAGCGTACCAGCCCTTGAAGGTCGGGTCGCCGGAATCCACTGCGTCCACCGAATTGTTGAACCATTCGCCGGAAAACCAGAATCGGTTGAAGACGCCGGCAAGCTCGAGGTTCCAGATGGTGGCGCCCTC
>CAJHZD010000111.1_pt1 | contig 19443 bp, 20 predicted proteins | sample 9198941 | NCBI WGS metagenome assembly CAJHZD01 (sample SAMEA7708371, study PRJEB35096) | sediment metagenome | biome: marine neritic benthic zone biome [ENVO:01000025]; feature: sediment [ENVO:00002007]; material: shallow marine sediment [ENVO:03000034] sea grass bed [ENVO_01000059] ...
ACCTTCTGGATTCGTCGTCGAAGTTGGCCCAACTTGGGGCTGGCGTTATCCCGGACACGGCCCCGCCGATCGAGACTCTTGGAGATTCGCCGACAAAGCTCATCGAGCTCGGCATCCGATTGGAACAGTGACCCGAGTGCCGGTAGATCGATCTCCGACGATTGGATACGCTCTTCTGCGTCTCGGACTATCGCGAGTCGCCTGCAAGTCGGACCAGCTCGGTGCCCGAAAGGGCGCTGTCACTTTCGGCAAGGCGATCGATCAGAGGTCGCAATGGCTCTTCGAAGAAAGGGACCAGTGTGATCTGTTCGAGGGCCTTCTCTGCCTCCGACACCAGCGCCTGTCGGTTCTCGATTTCTTTCTGCTCGGACAGCGGTGTCAGCTGGACGACCCGCTCGCGCCCAAGATCGCTCGAGGCCAATTGAGCCAACATTCGGAGAAAGGTTGGTAGCTCGAGAGCCTCCGCCGAGGCCTTCGTAAGAACCTCACTGGGCTGCATTTCTCAGCGATCCTCTAGTGCGATGACCCGTCCGTAAATCTCTACTACGTTTCGCTCGCTCGGAGCTCCTCGGCGTATGCTCAGATCCGTCTGCGGATTCCTTCTTTGGCAAGCCATGTATCTGCAAACAGGTCCGGCATCTCGCGAGGATGCCGGTAAGAGATGCGGTCTGGAAATGCTCGACATCTTTGGGAGAGTCTACTATCGAGATCTGAGCTGGGGCGTCGAAACGAAAAGAGCGGGGGAATTCCCCCGCTCTGAAAGGACCTTCTTGAATCGAGGCCGCTCAGCTAAGCCCCATTCGACGTTCCTCGGCCAGCTTGCGCATGATCTTCTTGCGGGCCTGCATGGCCTTGCGCTTCCGCTTTACCGAGGGCTTCTCGAAGTGCTGCCGCTTCTTCAGCTCGGTCAGGATGCCTGACTTCTCGCACTTCCGCTTGAAGCGTCGTAGGGCACTCTCAAAGCTTTCGTCTTCTCGTACTTGTACTAAAGGCAACTGCGTATCACCTCACCTTCCAGAAATCTCGGTCAAACCCGCATCGGAAATCCCGACGCGAAGCGGCAAGTGTCTCTGATCAGACACCGATTGTCAATTAGACGCGAGGGGTAAGGTCAACCCTCTACTTCGACGAATTTCTTTGGATCTACGGCTTCAAACTTTATCTGGTAGACCTTCATGGCACCCGCATCATCGGGTCGGAACCAAACCGCTGCTGCTGCTCCACCCTCGGCTGTTGGATAAAACCAAGCAACGACATCCTTGTCATCGTACTTACGGATATTGTGGAGATTCGCCTGACCCAGAAGAGACCGGACTTCGACTTCACCCATCCCTTTTTCGACGACCGCGAATCGTTCTTCGGTCATCCAACGATTCGACTCTGCGTCCGCGAGGGCTTGCTTCAGGTCGTCATTGTCCGGGTCGAAACCCAGAGCCGTCATATAGATGTCGATTGCCCGCTTGTAGTCTCCACCTTTATCGATCCACTCCTGCGCCAGAATGATGTCCTCGCTGCTCTTTAGACGCAGTGCTGCGACCTGTCGTTCCGTAGGCGGCTCACCTTCGATCATCGGATCGGCGTTCAGAAACATGACCAGCCGTTGGGTAAAGGCGTCGGTATCTGCCGCAATCTCATCTTCGAGCGCTGTGATCTCAGCCTCGAAGTCGACCTCCTCAGTCGCCATTTCGCCTTCGACCTCCTCGGCTCCAACTTCAGCTGCCTCCTCTGCGCCGATTTCGGCCTCCATAGCCTGCTGACGTAAGTCGGACAGCTCCTGCCGCTTGCCGTCCAAACTCTGCTTTGCTTCCGTCAGCCAAGCCCACTCGGCATCGGCCTCTGCGCTTTGACCCGAAGAGCCCCCACCACAAGCGACCGTCCCGAGAGTGATGGTCACCAACACTCCTATGAGCAAACCACTACGAACACGCTGCATGGGTTTCTCCCCCTTTTGACTATTGCCTTTCTTGCGATATTTCAACGTACCATAGGCCTTTATTGGCCTCAAGCCTGATCCTGAGGTACGCTGAGCACCAATCAGAGCATAAACATCACAATTTCAATGGTTTCTGTGTCAAATTCGCTTGACACCGAAGCTTGGCGAGGTCATACAATAGTCGTCCGGACAATCGGTAATTTCTGACCTGATCCTTTTGGAGGAGCAGCATGTCATCGACTGAGCATTTCGACGAACTCGAACATAGGCTCTCAGAGCTTGTCAAAGACGCTGTCCAACAGGTCAAAGACGAGTTCAAGGAAAAGCTCAAGTCGACCCGCGATCAGGTCGAGGAGCTCGTCGGCAGCGAGCTCAATTCAGCCAGGGAAGCCGTCTCAGCGGCGGAGGCAGATGCAGCTGAAAAGTCCGAAGCTGTGGCCGCAGCCGAGCACCGAGCGAATGAAGCTACCGAGGCTCTCGCCGCTGCAGATTCGAGATTGGCAGAGATGACAGAAGCCCTCGAGGCCGCCGAGTCACGTGCCATGGAAACCGGCGGATCGCTCGAGGCAGTCGAAACGCGGGCAGCTGAAGCCCTCGCTGCCCTAGAAGGCGCGGAGGCCCGCGCCACAGAAGCCAGCGACGCACAATCCGCAGCCGAGGCCCGCATCAACGAGCTCTCGGAGTCTCTAGAAGCAGCGGAGCGTCGCATAACCGAACTGTCCGAAGCGCTGACCGCTGCTGAGAACGCAGCGGCAGAGGCCGCGGAAGCTGCGGCGACGGCGCCAAGGGTGGACCTACTGGGTCAAGTCCTGGCAGCGCTCGGCGAGGTCGATCAGGGTCGAAGCCAGGCCGAGGTCTTGCAGGGCCTACTATCGGGCGCGGGCGATTTCGCCAGTCGAACAGCGGTCTTCCTGACGGGGCCTGATGGACTGAAGGGCTGGGGCCATCGCGGCTTCGGCGCCGGCGAAACCGAGTTCGACCAGATCACCATCAACTACGACGAGGGAACGGCCCAGAGCCGATTGGCCGGTGGGCGCGGTGTGGTCGAATTGACTGAAGAAGACTGTTTTACGATCTGCACCCAGGTCGACGGTAGCCGGCCTCAAGGGGGTGTGCTGATTCCCATGGTACTGGCCAACCGGCTCGCAGCTGCCCTCTACGCAGATCAGCTCGATGACAATCCGATCGATGTTCAAGCTCTCCAGCTACTGACATACCTCGCGGGACAAGCTCTCGAAACCCTGCCACTTCGTGAGGGCGGCTCCGCGGTGACCCTACATCTGGAATCCGAGGCGGCATCAGATTCCAGTCTGGAGCTGTGGGACTTCTCCCCTCCGGTTGCTGTTCAAGAGCCAGAGATGGCGGAAACTCTCGAAGAGATGGCCGAAGCCGAAGCCGTCGATTTCGAGAGTGTTCAAGAAGAGGGACCGGAGATCGAGGAGCCCGAGTCTTTACCCGAGGTCGTCGACTATCAAGAGGCCGAAGACTCCGGTTTTGCGGTCGAGGTCGCCGAGGAACCGGTGGTAGAGACCGTAGCCGATGTGATCGACGTCGAGTCGGCTGTCGAGACGCATTATGTCGAAGAGGCAGCGCCCTTCGAGGAGACCCCCACTGAGCTCGAAGAAGCGCCAGTAGATGAGACGGTCGAGGAGATCACCGCAACCGACCAATACCCAGTCGAGGTCATCGAAGAGGAGCAAGAAGCCGAGGAGGCGGCAGTTGAAGAGCCGATCGTGGAGGAAGCTCCGACAGACATGCCGACCGAGGTGGCTCCGCCTCCAGTTGCTGCCGACGGGGCGCAGGTCGCTCCGCCGGAAGATCTCGACGGACCTGGCTGGGCTTTTCAGACCCGCAACTTGGGAACCGAGGAAAGCGAAGGCGCCGCCCATGAAGAGGCACGGCGATTGGCTCGCCTCCTGGTCACCGAGATCAAGCTCTACAACGAAGAGCAGGTAGAAGAAGGTCGACGTAACCGAAACATCTATCAGTCTCTGCGTGAGGACATCGATCGATCACGCCAGATCTACGAAGAGCGTGTCGATGAAACAGTTCGAACCGATACCGACTATTTTCAGGAAGAGTTGGTAAGGATCTTGGCTGCCGGCGAATCTGAAGTTCTCGGTGCCTAGAGCTTGGGCATACTGTTCAAAGTTCACATCTGTAGATTTGTTCTGGGCGTAAAATTCCTTGGAGTGTCAGTACGAACTGTATTCCGTCTTGGCGTAGTGTTGTTGGCTGTCGCAATAGCGTCGGCCGAGACATCGCGAACCAACGAAGATCACCCACAACAGTCGACCCCGGAAGTCTCCAGCCACTCGACGCACCAGCGGTTTCCTGCGCCTTCAGAAAGTTACCGCAAGGCTGCCGATGCCTTGCGCAGAGGTGACTTCGACGTTGCCTTGTCATTACTAGAGCCTCTAGCCGACAGCAGTGCTCCATCGGCCGACACGGCCAGTTTGATTCTGGGTCTATATTCGAATCAGGCAGGGAGGTCTCGGCAGGCCATACAGCTGCTGGAATCGGTGGGTCGCGCCAATAGTCATCTTGAAGACTGGCGTCTGTACGCTCTGGCGGACTCGGCTCGTGCTCTGGAAAACCTTCCGACCGCCGAGCGCGCTCTGTCGACCCTTCTTGTCCAGCAGCCCGATTCTCCTATTCGGTCACAAGCAATTGTTCTGGGCGCCGAAATTGCGCGTCAAAATGGTGACCCGGACTCGGCTCTCGAGTGGATCGATCAGGCTCGACGAGATGGAATCGCTCTCGACTTGGCCGAGCAGATCGAACGATTGGCATGGGAGATCGGCAACGAAACTCAGCGCACCGACCTAAAGGAAGTCGCCGCTCGCAGGCTGCTGACTCATCACCCCGAGGCCGCCCAAGAGCTGAAGGTGATTCAGATCTTCACTCGGGAAGGTGTCCAACTCGAATTGCACCAGATCCTGAGCTCTTCCGATCTTCAGATGCGAGCTCATCGATTGCTGGATCGCGATCTGCCAGAGGATGCGCTCGAGAGTCTCGAGTTGATCGACGTGGAGAACCGCGGTCTCAGCTGGCTTCTTCTTCACGCCGAAGCACTCACCGAGGACCGCAGAGGGCTCGAGGCGTATCGTGAGCTCCAACATCTTGAAACCAACGACCCAGTAAACGAGGTTGAGATCGCCTGGCAGAGAGCTCTTGCCGCTATCGATGCTTCCAAAGCTCGAAAGGGTCGCCGGAATCTGTCGCAGAGTGAACGGACCCAGATGCTCCAGATCGCACTTCAGCAGCTTCGCAGAATCGACGAGCTGGATGTAGATCCTGAATCTTCAACGCGGGCGCTCAAGCTGCTGTTCGCAAAGATCTCGGACGAAGACGATTTCGAGGAGGCGCGATCGGTCTTGCTACGACTCCAACAGATCGACCCTGAAGACACTACCGGGCGTCGGTATCTCTGGCGTTTGGGCTGGCAAGCCTATGTCCAACGCGACTACCCCGTCGCGATCGGCTACTGGAGCGAGCTGGAGTCGACGTATCCCTATACTAGCGAAGCAAGAAGCGGTCGATACTGGACTGGGAGAGCTCATGAGGCGCTCGGACACACTTCCCGAGCCAGGGAGATCTTGGAAGAGATCATTGCGTCCGATATAGAAGATTTCTACAGCCGTCACGCCAGCGCCCGGCTCAGTCACAAAGTGATCGAACCTTCCGGGGATATCACAAATCCGACCGAGCCGTGGCCAGAGGACCCCCTGCTCGAGCGGGCTCTGTGGCTCAGCGACCTAGGGCTGGAGGAGTTGGCTCTTATCGAGCTCGAAGCCCTTGAAGGACGAGCGGACCAGCGTGCTCAATGGGCTGCCGAAGCCATCATATTGGCCCGCAATGGGCGCCGGCGAGACAGCATCCGTTCACTCGCTCGAGCCTTTCCAGCCTTGGGACGGCCGAATCAGGCAATCGTCCCCGAGGACGCTCTGCGTCTCTACTATCCACTCGATTTTCGCAACATCATCGAGCGCTATGCCGCCGACAAGAATCTCTCGCCTTATCTTGTATTTGCCATGATTCGACAAGAAAGCGCCTTCGACGTAGAAGCCAAGAGCTGGGCCGGAGCCCGCGGGCTCATGCAACTCATGCCTGCCACCGGGCGCGAGTTGGCGCAGAGAATGGGTCTACGCTACTCGACCGATCGCCTCAGCGATCCGGACTTCAGCGTCCGCCTTGGCACGAGTTACTACAGCCAAGTTCTCGACATGTTCAATGGCAATCACGAACTGGCTCTGGCGGGTTACAACGGCGGCCCATACCGAATCAAGAAACTCTGGCGCCAAGCAGGTTCGAATCCCGAGCTCGACACATTTCTCGAGAACCTCGGACTGGAGGAGACCAAGACCTACGTAAAACGAATCCTCCTCTTCGAGTACAGCTACAAAAGACTCTATTCCCAGGCTGGTTGATGCCCAAGAATCGCGGCTAGTCAACAACTTCTCCGGTGCTATACTTCAGGGCCCCATTTTGGTGGGGAAGAATGGGTCCATAGCTCAGCGGTTAGAGCATCCGGCTCATAACCGGCAGGTCCCTGGTTCAAATCCAGGTGGACCCACGAATTGACTGGAGCAAAAATCTATTGATTGGCGGCAGGTTAGCAACCAGACTCACACCGGTCCAAAGAGCAGACTGCGATCGGCCTGAATTCGCCAATCACCGACAGCGAGCTTGTAGGGTGCCCTTCGAAGGGCACCCTTTTCTTATGTTCGAAGCATCAGGAGGAAAACCCTGAAGATGGGCAGTGAACTTGGAACGATAGTGGAACTCCAACATACGATCGACGAGCTGAAGGCCGCCGATGAGCTCCTCGCTGGAATCCCCGACTGGATGAAGGAGCTCCACGATGAGCACAGCGGCCGCAAAGCCACAATCGACGAACTTCAAGCCGAGGTCGACGAGGCCGGAGCGGATCGCCGGGCGGCGGAAGCCGAGGCCGGCGACCTGAGAGAGAAGGTCAAGCATTTTCAGGAGCAGATCGCCCTGGTTCGTAATCAACGTGAGTATGGCGCCCTGCTCCACGAAATCGACACCGCAAAGCAACAGACCAGCGATTTCGAAGAGAAAGCTCTCGAAGCCATGGAGCGGCAAGAGGCGGCCTCAAAGCGACTCGAGGACGAGCAAGAAAGCTTCAAGGAGCTCGATGAGCGCTATCGTGTCGAATTGGAGAAATGGGAAGCTCAGAAACCCGACGTCGCCCAGAAAGCAAGTGTGTTGCGAGATCGGGTAGCGGTTCTCAAAGAGCAGGTACCTCGTGGACGGCTGGCTCACTTCGAGCGAACTCTCGCTCACCGTGCAGGCAAGGCATTGGCTCCGATTCGCGAGGTCGATCGGGGCGGGAAGTCGTCCAAGATATGGCACTGCGGTGCTTGCAACTATCGAGTCCGGCCTCAGATTGTGGTCGCAATTCAGGCGGAAGGCAGTATCGAGACATGCGATAGCTGCAAGCGGATCCTCTATCTCGCCGAGGATCAGAGTTGAACGCTACGAATCGATCCTCGACCCACCACGCAAAAGCCTGGATTGATGGGGCGTCACGAGGAAATCCCGGAGCCGCAGGGTTTGGTGTCCACTTCGAAGGTAGCGACGGAGTCGAGGAGCTGGTCGGCTTCCTGGGCCAGACAACAAACAACGTCGCCGAATACGCTGCCCTGATCGCAGCTCTAACCCTGGCTCAGCGGCAAGGTGTCGAGAACATCACGATCTTCAGTGACAGCCAGCTTTTGGTGCGACAGGTGGAGGGTGCGTACAAGGTGAAGGCACCACATCTGGTGCCGATCTTCCTCAAAGTTCTTCAATTGCGTAACAGCATCTCGAGTTGTCAGATCCACCATGTAAGACGTGAGCAGAACCGCGACGCCGACCGTTTAGCCAACTTCGCTATCGATACCCGAACACCGCCGCCTCCATGGCTCGAGATCGAAGTCTTGTCAGAATGACATCCGAGACGAAGCTCGCCGATCGCTTTCACCATATTCAGTTACAAATAGCCGCCGCCTGCGAGCCCTTTCGGCGGGACCCCTCGGAGATAACGATTGTCGGGGCTTCGAAGACTCAGCCCATCGAAAGACTGTCCTGGGCTTGGAAGGCAGGTCTCAACGTCTTCGGTGAGAACAGGGTCCAAGAGGCGCTGGCCAAGAGTTCCGAGTTGCCAGGTGAAATCGACTGGCATCTGATCGGCCCGCTTCAATCCAACAAAGCCAAGAAGGCCGCAGGGTTGTTCTCTACCATTCACTCCATCGATCGCATCAAGATAGCCCGAGTGATTGACCGCGAATCGTCGAGGCTCGGTCGAATGTTGCGCGGTTTTGTGGAAGTCAATCTCGCCGGAGAGCCGACCAAACATGGATTCGATCCCCGGAATTTGGTGAGTCAGATCGAGCCCTTGTCCGATCTGAGCTCGATCGAGATCGTCGGCCTTATGGCCATACCCCCCTTCGAGTCAGACCCCGACAAGGCCCGAGGCTGGTTCCGCGCTTTGCGTGAGCTTCGAGACGAAATGGTCTCAGCGGCACGGTGGACGAAATGCCCAGGCTATCTATCCATGGGAATGAGTCACGATTACCAACTGGCTGTTGAAGAAGGAGCCACACACGTCCGAATAGGTACGGCCCTGTTTGGCCCTCGCGACACTTGAAACAATCTCTCCGAAACCAGGAGAATGGCATGACCGATCACACCGAACTGCCTGCTCGGACCCGGCGTCTTTTCGATCACTACGTCGACCCGAATGGGCTAGTTGAGAGGTTTCCCGAGTTTTTCATCGGCCGACTCCTCGAGGAGGGCAACTCCGACGACCTCGAGTGGCTTTTCCTGCGCTTCGAGGAATCGCCGATCATCAGCTGGCTCGACAAATATGGATCCCGTCAGCTATCGAGACGGAGCCGTCTTTTCTGGAGCCTGGTTCTGGATCGGCCGGTCGACCGTACCCCCCCAATCAACGGCGAGCTATGGCCACTCTGAGAGCCACCGATACCTCGGCGCTGGTGCCGCAGAGCCGCGAGGTGGTCTCCCGTCTCGCAGAGCTCAAGCACATCTCGGACTACTATCTCGCCGGCTCGGCTGCGTTGGCGATCTACCTCCGGCATCGTCCCGTGCGCGACCTGGACCTGATGAGTCCGGTGTCACGCCTGCGAGCTATCGAGCGACGTGATTTCCTTGAAGAGCTGGTCGGGTGGGATCCCGCCACAAGCGTCGAGACGGCCCGGGATGGTTTTTTGTATGTCCGTGTTCGGGAAGAGATCGGCATTCGGTTTTTCTATTACCCCTACCCGCTGGTCGATCCCGAGGCCGATCTTTCGAAGATAGCCGTCGCATCCCCTACAGACCTGGGCTTGATGAAATTGGGGGCGATTATCAGTCGGGGAACACGCCGCGACTTTGTCGACCTCTATCTGCTTTGCCGTCGTGTTCCGCTGCCGGATCTTTTCGAGCGAGCAAAGGACAAGTTTGGTCATGTGGACGATTTCGTGCTCCAGGCCCTCAAAGGGCTGGCAGATCTATCGCTGACCGACGGCGAGCCGATGCCCGAGCTCTACGAGCCTCTCGAGTGGCAACAGGTTCAGGAATGGCTCGAGATTGAGGTACGCTCGTTGACACGGGACCGATTAGGTCGGGAATGATTCACAGTGGACCTCCTCATCACAAACATCTCCGAGATCGCGACACCGATCGGCAGCGGTCCTAAACGGGGCGCAGACCAAGGAAAGATCTATCGCCTTCGCGGTGCTGTGGTTCTATGTCGAGAGGGCAAGATCGCATTTATCGGTTCGTCCGAAGAGCTCGCCCGAGAGCTCGAAGCCGAGCTCGAAGCCGAGACTCTCGACGCCGCAGGAGGCACTCTGATCCCTGGGTTTGTCGATCCGCACACTCACCTCCCCTGGTCCGGTAGCCGCGAGGAAGAGTTCGCGATGCGTCTGGATGGCAAGACGTATATGGAGATCGCCGCTGCCGGGGGTGGAATTCTCTCGACCGTGCGAGCCACGCGGGGAGCCTCTGAGGAAGATCTTGTCGCCGCAGTAAAAAGACGCCTCGACTTCATGATTCGTTACGGCACGACCACCGCCGAGGCCAAGAGTGGTTATGGGCTCAACCTCGATGACGAGCTCAAACAGTTGCGAGCCATTCAGCAGGCGTCGTCCGAACACGCGGTCGATCTGATTCCGACGCTTATGGCCGCGCACGAGACCCCTCCCGAATACCGGGATCGTCGCGGCCAATATCTCGACCTCGTCTGTGAGGAGATCATCCCGCAAGCAGCCGAAGAGAACCTGGCTCGGTTCTGTGATGTCTTCTGCGAAAAAGGCGTCTTCTCTACCGACGAGTCACGGCAAGTTCTGGTCTCGGGAGCCGAGAATGGTCTGGCTCCGAGACTTCATGCGGACGAATTTGTCGATTCTGGCGGCGCTGTTCTGGCTGCCGAGCTTGGAGCGCTTTCCGCAGATCATCTGATCGCTGTCTCGCCCAAGGGAATCGAAGCAATGGCCCAAGCCGGGGTAACAGCCGTGCTTTTGCCCGGTACCAGCTTCTTCCTCATGAAGCACACCTATGCTCCGGCTCGCAGACTGGTCGAGGCTGGAGTGCCGGTGGCGCTGGCAACCGACTGCAACCCTGGGTCGTCAAACACCGAATCGATGCCGATGATCTTCGTCCTGGCCGTCTTCGAGCTCGGTCTGACCATCGAAGAGAGTCTGACCGGCGCAACTTTGAACTCTGCCGCTTGCCTCGGAGAGGGTGAGCGTATCGGTAGCGTCGAAGTGGGAAAAGACGCTGATTTGGTCATTCTGGACGCTCCGAATCTCAACCACCTGGCCTATCACTATGGAATCAACCCTGTGGCGACAGTAATCAAACGAGGCCGGGTCGTCTATCAACCTCGCCCCTACGAGTATTCGGCGAGCCGCGGCAAATCAGTCTAATCTGCTTCGGGTCTCCAGAGGGCCGCTTCTGCGGCGACCTCCAGCAGGTTGTCTCCCTCGATGAGTACCGTCCGGCTGGGCTCCGACCGAAATCTCAGCGTTAGAGTCAAGGTGCTCTCGGCCGACTTCTTGGTGGCTTGCCAGATCTCCAGAAAACCGTCGGGCAGATCTTCCCTCCGATACCCCCACATCTCGACACTTACTTGACGAGTTGTAACGCGGTGTCCGCCCTTGTCTCCCGAATCCCACGCAAGAGCGGGCCTGTTCGCCACGCTAATGTGAGTCGGGGGGCCCATCAGGATCAGGGCCCGACCGCGATCGGTCAGGCTCCCCGGAACCACCTCGTCGGTGTAGAGGATGTCCGCGTCTGCAAAGCGTTGTGACACCAGATCCTTGAACGAATTTCCCGGGGTCTGCGGTTGTGGATCCCGCCGCGCCCAGAACCTGTCGATGAAGTCACTACTATCGGCCCTCTCTTGCTCTCGGCGAAGCTCCTTGCGCTCGTCGGGCAATAGAAGCCATTGAGCGGGACCGGCTGCCCAGATGGTCAGCTCCTCGGCAGTGACGGCCCTCACCTCAGAAGCGTTAGCCGACCCAGTGGCGGCCGCCATCAAAGCCACAAGAGTTATCCTGGAGACCCGAGGGATCACAACGATCTACCCGTTGGCTAAAGACTCTCTCTAGCCGCCCGGCCGTTGCTTTTGCTCGAGTTCTCGAAGTCGTTTCAGCAACTGCTCGCGCTTCTTTTGAACCCTGGCCTCGTAGTCGACCAAAGCACCCTTGCTGACAACGTACACCCGAGGAAACTTCTGAACATCGCCCCGCTCATCGAACTGAATTGTGCCGGTGGCGCCAGTGAAGTTTCGAATCGACCGGATCGACTTCCAGAAGTCGCTCTTGATATCTCCACCCTCCTTCAGGGCTTGGGCCAGCACAAGCATCGTGTCGTATCCGTGGGCGGCGTATAGATCGGGGTCGGCACCGTACTTCTCCCGATAAGCACTGACAAAGGCCTGCACTTTCGGATCCTCGGAATCTGTGTCGAATGAGGCCTGAGTGAGGAAGACACCGTTCGCCGAGTCTCCGACCCCCGCGATGATGTCCGGCGCTGCAAAGGCCGAGGTCGTGAAGATCGTCCCACTATAGCCAAGCTCCCTCAACCCGGTGATCATCTGAGCCACATCCGAAGCGTAGGCCGCCAGATAAACGGCATCCGGTTTCAAGGTCACAACTCGCTCGACGAGCCCCGAAAGGTCACCCGGAACAGAAGGAAACTCGATGAGGTCGAGGACCTCGCCGCCAAACTGTTCAAACTCCGATTTGAAGACCTCTTGAATTCCCTTCGCATAGAGATCTTCCTTGGCCAGGATCACGACTCGCCTAACATCGAGTTTCTGATTCGCAAACATCCCCATCGTCGCGCCTTCTCGAGAATCAGAAGGGAACACGCGATAGAAGTACTTTGAAATACCGGTCAGTTGTGGGGTCGAAGCGGACGGCGAAATAAGAACTTGATCATGCTCGTCGGCGATTGCGACCATCTGTAGCGCTTCGGCGGTGGTAACACCCCCGACAACGGCCAGGGCACCACTCTCATACATCTGGTCCAAAAGAGCCTTACCCTTCTCCGGGTCGCTCTCGGTGTCGACTACTTCAAGACTCAACTCGTATGGGAAATCTTCGCGGGCCTGCAACTCCTCGAACGCCAGCTCGACGCCCTTGCGAACAGGTTCGCCGTACAGGGCCGCTTCGCCCGTCAACGGCAAGACCGCTCCAAATTTGACTGTCTTGTCCTGCTGACAGCAAAAAACCATCAGTGTGATTGCCAGCAAGCCGACTTTTGTTCGCATCATAGCGATCTACCCAGAAAACAACGTGGTTGAACTGGCTTGACAGTTTTCTAACCCACACACATGAGACTGTCAAGACGATGTTTATCCCATCATATCCAATCGCGGGGCGCCCCGGTCGATACCGCCCAAAATAGTCATGCGCCTCGCAGGCCGAGAAGCGCCCTACGATAGACTCGATTCATGGACAAGAAACAGAATCTGACCGTAACTTGTCCCGAGTGTGATGCTCGGCTGGTCGTGGATATCGCTACAGGCGAGGTGATTTCACATCGCAAAACCGATCAACCGATCGCTGGCGGGAAGGATTTCGACGAGCTGCTCACCGACCTCGACCGCAGCAAGAACGAGGCCGAAGAAGTGTTCTCGCGCGAGATGGCGGCTATGAAGGATCGAGATCGACTTCTGGAAGAGAAGTTCGAGGAAGCTCTCAAGAGGGCCGAAGAAGATCCAGACGAAGGGCCGCCGGCAAGGCCTTTCGACCTCGATTGAAACCGCTTGTTATTCCGAGGTCGCGATCTCGTGTCCCGCCGCGCTCAGTACTGCGATGGCGGTCTCGAGGCTCTCTCGTTTGACCATCAAGTAGTCGGTGTCCCAAGTCGAGACCGCAAATAGGCTGACGCCGGCCTCGGCGAGCACCGTCGTCAGTGACGAGAGAATTCCGACTTCCGAAAAATTCAACGGTCCTTCGACTTTGAGGCAGCGCCAGCCGCCCTCTACCTCGGCACCGGGTGGCGCCGCCGACTCGACACATACAAGCGAGACTTCGTCGTCCGTGATGGACAGAGACGAAAAGGGTCCACCTAGATTCTTGGTCAACAATCCGTCCGCCCGATCCAGTCGGCAGACGGCGAATGGCGGATCCAGCACCTCGAGGTGCAACGACCTCGACAGGGAATCAGGTGGCGCTGTCCTCCCAAACCCGCTGGTCACGATTCAGTTCTCGTCTTCGGGCAGATCATCCGGTGGTTCCTGAAACTGATCCAAGAGCTCCTGCGCTTCGTCGTGGCGCTCTCGATCTACCAGAATCGTCGCGACCAAACCGTGTCCGCCGGCACTGATACCGCCGGCGCCAACGCGTCCGACAGGTAAGACGCCAAGCGCTTCATCCCCCTGAGTTACAAACGGAATCTCTGCTGATCTCAGCACGGATTTGATCACCGGCAGCAACGAAACGTCAGCCGTCTCGAATACTCGAACAAAGTCGGAATCCGGGTAAGCTTCCTGTGCGGGCAGCTCCGCGACCAACTCGACTCCGCAGTCGGGACAAACGCTGATTTCGAGGCGATACTCTCCCCTACAAGATGGACAGAACATTAGGAGGCAAGACTATCGCAGTCCGACTCCGTAACGTAGACTAGCTCTCACACCATGCACACTTCGATGCTCAAGAGACTGATTGCAGCAGCAATCGCCTTTGGTTTGCTGATTTCATCCTCGACTTCAGCCCAACAGGAAGATACCGATACCAGGACAGTCGCCGCCGAGGGCGAATCGGAAGAAGAGGCCGCTCCACCGACTCTCGACGAGCTCGAGGCCTTGACCATTCCGAGCGAGCCTCACGAGTTGTTGGAGGCGACCGTTGGTACTTGGGATGTAACCATCCGCATTTGGTCGGACCCCGAGCCCGAAGCCGAGCCCGCCTCCGAGACCGAAGGCACAGCGATCGGGCGATGGATCCTCGGGGAACGGTTTGTGGAAACTGTCTACGAGGGAGAGGTTTTGGGCAGGACCTTCGAAGGCCTGAAGATCGAGGGATTCGACAAGGCGGCTGAGAATTATGTCAGCACGTGGCGCGACAATCTCGGCACCTATACGCTGGTCTTCAAAGGAGACTGTGAGGACACCTGCCTAGAACGCACGATGAGTTCGAGCTTTATCGATCCCGTCTCGAAACAGATCTTTCGGATCAAGGGTGTAACCACCATTACCGACAATGACGCCTATACCTACGAGTCCTTCGTGATCACCCCAAATGGCCAGGAGTTCAAAAACATGGAGCTCGACGCCAAGCGCCGCGACTAGTCGTGATCGTTGACCTGCCAAGATCCATACATCGGATTGGGCATGATGAAGTAGCGAGTCCCATAGTCGACAAACAGCGAATCTGAGCCAAATCGGAGATTCTGGTCGTGGTTGGGGAAGTCCTTGATGTTGTCCCCGAACCACATGACGATCTCGACCGGCGGCATATCGATGGATGCGGAACCGCCTTCAACCATCTCCCAGCGAGGCTCCTTCTCACCGTCTTGGGCCTTGCACAGCATGACATCGAAGGGAATCTCGAACTTCTCGAAATTGGCCTGCGTGTCGGGACAGTCGATCGTGCTGCGATTTGTGACGATCGCGACATAGCCGCCGAGCTCTTTGATCAGATTCAGAAAGTTCTTGGCTCCTGGCAACGGAGGTGCTTCTTGGCGTTTCACCCAGGCATGCCAGTTCTCTGAGTTGTTCTGCTTGCCTGAAGCTCGAAGCTCTTTTTCGTACAGCGAGTTGCTGATTACAGTCTCGTCAGCATCGAGTGCTACAGCCCAGGTACCCGGCTCTTTATCGGCAACCGCCTTGTGGAGCTCGCTGGCGGCTATGGCATAGGTCTGCCGGACAATGGCACCATACTCGGCCGAATTCCGTATCCAGTGCACCGATCGAGGAAGCTCATCTGGCGACTCGACCGCCGGCAGCTCGGACGAAGTATCGGGTTCTGGCGTACCGGAACCGGCACACCCACAAACGGCTAGCAAGACGACAACACTGAGAATCGCTTTCATATGACTGTAGACCTCCCATCCCTTTCCTGCGGGGAAGTCGAGATTCTAGTTCATTGTTCAGGCAGGGGGCGCAACAACCGGAGACCATTGAGGACAACCAGCAGAGTACTTCCCTCGTGACCGACGACCCCAATGGGCAATGGAAGACCTCTGATCAGGGTGATTACTACCAGGACGGCGATCACCGCGCACGCGAATGCTAGATTCTGCCGTACGACCTTGAGAGACCTCCGAGACAACCTCACGGCGTAGGGGAGATCTTCGAGGCGATCTCGAACCAGGACCAGATCGGCGGTCTCGAGCGCCACGTCGGTTCCCGCAATCCCCATAGCCACTCCCACCCCAGCTGCGGCGAGCGCGGGGGCGTCGTTGACGCCATCTCCGACCATGGCGACGATGTGACCCTCACGATTGAGCTCATTCAGATAACGAACTTTGCCTTCGGGCAGCAGCTCGGCCTGGAACTCGCTCACTCCAACCTGCTTTGCGATACGTTCTGCGACTCGTTGGTTGTCCCCGGTCAGCAGTACGGTTCGATCGATTCCGATCCCCTTCAGCCTGTGAATCGCGTTCACTGCGTCTGCGCGCGCTGCATCTTCGACTCCGATGACACCACAAACCTGAGATCCCGCGACATGGACGAGGGTCAGACCACGACCCTCCAATTCCTGCAGCGTCGACGGATCCGGCTCGGTACTGGCAAGCTCCGGAATCTTCGACACATAGCCTGCGCGTCCGACAGCTACGAGATGCCCCTCTACTTCGGCCACCGCGCCCTCGCCACGGCTGTTCTTCAGGCCACGAGCCCGCGGGGACTCTAGACCTCGCTTTTCGGCCTCTTCGACGATCGCCCTCGCGAGATGATGCTCGGAGAGTCGCTCCACGGCAGCCGCCAGAGCCAGCACCTTGTCCGGCGTCGATCCGGGCGCCGCGACGATCTCGACAACCGTCGGACTTCCCTCGGTCAGTGTTCCGGTCTTGTCAAATGCAACACAGTCGATCGCGGCTAGATCTTCGAGCGGCGCACCCCCTTTGAACAAAAGCCCACGCCGGGCAGCGTGAGCCAGGGCGGCCAGGATCGTGGCCGGCGTCGAGATCACGACTGCACAAGGCGATGCAACCACCAGAAGAGTCATGGCCCGGTACATGGCCGGACGAAAGGACTCTCCAAAGGCCATCGCCAGAAGCACGGCCGCTACCGCCGCAAAGATCACGGTCGCTGCATAGCCTTGCTCGAAACGGTCGATAAAACGCTGTGTGGGGGCTTTGGCCTCCCGTGCCTCTTCGACCAGGGCGATGATTCGTGCCAGGGTCGACTCCGAAGCCGGCTTTTCGACTCTGACCTCCAAGGAGCCGCCCGAGTTGATCGACCCGGCAAGCACCAAATCGCCTGGGTCTTTGGGCAGTGGAATCGATTCCCCCGTGATCGCTGATTGATCGACCTCGGACTGACCCGAGACGACCGACCCGTCGACAGGGATCCGGCCACCCGGGCGTACCAAAACCGTCTGCCCCTCCCGAAGAGAGTCGACGGCTACCCGAGTCCCCGTACCTCCAGGGTCCAAGAGCAGCGCCTCCTCAGGGTGGAGCTTCATCAGCGCTTCGATCTCGTGAGTGGTTCGTCGAAGAGCTCTCGACTCGAGCGCATTGGACAGCGAGAACAAGAAGAGAAGCACGGCGCCCTCGGCCACCTCGCCGATCGCCGCCGCACCGAGGGCCGACAGCAGCATCAAGAGATCGATGTCGAGTCGACGCTCGGAGAGACTCCGTACTGAGCGAACCACGCTCAACGCGCCGCCAAAGACGTAGGCGCCTGCAAAGCAGGCCAGCGAGAGCTCGCTGGGAAAACCGAAGATCTTCGGGCCAAGCCAGCCGAGCAGTATCAGAACGCCACAGACCAGCGGAGTCCATAGGGGCTCCTTGCCTTTCGCCAGGGCTTCTATCCAGGCGGGAAGCTCTTGGCTGCGGTCCACTACGGGCCTACGATCAGCAGCCACCTATCGAGTGCTCCTGAAATCGATCACTGCGCCCAGGGTGGCGCTCCAACGGGCGCGAGAATCAGTTTGGCCGAGTATCCTCAACGGATGATTCTTCGACTGATTCCGGGTTTTGGGAAGACCGACGGTTTCCCGGGTCGGGAATCGCTCACGTCGGTACTCCGAGCCTGGGGAGGATCACATATTGCAGCAAAACCCAGCCGATGAGGACTCCGATCACAGTGATCCAATCCATGGGATTTTCTCCTTGCTTCGACGGGCCCGGTGTTGGGCTGTACGATTACATTGTACCCACGTTCCGAGGTGGGGGTCCTGCTAGACTGCCGCTCTTTAGAAGAACCGTTGATGGAGAGACTGATGAGTGATCCAAGACATACCCAACTTGCTGAGACTTTGATTCATTACTCATGCGAGCTCACCTCTGGCGACAAGGTCCTCATCGAGGCGATCGATACTCCGCACACATTCACCAAGGAGCTTGTGCGAGTCGCAGCTGCCGCCGGCGTCCAGCCCTTTGTGACGATCAAGAGCCAGGAGGTTTGGCGGTCGCTTCATCTCGGCTCCAGCGAAGACCAGATGCGGCTGATCGGTGAGATCGAGGCTAAACGAATGGCCGAAATGGATGGCTACATCGGTGTGCGTGGAAGTGACAACGTCTCCGAGTGGTCTGACGTGCCCGCCGACAAGTTGAGACACTACGAGGACAATGTCTGGAAGAAGGTTCACATCGACATTCGGGTACCCGAGACCCGCTGGGTCGTGTTGCGCTGGCCAAATCCGTCGATGGCTCAGTTGGCACAAATGTCGACCGAGGCATTCGAGGACTTCTATTTCCGTGTCTGCAATATCGACTACGAGAATATGTCCAAGGCCATGAAACCTTTGCAGGATCTGATGAACTCGACCGACAGCGTTCGGTTGGTCTCTCCCGGCACCGATCTCCGGTTCAGCATCAAGGACATTGCGGCGATCTGTTGCGACGGTCACCGGAATGTACCTGATGGCGAGGTCTATACGGCTCCGGTACGCGACAGCATCAACGGTACGATTCAGTACAACACGCCGACGATCTATCAAGGCGTGACACACGAGAACGTTCGATTCGAGTTCGAGAATGGCAAAATCGTCAAGGCGACTAGCACCCAACCCGAGCATCTCGAGAAAGTGCTCGAAGCCGACGAAGGCTCACGATATGTGGGCGAGTTCGCGATCGGCTTTCATCCACATATCCATCGAGCCATGAAGGACATTCTTTTCGACGAGAAGATCGCCGGCTCGATTCATCTGACCCCGGGGCAGGCCTACAAGGAAGCCTGGAACGGTAACTCGAGCACAATTCACTGGGATCTGGTGCTCCAGATGGATCCGGAGGCCGGTGGCGGTGAGATCTGGTTCGACGACGTTCTGGTCCGAAAAGATGGCGAATTCGTCCTCGATCAGCTTCAAGGACTGAACCCCGACCAACTCGTCGCATAGTCGAAGCCAGACAGGCCTCGGGTGTACAGGTTTCGCACCGCCCCTCAGGGAACCGGGAGGAAAAGGGGACTGTCGCCAAAACCCCAGCTGGGTCTTTGGGGGCTGTCCCCTTTATTGCTAAATCCTGTGCGGTCGCGGTCGGCTGTCGGTGCTCTACCCACGGTAGCTCTCGACAAGCGCACGGCAAGACGCTTGAAGGCCACTACCGACCTGGCGCGTGGCAGAGTGGAGGCGAGCGCCCTACCACCATAGTCCGATCGGCGCGAGCCGGTACCTGGACGAGCACCGACAGCCGACCGCAGCAACCATATCGATGCGGAGCGAGTTCCGAGTCGCCCGGGTTCGGGTACAATTACCCCGGCTCAGGGCCGTTCGACTCGAGCCTCCCAAAAGGAATCGTGTGACTGAATCAAGCGCATCGCGCTCCAAACCCGTTCGCCACGGCGCATATCCGGAGATCACAATTCCGGCAATCGTTGTCGG
>CAJHZD010000056.1_pt1 | contig 19342 bp, 18 predicted proteins | sample 9198941 | NCBI WGS metagenome assembly CAJHZD01 (sample SAMEA7708371, study PRJEB35096) | sediment metagenome | biome: marine neritic benthic zone biome [ENVO:01000025]; feature: sediment [ENVO:00002007]; material: shallow marine sediment [ENVO:03000034] sea grass bed [ENVO_01000059] ...
CGCCAGACCGATCAGCAGGACCCTTTTTCTTCTCTCGCTACTCAAGTATTGAGGCCCTCTTCGACTGGTTTCTCCGCAGGCGCCGAGGGCGACTCGCGCAGATATAAGGACGATACTTTCAGTCGGACCCGAATGGTCGAGTTGCCTCGCCCCGACTCGTTGAGGCGCACATCTTCGAGCATTAGAAAGTAATCGGATAGCTCGATCAGATTGACGAATTGTCGGAGCTGATTGTAACTGCCGCTTACCGAGAACGCGATCGAGCGTCTTAGCAGACCATAGTCCTCCAGATCCTCCTCGGGATAGTTGAATGAGGACGACTCGACTCCAGCCCGCTGGGCCAGATTCTTCACCTCGGATATGACTTGGGTGAGACGTTCCGATTCGGTCGCTAGCCATCGCGAATAAAACTCTGCAACTCTGTCGCGATTGAGCTGGGCACGGTGCACCAGATCTTCCAGAGCGGCCTGGTCGGCTTCCAGATCGATGAGCTCTTTCTCCTCCCTCTCTACACGGAATACTCGAAGTTGCGCCTGGCCAGCCAGCAAAAACCGATAGGTCGACAGAAATGCCAGGTTCAATGCGACCAGGACTAAGGCCGGCAGCCAGATCCAAAGCTTGCGTCGCCAGGCGCTCGAGTTGCTACTCATCGGTAGCCACCTCGACACCGCGATCCGGAAGATAGAGGACTCTCAGGGTGAATCTGGTCAGATCCTCATTACGCCGCGATTCGCTCAGCAGCTTGGGCGCAGTGAAGCTGGGATGTTCGAACAGCGAATCGACGAAGGCCAAGATCGGCTCGCCAGAGCGACTCTCGCCAACAATCTCCACCTTCACTGACCTGTCCGTGCCAAGGCGCGCCAAATTGGTATTGGGGTCACGAGGATCGCTTACCTCTGGGGTCACACCCCGCAGCTGAACCGTGTTTGGCAGAACCTCGACCAGCCGATCGATCAGTCTGCTCCAAGAGAAGGTGCGTTTTGCGATCTGGGTGTTTAGAAATTCGATCTGACGATTCTGCTGGGCCAGGTCGAGACGCGAGAGCTCCCTCTGCAAGTCTTGAATCGCGATCTGCGCCTCGGAGCGACGGCCTTCGATCGATTCGATCGCAGTGGAGCGTTGCTGTTGGCTCGCAATGTGTCGTTGGTAGAGCGTCACGTTCAACACCAGCAGTCCGACTCCCAGAATCCATAACAGTACAGCGGTCCGGCGTACGGGTCGCTCGTTTGTGAACGGCGATTCGGCAAGATTGAGAAGCCTCTGTTTCACTGCACCTCCATGCGTGCCACTCCGAACAGAGGTCCGAACTCGTGAATCGAGGGGCTCGTAGCCGGCAGCGCCAGCGGAATATGTTCCGGCCTCAACACATGCGCAGGCTGGTTGAAGGATTCCGACAACCAATCGACCCAACGGTCCTCGATCTCCGGCGGTGAAACCAACAACACTCGACCCAGAGTCGACTGGGTCAGCTGCTCTCTCAAGTAGATCTCGGTGAGCTTGAGATCCTTCTGTACCAACCCGACCGGTGGCTCGTCACCAGCGAGCTGCGGCAAAGCCTTGAAGCGCTGCAAGATCGGCTCACCTCGCAAGACAAAAATCAGGCTGTACCCGGCCTCGGAGACGACCGTCACAGCACCGAGCTCCACGTCACGCAACGCGTCCCGGGCTGCAGAGAGAAATCCCAAGCTATCGTTGGTGACCAAGCCAAGGTGAATACCCCGGGCTGCAAACGCTTCCTCGAGCTGCCGCAACAAGGTGTCGAGCGCAAAACCGATCAGGAGGCGACGAATCGTTCCGTTGATTGGTATTTCAGCGGCGTCTACACCCTCGAGTCGGAGCTCCTCGACTCGAAACGGGACCATCCGCTGAAGCTTCCATCGCAGTATTTCATCCCTCGCAGTCGAACCCTTCGGCAGATCCTCGGCTTCGACAAAAGCGAGGCGGAGCCAGGCATCGGGCAGAACCATCGAAGCCTCCGAGATCGGCCCCTCCAGAGAGCCTTGAAGCGACGACAACAGTGATCTCAGCAACTCGGGATCGTGCATCGGTCCACCTAGGGGGCCTGCCGCAAACAGTTCTGCGTCGACATCGGAAGTTCGATAGTCCGTGAGCTCCAACCCTCCACCATTGCGGTGGAAGCGGGCATATCGGAGCCGGTGCGAATCCAACGCAAATACGTGCGGAGGCACGGGGACCGGTTTGAATCCCAGGAAGCGCTTAGTCAATGAAAGTAACTTTGTTGATCTCACGAAGTGTAGTAACTCCTTCAAGCACCTTCTTCAGGGCGGACTCTCGTAGAAAGATCATTCCTTCCTCGGCAGCCGCACGCTTGATCTCCGACGCTGGGCGTCGGTCCAGAATCAGCTCGCGGATCCGATCCGACAGGTCGAGAAGCTCGGAGATGGCGGTTCGGCCCAGGAACCCGCTGCCACTGCACTCGACGCAACCGCGCCCTTCATAGAAGTCGTGCCCTGAGTATCGATTTGGATCCAGCCCACTCTCGACCAAAAGCTCGACTGGGACCCGCACCGGCGTTCGGCAGTTGGCACAGATCCGCCGGACCAAACGCTGAGCCAGTACGCAGTTGAGAGCCGACACGAAGTTGTAAAGGTCGACATTCATATTCAAGAAGCGACCCAGAACATCCACCACGTTGTTCGCGTGCACGGTCGTAAACACCAAGTGGCCGGTCAGGGCCGACTGCACGGCGATCTGTGCTGTCTCCTGATCGCGAATCTCTCCGACCATGATCTTGTCCGGATCGTGCCGTAGAATCGAGCGAAGACCTCGAGCGAACGTAAGTCCCTTCTTCTCGTTGACCGGTATCTGAGTGATTCCGCGTAGCTGATATTCGACTGGATCTTCGATCGTGACAATCTTGTCTTCGGAAGATTGAATCTCCGACAAGCAGGCATACAGCGTGGTCGTCTTACCCGACCCTGTAGGTCCGGTGACCAGGACCATCCCGTATGGCTCTCGGATGAACTTGCGGAACTTGTCGAGCGTGTTGTCATCGAATCCGAGGATATCGAGCCGAAGGTTCTTGAACTCCTTGTTCATCGACTCCTTGTCGAGAATTCGAATCACCGCGTCCTCACCGTGGACGGAAGGCATGATCGAGACGCGAAAATCGATATTGCGGCCTTCAAACCGGAGTTTGAACCGTCCGTCCTGGGGAATCCGCTTCTCTGCGATATCCAATTCAGACATCACCTTGATTCGACTGATCACAGTCTGATGATGTCTCTTGTCGATCGGCTCCATTGCTTGGTAAAGAACACCGTCAATGCGGTACTTGATAATGACTTCCGTCTCTCGCGTCTCGATGTGGATATCCGATGCCCGGCGCTGGATCGCGTTGAAGATCGTCGAATCGACGAGTTTGATGATGGGGCTGCTATCGGCCGTTATCCTGTCGAGAGACAGAACTTCGTCGCCCTCCGCATCCTCCTGAACGAGTTGGAGGCGAAAATCCTCGGTGGCTTCGTCTAGGACACGTTGAGCACTCTCGGACTTCTGCAGAATCTCTTCGATGGCCGACCGGGCGCCGACCCGGACCTCCAGTGGCTGACCCAGCAAGAGCTCCATCTCGTCGAGCTTGGTCACGTCGCCTGGATTCGCCATCACCACCGCAAGACGCCCCGGCAGCTGGCGGTCGGGGATGAACCCGTACCGGAGCATCAGCTCGAAGGGGATCGAACGAAACAGATCGTTGTCGATCCGATAGTGACGCATATCCACGACCTCGAGGTCGAACCGCTCGCCCAGCTGCTTGGCTTCGCGTTCTTCCTTCTCGCGTCGTACCGCGAGGTCTTCGGCACCGCTCAATAAGATTGCGCCGTCGTCTTGGCCGTTCATCATCGCGAGTGTAATCCGTCCCTATTGTTTTAACGTGTAGGGTGATCTAACTGTCTAGTATCGGTTCCAGGATTTCCTCAGCCTTGAACTTGACTCAACAGGCTAAAGAGCGGCAAGTAGACGGATACGAGCAGAGTCGCCACAATCATGCCCATAAGGATCATCATTACCGGTTCCAGAAGAGTCAGAACCCGTTCCAGTCGCACTTCGACCTCCTCGTCGAGAAAATCCGAGAGGTCAAACAGCATCCTGTCGAGCTCACCCGTCGCCTCTCCGACCTGAACCATATCGATCACGATGTCCGATGTCACATTGGTGGATTCGAGCGTATCGGCCAGCGCTTGGCCCTCACGGACCTTTCGAATCACCGGGTCGAGCCTCGATTTCAGATACGGATTACTCACGGCACGAATCGCCACTTCCAGCGAAGTCACTAGTGGAATCCCGCCGGCCAATAACGTGCTGAGGGAACGACAGAATTCGGAGATCGCCGTCTGATGAAAGACCAAACCGAGAAAGGGGATCTTCAACTTCCAGAAGGATATTGCCATCGCTCCAGCCTCGGACCGTGCGAATTGAGTGACCGCGAATCCGGTCGCGACCAGAGCCAGAAGGATTAGCAGCAGATTGTCTTTGACGAACAGCGACATGCCCATGGTGATTCGGGTCAGAAGCGGCAGCTCGACCTGGAGGTTGGAGAAGAAGTCGGTGAACTTGGGCAGCACGTAGACGGTCATGACCACGATCAACCCGATCGACAGACCGATCAGCGCCGCGGGATAGACCAGAGCCGACACGACACGTTTGCGGGTCTCGAGAACCAAACCGAGATATCGCACAAATCTTCGGATGACCTCTTCCATCTCACCGCTACGCTCGCCGGCCTTGAGAGTCGCCGAATACAGAGGTGGAAACAGGTCACCAAAATCGGACACTGCCTTCGAGAAGTCCTCACCGCTACTGACCTTGTCGCGAATCTGCGTGATGACTTCGCGGAACTCGGGATTCCGCTGTCGGACAAGCATCAGATTCAATGCTTGAAGCATCGGAAGTCCCGATCTGAGCAGAGCCGCAAGCTCCTGATTGAAGATCATCAGATCACGAGGAGGTAGTCTTCGCCTCGCCCCGCGCAAGGACGCGAGAGGCAGGCGACCCAGGATTCCCTTGCGCCGCACCTCGAAGAGCTGAAACCCCTGGGTCGCTAGATCTTTTCGAAGCGCCCGCTCGTCCGAGGCCTCATGAGTCTCCTCGACAATCTGACCGTCGGGAGTGCCGAGTCTACAAGTGAATTGCATCGTTGAGACCCAGTCTCATCTCCAGGCAACAGATCCGCACGAGGCCCTGAATCACAGCTACGTGCTGCAAACTCATTCTAAAGGCCTGTAGGGTGCGTCAGGCAACTGCTCCTCAGTTGGGTCGATCTCTTTTGAGATCGATTCGCCCTCGTCTTCGGCGTCACTCCGAGCATCCTTGTCTTGATCAGACATCTCATGGTCCTCGGAAGCGATCGCCTCTTTGTCTGAATCCGTGGTTGCAGATCGGATCTGCCCCAGGTCGAGTTGTCCGGCACCGACACCCAAGGCGCCGGCAAACGGTGACTCTTCGGCCACCTGATCGGGCCGCTTCGGATCCAAGAGAAGCGCCACGAGAAGCAACGCTGCGACGGCGGCAATTCGTCGAGCCCATCGACCGACCGACGACGGGCCCTGGACTTCTCTCGCTCTTCTCAAAGTCCTTACCGAGACGCGGATCTGTTCGATCTCCGGTTCAGAGAGCTCGATTCGCGGCAGCGATTCAAAAACCAGAGAGCTATCAACAGATAGCGCTGACTCGCGGCAGCAACGACAGTGCCGAATATGTTCCAACATCGCTTCCCGATCCTCGAGGGGCAGGTCGTCGACGAAGGTACCGACGGGCACCGCCGATTTCCAAACACTGCAGCTCATCGGCTCGTCCCATCTTCGTCGACAGCCCGAGAGCTCTTCGGCGCGTACTCCGGATACAGCCGATTCAGCTCTTGGCGCAATTTCCGACGAGCCGCGAGAAGGTGATTGCGAACCGTGGAGGCTCTGCATCCGAGGATCTCGCCAACTTCCCTCGAAGACATTCCCTCGATTCCCCGAAGCAGGAACACTGTGCGCTGCTTCTCCGTGAGAACCCCCGACAGCCGATCGAAGATGGTCGAGATCTCTCGTGCCTCCAGGTCGACCAGCGTACGCAGCGGGTCGCTCTCGACACGCCGCAGCAGGCCTCCTCCGGGATGGATCGCCCTCTCTCGAGTCTGTTTCGATCTCCGGTGATCAATCGCCAGATTTGCAGCGATTCGATAGATCCAAGTATTGGGGCTCCAACGACGGTTGAAACGCTCTCGATTCTCCCAAACTCGCAGAAAAGCTACCTGGACAATGTCTCGGGCCTCTTCGGTATCTCCAACAATCCGCCCAACCAGGTTCACGAGCGGACCCGCTTTTCGCTGGATCAGGACGTCGAACGCGCCCTCATCGTCGACTTGAATCGCCTCGATCAGCTGCAGGTCGGTAGCCTCTTGCCACCGGGCGCGCTGCTGACGAGATGAGTAGGCGAGAAAAGGCATTCGAACTCTCCTACTGGGTTCGTACGGTTCGCGCAGACGTTGTGTCTAGACTCGTAGGCATCATCGATGATCGATCGTCACGGACTCGAGAACCAGCCGATTTCGCAAGCGACCGCGTCCCAGAAGCTACAATGCACTGGAGTCGAGGCGGGGCTCGAATCGGTCGGACCAATACCGGCCAAAGACCAGTACCAATAGGAATTATAAGGTAGGACCGTTCCTTGCCCCTGTTGCGGATTCCATGTGGCTTCTATACCAAATCGGTTTTTGCCTGCTGTTGGTACTGGTGGGACCTATTCTCCTGCTTCGCCGGGGTCGACACTATCTATCCACGATCGCGGGCCGAATGGGATCCTACGAGGGCGATATTCCAAAGTCCCCACTCTGGATCCATGCTGTTTCAGTCGGGGAGGTCACGGTAGCGTCCACCCTGATTCGAGCCCTCCCCAGAGACATACCGCTGCTGGTGACGACCATCACTCCAACCGGCCAGGAACGGGCCAGAAAGATCCTCGGCGACCGGGCCGCCGTCGCCTATCTTCCGTTTGATCTCGACTTCGCTATCAAGAGATTTCTACGACGGTTTCAACCGCGGGGTCTGATCCTGGTCGAAGGTGATCTCTGGCCGCTCCTGCTCAGGAGAGTGGCCCGAAGAAATCTGCCCGTAGTCGTCATCAACGGGCGGATCAGCGATCACAGCTTTTCGAGGATGCACAAGCTGCGACCCCTGTTGGGGCCACTATTCGAACATGTCGATGGATTTGGCATGCAAACGGCCGAGGATCGCGAACGTCTCGAAAATCTCGAGGTTCCTTCCGAGCGTGTCGAGGTTCTCGGAAACATCAAATTCGACTCACCGACTCCGGCGGCCTTGCCAGAGGTCGAATCGCGCCTGAGGCACTTGGCCAGTGGTCGAGCCATCCTGATCGCGGGATCTACGATGCCAGCCGAAGAAGACAAGATCCTCGATGCCTTTGGTCAGGCTGGCGGTGGCGCGGAAGCGATGCTGATCTTGGCACCCCGACACCCGGAACGCTGTTCGCAGGTGGAAGCATTCGTCCAACAGAGCGGATTCCGGTGTCTGCGGCGGACCGCCATGGAGGCGGCCGAGACCGAGCCCGATGTGATCATTCTCGACACCTTGGGAGAGCTTGCATCTCTGTATCGGATCGCCCTCTCTTCGTTTATCGGTGGGACCTTGGTACCCACGGGCGGACACAATCCCATCGAGGCGGCTCAGCAAGGAAGTGCGGTGGTCGTCGGCCCTTCGATGGAAAACTTTCGCGAGATCGCTCGAGTCTTCAACCAGGCGGGGGCTTGGAGACAGATCGGCGATAGCGGGCAACTGGCCCTGGTCTGGAGTCGGTGGCTCTCGGCCCCCGGGGAGGCCGAGGAGCTGGGAGCCAAGGGGAAGCACGTCGTCGATTCGAATCGCGGAGCCCTGGATAGGACTCTGGTGTTTGTTCAACCCCTCGTCGATCGGGTCCTACGGCCGTAGACCGAGACCGAGTCTTGTCATGACAACCGAGCTAACTCAGGTGCCAAAGCCTTCCAGGTCTCCCTGGCAGATGTTCTATGGCGCAATGCATGCACTTCGATGGCAATGGTATGCCCGATGGGCCTCCCGGCTGCCGGTCCCTGTCGTCAGTGTGGGCAATATCCACTGGGGTGGGGCTGGGAAGACGCCCCTCGTCGCAGCTCTGGCCCGTCACCTGAGGGATGCGGGCCGACAGGTGGCGATACTGTCGCGCGGTTACGGTTCGAGCGGCAAGGGGACACGGGTGGTCTCTACAGGCGAGGGACCCATTCTGGGTCCCATGGTGGCCGGTGACGAGCCTGTGCTTCTGGCCGGCGAGCTCCCCGGTGTGGCTGTGGTGGTCGGTTCAAAACGCGATCAAGCGGGTCGGCAGGCTCTCGAGCGCCTCTCACCCAGACCCGAGATCTTTCTACTCGATGACGGATTTTCTCACCTCCGGCTGTTCCGCGACGTCGACCTGGTCGTCTTTCCATCCGAGGACCCATGGGCCGGCGGCCGACTGCTACCAAGCGGTCGCCTGCGAGAGCCTCTTGCAGCACTCGATCGAGTCGACGCGGTAGTACTATCCGAGGCGACCCAGCCACAAGCAGAGGACTTCGCCAAAGCATTGAGACCCTATGGGTTCTCGGGGCCTGGATTCGCCAGCAAGATTCACCCTTCGACCCCGACGATACCGGGCGGGCAAGAGCTCCAACGTGGCAGTCGGGTTCTGGTCGTAGCCGCTATCGCCCGCCCCCATCGGGTCGCAGACTCGGCTCGAGAGTTGGGTTACCAGATCGCGGAGATACTGACTTTTCCCGACCATCACACCTACCCAGGACCGACTCTGCAAAAGATCGTCGAGAAGTTCCGCGCTTCCGAGGCCGATGCGGTCTTGACGACCGCCAAAGACATGGTGAAGCTTCGCGGTCGACTCGATCTTCCTCTCGCAGAATTGTCGATACGAGCCAATCTCGACCCGAGTCTGTTCGAATGGTTGGACCGCCAGCTCGAGCAACTGAGAAGACAACCTTCGCCATGAGCCATTGCCTCGTCATCGCACCGAATTGGGTGGGCGACACCGTGATGGCCATCCCGGTCTTTGAATCCCTCGCCTCGAGCGGCAGAACCGTGTCTGTGGTGGCGCGTCCCCATCTCGAGCCATTGCTGTCGCTGGTACCGGCAGTGTCGATGGTTCTGACCCGAGATGGCTCTGACAGCGACACGATCGAGCAGATCCGTCACCGAGATTTCGATGAAGCGATGGTTCTGCCGAACTCTTTTCGCAGCGCTCTGCTACCGTACAGAGCCTCGATCGAGAAGCGATGGGGCTATAGAGACCGATCCCCCGAAAGCCTTCTACGCAGCTTCGTCCTGAATCCGCCGGTTTCTCGGCCGAATCTCCGGAATCGTCATCAGGTCGAGGACTACGCTGAGCTTCTCTCATCCATGGGAGTCGAGCTTCCAAGTGACTGGACCCCTCGGATAGAGATCTCCGCCGACGGCTTGGAAGACGGGCGTGGTCTGTTGCAACGGGCCCATATCAGAGAGGGTTCGGGCCCGATCGTAGGTCTGTTTGCAGGCGCCGAGTTCGGCCCCAGCAAGAAATGGCCCTGGAAGCGATTCGTCGAGCTGTCTCGCGAAGTTCGGGCAAGGCTACCCGATAGTCAACAGATCATCCTCGCGGGTCCGAAAGAGATCTGGTCGGCGGTTAGAATCCACGAAGAAACGGGCAAGATTCACCCTGTGGTCGGTCCCGATCTCGACCTCAAACGCCTGGCCTACGCTATTGCCCCAATCGATCTGCTGATCACTAACGATTCGGGCCCGATGCATCTCGCCGCAGCGCTCGGAGTACCCTGCCTGGCTCTGTTCGGTCCGACGAACCCGATCCGGACCCGACCCTACGGCAGCCGACACCGAGTCCTGTATACCAACCGCTGGTGCTCACCTTGCTTCCGCAAGCGTTGTCCACTCCTACACCATGGCTGTATGCGCGATCTCACGGTCGAAGAGGTCACGGAGCAGACATTGAGAATGCTGGACAAGGGCTGTGACGCTCTGACCCGGTGACACATTGACGTAGCGGACGGGGAGGCTGTCGGCTACTAAGGCGTCATTCGATCTCGAAGAGCGGATCTCCACCCTCTACAGCCTGACCATCGGACACCAAGATGCGCCGCACCACACCGTCGTGATCGGCCTGAATCTCGTTCTCCATCTTCATGGCTTCGAGAACTACCAGCCCCTGTCCGGCCTCGACCTGGTCGCCCTCGGCAACCAGCACACTCACCACTCGGCCCGGCATGTAGGCAGTTACCTTCTGAGGCCCCTCACCCCTCCTCCGCGCGAGTCCCTCGGAAGCGAGATAGGACAGAGGATCGAGAACTTCGACCTCTTCTACCGAGCCGAGATAAGAGACCTGGTAGCGGCCGGTGTCGTCGCGTTTGACCGAGACCTCGTACTGTCGCCCCCCAGTGATCAGACTCCGCACTGAGCCTACCGTCGGGACCGAGTCCACCTCATAGGCTTGGTCTCCGATGTCGATGTGTATCGAGTGCCCATGCTGCTCGATGGTGACGCGATATTCCTGCCCATCGCGCAGGACGATCAGCTCCATCCGTCCCCCCGTAGACCTTCGAATCGAGCTGCACGACGCCAACGTCCTCGTCGCCCCCCTCGCTCGACGGGCACTGCCGAGGCGCGACTCTGAGACTCGAGATGCTCGAGTGCCGCGGCGATGACCGCCAGCTCACCGAATCCGATCGGGTACTCCGGCAACAACTCGCCTGCGGACAGCTTGCGATCGAGCATCCCGATGTCGAGATTTCCCGCCAGGAAGTCGTCATCCTCGGTCAGACTCTTGAACAGTGGCACCGTGGTTCGAATCCCCTCGATACGCAGTTCATCCAATGCCCGAGCCAGCCTCTCGATCGCTTGATTTCGATCTCGTCCCCAGACGATCAATTTGGCAAGCATCGGGTCATAGTGAATCGAGACCTCCGATCCCTCGTACACTCCCGCGTCGTTGCGGACGCCAGGCCCCTCGGGCCAGCGAAGACGTTCGATGCGTCCTGGAGAGGGCACAAAACCGTGATACGGGTCTTCGGCATAGATACGAACTTCGATCGCATGACCCGAAGATTGGAAATCGTAAAACTCTGGACCTAGATGTTCGCCTCGAGCGATATCGATCTGTGCTCGGACCAGATCGAGGCCGGTGACCATCTCGGTGACCGGGTGCTCGACTTGAAGTCGAGTATTCATCTCGAGGAAATAGAACTGTCCCTCCTGATCCAAGAGGAACTCGACCGTCCCCGCGTTGGTGTAGCCAGCCGCTCGAGCTGCTTGCACCGCGGCGTCGCACATCCGCTGACGAAGCTGGGATGAAACGACCGGCGAGGGCGACTCTTCGAGCACCTTTTGGTGACGCCGCTGAAGAGAACACTCTCGTTCGCCCAAGGCCACGACATCTCCATGCTCGTCGGCGAGAATCTGAACCTCTACATGGCGAGGCATCTCGATGTACTTCTCCAAGTAGACGGCTTCATCGGCGAAGCTCGCCTTGGCCTCCGAGCTTGCGGCTCGAAATGCTTCGGGCAACTCATCCGGCTCCCGGACCAGACGCATCCCCTTGCCTCCCCCACCCGCCGATGCCTTCAACATCACCGGATATCCGATTTCATCGGCAAACGACTGGGCCTCATCGATCGAGGCAAGAATCTCGACGCCTCCTGGCACCACCGGTACTCCGGCCAGCTGCATGATCTTTCGGCTCTCGATCTTGGATCCCATCGAAGTGATGGCTTTTGCAGACGGTCCTATGAATTTGACACCTGCTTCGTCGCAGCGTCGAGCAAACTCGGCATTCTCCGCCAAGAAACCGTAGCCCGGGTGAATCGCGTCGGCTCCGATCTCGACGGCCAGTTCGACGATGGCTCCAGCCCTCAGGTAGCTCTCGCTCGAGGGCGCCGGGCCAATCAAATAGGCCTCGTCCGCAAGCAGCACCGGAAGACTCTTGCGGTCGACATCCGAATGAATCACCGCACTCGTGACTCGGATCTCGCGCAGTGCCCTGATTACACGAACCGCGATCTCACCCCGATTGGCGATGAGAACCTTGGAGAAGCTTCTGGGCTCTGGTTCACTCATGGATTGGGCCGCGTGAAATTCTAGCAGTGTGGCTAGCCTTCATTGCGCCAAGCAATCCAACCGATGAGGGTGAGAACGACAAGGCTGATGAAGCTCGCAACTCTGAACGGTCTACGATCGATCCAGATCTCGACCAGGTGACTTCCAGGCGGCAGCTCGACGCCCAGCCGATGCATGTTTGCCACGGAAATCTGTACCGTCTCACCATTTGCTCTGGCCCTGTACAGCGGCAAGAATGAACGCTGCACGACAAGGACCCCTGCCGCTTCGGCTTCGACTCGAAGTGCAATCGACTCCGCATCCGAAGCAACGATTTCCACCGTTCCTGCGGGCCCGTTCAGAGCCTCGCCACCCTCTGGAAGAACGGTCGCCTCTCTAGGATCGAAGTCATCTGAGGTGATCCAAGACAACGCGGCGTTCAAATGAGGCGCACGCTGCACTCGGCCAACAAATGTCGCCTCACCTACGGCCTTCGTCAACCGGTAGGCCAGCATCTCTCCACCCACCGAGCTCCATCGAAACTCCAACTCGGCCTCGTCGCCCACCTCTGGATCGATCTCGCGGTCCAGCAGGAGTCTGTTGACGCCGGAAGCCGCCAACAAGCGGATCCGGCCCAGGTCAGTCAGCATCATCAGCGACTGGGCCGTAGCCCGAGTCAGAAATGAGTCCAGACCTTCTGCCGATATCGAAAAGTCATAGCGTCTTGCCGAGAGACTCCCCGCGACCGGGTACACCTCCTCGAAGATCTGTCTCTCGAGCCATTTGAGACTCGGATCTGGATAGCGATCCGGAGACAATTTAGACTTTCCAAATAGACTGTTCGCGGTTCCGTGGGTGACGATGGCATCTTCTGGAATCGCTACCAGCGCCTCGGGCGGAGTCGTATACGCCGCGACCTGATCCATGGGTAGCATCGGCTGCAAGAGAAACATCTGGCTTGCAACATGGACTGTGATCAACAGCGGCCCAAAGCTCAGGGCGAATTTTCGCCCGACTCCCCAGATCACCCGATAGAGAATCAGTCCAATTACGGCCAGGAAACAGAGTCCCGCCCAGCGGAGACGTTCGAACTCGGCAAGCTGATCGGAGACTGAAGTGTCTGGCTGTAGAGACAATGGCACCAGCTGTGGCCAGAACGTCAAGATCATCCACGCTGTCGCATATGCGATCAACAAACCCGACCAACAAAGAGCAAGCACCCTGCGGGATGACCCTTCCATCAGCCTCTGGTAGCCCAGACCACACAGCAGGCCTGCTCCTACGGCCACGAACAGCCAGAACTTGATCGGTAGCCGGAGAAGGTCCATCCCGGGAACAGCCAACATCCAACCAACGATCGGGTTGTAGGCCCCAAGCGAAAGAAAAAGACCCACGCCGATCATCAACCAAGCCCAACGAGCGCCGACCTGGCGCACACGCCCGCTCGAGGCGATCAGCAGCAGGGCGAGAACGCCCGGGTACAGTGAAGGGAACAGGGGTAAGTCACCACCAAAAAACCTCTGGCCCCAAAAGGTGAGATCTGGTTTTCCAAATACGAAGGGGATGAACCAATCCGCCACGGTGATCGGATTCCAGCTGGCCGCGGTGGCGGCATCCGCCGAATACCCCTGATGCCCGCGAAACGAAAGCGGCAGGATCCTGAGGAATTCGACGATCTGAGGAGCCGCAACCAGCGACCCCAGCACCCACGCCGCGAGGGTCTGTCGCCATGGAATCCCTCGAAATCCGTACCGAACCAGCTGCGCCGAACCCGCCAGGGCCAAGGCCGTCATTGCCGTCATGGGATCCCCCGCCAGCAGAATGAGGGTCCATACGAGGGCAGCTACGGCGACCGACCTGCCCTTCTTGCCAGGGTCGGACAAACGCAAAAACGAGGCGATCAATGCCGGAGCCCAGGTGACTGCCCCAATCAGGTTGTAAAGGTTCATCGTCGAGAGGAAGAACCCGCTGGTCGCATAGCAGGCTCCGGCAATCCAGGACGACTCCCGGTTCAAGCCCCAGGCGCGACCCATCCAGTAGAAAGTGAATGGGGCAATAAGAAGATGCAGCCAGAAGTGAGCGTTGAAGGCCCAGAAGAAAGGAGAGACCAGAAAAAGGGCGTTGTCGGGGTACAGGGCAACCGCGTTCGGATTGCCAAGAAGGGGCCGACCGCCGTCGCGAAGTGGATCTACGATGGGCAACCGGCCTTCCTTCATAGCTTCCGACTGGACAAACTTCTTCTCGAGGTGGGTGTTGAAAACGTCTCTCAGATAGAGGGTCTCGGTACCCCGAATGAGGGGAACCATCGACCAAACAAGGATCCCGAGGACCGGGAGCATGAGCCTCAGCATTGCGCGCTTCATCGTCGCCACCCCACGACAAGGACCAGCGCGAGAACCACGATCGAGACCAGCCAGGCTGCCGTCTGGGGCCATCGGGCCACCTCCACGGTCACGACGTGGCGACCCGGAGGCACAGCGATCCCCAGCAAGCAGAAATTTGCCGGCATGATCGTCAAGTTCTCGCCTTCGATCGTGGCCCGCATTGCCGGTTGAAACGCACGTCTCAGAACCACAACACCACCCTCGCCTTCCACCTCGACCTTCCAACGATCGCTTCGGTGCTCCAACACTTCCACCCGAGCGCCGGCTCGATGAGGAAACTCGAACGGCACCGTGGACTCGATCGTCGGGGAATCTGTCCGAGACACGATCTTGAATTGCTCGATCGGGTCGCGCACCGCGTTGACGATCTCCGGCCACCAGGCGAGAGGAGCGGTGCCCTCGACGCGAAACAGACGGCTCTGGGCGCCATTGCGCTCTTCGGTCGCCACCAGCTCCAGACCTTCGACATCCGGATCCTGCGAACCAATCAGATAATCGACCCCGAGTACTCTCAGCCAATTGACCCGTTGCGGCCAACTCGACTTGGCCAGCTCCTGAATCAAAAATGCGTTCAAAGGTGAATAGAGTCCTTCGAAGTCCTCCGACAGCGGGTAGCTCAGCCCAGCAGCGATACCGAAGGCGGCATCCAATTCGGCTGCGCGCAGTGGCGCAAGCGTCCTCTCATGAAGATTCTCGAGCTCATAGGGTGGCGGCTCCTGCCATGCGTTCATCGTAAAGAAAGTGTTGTGCACCGAGGAATCGAAAGAGAGATATTGCATCCAAGGGGAAGGTTGTATCAGCTCTCGCAACGGCATCGTTTGAGCCAATGGGTAGAGTTGGGCGAGGGCGATCACCTGGAGGCCTATCAGTACGGCTCCATATCTTCGCCGAATGGCAAGCGCAGTCAAGATGGAGAGCACTCCACCGATCGCCAAGCCGATCACCCAGATATCGAGATGGGCTTCGAGTCCCGCCAGGGTGCGCGCTACCTCGATCTCCGCGCCCTCGGCTGCCTGCGCTGCATTCTCGACCGCTCCGGGGCCAAGAAAGAAAAGGAGCGCGGCGAGTGTCAATAGAGCTGATCCGCCTAGCCAGATCGAAGTCACTTTGGGCGGTGAGCTCGAGCGGCTGATCCGATCGAAACCAAAAGCCGCAAGCACGGGAGCGGCAAGCGCCACCCACAAAAGGAACTTTTCCGAGTATCGAAAGAACCCCGAAAAAACATTCTCGAAGAGACCCGGCCACAGACCTCCGATCCAACCCATGGCGAATCCTGCTAGCCCGAGCCAGAGCCAACCCGAGGATCTGTACCAACCCTTCAAAGCCAACCAGAATCCGACGATTCCGAAATAGAGAGTGTAGAAATAAGGCACCGTCGGAAGGGCTCGAAATTGCCAGTACTTCCCAGGTCCGAAGTCACCGGGCTCGCCAAAGGGGAACGGCAGAATCAGCTCGAGAAACCGTACCGGATGAAAGGCTCGAATCCCGGGCTCGATGGCAGGAAGCCCGGGACCACCGCGAACCGTGAAGTCGAGAATGCGCAGAGTTGCCACCAATTGCGGCAGCGCGATGAGGGCGCCCAGAACGGTGATGATGATCAAGCGACCGACTCCTTGCCGCCAACCATGGTTTTCAACCGCCAACCACAGCAGCGGCACGAAACCGATAGCCGCGCTGATCGGTTCGCCACCGAGAATTCCCATGCCGACCGCGATGCCGGCAAGAGCAACACTGCGACGGCCCCTTCCCATCACCCCGATCATCGCCAGGGGCCACCAGGCCGCCACGGTGAGGATGTTGTAGAACGACAGACAGCTCATGACCCATCCGGACCCCGCATAGGTGATCCCACCTATCAGCGACGCGTCACGGCTGAGGCCCAGCTTTCGGCACAACGCCATCATGGCAATCCAAGCCATCAGCAGGTGAAGGGTGTAGTGGAGGTTGAACGCACTCCAGGTCGGCAGCACCAGAAACAAGAGATTGCCCGGGTAGAACGGCAACGCGTTGGGATTGCCGCTATGGGCCTGACCGAGAGCGCGGCGGGGGTTGAAAACCGGCACCTCACCCTGCTTCAGCTCATCGACACCGAAGAACTTGAGCGGCAGTGCTCCGGTAACTACATCTCTCAGGAAGAGCGTCCTGGATTCGAAGGCTAGAGGTAGGGTCCAAACCAGCCAGAGGACCACCACGAGGATGACGATCCAGGTGGTAGCCGGCTTGCCAGACTTGACGATTGACGCTGTCCCGTTCGATCTCACCACGTGCTCTAGCGACCGCCGCTTCGACCCGGCCTATGCAGAAGTTAATGGAAATTCAGTCCGATGCCCCTACAATAACCTGCATGATGCCTCCGATGGTTCGTCTTTTGAGGCCCGCACACTGGGCCAAGAACGTTTTTGTGCTCGCACCGGTCGTGTTTGCTCAGGAGTTGACCAACCCCGAGGCGGTCAAATCGGCGCTTCTGGCGTTTGTCGCCTTCTGTCTTGCATCTAGCGCCGTTTATGTATTCAACGATATCCGTGATCGGGAGGAAGATCGACGACATCCCCTGAAACAGAATCGTCCTCTGGCAGCCGGTACGGTATCGATCGCGAGCGCTTGGGTCTTGATACTGATCTTGGTCGCGGCTGCGCTGTCGTTGGCGGTCTACCTTGGGTGGCAGTTCTTTTCCGTGCTGTTGACCTATCTGGTTCTCAATCAACTCTACTCCGCAGGCCTGAAGAATGTGGTGATTCTGGACGTGATGATCATCAGCCTGGGATTCGTGCTGAGGGTGCTGGCAGGAGGCGCCGCTACCGGTGTACAGATCTCAGCCTGGATCGTACTTTGCACGTTTTTTATCGCTCTGTTCCTGGCCTTCTCCAAACGACGCCACGAATTGATCTTGCTCGCTGACGACGCCTCCGAGCAGCGACCCGTGTTGTTCCACTACAGCCCGGCCTTTCTCGATCAGATGATCAACGTGGTCACGGCATCGACTGTAGTCTCCTACGCGATGTATGCGATTGCACCCGAAACAACAGAGAAATTTCATACTCAGCATCTGATCTACACGATTCCGATGGTTCTGTTCGGAATCTTCCGATACCTGTATCTGATCTACCAGAAACCGTCTCGACGCAATCCCACCGAGGCCATCCTCAGTGACCCCGCATTCGTCATCAATATCTTCGTTTGGGGCATGGCTGTCTTGTTGATCGTCTATCGTGGCTGACCGTCAACTAAGAGTCTTTCCGTTCGAGATCGTAGCTTGGCTCGGCCTAATTGCCGCCGTCGTGTTTCTCAGATCCAACTATCTGAGAATCGATTGGGTCACATTCGAGTACACGGTCCCCCCCCTGATCCCGGTGATGGGGCGATTTCTTTTTGCGGGCATCGGCGTCTATGTCCTCTACTTGACGATCAAACGTCGCAATGTTCGCCATTACTTCAAGAAACTGATCACTTGGCAGTGGTGGGTGCTTACGATACGCCTATGGGCGGCCATCATCGTCTTTACTTACAGCTACTTCTGGCTCAAGGTCTGTGTACCTCTGGTCAATGAGCGGTTATGGGATCAGGCGCTATGGCGCCTTGATACCGCAATTCATCTGGGATTCTCGCCTTCGTTGTTTCTGGTCGAGCTCACCCAGGGTACTCCTCTATCTCGATTGCTGGACACCTGGTATGGCCTCTGGTTGCCTTCGGTGTCACTCGGAATCGCGTTCTTCTGTGCCATCCCGGCCGCCAAGATCCGACGTCGCTTTGTTCTGAGCTGCGTATTGATCTGGACCCTGGGGGCCTGGATGTACGTTGCGCTTCCCGCGTTGGGGCCGATCTACGCGTACAACGAGATCTTTCAAGACATCATCCCCGAGCTACCCAAGGCCGAGGCTGGGCATCGGATGCTCTGGGACAACTATCAGACCGTGATGGCCGGTCGAACCGGGTCGCTCAAACAGTTCAATCCCACCCGGGGGATCGCCGCGCTTCCGAGTCTCCACGTCGGCGCCCACTGGTTGCTGATGCTCTGGTGCAGACGATTTGTTCGCCCATTGTTCGCGCCCGCCCTGATCGCCGTCTTGCTCACCTTCTTCGGATCGATCGTCACAGGATGGCATTACGCTATCGACGGATATGTCGGCGTTGGACTGGCGCAGCTCAGCTACTGGACTGCCGTTCGAACCGAACGCCCTCGCAAAAAAAAGGAAGTGAGCTCGGAGTGAGATTCTCGACTGGCAAGGCCGCCCTCTTGCTGCTTGGCTCTGGCTATTGTGCTCTGGTCTATCAGGTCGCCTGGCTGCGACTGCTTCGATTGATTTTCGGTTCCTCTACTCCGGCGACCGCTGCCGTGGTAGCGATCTTCATGGCAGGAATCGGGTTCGGCAGTTTGATTCTCGGGCGCCGGGTCGATCTGAAGCCAAACCCCTTGGCCTTCTACTCGAAACTCGAGGTGGGTATCTCCGTGCTGGCAGGTCTCAGCCCTCTGGCAATCGTGATTGCTCGCTGGCTCTACATCACCGCGGGTGGCACGGTCGGGATGGGGTCGATCTTGGGCTCATTCGTACGCCTGCTTCTGGCCTCACTCGTTCTAGGCCTACCAACTTTCCTCATGGGCGGAACTCTGCCGGCGATGACACGGGCCGTCGAACGGACCGATGACCGGGGTAGACGACTGCTGGGTCTTCTCTACGGTGCAAATACTCTCGGCGCGGTGTTGGGAGCCTTGGCCACGACTTTCGTCAGTATCGAGCTTCTGGGCATCAACCGAACGATCTGGGTGGCTGCTCTCATCAATCTGCTGGTAGCGATGGCTGCCAGGCAGATGTCGCGACACGCCGACCGGCCCAGCCAGGCCGCCCCAGACCCGACCCAACC
>CAJHZD010000231.1_pt1 | contig 19197 bp, 17 predicted proteins | sample 9198941 | NCBI WGS metagenome assembly CAJHZD01 (sample SAMEA7708371, study PRJEB35096) | sediment metagenome | biome: marine neritic benthic zone biome [ENVO:01000025]; feature: sediment [ENVO:00002007]; material: shallow marine sediment [ENVO:03000034] sea grass bed [ENVO_01000059] ...
CCAGAGTGGGACTTCTTTGTCACGAACGCCATGTCGAAATCGATGTAGTCGGAGAGTCGATAGCGCCGGCCGTGTCGGTCGGTCAGTCCGCATACCAGGTCGACCGGGTTGAGATGTGTGGCTGATGTCCATAGAGCATATTGATCCGGATCTTCCAGATCGACTTGAGACCCTTCGACGATCTGCGGGGTAATCAACCCATCTGCGCTCTTGACCCAGAAGGGACCTCCTCCGGGCTCCTTTTCGTTTCGAACCATTCCAGCGACTCGGATTGGACGCTCGATTCGATCTCGGGCGAATCTCCAACGCTCTTCGACACTGCCCGCTTCGACTTTGGGCGGAGGTTGGACAGCAAAATGGCCACGTAGAAACGACAGAGCCCTGTCGGTTACCTCAGGATCGGCCGGATTGGACTCCAATTGGGCGCCGAGCTCGAAGGCTTCGAGACGGAGCTGCGCAAAGTACCCCGCCGACAATCGCTTCCATAGGGCCGTTGTTTCGTGGAAACGTTCCGGCGCGATGTTGTCGATATTCTTTATGTACACGACATCAGCAGCCAGCTGATCCAAGTTCTCGAGAAGTGCCCCGTGGCCCGAGGGGCGAAGTAGCAGCGTGCCATCATCCAGCCGAAAAGGCTCCATGCTTGCATCAATCGCTAGCGTGTCGGTCGACCCACTCTGGGTGGAGTAGGAGACCTCGACAACCGTTCCGTAGGCTTCTGCGATGATCCGTCTGGTCTGGTCAATCTCCGCTTGAAATAGATCTATCGAATCTTCAGAGACGGTGAAGTGAAACGCCGCTGAACCGTTGGTATTCGCAAGGTAACCGAGTCCCTCGTATAGGTGCTCCGCGACTGCGGTTCTGGGGCCCAACTCATAGCGGTGAAATGGGATCAAGCCCTTGGGCAGGGACTCGAATCCCAGCCCTTCGCTCGAGAGCAACCTTCGAGTCAAGGTTGCGAGGCTTTCGGGCTCGAGTCGCTGCACCCCATCGAGCTCCTCGGTATCGAGAAGTCGCTTCAACTCTTGCGAGAAGGCGAACCGGTCGAGATTGTCTCCAAATCGCTCGGCTGCCTCCGTGCTGCCGCTGCCGCGATCGATTTGATCGCGATCCGAGAGAAATGATCTGAGTGCTTTGAACATCCGTGTCGCGGCACCCGATGCAGGAACGAATTTGACCACCCGACTCGACTCGACGAGCTCCTGCCAGAGCCCGAGCAGTCGACTCTGATCTTCAGGTTGGATCTGGGCGATGCCATCACCGACGGTGCAAGCCCTCTCGAGTTGTGTGGCCGCAGGCGGGTTCCGCAGCTGTTCAATCTGTCTTACGGCGTTGTCCGGTTCGATGCCTATCGATTCGAGTTGCTCGAGATCGCTTGGCCTGAATCGAATTTCATGTGTCACGATATGGCTCCAATCAGCCTTATGGTGCGAGCGCCAGAGAGTATACCCGCGAGGTACAATGACCTTCCACGTGTATCGTCGTCGCAGATTCGCGAGCAGCTGAGGTTCTATGCTTGGTCGAGATTCATGACCCGATTCGAGCCTTTGACTAGACCAACTTGCAGCCTCGTCCCGGGGCCGAGAGCTGCAGGAATTCTGGTTTCAGATTCCATATGAGTCGAACCGGCTCAGGTCCGGCCTCCGATATCGAATTGGTACAACAGGCCCTCGCAGGCTCTGAGACGGCCTACTCCGATCTTCTCGGTCGGTTTCAAAGGCCGGTGTTTTCGTTGGTGCGACGGATGGTTGGCGATCCTGGGCTCGCAGAAGACCTGGCCCAAGAGGTGTTCCTGAAGGCATTCCGAGCCCTGGCCTCGTACGATCAGAATCGAAAGTTCTCGAGCTGGCTGTTCAAGATCGCTCACAATACTGCAATCGATTATTTGCGCAAGAAAAAACTGAATACGGTAGCACTTGAAACCAGTGACTCCGATGAGCCCGATCTGGTCGCAATCATCCCGGACAACAGCTCGGAATCACCCGAGACCAGGGCTCACCGAAAAGACATGGCGCAGGCTCTAGAACAAGCACTAGGATCTCTGCGACCGGCGTACAGGGAAGTCGTAGTCCTGAGGTTTCAGGAGGGCCTGGCCTATGAAGAGATTGCCGAGATCACCGATCTGCCCCTGGGTACGGTCAAAACCCACCTACATCGTGCGAGAAGTGCCATGGCACGGCACCTTTCGGAGCATGGCTGGGTACCAAAACAGGGTTCAGAATGACCTTTTCCTTGCGAAACTTTTGAAAGCCAGACTTCGTAGGGCGAAATAGAGGAGAGATGAGGTGAATCACAGACTCAAAAAAGCAGTATTTAGCTGGCTCCGATTGCAGAGTGAAGGTCGTGACGACCAAGCCGAGGCGGCGCTCCAGAAGGCCTTTTCCCTGATGCCCGTCGAGTCTGTGCCAGCTGGGTTCTCCAGCAGAGTCCTAGCACAGCTCGGAATTCGGGTGACGCCGGTGCCAGAACCGATCTGGCGTCCCAACTGGGTGCTTCGCTGGGTTCTGTGCTCGTGCTTGCTACTGGGCAGCTGGATCACCTGGATTTTACCTGAGATCTTTCCATCCATTTTGGCCCTTGCGAACCCAATGAAGATTGCCGATGTTGGGGTTGGAACAATGGTCGCAGCCCTTCAGCGCCTCGGCGAAGGGCTTGTTGTCTGGAGAGTCCTAGCCGATATGTCAACAAAGCTCACTTTGGCTCTGACCTCACCACAATCGATAGCTGTGCTTGCGATGGGTGCCCTGATGAGCACTCTGGCTTTTCGTGCTCTGCATGGGCTCATCGCTTCTGAGAGGAGTTCTCGTTATGTCGGTACTGTTTGATTCTGGCCGGTACGGTCCAATTTCCCGCATTCTGCTGTCTGCGGTCTTCACTATTGCCCTGGTCGGACTCGTGACGACCGGGGTCCTGCAGGGCCAGGAAGAGGCTTCCACCCTGGAGAGCCCGGAGTTGTGGGACTCGGTCATTGAGCGCTACGAAGTCGTGGTGCTGAGCCGGAGTCTATTGCTCGAGCCCCTCGGCGATGATGTGGAGCTCAGAACCATCGAGGTCTCCGATGCTGGTATCGCGATCGATGGTGTCGATCTCGGGAACGACGAGGTCGTCGAGCGCTTGGGAGCCGAGGACGCTGCTCTCCTCTATTCGCTCGTTGAGATGGATCACGAATCGCGGATGGCGCTCTTCGAGGAGACTCCCAGCGCTGCTGTCGTGATCCCCGAGGGCATGGAAGAGGTGGACGAGGAGGCTGAGACGCGATCCACCCGACATACGAAAGATACCCAGGTCATAGTCGGACAGTCTCACGTCATCGAGGTGGGTGAGGTCGTTCGCGATGCGGTCGTTTTTGGTGGACCGCTGACGATCAAGGGCAAGGTCATCGGCGACGCTACCGCGATTGGGGGACCGGTCACCGTCGAGGGTGAGGTTACCGGAGAAGTGGTTGCCGTCGGCGGTTCGGTGACTCTCGAAGAGGGTGCCGAGGTTCTGGGAGGCGTGGTCAGCGTTGGCGGAAGAGTCGAGCGCGCCGAAGGTTCCCGGGTTGCGGGTGAGGTTGTGGAAGTGCCATTTCTGCCGGACCTGAGGTTTCGCGGCCCCGGCTTGATTTTCGGTGGTGACCATGGCGGAGAAGACATCGACCGGGAACGGATGACGCCGGTGCACATCGCCACAACATTTATGTGGGGAGGCTTTAGATTGCTGGTCGTGGCTCTCTTCGCGGCGGTAGTCATGCTGTTGGCGAGGCGGCCGCTCGAGAGAGTGGGTCGACGGGCGGCACGGGAGGCCTGGAAATCGGGTCTCGTGGGTCTGGTCTCTCAGATCTTGATACTCCCTTTGCTAATCATGATCGTATTGATCCTGTGTATTTCGATCATCGGAATACCGCTCCTACTTCTCGTTCCCTTTGCTTGTTTGGCGCTTGCGCTGATCGCATTCCTCGGGTATTGCGCCGTCTGTTGGAACATCGGCAGATTCCTGGAGAATCGATTCGGCTGGAATCTCTCGAGTCCCTACCTCGAGCTCTTTGTAGGTATTGGCGTCGTGCAAGTCTGGACGATACTGGGGAATGTGCTCGATGTGGGTTGGGGCCCACTGTGGTTCTTTGGTGCGATGCTCTGCCTTGTGGGTGCGATGATCCAGTACGCAGTCTGGACGATCGGTTTCGGTGCGGCGGTCCTGACTCGGTTCGGATCGGCTGAGGGCTGGAAGAGCGAAGGGCCTGCGCCACCGGTTGCGAGCTCCCCAACTGCCGAGACCGTGGATCAGGTCGCGGGGGAGGTAGTGAGCCCGACGGACTCGGCCGTCGACTTCGAAATGCGATCGGATGGCGAAGAGCGAGACTCGCCCCGACAAGATAGTGATGTCTAGGCCGGGCTTCTGAGGCGTTCGGAGAGCCGCGTGTAGCGCACGGTCTCGCGGTCGTTCGATATCGCAAGCGAAACGGATCTCGGCTCACCGAGCACGATTACGAGTTCCTGCCCCCGGGTTACGCCCGTGTACAAGAGATTTCTCTGCAGCATCACGTAGTGTTGATTGTGCAGAATGAGAATCACACAGGGAAACTCGCTACCTTGCGCCTTGTGGATCGAGCAAGCGTATGCAAGCACGACCTCGTCGAGGTTCGAGGCGCGGTACTCCACGCTTCGGTCGTCGAACCTGATCCGAACCGACTCGCCGTCGGAGCCTAGCCCGGCCACCGTCCCGATATCGCCGTTGAAGACGTCTAGATCGTAATTGTTTCGTATCTGCATCACGCGATCTCCACGCCTCAATCGCCCAGCAGCCAGATCGATCGGCTCTGAATCCTTGTTGACCAGGTCCTGGACTCGAAGGTTCAGGTTCTCAGATCCAACTAGACCCCGTCGCATGGGTGTCAGTACCTGCAAGTCGGTCTTGGGGTCGAGTCCAAATCGACGGGGTATTCGAGTCGTGATGAGGTGGTCGAGCGTCGTCAGGAGATCTTCCGGGTCTCTCCTGTCGATGAAGTAGAAGTCGACTGGGCGATCCCGTTCGAGGTGGAGTGGCTGTCCTCTGCGAATTCGATGAGCATTCTCCACGATAAGACCTGACTCCTGCTGCCGAAAGATCTCCTTGAGGCGGACGACCGACACGAAGCCTGAGCTAATCAGGTCCGCCAGCACTCTTCCCGGGCCCACCGGGGGCAGCTGATCCACGTCGCCGACCAGGACCAGCTGACAGCCGTCGGGAACGGCCTGCAAAAGGTGGTGAGCCAACACAGTGTCGAGCATCGAGCTCTCGTCGACGATAATCGAGTCTGCTTCGAGAGGCCGATCGCGGTTGCGCTGAAAGCTCATTGATCGGGGCTCGAATTCGAGCAGTCGGTGCAAGGTTCGGGCGTCGGCTCCGCTGGCCGCGGCCAGTCGCTTTGCAGCGCGGCCAGTGGGTGCGGCGAGGAGCACTCGCTTTTGTTGCTTTCGCAGATCTTCAACGATGGCCCGGACCAATGTTGTTTTGCCCGTTCCAGGTCCACCCGTGATGATCAGTAGCCGATCCGTCATCGATTGTTGTATCGCGAGAGATTGCTCTTTCGAAAGCCGGATGTCGCGAAGCGAGTTCAACCGCTCCAACCGCTTTCTGAGCTCCGCATCGTCGATGAATGTCGCAGGCTGATCGAGGTCTTTCAGTCGAGATGTGATCTCGGTTTCGGCGCCATACATCATGGGTCGGTAGATAGCTCCGACCTGGTCGTCTACATCGACCCGTTCCTCGATCAGCTCTCGAGCGCGAAGCGAGCTCTCGAGAGCTTCGAGCACGAGGTTTGTCGGCTGGTCGAGAAGCTTTGCGGTGAGACCGAGCAGTTGACGGCGGGGAAGAAACACGTGGCCATCTTGTTCGGCCTGACTCAAGACATGGTTGATACCGGCTCGGGCTCGGGCTGGTGAATCTCGCGAGACTCCCATGCGTTCGGCTATTCGGTCGGCAGTCTGGAAGCCGATTCCGTACATCTCTGCAGCGAGCCGGTAGGGGTTGGATTTGAGAAGCTCTACGGCGTCCTTGCCATAGCGCTTGTAGATCTTGAGAGACTGACTGGGGGTGATGCCGTAGGTGCGCAGAAACACCATAACGTCTCGGGCGGCTCGCTGACTTTTCCATGCTGCTTGGATCTTGCTGGCGCGCTGCTTGCCGATACCTGGAACCTCGACGAGGCGTTTCGGGCTCTCGTCGAGGACCGTCAGAGTGTCCAGGCCGAACCGTGCTACCAATCTCTTGGCCATCACCGGTCCGATACCCGGAACGAGTCCGGAGCCAAGGTAGCTCTCGAGCCCTTCCAGAGTCTGAGGCTCCAGGCTGAGGTAGGTCTGAGCTCGAAACTGACGCCCGTATTTCGAGTCCTTGACCCACTGTCCAGTCACACTGACTGTTTCGCCTGGCTGGACGCCGACCAGGGGTCCGACCACCGTTGCCGTGGTTCGCTTGGACGCAAGCTGGACTCGAAGCACAGCCCACCCGCTCGCCTCACTCGAATAGACGACCTTCTTGACGACCCCATTGATCGACGAATCTTTGGAACCATCGAACAGACCGTTGGATTTTTTCGAGGTGTTCAAATCGACTCGCTTGTGCAATCGGCAGCTTCGGTAGAAGTTCGGCGTGTGAATCGTCTGCAGTTATGCCAAAATGGCGCCGTAGTGGCAAACTCCCCAATGATACTGGTCGTAGACGATGAGACGGGCTCTCGAGAGTCGATGGCAATCGCTCTGGAGAAGGCAGATCTGTCTGTCCGGACGTTCGATGAGGCGAAGAAGGCTCTCGAATACCTCGATGAAGACCCCCCGGTCGGAGTGGTTGTCTGCGATCTGAGAATGCCTGGAATGGATGGACTCGAATTTCTGGCAGAGGTTCGAAACCGAGAGCTCGATCTGGGTGTCATCTTGGTGACAGGCTACGGGAGTATCGAGTCCGCTGTCGAGGCCATGCAGGTTGGGGCCGACGACTATCTGACCAAACCCGTAGATCTGTATGAACTGCGGAAGCGCGTCACGACCGTGCTGGAGAATCGACAGCTCAAAGAGGAAGTGTCGACTCTTAAAGAAATGCTGGACAAACGGTTTGGCTTCGAGAGCATTGTGGCGAAGTCCCAACCCATGGAGCGTCTGTTCGAGCAGATGAGACTTGTCGCGCCGACGCGTTCCAGTGTTCTTATCGTGGGAGAAAGTGGGACCGGAAAAGAGCTCGTCGCCAACGCGCTCCACCGAGCAAGCCCCCGCAGAGACGAGAGATTTCTGGCGATTAATTGTGGAGCGATTCCCCCGGATATTCTCGAGAGTGAGCTTTTCGGCCATGAGAAAGGAGCTTTTACCGGAGCCGTAGGTCGAAAGATCGGCAAGTTCGAGCTCGCGCATCAAGGCACACTGTTTCTAGACGAGATCAGCGAGCTCTATCCAGAGCTTCAGGTGAAGCTACTGCGAGTGCTCGAAGAGCGACAGATCATGAGGGTCGGCGGCAGTGATCTTCTGGATGTCGACTTTCGACTGATCGCCGCCACCAATCGGGAGCCAGAAAAGGAGGTTGCCGAAGGTAGATTCCGAGAGGATCTCTTATATAGGCTCAAAGTCGTGACGTTGCGTATTCCACCCCTACGTGACCGACAGGAGGACATGCCACTCCTAGCCGAGCATTTCTTGAATCAGTTTTGTGCCGAGCATCGGAAGCAGCCCATGCGTTTGAGTCAAGAAGCTCTGGCAGCGCTGATGAAATATCCCTGGCCAGGGAATGTTCGCGAGTTTCGAAACTTTCTCGAGTCGATGGTGATTTTCCACGAAGGCGAAGAAATTCAACTCGGGGACTTGCCTCTCGAGTTCAGGCATGGAGTTCGGATCGAGAGTACGACTCCGGTGCAGAATCTGACGGGCTCACCCAGGAACATGGCCGAGATCGAGAGGTCTGCCATCCTGGAGACTCTCCAGTTGACTGGTGGAAGACGGGCGGAAGCTGCGAAGATACTGGGGATAGGTTTGCGAACGCTACAAAGGAAGCTCAAGGATTACAAAGATACCGGCTACTTCGAGGGTTGAAATGATTGATCTACCAGCGGAATGTCTGATCCACAACGAACAACTTGGACTCAAGGGTACCGAGGGCCTGCTGCTTCAGATAAGCGAGAGTGGGTTCTTTCTGGTCAGCTGCAAGTTCGGTGACGCCCCGCATCGGGTGCTGCTCCCTGTCCAGGACACGATTATCATTCTCGAGCACCCAGAGGAAGTCATCGTCGACGCGGTCGAAGTCGAACGATAGGCAAGCCTCCTGGACCAGGATGGGATCAGCGCGAGGTGTCAGCTTGGTTGATCGCTTCTAACATCTCTGCCACGGCCTGCCTGAGGCCGACGAGAACGGCTCGCGAGATCAAGAAGTGACCAATATTAAGCTCTTCGATCGGGTCGATCGCAGCTATTGGTCCGACATTCTCCGTTGTCAGTCCGTGCCCGGCGTATACCTCGAGTCCTCCCGAGGCACCTTGGATGGCGATCTCGTGAATCTTTTTCAGCTTTGCGCGTGAGTTTCGCGCTTCCGATGTCGAGTAGCGATCGGTGTTGATCTCGAACCCGGCTACCGATCCGGAGGCCTGACCGATCAACCAGCCAACTTGATTTGGATCAGGATCGAGGAAGATCGATACTGCGATTCCATGTTCGCTCAGCTGCCCAGCGACCTCCAGGGCTCGCTCACCTTGGCTCAGCAGATCGAGTCCTCCTTCGGTTGTTATCTCTTCAGGCCGTTCAGGCACCAGGGTGACCTGGTCAGGGCGAAGCTCCAGGGCGACATCGATCATCTCGGCGGTGGTTGCCATTTCGAGATTCAACTTGCATGAGATGGCCTGTCGCAGATCGACGATATCTTGCTCCTGGATATGTCTTCGATCTCCCCGCAGGTGCACTGTGATTCCCCCCGACCCGGCCTCTATGGCCAACCGCGCCGCATCCAAAGGGCTCGGGTAGCTGGTGCCTCGAGCCTGACGAAGCGTCGCGACGTGATCGACATTGACGGAAAGAGTCGTCATGGGTGCTTGCTATTCGGCGCCGATTTCGTGACGGATCGCTTGAATGAGTTTTGCTGCGAGATTAGCGATCACCTCTTGATCTGGGCCCTCGATCATAACTCTTGCCAGTGGTTCCGTGCCGCTGTAGCGAAGCACGAGCCGACCGTTGTCACCGAGCTGACGCTCGACCTCTTTGACTGTACTCGTTACGGACGGCAGCGAGCCTAGATCCGGCTTGCTGCTGACGCGTATGTTCTCCAGGACCTGGGGAAACCGCCGGTAGCCTTTGAGCAGTGCTGACAGTGTTTCATCGGTCTTGGAACAGATACCTGCCATCTGAAGGCCTGTTAGAAGCCCGTCTCCCGTGGTACTCAGGCCAAGGTGCACAATGTGGCCAGATTGCTCGCCGCCTAGACATATACCGTCTCGCAGCATGGTACTGACGACCGTCCGATCGCCCACGTCACACCGAATGACCTCGATACCGATCGCCTCGATAGCGACTTCCAATCCCAGGTTACTCATGCTGGTAGCAACTATGGCTGCCGGATCCAGAGCACCTTCCGACATGAGATCCCTGGCCCATAGAAAGAGGGCCGCATCGCCATCCCGGATCTGTCCCTGGTCATCCGCGAAAATGGCTCGATCGGCGTCGCCATCGAAAGCAATTCCGATGTCGGCGTTTTGCTCCAACACCGCTTTCGCCATGTTTTCGGGAGCCGTCGATCCGCAGGAGAGATTGATGTTGGTTCCATCTGGGCAATCGCCCATCGAGAATACTTCGGCACCCAGGTCGGCAAAGAGTTTGTGGGCAAATGGCGATGCAGCACCATTACCTGCGTCGACTACGATTCGAAGGCCGGACAGGTCAAAGCGCTGCCGACTCGCGATCTCCAGGAGCTGACTCAAGTACGCCTGTGCCAGGGCCGGATCTGGCTCCAGGTCGTCATGATCGCCTGAGACCTTTGTGGAGTCCTGCAGCAGCCGCTCTTCCAGCAGCAGCTCTCCCTCTAGAGAAGCTTTGAAGCCGTTCTGGTTGAAGATCTTGATTCCATTGTCTGGAAGCGGGTTGTGACTTGCAGAGACTGCAACACCTGCGTCGGCTCGAAGATGACCGACAAGAGTTGCAACGGCAGGAGTCGGCAGGACGCCACCAAATACATACCTGGCGCCTGCGGCTTCGAGACCGCTGCCGATCCAGGCGCACAGCTTTGGAGTGCTCTCTCGAGTGTCGCCTCCCAGCACCACAACCGGTGGCGAAGATTGCTTGGAAAGCATCTCCCCGAGATGTCTACCAAGATTCGTGACCGTCGATTGATCGAGCGGATAGGCACCAAAGGGTGCGCGAATGCCATCAGTGCCGAATAGACGCATCGATTCCCTCGCAGCCTAGTTCACTACTTCGTTGTCTGCCGGGTCGGTTTCCGTTCCCGGGATCATCAAGTGAACCCGGATGTTGACCACAGCCGGTTGCACCACGCCGACGAGCGGGTGGGGTGGCAGTACTGCGGCTTGCTCTTGAAAAGTGAGCGCGTGGCCCGTCAGTTGAACGGGGGTCGTAGTGACGGAAGTCAGTTCTTGGAGTACAGACTCGGGTCCTCGGACCAAGACGTTGGGTGGGATTACCTCTGCGTGCTGAACCAGAGCCCCAGCGGCCGGCTCGCCTTCGAGTTGCGCCACGACTTGAATGAGCTGTCTCGACTCGCGGTCGAGCTCGAGGCGAATGATGTTGGGGTCGATCGAGATGACCTCCAGATCCTCGTCCGGAAGGATCACGTTCTCCTGGGTCAGTGGTACGTCGTAGATGCCTTTGCCAGGATTTGCCAATTCGACGAATACGTCAACGACGTTCGGATTGACTTTGCCGATCTTGCTCTCGGGTCCACGAACGCTCACGGTAACCGATTCGACACGATCGATCACGATCAGATCTGGGAAATTGTCGTATCTGACCGATGCCTCGACGGCTTTGTCGCTGAGGTTCTCGGGCTTTTCGACCGTCAAAGCTACCCAAGCTGTCACAGCCAGGGCGATGGCGAGTAGTTTCAATCCCAGGGTGCTTTCCTTTTCTTCTCTCACTGCCTTGACCCCGGCTGAGCACTAACGTCTGTGATCAGGTATTTGTAGAGGGAGTTTCTAAGAGTCTTTCCATCGAGATCCCGTATCAGCTCTCCGTACATTGCAAGAGAGATCATTCCCTTCTCTTCCGACACGACAATCGCCAGGGCGTCTGTCTCTTCAGAGATTCCAAGTGCTGCCCGATGGCGCGAGCCGAATTCTTTTGAGAGCTCTGGATTGAGAGTCAGAGGAAGGAAGCACGCGGCCGCAGCGATGCGGTCTTGCTGGATGATCACCGCGCCGTCGTGGAGAGGGGTGTCGGGGATGAACAAGTTGATCAACAGATCGTAGGAGACCTTTGCGTCGATCGCGACACCATTTTCGATGTAGTTCCTCAGCCCCTCCAGGCGCTGGACTACGACCAGAGCACCGATGCGCCGTTCCGCAAGGGTGGTCGCAGCCAGAACAACTTCGTTGATCGTCGACTCGACCTTACGATGGGCTCCAAGACCCCACAGGGGGTTTCGCCCAAAACTCGCCAGCGCGAGCCTGATCTCCTGCTGAAATAGAACGACGATCGCGATTGGCAAAACCAAGATGAAGGCGGCCAGAATGTCCCTGAGTGTCTTTAGGCCCGCAAGATCTGCCACGCCGTAGGCTGCGGCGATAAACAAAATTCCCAGCAGCATTTGCACCGCCCGCGTGCCGCGGATCAGAAGCAACAAGTTGTAGATCACGATTGCGACCAGGGCGACGTCGATGACATCGCGCCAGGTCACCATCTGAAGAAGATCGCCGATACTCACGGCTCTGCTCGCTTGGCTTTGCTGATTGAGTTCCAGACCTCGATGAACTGCGCCGTCTCCTCCACGTCGTGGACCCGAACGATTGCCACTTGCGAGACCTGCGCCCAAGCAACCGCCGCAAGGCTTCCAGGAAGGCGGCGGTCGGCGCTGGCGTAGCTGACTTCGCCGATAAAACTCTTTCGACTGGCTCCGACCAGAACAGGGAATCCGAGATCATTGAAGTCTTCGAGGTTCCTCAATAGCTCGAGATTCTGTTGTTTTGTTTTGCCGAAACCGATTCCTGGGTCGATGATGATTCGGCTCCTGGCAACTCCGGCCTGGAGTGCCTTGTCGACGCTTTCTTGAAGCTCGGCCTTGACTTCGGTGACGACGTTCTGAAATCTGATGCCCTGTTGCATCGACGACAGCGATCCTCTGCTGTGCATCAGGACGATCGGTGCCGATCGTTGTGCCACCACTTCAGCAAGGTGTGAATCTTCCAAAGAGCTGATGTCGTTGATCAGATCGGCACCCTCTTGGAGGGCCCGCTCGGCGACCTCTCCCTTACGAGTGTCCACCGATATCGGAACCGACGTCAGAGCTCTCACCCGGCGCAGAACCGGGAGGAGGCGATCGAGTTCTTGACTGACCGGCACCGTGACGGCGCCGTTGCCGTAGGTGCCGCCTCCAGGCCGCGTCGATTCGGCTCCCAGATCCAGAATGTCGGCCCCCTGCGCCACGAGGGAACAGGCATACTCGGTGGCCCGGTCGGGGTCTGTCCACGACCCACCATCGCTGAAGGAGTCGGGCGTCAGGTTCAGAACGCCCATGATCAGAGGTCGATCTCCGATCTCAATCGTGCGGCCCGTTGGGCAGTGGATGGCCCGGTGCGTCGGAGCGCTTTGAGTCGGAGCTACCGGCATCAGGTTGTGTGTGGCGCCTTGTCTTTCTCGGCCGACGAAACAGTATCGGAAGACGATGAATGCTGAGCGGGTGCGATTTCGACACCGGCGTCGGTGTAATCGGAACGATCTTCGGACTCTGCCTCAGCGATATCTTCAGCCTGATCGGGTTCGTCGTCCAACGGCAGAGGCGGAAGCGCCGGCTGCTCTGGCGCCAGGTCCTGGCCCGTCATCTCTTTGAGAATCTCATATACATACTCACCGTCGAGTGACTCGTACTCCAGCAGCTCGAGAGCCAGGCGCTCTAATACATCACGATGTTCGGTCAGAATTTGTCTGGCAGTTTCAAATGCCGTTTGCACGATACGCGTGACCTCGCGATCGATCAGAATCGCTGTGTCTTGGCTGTAGTCGGCACGCTGAGCAAACTCTCGGCCGAGGAAGACCGGCTCGTCCTTGTTGCCAAAGGAGAGAGGACCTAAATCCGACATTCCCCACTCGCAGACCATCCGTCGAGCCATTTCTGTGGCACGTTCGATGTCGTTTCCGGCGCCCGTTGTGATGTCTTCTTGGGTCAGCTCTTCCGCGATCCGCCCACCCATGAGGATCGTAATCTGGCCTTCGACATAGGTCTTCTTGTAGGTGTATTTGTCCTCGAGCGGGAGCTGCATGGTGACACCCAGAGCTCGTCCGCGAGGAATCACGGTCACCTTGTGCAAAGGGTCGGAACCCGGTGTAAATGCGGCTACGACCGCATGACCGGCTTCGTGAAACGCGGTAATACGCTTTTCGTCGTCGGTGAGCATCAGGGTCTTGCGTTCGACGCCCATCAACACCTTGTCTTTCGCGTATTCAAAATCTTCCATGGCGACACGGTCTCGTTCGCGACCAGCAGCCACCAATGCGGCTTCATTGACCATATTTGCCAAATCGGCGCCTGCAAATCCGGGAGTACCCCGAGCCAGGACGTTCAATTGCACGTCGTCGGCCAGAGGGATGTCGCGGGTGTGTACTTTCAAGATGCCGAGGCGGCCGTTGATGTCCGGGCGATCTACAACGACCCGGCGGTCGAATCTCCCCGGGCGCAGTAGCGCGGGATCGAGAACGTCGGGTCGATTGGTCGCTGCAATCAGAATGACGCCTTCGTTGGACTCGAATCCGTCCATTTCGACCAGGAGCTGATTGAGCGTCTGTTCCCGCTCATCATGGCCGCCTCCCAAGCCTGCACCGCGGTGCCTTCCTACGGCATCTATCTCGTCGATAAAGATGATGCAGGGAGCGTTCTTCTTGCCTTGCTCGAAAAGATCACGCACGCGGCTAGCGCCGACACCGACAAACATCTCCACGAAATCTGAACCCGAGATAGAGAAAAATGGGACACCGGCTTCTCCAGCGATAGCTCGAGCCAGCAGCGTCTTTCCGGTGCCAGGCGGTCCCATCAGGAGCACACCTTTTGGAATCTTGCCACCGAGTTTCTGGAACTTCTGCGGTGCTTTGAGGAACTCGATGATCTCCGACAGCTCCTCTTTGGCCTCCTCGACTCCGGCCACATCTTTGAATGTAACTTTCTTGCTCGAGCTATTCAGCAACTTGGCTTTACTCTTCCCGAAAGACAGAGCCTTGTTGCCTCCTGACTGCATTTGCCGCATGAAGAAGATCCACAGGCCGATGATCAGGAGAAACGGCGCCCAGCCAAAGAGGAACTGCAGCAGGGGATTCTCCTTGGGCTCCTCGGCCTTGATGACGACCCCGGCATCGCGCAGCTCGGTTATGAGATCCGGATACTCGGGTAGATAGGTGTAGAAGCGGTCACCGTCACCGTACTGACCTCCCTCGCTAAAGGCGCCAGTCAGTTCCTGGCCGCGAATCGTGACCTCAGAAACGCGGCCTTTGTCGACCTGTTCCAGGAACTCGGTAAACGTGAGAGAGATCTGGCTTACGCGACCCGCTTGGAAGGTGTTCCAAAGAAGGATCACGACGACAAAGATCGCTATCCAAACGATCAGGGTTCTCAGAGTAGGGTTCAATGGTCTATTTCCTATGTTGCGAGTGCTGTCGGGTAGTCGACTGTCAGGAGTCTTTAACCAGGATTGGCCACTCTAGATTCCCACTCAACTCGGATCGGAGTCTTCATTCTTCCGCAAGGCCGATGTACGAGAGGTTCCCATATCGACCCTTGTATTTCAGGCCGTAGCCGACGAAAACTCCCTTTTGATCGGAGGTGAATAGGTGATAGTCAGGTTCAAAATCGGTTTTGCGCTGGTCGGGCAAGTCGATGAGAGTCGCGAACCGAACGTTCTCGGCGCCTCGATCTCGGAACTGACTGGTCAGATAAGTCTCAATGACCCCCGAAGCCGAAATATCCTTGATGATGACCAGATTCTGGTTGGTCACGTCCAAAGAGATCGGATAGTGAATCTCGAGTACATCGCCATCGTATGCGCTGGCGCTGTATTGAACTTGGACAAAGTCGAACCGGACCGGTTGTTCAACGGCTCTGATCAGGTCAGCCAGAAACAGCACCGAACCTCCGACGATCGAGATGATCCAAGGATCTGCTTCGCCAAGATCTGTCTCGACTCGACGTCCGAGATCGGCCACTTTTTCTTGGATGGTCTCCGCGTCGAAAAGGCTTTGAATCTTCATAATCGTCAGGTCGTTTCAAGCTCCGCGATCCAAGCCTCGGACCCCGTGGTTAGTCGATAGGGCTCGGCGATGGTCACTCCAGGTACCCAGGCTAGCTGTCTTTCTACGAACAACAAAGGCAAGCGGCTGCGCTCATGACGCGGCACCCCTTTGTCTATCAGCACGTCCTTCAGGCGTCTCGAGTAGGCGCATCCGAGGGGCGTGAATCGATCACCCGGCTGGCGATTGCGGAGCAATACCGTATCGCCTGCCTTGATGGGGAGTTCGAGCGCTGCCCGATCCTTCGATGATTGAAACATCCAAGCAGCTACCGGTCCCTTCCGAATGCGAAAACGCATCGACAGCTCCGGAAGCTCGCACTCGCCCGGTACCTCAACAGTATAAGCGAAACTGGCGGTTAACTGTTGATTTCGCCGCAGTATCAGGTGTGGTCCCTGCTCTTCCCATCGCCATGAACCCCCACAATCGCACCCGATTCGGCTGCCCGAGTGAAGCTGTCTGACAAAATCTCTTACAGCCGATCGGCGTGGCGGGAATGGAATGTCGGCTGATTCGTGCAGGAGAGCTAGAGCCGTTGGCATCATCGGCACAGGGAGCTCGCGCAGCTGCGAGAGAAGAATGGCTTTGTCGATACCGACAGTCTTGATCTCGATCTGTGAGCCAACGCGCCGTTCCAGAATTGAGTAGAGGGCACCGCTGACTTCACTCAGCCGCAGGATTTGCTGACGCACGGCGGGATTGCCGTTTTCCAGTTCCGGCAGCATCAGCCGGCGTACTCGATTACGAGGCACGGCAAGGTCTCGATTCGTCGGATCTAGAATTGGATCGATACCGTGCTCCGCGAGAGACCTCTCGAGCTGCGACCGGGTCAATCGGAGAAGCGGGCGAACGACTCGGTCTCGAAGCGACGGGATTCCGCTCAGGCCATTGAACCCGCTGCCGAACATCAGTCGGATCAGAGTCGTCTCGATTTGATCATCCAGATGATGTGCCGTAGCGATCCAACGGGCGCGAATCTGTTTCCTTACCCTTTCGAGGGCGTCGTAACGGGCTTCCCTCGCCGCGGCCTCGGTCCCCTGTTCGGCTTTCGTATCCGGGTTTACGCTGCGCACCACGATCTCGATAGGAATATCCAGCAGATCCGCGATGACTTTGGCCTGCCGGGCTCGCCTCGATGAATCTGGATCGAGACAGTGATCCACGTGGCAGAGGTAGGGCTTGCCAATCCTATTCTTGGCGAGTTGCTTCAGACCGCAAGCAAGAGCGAGAGAGTCGGGCCCACCAGAAAATGCGACCAAAACAGGCTCGTCCGGTCCAAGCTTCGCCTGGTTCGAAAAGAAGTCCTGCAGAACCGCGTTGACGATCACGATCGGGGTTGTGGTGGCGGTGAAGGGACTTGAACCCCTGACCTAGCGATTATGAGTCGCTCGCTCTAACCACCTGAGCTACACCGCCTTGATTTCGGAGTATTTCTACTCGAGGCCTGGAGAGAAGATCGCTCGTAGTTGCTCCAGTCACGAGACGCTAAGGATTATAACCCTAGGGCTGTCGGCGATTCCACAGGAATCAACGACAGCCCTAGGGGGGGAAGTGGGGCGGGGCTATAGGGTGGGACGAGAGGGGCGCTGGCGGGGTTGCCGAACCGTAGTCACCCGAGGAGTCGTAATGCTCTCGAGTTGCTGGCGCGGCTGGCGAAAATCGCCGAAGAATTCAAGGATCGAATCCGTCAAGGTCGTTGCATTCAGCCGATAGATCACATGTTGTCCGCGTCGCTGATCGACGACGAGATCGGCTTCTCGCAATACGGACAGATGACGCGAGATCGTCGGCTGTGAAAGCTGAAAGTTGTCCACAATTTCGCCGACGCTGCGGGGGTGTCGTTCCAGCAAACGCAGAATTTCGCGGCGTGTTCGATCCGACAAGGCCTTGAAGAACTTACTCAGATGGCGATCCGGAACGGACGGCTGTGAGCTCTGAGGAATGATCTGTGGGTTCTCCAGGGGTTCCTTCATCTTGAGTCTTTTGACGGGGTGCATGTCGTTCTCCTTGTCGTTATTTGGTCCGGTGACTCGACCCGCAGATGAGTTATTGGGCGTGATCACTCTTTTTCGTCAACCCCCTATAAGGGCAAGTGACGTGCCAAATAAGTGGGAGAGCTTCAGAAACGCCGAGAAACTCGCTTCAAACCTCGCCTTAGGCCTATTTGAAGATCCGCATCTATATACTTTTCAACGACTTACAGAGATCGACTCAGATTGAATCCGGGCCGGAGTGGAGGCAGATTCGGCTGCGATAGAAAGGAAAATAATGGCGGATTAGTCGAAATCGAAGAAATATTGAATTACATAAGCCGAAAAATCGACATATTCCCATCAAATATTGGGGCTATGCGAGTTCACTCGTTCGCCTACGAAGTCGGTCTCTGGAGCTCGAGGGGCTAGCCGAAACTGATAAATCGTTGACTTCCGGACTACCCTCGCTTAGTATGTCGCGGCGCCGGGCGGGGAGGTTAGCTCAGTGGAAGAGCACCTGCCTTACACGCAGGGGGTCGTGGGTTCAAATCCCTCACCTCCCACCAAGGAGTAGCGTAGCCCGGGCGATTCGGAATATGCGGGGTCGTAGTTCAGCTGGTTAGAACGCCGGCCTGTCACGCCGGAGGTCGCGGGTTCGAGTCCCGTCGACCCCGCCAGTTTCGAGCAAGGTAACAGTCTCGCGGCTGACAAGATTGGGTCGGACGCGAGACCTCGTAGGAGAAGTGAAATGCGCGAAAAGATCAAACTCGTATCGAGTGCAGGCACTGGCTATTTCTACACCACGACCAAGAACAAAAAGCTTGGAAACGAGAAACTGAAGATCAAGAAGTACGATCCGAAGGTTCGAAAACACGTCGAGTTCGTAGAAGAGAAGCTGCGCTAGGCCTGAGTCGGCCGCCTGGCGCGGCCTGTAGTAGTTGTAGAGTTCCGTTTACCGCTCTGAGGGCCGGCCCCTCACCGACATCGTTCTTCAATCGCTGACACAGCTCCTTCCCATTTTCTGTGGGAAAGGAGAGCGATTGTATGGATCAGCATGAAGCGACGGATCTGGTACGACTCTGCACCGTAGATCACGATCTTGAGGCCTGGGACCAGTTTCTTCATCGGTTTCAGAACCGATTGCATGCCGGTGTCCGCAGGGCGCTAGCTCGATGCGAAGTCAACCTGCCCGAACACGACCGTGAGGACCTCGTGCAAGATGTCTTTTGCAGGCTTCTCGATCGTAGGCGGCGGTGTCTTCGACTCTGCCGCGGGACTGAAGAAGCAAGCATCGGGGCTTATCTGGGACGTATCGCGGAGAATGTCGTCGTCGATCGAATTCGCTCGATGTCCGCAGCCAAGCGAGGCCGAGATCGAATCGTGGATATCCAAGTCGATTCCACCCGCGATCCCGTTGCCGAAGCCCCCGATCGGCGTGGCAACCCGGAGGAGCATCTGCTAGTTCGGGAGAGACAGCAGGCCTTCGTGGATCTGTTTCGCAAGGTCGTGGGGAAGGGCTCGCCCGAGCGCGACTGGCAGGTGTTGCGATTGGCGATCTTCGAGGGCTACAGTAGTCGAGAGATCTGCGAGCAGATGGGGCGAGATCTGAGACCGAGCACGGTCGATTCCTTGATTCACCGACTCAAACGACGTTTCTCAGAGGCAGGCGTCGAATTGCCTCGACGTAGCCCCACCGGTTTCAGGCCGAGGTAGACTGAGCCTGAGATGATCAGAGTATTCTCCGATCCGAGGTGTCTGCTGCATGAAGTACCGGCGGGTTTTCCGGAGATCCCAGG
>CAJHZD010000025.1_pt1 | contig 19117 bp, 13 predicted proteins | sample 9198941 | NCBI WGS metagenome assembly CAJHZD01 (sample SAMEA7708371, study PRJEB35096) | sediment metagenome | biome: marine neritic benthic zone biome [ENVO:01000025]; feature: sediment [ENVO:00002007]; material: shallow marine sediment [ENVO:03000034] sea grass bed [ENVO_01000059] ...
CGAGTCCTCAAAGCTCTCGGCCAGGAGCGCGGCTGGAAGACTCACGATGTCGTACTGGAGGCTCTGGCGGGCCAACCCCATTGACAGCTTAGAGACACGCTAAGAAATGGCGGAACGGGATGAAGCTCGAGCGGCGGCTTCTGGGAAGTCGCCTGCGAGAAGAGGGCAAGCCGGGCGCGTTCAGCGACCTGGACCACTTCTAGGACCAAGGGGAGGTGAGACGACAGTCACGCCTGGAGGTCTGACCCGGGTAAGTACTTATCTGGACCCTGAAGAACGCTCGGCGGTTCGTCAGCGAGCTTTCGAGGACGAGCGCAGTATCAGCGATGTGATTCGGTCCGCGATTCGGCACTACTTCAAGCTCAAATAGCTGCTTGGCGGTGTCAGTATCGAAAGTGGCGAATCGCTTCGCCGCGATCCTCCAGTTCTGTCATGGATTCGATGCCGATCTGAAGGTGGGCTGCCGACCAACGCTCGGTCACCAGAGCATCGGACGCCTCGGTTTTGACTCCTTCGGGTGTGATCGGAACATCCGACACCAAAAGCAGGGCCCCCCTCGAGATCCTGTTGAAGTGCCCGACGATAAATAGGGTCGCGGTCTCCATATCGATGGCGATACTGGTCGTCGCTCTCAGGCGGGCCAGAAAAGCTTCATCGTGCTCCCAAAGACGTCGATTGGTGGTGTAGACCACTCCCGTGCGATAGTCGTGCCCTTGAGCCACGATCTTTTCGGACACGAACTTGTGGAGCTTGAACGACGGTAGGGCCGGGACCTGGGGTGGAAAGTAGTCGTCACTGGTTCCCTCACCCCTGATCGCAGCGATGGGCAAGATGAAGTGACCGATCTCGGCAGATTTCTTCAGACCACCGCATTTCCCCAGAAAGAGAACCCCCCTGGGCCTGCGAGCGCTGAGGAGATCCATGATCGTCGCTGCGTTGGCCGAGCCGATTCCGAAGTTGATGATCGACAGTCCTTCGCTGTTGGTTGCGGCCTGCATCGGACGATCGAGCCCCTCGATGTTGCAGTCGAATTGCTCCGAGAATCTTTCGACGTAGTATTGGAAATTGGTCAGCAGGATGTAGTCGCCGAAGTCGTCGAGGGGCATACCGGTATATCGGGGCAGCCAATTGCGAGCGATGTCGAGTCTGTCAGGCATGCCTCGATTCTAGCTTGAACCCGGGCTCCAACTCAGGATGGTTCTGCCAGTGGAAGCGCGAGATGCCGAGCCGCTCACGCGGGAGTGTCTCCAGGTACCGCGCCGCACGCATTCTGCTGCGGATCGAGGGTCTCGGCGCTGTCGGTGAGCCGACCTTGAAGAATCAGTCGTTTGAGAGCTATTGAGCCTGTAGAAACTCGCGCAGCACAGGCTGCCCCGCAAACTCGCGCACGCCTCTTTCGATGGCAGCCGCCTGATCGTTATCCAGGTCGACGACCCAAACAAGAAGATTGCCCGCCTGTGACAGATAGAGGCTGCCGTCGCGAGTGCTCTGAAGAGCTCTTGTCCACTCGACGTCCAAGGGGGTAACGAGGTCGGTGAGCTCACGCCAGTCTGAATACGAAGCCGAGCCATCGTCTTCGACGGCCTTGGCGCGGATTTCGTACCTGCCCTCGCTGTGCCGCGCCTCGATGCCGAAAATCGGCTCGAGAGCGTCACCTGCCAACATGAGAATCTCTGTTGGCTCGGCTGTAAGTGCCTTGGCGATCGCCGGGTCCAGCTCAAAGCTGCCAGCGTACTCCTCTGGATCGCTTACGGGGCTGAATTGCATTCTCGGCGGAGGCTGAACATCGCTCCAGGGCAACTCGCCTACTTGCCCTTGAAAGTCGAAAGAGTTCCTGAAGACGATGTAGGCATCGGCAAAGGCCTGCCAACCGAAGGATCCGGTATTGAGCGAGATAAACGGCAGCAAGGCTGTCCCAGAAAGACAGATGACTACGGCGGCGACGAACCGGTGACGCGACACTAGAGTAGACATGATGTGTGCACAAGGTAACAGCGAAGACCTGATTCCGCTGTGAAATATCTCACTTGCTAAGGGGTGTCGACTCGAGCCTGTTCGACATCTGAAACGACAGGTCTACGCTCGAGCTGAAACAGCGGTCCCCGGCGCCGACTCAGCAAGTCGGCGAAGTCGTTGCCAGGGCGTTGGTCGAAGTAGACAGTCTTCTGATCGATCTGAGAATCGACATATTTCTGCAGATCCGGCAACTCGATCAGAAATCGATTCATGGCGGTAACATCTTCCCGACGACCTTCCACCATCTGGAGATACTCGATCACGGGTACTGTGTCCCACCAGCCAATTACGACCGACTCGGGTTCCGCGATGTTCAGAATCATCTCGCCGCGAACCCGTGCACTCCGGTCGGAGGCCAGACTGACCAGAGGGATGTGCCAGATCAGAGAGAAGACGACCCCACTCAGGAGTATGGCGCGGAGCAGATTCGCACCAAGATTGGGCTGCGACGAATAGGGCAGAGCGGGGTGCCGCGAGATCCAATCGAGTAGCCACTGGTATCCGACTCCAACCCAGATCGCCCAGATCAGATAGGCGGGAAGAAACATCGTATCTTTGTCGGCCACAGCGTAGGTGACATAAAAGCCGACGGTTCCGAGAAACATGATCACCAGCATCTCGCAGATCTTTCTCTGTCGAGTCCACAAAGCGACGATTCCAACAAGCCCGGGTCCGATCCCGATAATCGAGAAGGCACGCCAGAGCTCACCGGCGAAATGGGTGATTTCTGCGAGGATGGAAGCCTTGGAGTAGCCCATCATCTGACTTGAAAATGCCTGGCCGGACATCAACCACCAGAGTCCAGAGGGCAGGGTGAGGTCGATCGGTTGGAAAATCCCCTGCGCGTTGTACTGACCGGCATAGTTGAACTCGGGGCTGGCCAGAAAGGCGACCGGAAGATACAGATAGATGCTGAGCCCCGCGATCAGACTCAACGAGGCGTAGGCTAGTGCCTTCGGTTTCAACGACACGCCAGGAGCGACACGAAGAACGAACCAGAAACATCCGGGTGCGAGCAGGACCGTCGCCATATGGTGACCCGCGCTCAGAGCAACCACAAAGACGGCAAGCGCCAGTCGTGCGTCCGAAGGACGGTCGGCCCAATAGAGCAGAACGAGGATGATCAGGCAAGTCAGAGCCGTTTGTGGGGTATAGACCTCCGCGATCAAGGATAGACCCCAGAAGTAGTACGAAGTGGCCAGCAGTCCGAGTGCTCCTAGAATCGCCCAGTTTCCAATCTCCAGCCTGCGCAGAATCCTGTAGGCCAACCCGATCGTCAGCGCGCCACAAACGGCAGACAGCAAGTTCATTCTGTATCCGACGTCTCCGAAGGGAATTCGACTCCAAGCTCGGCCCACAACCAGGTAGAGTGGGTAGCCGGTCGCCCGCACGAGTCCGCCCGTATATGCCGCGGTCGTGAGCTCCGCGCTATCGAGGTTGTAAACCGTCGGAGCCATGGTGACGAGGTAGAGCAGCAGAGGAGCCAGAATGGCGATCGCAAAGCCGATGCGGTCGGCTCCACTGACGCCACTCCTTGAAGCGGGTACGATTTTCAGTCGAACCATGGCTGCTTCTGACACGGTATTCTCGGCTTCGCTACACATGATGCCTGGGCATTGTGCGTCATATGGGGCTTTTAGGCTGTGATGGGTATGACAGCGGATCGCCTCGATTCATCGAGCCGAACACCTCTCTTGCTGCTACCTTTGGTGATTGTCATTCTGGTCGGCGCGACCATCGCACCCTGGCACACGGTAGCCACGGTGGATGAGCGTACCTATCTGGAAATGACTGAAGCCGTGTCCAAGACCGGTTTGCCACGGTTCTCGAATGGTCCGGTCGAGAGATTCCCCGAGTTGCAGGCACGATGGAATCTGGCCGAGGGTGATCAGATATGGGGAGCGATGGCTCCTGGGATGTCGTATCTGCTCGCCCCTGCGTTTTTGATCGGTGGGATCGGCTTGTTGATCAGCATCAACATCGCCCTGATCGCCGTGATCGCCCTGGGTGTTTACGACCTCGGTCACAGAGTCACAGGGGATCCGATGCTCGGTGTCGCTTCCGCCTATGTGGGGATCATGGCGGTCCCGGTGTGGTCTTCCTCGTTTTCGTTGACTCCGTACAGCATCGCGATCGCTGCCATTCTATGGTCGTTCAATGCTGCCATCCGAGCTCTCGAACCGGCTGCGGGCCGCCCTCCTTGGGCCGCCTTGAGTGGGCTGCTCGCGGGCGTCGCTGCCTTGTGCCACCTACTGGTCTTACCGATCGCTCTCTCGCTCGGTCTGGTGCTTGTCTGCAAGCGCCTCAGAATGGGGCTCCTCTACGCCGCGGCGGCGCTGCCCTCGGGCCTCGCAGCTGGCGTGCTCAACAAGGCCCGCTTTGGATCGTGGAATCCAGTATCAGATGGCCCCTGTGCTTGGAATGGATGTCCGGACTCCGGCATCGACCCCCAGAGTGCAGGCCAGATGCTGGGCTTTGGCGCTCCGCTCATCTTGGTTCTCGCCGTCTCGAGCCTTCTAGCCTACCGACTTCGGCGCCGGCGATGGATCTCGGCTCTCGTCTTGGTTGCTGCGGGAGTTGTGATTGTCTCGATCCCGCACTTGCGCGAGCCGGCCCAGCGATATGTGCTCCTGACCTGGGCCTTTTTGGTGAATCCGGATGCCCTTCCCCTCGGCCAGGAGTACCGCCTCAGCGACGGGCTCGGTGTGTTCATCGGGCCCAATGTGATGAAAGGCTTGTTGCAAGGATCGCCGTTTCTAGTTCTGGCGCTGCTGGGGGTTCGGAAGGTCAAGTGTCGCGAGGTCCTGCTCGTTCCTGTACTCGCGCACCTGGTGATGTTGATCTTGAGGGCCAACATGTCTTGGGAATTCGCGCTCGGTCACTCCTTTCTGAGCTTTCGCTACTTGATGCCGGTGGCCCCGCTGCTTGCCGTACTCGCAGTCGCCGCGGTTCGTGATCTGGATTGGACACTGCACTGGGTCGCGGGTGCCACAGCGATTGCGGCGCTGCTACGTTGGTGGCTCGCAGGACCAACTGACGATTTCGATCTTTTGCGACGGCAATTCCTACTGCGCATTACCTTGGCGACTGCCTGTTGTCTCTTGGCTGCTGTCTGGTACTCCGATCGTACCGGCCATGGAGCCGCGTCGCGGGTCGCGCTCTGCCTCAGTGTCTTGGCGCTCGGGTTGAGCGCGGGCGTAACGATGGGGGTGGATTTCACCGCAACGGCAAGATTTCGAACCAAGAATGACCGCGTGGTCGAGATCACGGAGCGATCTCTGCCGAACCGATTGGCGCTTGTCGCCTACCCGGATGAGCTCGATGCCGTTCTGAGTTTGCTGCCAGACAGGGATCTCGAATATCTCGATCTGATCGAAGTTACGGACCCGGAGACCGTGGTTCGACTCACCCGGTTCTGGCAGGAGGAGGATCGTCCGGTCTTTCTGCGACCGCCTGCCGATCCGGACTTCTCACTGGCCCCGGGTCTAGTCGTGGAGGTCGTCGATCCAGAGGCCGGTCTGCTGTTGCTCAAAGCTCCGCCGGAGAAGGACTACTGAGACCTGGCTACTGCTCTCGAAGCGCCGCCGCGATCGGTAGTCTCGCGGCCCGAATCGCGGGGAAGAGGCCACCGATAAGGCCAATCATCAGGGCGTAAACAATACCCTGGAGCATCAGGCCTGGAGTCACATTGAATGAAAATGTGATCTGACTGAAGCTGGAGAAGTTGAGGGTGGAGGTGCGCAGACCATCAAACGCGAAGTAGGCGAGTCCACCACCGATCAGTCCTCCGAGTCCGGCCAGGAGCAAGGATTCGGTCAAGACCGCTGCGACGACCGGGCTCGATCGATATCCCAGGGCACGTAGGGTCGCGATCTCCCGTGTTCGACTGGATATTGCCGTGTACATGGTGTTCAGGGCCCCAAAAAGGGCCCCCAGCCCCATCAAAGCGGCAACGAGGCTCCCGAGTCCGGTGATCAAACTGTACATCTGTGACGTCTGGGCAGAGTAGAACTCCGATTCGGTCTCCACCTTTACATTCAAGCGAGGGTCCGTCGTGAGAGAGTCCTTGAAATCCTGAAAGCTCTCTGCCGCTTCGAGTCTGACGTAAACCGACTGGAAGTTGTTGCCGCGGCGATAGGCCGATTGCAGCACGGCGGCATCGGCCCAGATCTCCGATTCGGCAATTCCACCACCCGTCTCGAAGAGCCCGACCACGGACCAAAGGTCTCGGCCCACTTCGATCTTCGAGCCCAAATCAAGTCCGGCGAATTCTCTAGCCGCGCCGACTCCAACCACGACCTCGTTTAGGCCCCATTCGAACATTCGACCTTCGACGATTCTCAAACTCTCGCGAATCTCGAACGCAGCGGGCACCACGCCGCGCAAAGGGACATTCGCATCGGTTCCGGTCGACTGCTTCGGCAGATTGATGATGACGAAAAGCTCCGACGAGGCCACCGGCCCGATCTCCGTCTGCTCGATACCCGGTGCCTCGGAGATGAGCTTGGTCTCGTCCCCGCTCAGTCCACTGGTCATCTCGGTGTCCGCGCCGCTTCGGAGCACAATCACATTTCGGGGCGCGGCCGATTGACGGATCATAGTCAGAATTCCCATGGCGATCGAGAGTACCGCCACAAGGACTGCCACAACACCTGCGATTCCGACAATCGCGGACAGCGCCGATCCACGGCGTTGACCTACGGTCTTGAGATTGAACCCCGTAAGCGCCGAGTATTGGGCGATCCAGTTTCCAGACATTCTTGGTCGACTACCTCCTCAACGCGTCCGCAATCTGCAAACGCTCGGCCTGAAGAGCCGGGACGAGGCCAGTCACCAACCCCAGGACGAACACGAGTACGACCCCCAGGAGTAGATCTCTGGTGGGGAAGAAGAAGACTGGGAGCGAGCCTCCACTCGGATCGCCCAGCGAAACCAGCCACCAAGCGATTGCCAGACCGATGATCCCTCCCAGACCGGCCATAAGGCAGCTCTCCCCAAGCACGAGTGCCATTACTCCTCGGTCGGTAAAGCCGATCGCTTTGAGAACCGCCAGTTCCTGAATGCGCTCTCGCACCGATTGAGCCATGGTGTTGCCGGCTACCAGGAGAATCGTAAAGAACACCGCAGTGAGGATGGCCATCATGATGGCCGTAATATTGCCGATCTGCTTGGCAAAGCCCTGAACGAACGCTCCTTCGGGCTCGGTTTTGGTTTCGTAGGGAGAGTTGGCAAATTCGGCATCGAGCGAGCTCGCAATTTGACCGGCCTTCTCGGGATCGTCGACTCGAACCCAATACCAACCGACAAGCCCGTCACCGTCGCGTCGATTCTCATCAAAATAGTCGTGGCGAAAGAAGAACTGGGAGGTGTCGGTTCCCTTCTCGGCCCCGTCATAGATCCCGACAAGGTCGAATTCCCAGGTCTGGCCGCCCTCTTTGGTGGCCCAGATCGGCGACTGAAGGGGTATGCGGTCGCCTACCTGCCACTCGAACCGCTCGGCAGTAATCCTGCCGACGATGGCGCCGGTTCGAGTCTCCAACCAGGCCCTACGATGTTCATCCGTCAGGCGATACTCTGGGAACATCTCCATGAACTGTTCTGGTTGGACCGGCATCTGCGCGAAGAAGTTCGAAGGCTTCTGATAAATACCCCCGAACCAGGTCGCGTAGACGGCCAACGAAACACCGGGAATTCGCTCCATTCGTTCCTTGTAGCTCTGCGGCAGCAGCTGAATGATCGAGACCTTCTGTCTCGTGACAAGCCGATCGAGACCGGCGACGTCGATGCCCTGATTGAACGCCTGCCTGATCGCAGCAAGATATCCGAAGAGCACAAAAGCAACCGCGATGGACAGTAGGGTCAGAATTGTGCGCAGCTTCTTGCGCCTGAGATTGCTCCAGAGCAGGGTGAAGTACTTCATTCGATGGGCTCCGTGCTCAGCTGACCTTTGTCCAGATATACGGTTCGTGTCGCTCGTACCGCCGCATGGGGATCGTGCGTCACCATGATGATGGTCTTCCCTTGTTCTTTGTTGAGCGCCTGAAGAAGATCGAGGACTTCGTCACCCGATTTTCGGTCCAGGTCGCCGGTGGGCTCGTCACAGAGCAGCAGAGTCGGATCGGTGGCGATCGCCCGCGCGATGCCAACGCGCTGCTGCTCGCCACCCGACAGCTGGCTGGGGAGATGTCGGGTTCGATGGCTGAGACCGACGACGGACAGTGCAATGTCGACCTGCTTCTGCCGCCTGGATTTTGATAGATCCGTCAGCAGCAGCGGCAGCTCTACATTCCGCTCGGCGGTCAGTACAGGAAGCAGGTTGTAGAACTGAAAGACAAGCCCGATGTGTCGGGCTCGCCATGCGGCCAGCTTGCGATCCGACAGCGTCTCGAGCTGCTGACCCGCTACGCTGACCGTACCTTGGGTCGGGCGGTCCAGTCCTCCGATAAGGTTCAGCAGGGTACTCTTGCCAGATCCCGAGGGCCCCATGAGGGCCAGAAATTCTCCGTCGGGGACTTGAAGGTCGAGACCTCCCAGTACGTGGATCTCTTCGGAGCCGCGTCGAAACACCTTGTCGACGTTGCGGACATCGACGACCAGTCCGTTGTCGCTATTCATTTCTTCGACTCCCTGACGCGGTCTCCATCTTGCAGGTCGGTCGGCCCTTCGATCACGACTGCCTCTCCGGAGCTCAATCCGGCGACGATCAAGACATCGTCTCCGAGGTCGTTGCCGAGCTCGACGGCCCGGCTCTCGATCACGTCGGAGCTTAAAACCAGAACGACATCTCGTCCGCGGTCCCGCCGTACGGCTGCGCTGGGTACGACAACACCCCGAACTTGTTGACCTTCGTCCGAAGTCTCCTGAAAGGCGACTTTGACACCCATATCGGGCAGAATCCGTGGATCCAATTGGTCGAACCCAACTCGGACTTGCACGGTGGCTTTTTGCCGATCCGCAGTCGGAATGATGGCGATTACGTGGCTGGGTATCGGCCAATCGGGATAGGCGTCGAGGGTCGCGACCACGGGTTGCTCGGAGACTACTCGGTTGATGTAGGCCTCGTTGACATCCACTTCGATCTCGAGCGAGCTCATGTCCACGATCGTGCCGATGCCGGTGCGAGTAAAACCTCCGCCGGCAGAGACTGGTGAGATCATCTCACCGGGCTGAGCGTTTTTGGACACCACGATGCCCGCAAAGGGAGCTCGAATGACTCGATCCTCGAGCTCTTGCCGCCACACCAGTACCTCTTGCTCGGCAACACTGGCCTCGCCTTTCTGGCGCTCTAGTCGAGCCAGAAGCGAGTCGAATTCGGCTTGCGCCATGTCGAGATCGGCCTGACTTGAAATCTGTTGTTCAACCAGCTTCTCGGCTCTACCTAGCTCGAGTCGTGCTTCGTCGATCCGCACTTGGGTCTCTCTGAGGGCTGTGCGGGACGAGGCCAATTGCGCTTCCGCGAGTCTCAGGCTGGCACTGACATTGGACATGTCGAGACGCGCCAGAACCTGCCCCTCATCGACGGCCATACCCTCTTCGATCAGGACCTCGACGACCTTCCCGGTCACCTTCGAGGAGACTGTGGCCCGCCGCCGAGCCGTCACGTATCCCGATGCGTTGAGGACTGTGCCCTGGTCGCGACCCGATACTTGGCGCGCGCTGGCGGTTTTGACCTGTGGAATCGACCCGCCGCGGAATATCCAGGCTGCTGCCGCTATGACTAGCACGATGGCAGCAACGACAAATGGCCACTTGGGTAGTGACTTCGCCTCAGGCGCGCTGCGATCGATGCGCAGCTCGTCCAGTCGCTGATCTCCGCCTGCCAGGATTTCCCTCCTATCGAGCTCGGGTCTTTGTGGATCCCGACGAGTCTGGGGGTGCCATTGTGGCACAAAACGGGGCAGGCTGTGGAGCGTGTCCGAGCCCCGATCGTCGAGGAAGATGCGTCGTGTCTCTGGGTTGAGCGTGGCAAATCTCATATCGAGGATATCGAACACTCTCTATCATTTTGTTCAGTGCGAGACTCGACGATGGTCTTGGCCTTACTTTCATTCCTGGTGACCGGAATGTACCTTGCGCTCGGTGTGTACATCCTGCGCTCGAACGGAAGGGCTGTGCTCAACCGGCTGTTCTTCCTGATTTGCGCCAGTTTCGCAGTCTGGTCGTTCGCCTACACATTCTTGCCGTCTGCAGAAACAAAACATCAAGCCTGGTCGTGGTACCGCTTGTCGGCGGTTGGCTGGACATTGAGTCCTGCTTTGATACTCCACTTCTGCCTTCGCACGGCTAGGGGTGGAGAGCTTTTCAAGCGCCAGGGCTGGTTGTGGGTCCTCTATGCACCGGGCTTCTATTTCTTGCTACGGGCTGTGGGCGGTGAGCTCGGTGTAATCGATTTTGTCCAAACTCGATTCGGTTGGTCGCAGGTCTATGGTGATCCGAGCCTCGGATTCGTAGCGTTTCTGGCATATTTCCCGACCTATATTCTGTTTGGACTCTGGCAGGTGTTCTGGTGCGGTCGAAAGTCGGGTAGGACGATCGAGCGGCGTCAGGCTCAGATCGTGTCGTTCTCGGGAGTGCCGATCCTTGTGGCGGTCGCGGTGTCCGGAATTGTCCTGCCCTGGCTCGAGGTGCGGAATCCACCCAATATTGCACATCTGATTGCTCCTATCTGGGTGCTGGTCATCTGGGATGCTGTATACAAATATCAGCTCATGGTGATGACCCCTACGCGTGTTGCGCCGACCATTCTAAGTACCATGGAAGAGGCCGTGATCTTGATCGGTCACGACTCGAGAGTCATGACCGTCAATCGAGCGGCGCGAGATCTTTTCGCAGACCGTTACACCAGGATCGAGGGTCGGACGATGGACGAATTGTTCGGCCAGCCGCACCAGATCGAAGGGCAAGGGCTCCAAGAACTCGAGGACGCGAGCAAAGATGGCAGCGAGGTGGTTTACGTTCGACTCGATGGCGCAGCGATCACGCTCCAGGTCTCTTGCAGCGATGTCGAGGACCGCTATTCGGAGAAGATGGGCGAGGTTCTGGTGCTGCGTGACGTGACCAAGGAGAAACGCGCAGAGGCCGATCTTCGATATCTGGTCACGCATGATCCATTGACGGACCTTCCCAACCGATCGATCCTGGGCGATCGGTTGGAGCGTGCGGTCCAGCGCGCCGAGCGAGAGACGGGAAGATTCGCGATGATCCTGTTCGACCTCGATGAGTTCAAGCAAATCAACGATGAGCTGGGTCACGAAATTGGCGACGAGGTGCTGACCAAGACGGCGCGCCGACTCTCCCACTGTGTGCGGGGGCTGGATACGATCTGTCGTCTTAGCGGAGATGAGTTCCTTGTTGTGGTCGAAGATCTCCAAGACTCCGAGGAAGTCGACATCGTCGCTCGACGTATCCAGTTCGGCTTCTCTCAGCCGGTCTACATACAGGGACGTTCGTTGTCGGTCAGCGGTTGTATGGGAATCAGTACCTATCCATCGGACGGGGTCGATGTCAAGACTCTGATGAAGAAGGCGGATCTGGCGCTCAAGAGTGCGAAGGGTCGAGGGCGGGGTGCGTTTCAGTTCTTCTCCGAAGACATGGAGGCCAAGAATCAGCAAAAGATGCAGATCGAGACGGGTCTGCATCACGCGATCGACAATGGCGAGCTGTTCTTGGTCTACCAACCCTTGCTCGATTCATGGTCGGGTGAAGTCGCAAGCATCGAGGCGCTGCTGAGGTGGACGTCTCCCGATCTCGGTCTTATGAGCCCACTGAGCTTTATCCCCATAGCGGAGCGCACGGGTCTTATCGTCGAGATCGGCGAATGGGTTCTGAGAACCGCCTGTCGACAGAACTACGAGTGGCAGCAACACGGCCTGCCTCCAGTCCCAATCAGCGTAAACATCTCCGTGCGCCAACTTCAGGAAGAGAGCTTTGTCAAGATGGTGCTCGGGATACTGAGGGAGACCTCGCTGAAGCCGCACCACCTCGAGCTCGAGTTGACGGAGACTGCTGCAATGGAGAATCTAGAGCGGTCTCATGAGCAGCTTACCGAGCTGTCGAATAGCGGGGTCCGGATTGTCATCGACGATTTCGGCACCGGTTACTCGTCACTGGCCAGACTCCGGCAGCTCCCGATCGATGCCGTCAAGGTGGACAAATCGTTTATCGACCATATTGCCGATGATCCAACCGATCGCTCGCTGGTGATGGCGATTGTCGCGATGGCTCGAAATCTAGGCTTGCAGGTTGTCGCAGAGGGCGTCGAGACGCTCGAGCAGCTCGAAGCCCTGCAAAGCATGGAAACTCAGCCTCTCCCCGTTGTGCGGTGTGATCGAGTTCAGGGCTATCTGTTCAGCCGCCCGGTCGAGGGCCAGAAACTACCAGCCATGTTCTTGAGGTCGAAAAGTGGCGAGGAGCCCTACATCAGCATCAGACAGCTGCTCAAAAGCTCATCGGTACGACCATTTTCTTCTAAGTCACATGGCCGCGCCAGCTAGTGGATACCGCACCCTGAACGTCGCTCAACGGTCAAGCAGGATGCCTGCAGTTCCTAGACTTCAATAGGCGAGAACTGCGAGAAGACTTGACTCGCCTCGGGGACATCTGCGATCGGGACATAATCGGATACCCGGCTGTATTGGTCCCACATCTCGCCGACGACCGGATTCTGATGGGCTATTTCTATAGCTTCCTTCGAGGCCCACTCGAAGACCTCGACGATGGTCCCATCTTCTGCCGCCATCATGATCGACTCCCGGCTGGTGACCAGCCGTTGAGACTTTAGAATCGAATGGTGCATACGCATGAGCTCCTTGAGCGCCTCAGCCTGGCCGGGCTTCGGCTTGTAGCATGCAATCACGATGCGTCCCATCTCGTCTCCTTCCGCTTCATGTCGCGATGTCTCGATTCTAAACGACGCTGCTCTTCCGAGCTTTGTGGTTGTCAGTCCGGAGAGGGGCAACAAGAACCGTCGTCGTTACAGGACCGGTATCTTCCAGGTGGTTCGGCGTCAGAGAATGCCCACTCCCGGGATTGTGAGCGCCGTGCCGACCAAGTATCCCAACCTTCCGATGTAGCGATGTGGAAGGTGATCTCGAGACGCGAGGTCGTGGCGTCGATGATTGCGAAGCCGTGGTTGTAAGCCTCCAGCTCCATGCCGGGGTTGAAGATCCGCTTCCCTGGACCAGTGCACTTCGAGGCCGATCCAATCACGGCCGAAGCTGTACCGGAGCGCAGAACGGGATTCACTTCCGAGAGGAACTGAAGATTGTGCTCATGTCCGGCAAGATATAGATCTGCAGCGCCCTCGATCTTTTCGTCGAGAAGGTGTCGAAATCCCTTCCCGGGCCAGATCGAGAAGGGGATGGGTGGTTCCCGGTACTTACCCGGGTTACCATGCTCGCCGTTCGAACGCATTGGATGATGGGCAGCGACAATGTTCCATGAAGCCTTCGAGGTTGCAATCCCGTCGAGCCAATTCAACAGGTTGGGGTCTTTACTCGTCGAGCTCTTTCTCACCAGAGGAGTGGTGTCCAGAGCCCAGATCCCGACCGGTCCGGCTTGGAAGTGGTAATAGTGGGCGTTGCCCCGTAGGTCGGGCTCAGACGTGACTCCGATCCATTCGAGCTGCCGGTCCACCGTGGAATGCCTTGCGATTCGGGCGCCCCAATCGTGGTTTCCCATAATCAAGTAGACCGGGGTCTCGTCGTCGGCCAGAAAGCCTGCGACGATGCCGGCGAGCGCCTCGGTGTCTTCTGTCCTCTTGTCCTCACGGATCCCCTTGTCGTAGAGATTGTCACCCAGTATCAAAACCAGATCGCAATGCTCATCGGAGCAGGCTTCCCGGGCACGGGAGGCCACGGCTCGCCTCTCGTGGTCGCTGGATCCGTGCCAACCTCCGTCGCGCACCCCTGGATCACCGACGACCAGAATTCTGATCTCACTCGCTCCAGGGGAGACGTCTTGCTCCTGTTTGAGCGGTACCGGATTCAAGGTGGTCGGAGTCGCCGGTCTGGCTGGAATGTCCAGTTGAGCCAATGCCGACGTATGCAACGTCGCAATAGCGGTCATGAGCGCCAGGGACAACAGAGGTGGAATCTTGATAGCAGTGACCTCGACAAACGGTAGCCGAACCCTTACCGGTTATCTTAGACCCAAAAGAAGCGAAGCGACGATCTCGAGATCATCGCTTCGTTGGAAAGGCCCGAGCCAGAGACCCATCGGATCTCGACGGACTCACATTACAGGATTACCCTGAGGACTGACGAGGTCGACCCAAGTTCGCATGATTCCGATACTGCAGCCGTATTTCTCGTGCCCCCTTCCGAGACCCAGAGCATCGATAATCTGCTCACAGGAACACCCTGCGGTGTCCTCGATCTCGAAAGTGTCCCCGGGACCACCGCCTTTCGGCGTCAGGGTGTCGAAGATTTCATCATCGTCCACAAGGGCGTATCTGTTCTTGCCAAGGCTGATCAGAGGTACGGCCTCGGGTATTTCCGTTTCGGAACAGACGTCGAGGGCGTCTGGTACGGAATCTTGATCGCTGTCCTTGAAGACGAACAAGACGCCGCCGTCGTGATCCGAGGATCGAAGTGCCGTGTTCGCGTCGTCGATCAGAATCAGAGCGGCGTCTGAGTTGCCCCGTCCGAATTCGAATCCCCTGCCAAGAGGATCCAGTGCCTGAGAGGTCAGTGCGTGGTCCAAAACCTGTGCGCTGCCACGGAAATTGAACGAATATCTCGATGCGCTCGGCAGGTTCGAGATCTGGTTTGAAAGATCCGGTTCCACCAGATCAGCGCAGGTGTTTGTGGAACAAATGAGCTCATCGAGCGGATCAAAGTCGCCCCGAATATGGCCCACGGCATCGACATAGCCATCGGTGAACTCGAAGGCGTTGAAGTCGCCAGTGACAACAAGATAGATGGAGGGGTCGGCCGATTGCAGCGCCTGCACCTTGTCGGCGATCGATTCGGCTTGCTCCAACCGCTTTTGTCGAACTCGATCTCCATCGGTCGGGCTTTCGATTCCCCCGAGCGAGCGATTGTGAACACCCATGACCGAGATCGGAAAGTCGGCACCATCGGCGATACAGCGAGCATCCATGAGTAACGGCGGCCTGTCATGGAGCGGGCTGCCATCCGTACTCAACAACTCCGTGGCGCCCAACTGAGTCACCGCATCCACTACGACGGTCTCCCGGGTGAGGAAGCCGATATCGATCGTTCCACGGTCGTTTCCTTCGATCAGATAAGCCGAGTAGGAAACGGAAGGATCCATCAGCGCGATTGCTGCGGCGAGATCCTCGAGGACGCCCAGCTTCTCTGCCTCTTGAACCGCGAGAATGTCGGGGCTGTGCAGGACATCGACGATGTAAAGCGCGAACTTGTTCAGTCGGCGTGTGTACTCCGCACTCGAGACGACGGTGTCGTCCCGGGTCTCGTCGTCGAATCGGATGTCGGCGGGATCGTCGACGTCGTCGAAGAGCCTGAACAGATTCAGTGTTCCCACGGTCATCTCGTAATCGCCGCGAACTCTGACGGGCACCGGCAGGTCGGCCGGAGTTACAGAGAGGTCGGAGGGCCAGATCTCGTAGTCACCGAACTCGAAGCCGACCACACCGAGGGCGTCAAAAGTCGAACCTGCCGGGATGATCTGGTTCGACAGACCGAGCTTGTCCGGGTCGAGCTCGAGGATCTCGGGGTTGCCATCCCACACAGGAAGCCCAGCAAGACCAGGGAATTCGATTCCGGGTTCCCGAAACGCCCGGTCTGTTGCCGTGATTCGAACTTCGGCGATGGGATCCGTGCCAAAACTCAAATTCGAACCGGTTACCGATCCACCGGTAATCTGCACCAACATGCCCTCGAAGCACTCGAGTTGATCGTCGATGTTCACAAAACCGGTGGCGCAGCTCGGTGTCGTGGGATCCGGTGATGGCCGAGATGAATCGAATATCACGGCCGCAGGTACGGGGCCGGAAGGGAGGGCCTCGACCAGGGGCGCGCCCGAGATCTCCGTGAAGCCGAAGAATTCAGACACCTGGCCGGTGACATCCACTCGGTCGCCGACGCTAACTGCCGGCACGGGTGAACCGGTAAAGACAAAGACACCGTCAGAAGTGTCTGCATCTGCATCCGTTCGATCGGTCGGAGTCTGAACAAAGAAGCCATCTGTGCCGATCGCGGTCACAGAGTTGTTGGGCGTCTTGACGGTTTGAGTTTCAAGTGGGGAAGCTAGACCTGATCCCTGAATCTCGAAAACTTCGACGAGAGGTGCTCCAGCGGTACATCCGCTGTCGAGCGAGGTGTTCGCTCGGCCAGGGGTAATACATACATTCCCGAGGTCGGAACTATTCACACCTGAATCGAAACCATTGGGTATCCGGGATATGCCTTTGAAGTCCTCGCCGGTGGATCCTGAGTCCACGAGACCGGATCCAGTGGTCTCGGTGTATGGGGCTGCCGTGTCGCCTTCGTAGCTGACGGTGTCGATTACGAGTTCTCCACGAACCAGGGCCACCGCGTCTGGGGCACCGTTTTGCAGAAAGTTGGTGCTCGGCGATGCATCGAGGTCGCAATTGAGCACGGTTGCAGCGTTGGCACAGATGACAAAGTACTCGTCGGCATCCAGAATCTCGTTGGGCAGCTCGATGGTGTTGTAGATGGCTGCACCACCGCCCGACCCGTTGACCAGAACCAAGTCGATATCCGTAAGATCGATCTCGGCTGTGCCGGCGTTGAAGATCTCGACGAACTCTGCGGCGTCACTTCCCGGCTGGTCGTAATCGATCTCATTGATGACCAGAAGAGGGGGACCGGGCAACGGACAATCCGTGGAGTCTGAAACGTTCTCGGTCCCCGGGGTGATGCAGGCCGTCGCGAAATCGACGTTGTTCATATCGGTGTCCGCGCCGTCTGGCAGTCTCGATATCGACTTGTTTTCATTTTCACCGCCAACGCCTCCGAAGCCGGGATCTTCGAGCCCCGATCCCGATCCCTCGGTGAAGGGTGCGGCTGTGTCGCCTTCGTAGCTGACAACGTCGACCAGAACCGAGCCTTCAAATAGAGCCACGGCGTCAGGAGCGCCGTTTTGCACCAGATTGCTGTCGGGACTCACATCGAGGTCACAGTTGAAGACGTTTCCTGCGTCACCACAGATCACGAAGTAGTCTCCGGGAGCCAGATTTACGACCGGCAGCGGGAAGCTCTGATACTGAGTGCCGCCGTTGCCGTTGATCAGTTGAAGGGTGAACAGGCCAAGGTTGACGTCGACGACGTCGACGTTCTTGATCTCGACGAATTCGGCAGAGTCGGTCCCCGGCTGATCGTAGTCGACTTCGTTTATGACCAGCACGCCGCTTCCGGCAGCGGGCTGACAGCTGTTCGCCTCACCAGGTGTTATCGCCGTCGTCGTCAGGTCGACATCGTTCTGGCCGGTGTCGATGCCGTCGGGACAGCGCGAGATCCCTTCATCGGGCTCGCTGGAGTCGGCCAGCCCGGCGCCGGAGCCTTCGGTGTACGGAGCGGCGGTATCACCTTCATAGCTGACGGTGTCGAGGATCGAAGTATCCGCAAGGAAGACCAGAGCCACCGCGTCGGGGGCGCCATTCTGAATCAAATTCGTATCGGGACTCACGTCTAGATCGCAATTAGCGACGGTGGCGGCGTTCGCGCAGATCACGAAGTACTCTCCTGGGACCAGGTTGACGTCCGGAAGATTGATCGTGTCGTAGATGGACGCTCCGGATCCGTTGACGAGCCGTATCGCGCTACCGCCAAGGGTTACGATCGAGCTACCGACGTTCTTGATTTCGATAAATTCGGCCGTGTCGGTGCTCGGTTGGTCGTAGTCGATTTCGTTGATTACGATCGATGGCGGGCCTGGAGTCGGGCAATCCGCCGTGCTCGAGCTGTTCGCGGCCCCCGGGGTGATGCATCGACCGGAGAGATCGACATTGTTGACGTCGGTGTCGATGCCGTCCGGGAAACGAGAGATGCCGAAACTGGATTGACCCGAGTCATCGGTCAAGCCCGATCCCGAGCCCTCGGTAAAGCCGGCGCCGGTATCGCCTTCGTAGCTCACCGTGTCGATGATTGTCAGACCCGAGGTCAAAGCGACGGCATCGGGAGCTCCATTTTGGACGAGATTGCTATCTGGGGATACATCGAGGTCGCAGTTGAAAACGGTTGCCGCGTTTGCACAGACTACGAAGTAGTCACCGGCAGCGAGAGCTACATCGGGGAGGTCGAACGATTGATAGATCGAATCGTTGGAACCGTTCACGAGCTCGAGCTTGTAGTCGCTTAGATTGATCTCGACTACGTCGATATTCTTGATCTCGACGAATTCTGATGTGTCTGTGGAGGGTTGGTCGTAGTCGATCTCATTGATAATCAGTTGTGCGGAGGCGCTCGGGACAAGTGCGGTCCAAGCGGCAACAGTCGCAGTTAGAGTGAGAATGAGTCGATGCCAATTTTGGAATGGTCTCAGCTGCGGAATCCTGGGCTCAGAGTCCGACATTTCTTAGCTCCTCTATCAGTCATGCCCGCGAGAAAAGGGCACGGGCGCCTTATAACCTTGTATGGAAACACTAGTGTAGTTCAGGGCGACAGAAAATAGATATTCAAATACTTCGATACGTCTGGGAACCTACAGATTCCGAGGCGAGGGATCGGAGATGCAGCGCCGAGGATAGAATCACCAAGGTCGAGTCTGGAGACTTGAATGGAATATCGGAGCAGACAAAAGCTCGGCGTATCGCTGATCTTTGTCTTGTCTCAGGTTGGGGCTTTGGTCGCGTTGGATCGACAACTCGAACTGATTCCGAGAGTCGAAGTCGGCCAGCGCGCGCCTAGCTTCGAATTGCTTTCGGTCGACCGTTCTACCCACAGCCTCGCCAGCCTCCATGACAAAAGCGCTCTGATTCTGGTCTTTTTCCGGGGTGCGTGGTGACCCTACTGCCGAGACCAGCTCGTGGAGTTGGAACAGTACGTGGACGAGTTTCGAGCCCTGGGCGCCGAGCTCTGGGCCCTGAGCCCGGACGACACCGAGCGTCTGAGCGATTTCGTGCATGACGAAGGGCTGACTTTTCCTGTTCTGATCG
>CAJHZD010000144.1_pt1 | contig 19088 bp, 12 predicted proteins | sample 9198941 | NCBI WGS metagenome assembly CAJHZD01 (sample SAMEA7708371, study PRJEB35096) | sediment metagenome | biome: marine neritic benthic zone biome [ENVO:01000025]; feature: sediment [ENVO:00002007]; material: shallow marine sediment [ENVO:03000034] sea grass bed [ENVO_01000059] ...
AGTCCGAGTCGTCATCGGGATAGGAACCGACCGCATCGAGCGTCCCAGGCATCTCGACTCCCAGTCGATTCCACCGCGAACCCTTACCCAGCTGCCAGACATAAAGACTCGACGAAGCGTCGTCTTCCACGTCATCCCTGGCCACTACGACGAGAGCCGGCTCGATCTCGTCGTCCCGCAGGGTCGCCCAGTCTTCGACTTTACCCGGAACAACCAGCCTTTCGACCCGGTACCTCTTCCCCATCACCGACGAGACTCCTAGCTCCTCCGGAACGACAGGATCTTTCTTCTCCTCCTGAGCGAAGATCTGGCCCGTCGCAAAGAGTCCCAAAACAAGGAGACCGAAGATCCACTCGCGATTCACTTGCGAGAGCCTCCGCTGAGATAGAGATCCAGTCGCACAGGCGCAGTGACGCCGGCCTCCGACGGATCGCGAGGTTGGGTGATCATCAGATCGGCCAGATCATCACCATCCAAATCCCGAACCTGGACAAGGCTCAAATCCACCGGAGCCTCTCGAAGTCGAAGCTTCAGATCTGGATCGGAGGGATATCCACAGTCGTCTTGCCCCCGATGGATGGATACATCCTTTCCTCGACCTACTTGGAGGAAATCGATTCTGCCATCGCCATCAAAATCTCCCCCGAATTGCGACAACTGACCCAGCTGCAGATTCTTCAAATTGATTCGGAACTTACCCGAAAGGTCGAGGTCGGGCACCGCCCGGAATCGCCCACTTTCATCCTGGCACCAGACAAAAAAGTCGAGGCCGACACTGATCCGTTGGGTCGTGAGAATTCGGAAGGCCTGGAGAAGCGAAAAATCGAGGGTCATCGTAACCAGGTCTTGCCGAAGATCCCCGTTCAAGTCCTTGAAGCCTCCGGGCCAGTGAATGTCGGACTCTTCCAGATCGAAGGCGTAACCGGTGGCATCGAACTCGGCAATCGCATCGCTGGCTCGGCCAAAGTCCGCCTCGGATCTGTAAACCCGGTACCTGCGGGGTGGTCGCTTCGCTTGTTTCATCTCCTTCCTCCAACCCGCGTCCGGATCTTCGAGGCTCTCTTCGGTCAGGTATTCGGCAACACCATCACCATCGAGATCGCCATAATGCACGACCGTCTCAACGACGGCCGGTTCGTGATCGTTCTCGCTGCCGGCAGCCTCGACGTTCTCGATGGGTCGAATCGGATTTGAGAATCGCCCTTCCCCGAGATTTTCCAAGAGGGCGAAGTCGTTCCAGTCCAAACGACGATCTGGCACCAGAAATTCAGGTCTCTCGTCTCCGTTGATGTCTCGAACGACTGGCATCGGATAGAACCTCCTAACGGTATCTCGGGGCCTGGTCCTGCCGCCGGGAAGGGGCACTAGCGAGTCGACTCTGGAAAATCCTTCGTGACTCGTTGCGAGAAAGACTTCGAACCCCTGATCGACAGGCACTACAAGGTCGAGCAGATGATCGTTGTTCAGGTCTCGACTGAGACCTAGATTGGGTATCAAGGTGGAGCTATGCGCCATGACGGGCGCAACACTCAGAACTGGCTCCAAGCTCACGATTGGACCACCTTCTTTGAATACCAGCTTCGATACACCGTCGTCGGTGAGCGCCACAACCGGCGACCACTCGGGACCGTAGTCGAGCGAGAGCACCGACAAATCGAGAGACATCGGCGGCACTCGATCACTGAATCCCCCGTCTTCTTCTCCTAAAAAGACCCACAACTCTCTACGGTCCATAAGCGATGGGATCACGGTCATCACCATCACGAGACCCTCGATACCCTGCATCTCCGAGGTTTCTTCGAAATCGATCTGATCCCACTCGGTATAGGCAACCGCCACCACGAGATCTCGGATCCCGTCCTGGTTGATGTCGGTGGACAGCACAACCGAAGGAGCGCCAGGGAGATTCAGGGTCTCGTGCCGCAGATCGAGTTTCTCCTTGGCAACCGAGACACTCACGCTACCGACTGATCCCATGATCAGGGATGCCGAAACAAAGAGACCTCGCAGGGTACGACTCATATCACCATCTCTCAGAATACCTACGTAGTAACGCTCGTTTTGTGTCAGACCGTCCGATTGCCTTCGAGCCACGAAACAGGAGGATCGACAGACCGACGTCTGGTAGGAAACAACTTCGGTCCGAATTCACGGTTGATTCGTGCTAGGGAGATCTTCCCCACAAGGCGGCACTGTGGCGTATTTCCTTGTTCTCGCCGGTTCATGATCGTAGTTTTAGAAGCGATCGGGGCGCCCCGAAAGCGCCAGGACTGCAGACCGCAGCTGGTAGCTGGGACGCCGGAGGCTACTACGTGCGACCCGAGCTGCTTGAAAGTGTTGGCCGCTACGAGATCGTCGGCGAACTCGGTGCCGGCGCGATGAGCAAGGTATACCTGGCTCACGACCCCAATTTAGATCGAAAACTGGCCCTGAAGGTCCTGCTTCAAACATGGTCTTTTGACATGGAGGAGCAAGGAGAGCTCGAGAAACGGTTCCTGCTCGAGGCCAGGGCTGCCGGAAAGCTCTCGCATCCACATATTGTCCGAGTCTTCGACGCCGACACCGAACCTGAGACCGGAATCCCCTACATCGCCATGGAGTGGATCCAGGGGGGGTCCTTCGCAGAATTATTGGCGCAGGAGGAGCGCCTCTCGGGTCCTGAGACTCTTGCCCTGCTCGCGCAAGTGGCCAGGGCTCTAGATTACGCCCATCAGTTTGGGCGTATCCACCGGGACATCAAGCCGTCCAATATCCTCATCACGCGTGATGGCACTGCCAAGGTCAGTGATTTCGGAGTCGCCAAGATCGTCGCAGAGACGCACACGATCTCGGGTCAGGTGCTGGGTACCCCGGCCTATATGTCACCGGAGCAGGTTCGTGATGAAGCGCTCGACGGACGTTCCGACCTCTTCTCCCTGGGCGCGGTCCTCTACCAATGCGTGACCGGCCAAACGCCGTTCGGCGGAGACTCGCTGGTTCAAATCGTCTACAAGATACTGAATGTCGATCCGAGACCGCTCGGCTTGCCTCGAACCGAGGCTTGGGTACTGCTCAAAGAAATCATCGACCGTGCCCTTCGCAAAGATCCCGAAAGCAGGTATCAGAGCGGCGCCCAATTCGCGGAGTTTCTGGAAGCAGCTCGTGTGGCCCTGGCGGAGGAAGAGGACCATGATTTTCGGAAGCAATCATCAGCGCGCAAGGCTGCTTCCGCCAAAACGATCCGTTTTCAAACCCCATCGCCACAAAATGCACCAGAAGTACCCAGGATCGGACCCACTCGGACGATTCAACTCAGCAACACCGAGATCCGCCATGCAGTCGATGCCGAGCCTTCGACCGTCGATCCTCTCCTGGATACGGTGGCAATGGTGGAAACGACTTCTGTTGTCCGTCAGCGACCCCGACGATGGATCTGGGCGAGCGTAATCGTCGCCCTGGTCCTGCTCGGTGCAACCGGCTCGCTGATCGCGGCGAGGTGGATCGATCGGCAGGAGAACGAGGCGCGGCGGCAGAGGATCGCAGCAGCACGACAGGTAGCTGCACCAGCCTCCTTCGCGCTGAGTCTGGTCGAGGCGAGTCCAATCGACGTACCCTCTCAGGCTCCGGAGTGGGAGGTTGAATCCGAAACAGCTGAGACTCTCGAGGCTGCGGTCGTGCCGGCCCAGAAGAGCCAGGTTCCCGAAAAGGCTGAAGCGGTGCCCCTACTTCCGCCCTCGGCGCTCTCTCGAACCGGGGTAACCCGCAACAGCGAAGCAGAAGTCGTATCTCAGAAACAGAGCATTCTGACGCCGGTCACGATCATGTATCGCCATAAGGGCGGCAATTCGACCATGCAGGTGTTTCTCGACGGAACCAGGATCTGGAATCAGCATATCAAGGCCGCAGAGGGGCGGAAGCAGAAGCTTCTGGGCTACGATTCGAGGGCCATCGTGTCGATCCCATCGGGTGAGCATGCTCTCGAGGTGCGTCTTATCGACCCCGATCGCGCCATTGACGCCTCCGACACGGTTGTCAGTCGCTATACCAATGGCCGGAAAAGAAGTCTTCGGGTCAACCTCGATCCAAATGACAATGTGATTCAACTGAGGTGGAAGGAGTAGCCCGCAATGGCTTGGATCTGCAACTCTTGTGACAAGGAATTCGACGCTCCGCCGTCGACAACTTCGACCGGGGCATGGAAGTGCCCGATCTGCGATGCGGACGTACAACTCGCTTCGGCCGTCGTATCGCCACCCGCCTCGGAGTCGATGGCCGACGAGCCAGCCGACACGGTATTTCAGCCCGTCCTGATGATGGAGTCGATCATGGAAGAGCTGACAGCGGAGCCCGCCGGCCCTGACAACACGGCTCCCACCTCCCAACCCGGCACCGAAACTCTTGAAACCGACCCCTCGACCCTGCCGTCACCCTTTCTCGAGTTGGAAGTCGAAGCCTACCTGCTGATACTCGGAGCCTCTCCAGGCCAGGAACGGCGGCCATTGGTCAGAGCCAAGACACTCTTTGGTCGGAAGGGCTCCGATGTCGTTCTGGAGGACCCCGCAGTCTCCAACACTCACTTCCAGATCGAGGCGTTTGGAAAAGAGTTCTTCGTGCGCGATTTGGAAAGCCGAAACGGTACGTATTTGAACGGCAACAAGGTCCGTTACAGTCAGCTCCTGCCAGGAGACCAGGTCACCGTAGGCAAGACGACTCTCATCTTTCGGACCTCCGACGACATGATCGATCGACGATAGCTCCACGAATCCTTGCCATCGCCCAACCGCCGCGGTTGGGTGATACGCTGATTCACCAGCCTAGTCTGTCGATCGAGCGGCCGCCGTGCCGTTGTGGAGATCTCTCATGCGCGAGAAAATTGTCCGTCTCTCGGCAGTCCTCATCGTGTTGACGCTCGTCATTGGGCGCTCGACGTTTGCGACGCAGGTCGATCTGATCGTAGGCGGTGCCAAGGTTTGGACCGGGACCTCGGAGCAGCCCTGGGCCGAGGCTGTGGCCGTGACTGGCGACAGGATTGCGGCCGTAGGTTCATTCTCCGATTTGCTCGAGCTTTCGAACCCTGAGACTCGTGTCATCAGACTCGAAGGTGGGCTGGTCGTCCCAGGGTTGATAGATAATCACACCCATTTCGACCGGGCCGGCGAACTGCTCCTCGGAATCAATCTCCTCGACGTCTCCGACGAAGACTCCCTGCAGGCCCGAATCGGCGAAGCAATCGGACGACTCCCGGAAGGCGCTTGGGTCCTTGGCGGTGACTGGGGCGCATACGAAGCCTGGGAAATGAGCTCTTCGGGAGACCGTGCCGATTCGCCTGCCGCCGAACGGTTCGATCCCGATCGCAAGTCGATCGACCCTGTCTCGGAACAGAATCCCGTCCTGCTGTCCCGATGGGATCGCAAGGCCTACGTCGCAAACCGTATCGCTCTCGAGCGCGCCGAGGTCGACTGCAGCTCGGACGGGGTCGAATGCGGTCCCGACGGGCGGCCGACGGGGCGTCTCACCGCGGAGGCTGCCGAACAAATCCGCCAGAGCGTCCCGCCCAAGTCCATCAACCAACACCTGGCCGAGTCGAGAGCAGCGCTGAAGCGACTGCGAAGCCATGGCGTGACGGGAATCCACGACATCACTGGCGCCGACCAAATGAAGATCTTTCAACTGCTGGAGCGGCGGGACGAGTTGACGGTGCGTGTTTACGCTCGGCCGACCCTCGATCAATGGCCTCACCTGGCAGCGTTGGGCATTCGACACGGGTACGGCAGCGAGTACTTGAAGATGGGAGGTCTCAAGGGATTTGTAGACGGCATCATGGGCAATTCCTCGGCGCGATTTTACGAGCCGTATCTAACGACGGGGGAACGGGGTAGCTGGCGCGAGATGATGAGACCGCCCGGAAATCTGGACAGGCTGCTGGCGGGCGCCGACAAGGCCGGTCACTGGCCGCAGATCCATGCAATCGGTGATGAAGCGATCGACCGGCTTCTCGACAGCTACGAGTCTCTGATCGCTGGTGATCCTGCCAAGGAGAGACGACTGAGAATCATCCACGCTCAGGTCCTGAGAAGCGAAGAGTCAGCCGCGAGGATGGCCGAGATGGGAGTCATCGCCGAAGTGCAGCCCTATCATTGCATCGACGACATGAGATGGATGGAAGAGCGGATCGGGACTCGATCCCGTTGGGCCTACGCTTTCAAAACGATGCAAGAGGCCGGTGTCAGGCTTTCCTTTGGAAGCGACTGGCCCGGGACCAATGCCTCTTGGTATCCCGCCAGTCCGGTGCTGGGCATATACGCAGCCGTTACACGTCAGACTTTGGACGGCCTACCCGAACAGGGTTGGTTCCCAGAGGAGCGAATCGATATCGAGACGGCACTCGAAGCCTACACGGTGAACAATGCCTGGGCGGCGGGTGAAGAATCGCTCAAGGGATCTCTGGAGGTCGGCAAGCTCGCCGACATCGTAGTGCTGGATAAAGACATCCTCGCAATCGATCCAGCAACGATCAAAGAGACGAATGTGTTGTTTACGATTCTTGGCGGCCGAGTGGTCTACGACAAGGCCAGCTCCGTCGAGTGACCTCGGGACGAAATCTGCCGATATTGCTCTGAGCCTCTCGAGCCGACTGGAATCTGGTCAGCAGGGTGCTGCTCACGGAGTGGCATCTTCTCGGTCCGCGCCCAAATTCCGACCCTTCCACTGAGCACCCCATCCCAGCCAGTATCTCCAGGCCGAACTGAGTGTCATCAGACCGTAGAAGATCCCTGCTACTGGAAGCGTCGTAGCCCACAGCTTGCCGATCCCATGGTGTCTGACCGACGGCAGCAAGAGACTCGACTCGATCGTCCAAGCCAAAACGGCCCAAATTGCCGCCCGAGCATAGGATTGAGGATTCGTCGTCTCCTCCAGCATCAGCGAGAGTAGACTGCCCGCCAAAATCAGGGGCGGAGAGACTACGACGACAGTCAACGTCATCAAGGTCAAGATCAGCAATAAGCTCGAAAATCCGAGCTGGGTGAAGGCAGTTCGCGAGACCATCCGCCAAAGGCTGGAGAGGCCTTCATAGGCGCGGACGGAGCGGATCCCAGAATCGAAACCCAACCAGAGGCCGCCACCGATACTCTTGATTCTCCGAGCAAGTGCTACGTCATCGATGAGTGCATCATGGATTGGCGCGAAACCTCCGGCCTGGAGCAACGCACTCGTGCGCAGGAGAATGCATCCACCCGCCGCAGCAGCCACTTTCGAGGGCCGGCTCGCGACTCTTCGAAAGGGGTAGAGCAATTGAAAAAAGAATACGAACGGCGGGATGAGCAGTCGCTCCCAAGAGGTCACAGCCCTCAATCGAGCCATGACTGAGACCAGATCGAGCCTACCCTCTGCCCTCTCGACCGATGCCAGCCGGACCAGATCGGAAACCGATCCCTGACGATGAAGGATGTCGGCATCGGTGAGAAGAATCCACTCAGGTAGTGAGCCATTGCTGGACTTGCGGCTCGAGAGAATCGACTCCAGGCCGCACTCCAAGGCCCTCACCTTGCCGCTCTGATCCTGAACCAGCGGGGGCGCTTCGACCACCGTCAGTTGATCAGAGCGTCCCAGTCGCCTCGCGCACGATTTCGCAACCTCCATCGTGCCATCGTCAGACTCGTCGTCGATCAAAACGACTTCGAGCTCGACGCCCTCTTGTTCCAGGAGCGCGGGTAGGGTCGTTGTGAGACAGTTTGCCTCGTTACGAGCTGGAACCAGGGCCACCACCTCCGCCGCCTTCGACCGTGCCTCGAGCGTTGCCGCCAGGGCCTCCAGGTCAAGCTCGGAGGGCCATCTACGTGCACGATCCATAGAAACGAGAATCCAGGCCACAAGACTGGTCAGAGCAATCCCTTCAAGCAGACTCATCGAGATATGTTTCCCACCGGACCTAATTCTCTTCAGAAGAGGTCGAGCTGACGATCTTCACCGCTCGCCTTTGCGAAGTTCAGACCCAATTCCGCCAACACCGGCTCCGCTACAGGTTGTAATTGCTTATCGATGTAGTGTTGGTAGTCGATCTTGCTCCGTCGCTCGGTCGCAGGTTCGGGACCAGACTCGGTGAGCAAGTAGCTGATCAAGCGACCGGGTTTGCCGGACATCTTTCGCGCCGCGGCTACGTGTGGCGGAGTCGTCGAAGTATACGAGTCCAGCGGCTTTCGCAATGCCTTGTTGTAGACCAACTGTTCGTCGAGCTCTCCTCGGCGCAGCTGTGCGATCAGGTCCTTCAAGTAGTCGGAGACAGGTTCGTCTCGGAAGAGCCGTTCGTAGAGCTCGTGCTGTGCGATGCGTGCCAGATCCGTCCAATCGCGCCGTACGGCCTCGAGGCCGGTAAAGACGACTTCGGTGCCGGTGCCCTTCTCGATCAGACCGGCGTATCGTTTCCGCGCTCCACCCTCTCCGCTACGGATTCGAGGCAGAAAGAGACGCAGATACAGCCTTTCGTACTCTGCCTCGAGGCGGCTCTCCACATCCCACTCGCTGCGAAGAAAGTCGGCCAAGGCATCGTTGAGTCGACGGGCAAGTTCTCGGCCAACCGTCACGGCTCGAGATGATTCCGGAGCCCCAGTCCGAACAAACAGACTGTCGGTGTCTCCATAGAGCACATCGTAGCCCCAGCTCTGAATCTGATCCCTGGACCATCGAAGCAGAGTCCTTCCGAAGCTGGTGATAGCTTCAGCGATCTCGGGATTGTAGAAGCGACATACGGTGGTTCCGAGGACTCCATAAAACGAGTTCATCAGAATCTTGATCGCCGTGCTCTCGACCTCACGTCCTTCGAGCTTCGCCCTTTCTCTTCGCGGAAAGAGCTCGTCCAGGATCTCGGTCAGGACTCCTCTCCGTCTCCGGAAAGCTGCCCCGTTGGGAGCTACAAGATAGTCCCCGTCGACCTCCGGCCTTCTAACAAAACCGATTGGATCGAGCTGAAAGGTTCGAATCAGACTGGGGTAGAGGCTCTTGAAATCCAACACGGCGACATGGTCATAGAGTCCGGGCTCCGGCTCGAATACATGGCCGCCGCCAAAAGACTGAGGCTGGGCCGCATCCGAGCGGACCGACGGCGCAACGATTCCTCGATCTGCAAGCTCGACCAGGTAGAGAAAATCGAATGAAGCGATCGAGGAGGCCACTCGATCCAGTGGCAGTCCGGTTAGCCGGCTTCTGGCTATCGACAGATCGACAAGCTCGAGCTTCTCGACGATTTCGAGAGCCAACCGGGCATCGGTCAAGTTGTAGTCGACGAAACGGTTCAAATCATGATTGAACATTTCGACAATCTGCTCGGCCCGATCGGGTCCGGACACCGTCTTGCCCTCGCCGAGCACCTGCCGCGCCACAAAGTCGAGCGATTGGCGCTCCATTCGGACGAAGGCACCTCGCAGAAGGTGGGGACCATCGAGGACCAGGCGGCCCGGAATCGACGCCTGGGTTGATCCAAACGGACCTCGCGCGGTCTGGATCCGGACCGCTCCGGGTCCTCGCCCGAGTTGGAGGGGTTCATGAAGATCTGCCGCTCTCTGAGCCAAGATCCTCAAGTCGAAACCCGCCACGTTCCAGCCGGTCAGAATATCTGGATCGAGCTCTCTTATTCTGCGGACGAGCTCCCGAAGCAGTCCGACTTCGCCAGAAGTCGGTATCGTGTTCGGAGGAGCGTCTCGGTCCTTGTCGGCAACGAGAATGACCTCGCTGGCTCCGCTGCCGAAAAGAGCCACGGACAGAAGGCTATCTGTCCGAAAGTCCGTTTCGATATCGATCGAGATCACTTTCAGATCTGGAATCCAATCCGAAGGTCCGACCTGAGCATTCCAGTAGATCCGATCTACGGATTCGCCGGGTTGCCAATCTCCATCGATGACTAGAGAACCCCGGATTTTGTGATCTATGAGGTATCGGATCGCAAATCGAACATCAGCCTCGAAGGTAGGCAGGCCAGCGCGATGGAGGCGGTCTCGCAACGGTGGAGTATGCGAAGGAACTCCGACCTCGACTCTCGATACTGGCTCACCTTCGAAGGTGACCTGCTGAGTTTCGATCACATCCGTGGCTCCGAGCCCCAGGGCTTCGCGCGTATCCCGGCTGCGGATGTAGAAATAGGGTCGCAGCCGATCGTCCCTGAGCAGGAAAGTGTCGCCTCCCTCGAGCCGTCCCCAAATATGGACAATAGGCCGATTCGCCTCGATCCGGTATGTCGGCTGTATGACGAATCCTCGATCTGAGCTTGCCAAGGGAAACCTCCGCATTGCCGCCGGCTTTTCGAACCAGAGAACTCTCGTTCGGCGGAGCCGCTACCCATGGAGAATTCTCCCCATAAGGACCGGCCACCCCTATGATTTTAGTGTCAGATTGCTCTGGCGCGGAGGTGCAACTCGGAGACTAGACCTGAGTCACCGACAGGTTTCCGGCCGCCTCGACTCGATTCCGACCGAGCCTCTTGGCCTCGTAGAGGGCTTGGTCGGCGGCGCGAATGAGCTCCGAGCTGTTGCGACCATCATGGGGAAAACTCGCTACGCCACCACTGATGGTCAGCTTTCCCAGTGGCTGCTTATCGCCAAAGGGAAAGTCGTATTCCTCTACGGCCGCCCGGATCTTCTCGCCGGTTATTTTCGCCTGCGACCTGGTCTTTCGAGGCAAGATCAGCAGAAATTCCTCTCCCCCGAAGCGGCCGAACACATCGTCGACTCGGGTCTGCTCTTTGACCAATCGAGCAAGGAGCTGGAGCAGCCTATCTCCTGCTACATGACCGTTTACGTCGTTGTAGTTCTTGAAGTTATCGATATCGAAGATGAAGACCGACAGGTTGTGTTTGTTCTCTTCGGCCTCGAATACCACCTCACCCAACCGAAAGCTCAGTACGCCCTTGTTCCAGATCTTTGTCAGGGGATCGACATCGGCGACCGACTTTACCTCTGTGTACGCGGCCAAATTATTGAGAGCGAAGGCACCCATTTGTGCGATCACTCGGAACACATCGATGCTGTACGGCTTCTGCCTTTCGGGTCGCCTCAGGGCGATGATACCCATCGTCTTCTCGTTGATGTGCATCGGCGCTGCGATGTCTGGACGAAAAGCTGCCAGGCCCTTAGCCCTGATATTCCGATAGGACGCAGCTTCGCGCTCCAGGCCGGATCGATCGAGGACTCGCTGCTGCTGAGCCACATAACCCAGCTCACCCTCCCCCATTCCAACAACCATGCCATGAGCGCAAGTCGATCTAGGTGCCGCAACGGCGGCAGCGACGAACTGATTGTCTCCGTCTGGCTGTGCGAGCGTCTTTCGTCGCCGGATCATCACGACTGCCTGCTCGGGCTTGAAGGTACGAGTGACGACGTTGAGCAATACCTCGGGCAGACCCCTGGGGTTCATCTGGTTGTTCAGCTCCCCGGTGAGGTGCGGTATCTCGCGAATGAACTCCAGTACGAACTCGAGCTCCTCTTCGATCCGGACGATTTTCTTGAGCAGCGAACGCAGCTCCTCTGCCTGCTCGCCGAAAAGCCGAGCAAGTCGTCTGGCCCGATAGTAGTAAGCCATGGCCAAGCCAAGCAGGCCCAACCCGACCCCGACGGCGGCCAACAATGTCTTCAGTTCGTCCATACCCTCCGAGAGCTACACCGTTGGGGTTGTAGCTTGCTCGAGTCGCATTATAGCCCGCGCTCCTGCCAGTGCCCTGTCAAAAACTACACGGCCTCAAATCCGACCGAAACCCGTACTCCTCTGTGTTTTCTTCATTTACAAAGACTTTCGCAGAATTTCGTATCTATTCAGGGCATTGCCCGCTCCATCGGAGCGATAACTGTCCTCGACCTCCAGATCCAATCTGGCGATCAGTTCATCGATCTCGGAGTCCTCAGCATGATGGCAATACCGGACAGGAGACCGACCGTGGGCGTCGCCCCCGGTACCGTCCAGAGGCCCCCACAAAAGCAGATAATCACCTGCTTCGAGCTGATCGCAATCGATTTCGGGCAATCCTGCCGTATCCAGATGACTCCAAGAGACGATGCGGCTCTGAAACCGCGCCTCGCAGGCGAATTGCCAGAAGGAGAGTGCCATCACTCCACCAAGCCTCAGCATGTTGCTCAGTTCACGAAGCAATCGGAGACGGTCATCGAGCCCTGGCATGTGATGCAGAACACCAAAAACCACAATCAGGTCAAAATCCAGGCCTTCAAAGATCGCGCTGAGACCGGGATCCAGAAGATCGAATCGCTCGAATCTGGCGTCGGGATCCAGTCGGCGTTCGAGTCGGGACTGGGCAACCGCCAGCAGGTCCGGGCTGGCATCGAGTCCGTAGTAGCCAAATGGTTCGGTCGAATTGTCAGCAAGAAACCTCCCAAAACGCCCATTACCGCAGCCGACGTCTAGAATACGTACTGGCTCGTGATCGGAGGCAAGATATGGAGGTCCGAGCGGCGGCCGAGAGAGAGCTCGAGTCCAGCCAGGCCAGGGTCTTGATCTGGTTTCGCTAAATGAGCGAGAGCTCTCTCGATAGAACCGGCTATTGATTCTATTCAAGGCGAAGCGAGTAGCATCATCCATATCGGTTGCCCATGAAGATCGAATCCAACTATCCCTTCTCCCCCAAGCAATACGAGAGGGAGCTTGCCGCCCTGATCGAGGAACTGCTCGCGGCAGAACAACTCGACAGAAAGAAATACGAATCAATTATCCGGCGCCACCCTAAGGACGGTCGGGGGCTCTTCTCGAAAAGCGAGGTCATTCGGGGTTTTCGGCAACTCAACGCCGACTTGGGATGGGGCCTCGACGAGTCGGCCTTTCTCGAGCGGCTCCGCATGAAGCCGATTCGCACCCAAAGCGGTGTGGCGCCGGTCACTGTACTCACCAAGCCCTATCCCTGCCCAGGCAGATGTATCTTCTGCCCGAGCGACGTTCGAATGCCAAAGAGCTACCTATCGAGCGAACCTGGAGCACAGCGAGCGGCGCAGCATCTATTCGACCCATACTCGCAGACCTTTTCACGGCTCAGGACCTACTACAACATCGGTCATCAGGTCGACAAAGTCGAGCTGATCATCCTGGGTGGCACCTGGTCGTACTACCCAGAAGCCTACCAATTGTGGTTTGTGAAGCGCTGTCTCGACGCGCTCAACGACTTCTCACAGACGACCGCCGATGAGATTCGTCAACCGCACGAGTCCGCGTTCGACTTTAGACGGATCGAAGATCAGGTCGACGGCCGGCATCTGGACCGCAGCTATAACCAGATCGTCGAAGGCTATGCGGAGTCGGTGGTCGAGAAGGCGGAATCAGCTTCATGGGACGAGGTCGAGAAGGCACAGAGCAGAAATGAGAATGCGGTCGCTCGATGTGTCGGCTTGGTGGTTGAGACTCGACCGGATCACTTGAGCGCCGACGAATTGGTTCGAATGAGGCGCCTCGGAACCACGAAAGTCCAGATTGGCTATCAGAGCCTGTCAGACCGGGTATTGAGACTCAACCACCGCGGGCACGATGTGGCCGCTACGCGCCGAGCGATGTTCTTGCTGCGGGGGGCCGGATTCAAGATCCACGCCCACTGGATGCCCAATCTCTATGGTTCTTCACCCGAGCTCGATCTCGAGGATTTCGAGCGCGTCTTCTCAGACCCAGACTTCAGACCGGACGAGCTCAAGATCTACCCCTGTAGCCTGATTGAAAGTGCAGAGCTGATGGCGTATTACGAATCGGGTCGGTGGCAGCCATACTCTCAAGCAGAGCTGCATGGGGTCGTACAAGGCTGCATGCGGCGGACTCCGGAGTACTGTCGTCTTACACGCGTTATCCGAGACATCCCAGGTACAGACATCGTCGCAGGTAGTCGAGTTACAAACTTCCGGCAGGTCGCTGAAGACCGGCTGAAAAGAGATGGGATCGAGTTACGAGACATCCGTAGCCGGGAGATTCGTAGCGTACAGGTGGACCCCTCCGAGCTCTCGCTCGAAGTTGTCGAGTACGAGACTTCGGTGGGGTCCGAGACATTTCTGCAATTTGTCACCGCCAAACGGCTAATTGCAGGATTTCTTCGCCTATCCCTGCCATCCGAGCCGGTCGCAATTCCGGAGATTCAGGACAGTGCGATGATTCGGGAGGTCCATGTCTATGGTCTCCTCGCATCGATCGGCCAAAAAGAGAGGCTCCGATCTCAACATCTCGGTCTCGGCCGGCGTCTCGTAGAAGAGGCCAGGCGGCGGGCCGAATCGCAGGGATACGCGGACCTCGCGGTCATCTCGTCCATCGGCACGAGAAACTACTATCGCAGTCTGGGGTTTGCGGATGGCGAGCTCTATCAGCATCTCGCCCTGGGAGACCGAGACCCGTCGCCCTAGCCGTCTGCCGCTACGGTCACGAACTGCTTCAACTTATTGGTACGACTATCCCGCTGCAGTTTGTTCAGAGCCTGGGATTCGATCTGGCGGACCCGTTCGCGCGTCACATTGAAGCTGCGACCCGCCTCGGCCAGCGTGTGAGTCGTGTCTTGCCCGACACCAAAGCGCATTCGTAGGATCTGCTCCTCGCGAGGAGTCAGGGTCTCTAGCGCCGCAGCGGTCTGTTCGCGAAGTCGGGTCGAGATTATGTCCTCCAGGGGCGTGGCACTGTCTCGATCCTCGATGAAGTCGCCGAGCTCGGCGTCGCCTTCCTCGCCCACGGGTGCCTCGAGAGAGATTGGCTGCATGGAGATCTTCCGCAGCATTCGAACCTTCGAGACCGGCAGCTCGAGCTGCTGGGCGAGCTCCTCGATCGTAGGTTCTCGACCCATCTCCTGCACCAGGAATCGACTCGCGTAGCCGATCTGGTTCAGAGTCTCGATCATGTGAACCGGTATTCGAATGGTCCGAGCCTGATCGGCCAAGGCACGAGTAATCGCCTGTCGAATCCACCAATGGGCGTAGGTCGAAAATTTGTATCCCCTGCGATACTCGAACTTGGCAACGGCCCGCAAGAGCCCGATATTGCCCTCCTGAATCAAATCGAGAAAGTTCAGACCTCGGCGAGTGTACTTTTTGGCCACCGAGACCACCAGCCGGAGATTGGCCACGATCAATTCCTCACGCGCTTGATTCGTGAGTGCCTCTCCCCTTCTAATCTGGCGAACGGTCGATTTGAGCTCAGTCTTCGAGACAGGGAACCGCGCCTTGAGCTCTCGAAGCTGTCGCCTGTGTTTCTGAATCCTACGACGATGTAATGACTGGATTTCCGAGTTGCTGTCGCTGCGGCTCGCCTGCTGGGCGCGTCGAATGGCTCTCTCCGCTCGACCTATTCGTCCCTCGATACCCGAGAGAATTGCGGTCAGACGCCGAATCGTGGGCTGATCGAAGTCCAGCCTGTGAATTTCTTTGGCCACTTTGGCAGCCCAGCGGTCGATTTCCCGTCCCAAGACCTGGGCCTCGGCCGAGTCTGCGTCCAAACCTTCCAGCTGGTCCTCTCTGGCCTGAATCTCGGATTCGAGAGAGGCAATCTTCGCGAAGATCTTCAACGTCTGCTTGAGCTCTGCGTTGCTGTCCACATCAATTTCGACCGTCTGGTCGAGCAAGTCGTGATCTCGGCACCGGGTTTCTTCGCCAACACTAACGAGCGAGAGCAGCTCGGGCAGCAAATCTGGGACCCCCGCCAAGGCTCGAAACATCATCCGCTCCCCCTCCTCGATTCGCCGCGCCAAGACGACTTCGCCTTCCCTATCCAGGAGCGCCACGGTGCTCATCTCCTTTAGATACATCCGGATCGGGTCACCAGGTCCGTCGAGATCGGCCGCGAAGACCGGCTTGCTTTCGAAGGTCTTGGTCGCAGACTCGGTATCCTCGGGACTAGCAGAGCCAATATCGGGTCTCCAAACGCCCTCGGGATAACCGACCACTTGCACCCCGCGATCCCCAAGCTCGGCGATCACTCGGTCGGCTTCCTCCTGATGCGCAACATTCTCAGCGCGCAAAGCATCGTGGAGCTCATCCAAAAGCAGATAGCCCTTGGCACGTCCCTGCTCCAACAGGCGCTCAACAAGGTTCGATGATGATGTCGTTTTTTCGAAAGTAGCGGTACTCACAGTTCCACCTCGATCGTTGGATTATCTACTCCCCCTCACGCATCCTGCGCGGATTACTGAGGTTGTAGCGAGAGTCGGGAATCGATCAGATTTGTTCGTTACGGGATCCTTGACGGGTCCGGCAGTTCGAGGACCCGTCCTTTCTTCACTACTATATGACGCTTTGGACGAAAAAAATATTCCAGGTCGAAGAGTTTTTCTCAGTTTTCGTCGCTATTTGTACTGAACGCCGTGCTTTATGACCAGATCTACGTGCTGCAGGAGGTTGATATAGCGCAAGACATCACCACGCACCGCGATGATGTCGGCGTACTTTCCTTCGCTGATGGTTCCTACTTGATCCTGGACGCCCATAAGCACTGCGGGCCAGTAGGTGGCAGACCGGATCGCTTCGATCGGCTCGATCCCCATCTCTCGGACCCAAATATCCAATTCGTTCCAGGTCGATTGACTGTGAAACTTCATCGGAATACCGCTATCGGTACCAATCAGAAGTTTGACGCCCGAATCCCTCAACTGCTGGATCTTGTGTTTGAGAGTGGGTTTCCGATCCGATGTGATCTGAAAATACGGTAAGCGGTCAGGATGTTCGATCGAGTCGCGAATGTCCTGGATCACATCATCAGGCAAGCCTTCGTGCCAAGAGGTATCGTCGAGCATCTCTCGATAGTCCTTGACGTAGTCGTAGTTGAAAAGTCCTTCTACGGTCGGCACCCAGAAGAGCGGTCCCTGATTCATCTTGGCCGCTCTGTCCCGAATCGCTTCGATCACATCCGCTGGATACTCGGGAGCCGTTGCCAGCCCCGTGTGTTCAAAACAGTCCACTCCGGCGAGAATCCCGCGCCGAATCTCCTCGGGCCGGTGGGAGTGCGCAGCGACGGTAAGACCCTGTTCATGGGCCTCATCGACCACTGCATGGACCTCGTCCATCGTCATTTGGTCTTGATCGATCAGTTTGATGACATCAACGCCAGCTTCGGCTAGGCGGCGCACCTTTGCACGAGCATCTTCAGGACCCTCGACGCCCCATCTGAACTGTTCTGTACCTGGGTAGGGTTTTTTCTGAATAAAGGGTCCCGAGACATAGAGAGTCGGCCCTGGAATTTCACCCCGATTCACAGCATCACGAACATCTATGCTTTCTTCCAAAGGACCACCAAGGTCGCGGGCGCTCGTCACACCCGCAAGCAGGAGCTGTTTCGCGGAGGCCGGCATGATGACCGACTCGAAGAGCGGAGGGTATGTTTTGTCCCAGTACTCGTAGTCACTATGACCGTTGATCATCAAATGAACGTGCATATCCCAGAGTCCTGGAAGAACGGTCATACCCTCGGTCGAGATCACCCGGACGCCTTCGGGTATTGCAAGGCTCCCGATGGTACCGATCGCTTGGATCCGTTCGCCCTCCACCAGGACCACGCTGTCCTGTCGCGGTGCGCCTCCAAATCCGTCGATAAGCGTTCCGCCTACCAAGGCGATCGATTCGCCCCATAATGCCGAGCCTGAAATCAGTAGGGACGCCCCGACAATGACTTGGGTCAGCAAATATCCCCTCGAACGCTGAAGGTTGTCTTTTCGCCTCGTACTCATCTCTTGACCCCTTGCACTCTCGATCTCTGCGCGAAGGGCTCACTGTAGCCCAAAAGCGTGTCACCTTTCCATGAGTCGCTCGAGCAAACGACGATTTTCGGCCCGACAGACCACCAAATCGGAATCGTCTGGCATAATGAGTCCCGATCCGAGAGCGATAACAGTGCCAAACTCTAAAGACAAAGATACCGGGGCGGGTTCGGACCGAGTCGAGCTCGACTCCTCCAAGCTGATTCTTCGCCTGAATCTGCTGGTTTCCGGCTCAAAGGAGTCCGTTACACCCGCAGTCGAGAAGATCATGGCGATCGCGCGAGATATGAAGTGCGCTTCGGGCAAAGAGAGCGAGATCGAGCTGGCAATTCAAGAAGCCCTTGCCAACGCCGTTGTTCACGGATGCAAAGAAGACCCCAACAAATCCGTTCGTGTCACTGTGGCCTGCGACGAAGAGCGCGGGATGATCATCCTGGTACGAGATCCAGGCGCGGGATTTGATCCATCGGATGTCCCGAGCCCACTGATGGGAGAAAACATCTATGCCAGTCATGGCAGGGGGATCTATCTCATCGACCAGTTGATGGACGAAGTGCGCTACCAAAGAGGCGGGACCGAGATCTGGATGAGAAAAGGTTAAGGAGCTCGATGAGCACTGCGAGCTTCGGCCCGCCCTCTCCAATTTGTATCGTCGGCGTACCCATGGATCTGGGGCAGTCGCGCCGAGGCGTCGATATGGGCCCGAGCGCGGTTCGCTACGCCAATCTCGACAGCCACCTCAGACGGCTTGGTTATGAGGTCCGAGATTGCGGAAACGTCGAGATACCGGTTCGCGATGAGCTGCCCGAAGAGGGTGGAATGGCTTTTCTACCCGCTGTGATTCGAGCGGGACAGGCTGTATGTCAGGTAGGAAGCCAAGCAATTCAATCGGGCGATTTCCCAATCTATCTTGGTGGAGACCACTCGATTGCGCTCGGTACCGTAGCTGCCATCACGAGCCAGGTCCCCGATGCCGGAGTCATCTGGATCGATGCGCACGGAGACTTCAACACCCCCGCCTCTTCCCCAAGCGGCAACATCCACGGCATGCCTCTCGCTGCTCTCACCGGGAAGGGGCAGGCCGAACTGGTCGATATCGGGCGGCCGGGGCACAAGCTCGACGAACAGAACGCCGTCCTTCTGGGGATACGGAGCCTCGATACCGAAGAGCGAGAGCTTCTACGGACCAGCAGTGTCAATGTCTTTTCGATGCGAGAAATCGACGAGCGGGGAATCGGGAAAGTGGCCCACGAGGGCCTGGAGCGATTGAGTCATTGTTCTAGCATCCATATCAGTCTGGATATGGATGCTCTAGATCCGAGTGAAGCGCCCGGAGTGGGCACACCAATACCCGGTGGGCTGACATATCGTGAAGCTCACCTATTGATGGAGATCTTAGCCTCATCGGGCAAAG
>CAJHZD010000340.1_pt1 | contig 18876 bp, 16 predicted proteins | sample 9198941 | NCBI WGS metagenome assembly CAJHZD01 (sample SAMEA7708371, study PRJEB35096) | sediment metagenome | biome: marine neritic benthic zone biome [ENVO:01000025]; feature: sediment [ENVO:00002007]; material: shallow marine sediment [ENVO:03000034] sea grass bed [ENVO_01000059] ...
CACGACGATATTCCGCAACGAGAAGGCCACTCAGTGGGAGGGAGGCTTCCGCGTGCCGACCGCGATTCGCTGGCCCGGCGTGATCGAACCCGGCACGATCATCAACGACATCGGCTCCCACGAAGACATGCTGCCCACGCTACTCGCGGCGGCGGGCGATCCCAACATCAAAGAGGATCTGCTCCAGGGTAAGACGGTCGGCGACATGACCTACAAGGTCCACCTCGACGCCTACAACCTGCTGCCCGCGCTCAAGGGTGAGGCCGAGTGGCCGCGCCAGGAGTTCCTCTATTGGACCGACGACGGTCAGGTCGCTGCCCTGCGCTACAACAACTGGAAGATCACCTTCCTGCGGCAGGACCACGAAGGAATCGACGTCTGGACACAGCCGTACACGGCACTCCGTGCACCCATGCTCGCCAATCTGCGTATGGATCCATTCGAGAAAGCCTTTGATGAGAGCATCGGCTACCCAGAATTCTGGGTGAATCACATGTGGGTTTTCGCGCCCGCAGGCGCTTATGTCGGCCAATGGCTGCAGAGCTTCCGCGAGTTTCCGCCGCGGCAGAAGCCCGGCAGCTTCAACCTCGACCGCGTGATGGAAGCGATCAGCAAAGGCGCGGGCGACAAGTGACGGCTTGCTGACCCATCCCGGGGGCCTTCGAGCCCCCGGGATGGGTCACGGTGCCGGGCATGCAAGATTGCAGGTTGGTGCTGAACGTAGGACATACGGGTGTCGAGGTCCGATGGAGGGTGTATCTGGCCTCGGTAGGGATGACAGCTCAGGACAGTCGAATGAATCCGATCAAGTCCATCGTAGCGGCCAGCACTCGAGGTCTCTGGTTGGGCCTGCTTCTGCTCTGGGTCGTCGGTCCATCAGTCGCCGCAGAGTCCCCTTCAGATCCACCGAAGGACCCAGGAAAAGTCTTCATACTTCCATTCGAGATCGATTTCGACAGCGGTGCGGCAAACGGCGATGCGATTATCAGCCGGTTGATACCGGTCAACACCCTCCTGGTGCGCGACAAGTGGAGGCTGATCAATCTCGCCATGGTCGTCATCGCGGATGCCCCGGGCGGCCGGCCCGGGCAACCGGGAAATCCGGAATCGGTGCCGGGTCCCAACGCATTTGGCCTGGGTGACATTACCGACGCCGTCCTCTACACCCGACAGACCTCCAAAGGCTTGATGTGGGGCATCGGTGTGGCGTTTGGCATTCCCTCGGCCACCGACGAAGTGCTCGGTAGCGGTAAGTGGCTGGCCGGGCCGGCTCTACGCCTGGGGCATCAGATCGGACCGTGGCGACTCGGACTCCTGGCCACCACCCGCTGGTCGTTTGCTGGCGACTCGGATCGCGCCGACGTGAATCAATTGCTGGTGCGGGCGCTTGTCAGACGCACGCTGCCGAAGAACTGGTTCTTTCTCTACGATCCGATCATCACCGCGAACTGGGATGCGGCCTCGGGTCAGAAGTGGCTGGTGCCGGTCGGCGGCGGCTTTGGCAGAAGCTTCAAGCTCCACCCCACCCGGATGAACGTCTCACTTCAGGCCTATTACAACGCAATCAAACCGGATGGTGCGCCCGATAGCGTGGTTCGGATCGGGTTTACCTTTCCCTTTCAGGTGCCAGGAAAATCATGAGAAACCAGCTAATAGTCGTCTTTCTTCTCGTCGCCGGTCTCGTCTCACCGTCATGGGGATCCGAGACGGAGGCGGAGACCACTGAGAGCGGTCGGGGTCTCTATCTCGGCTCGCAGCGCACCTGGTTTTTCTTCAGCTATCTACCCGAAGACGACTGGGGCGAGACCCTCGGTATTGAGTTTGAGTCCTACTTCGACACCAAGAAGTACTCGGTCAAGAACATCAGTTATTTCGAGAGGCTCGATTACCCGCGGCCGATCCCGGGCCAGCCCCCGGGTGCGATTTTTCCGGAGCTCGAGGTCGCGACAGGATTCAACGATCTGTTGACCGGATTCTGGATTTCAAAGAAGCACGAGCACCACAAGACCCATCACTGGGCATGGGGACCGGCATTTCAGCTACCGACAGCCTCGTCGGACAGCATCGGTAGCGGTAAGTGGGCAGCAGGACCGACTTTCGACTACGAGTACGATAAGGGCAATTGGTTTGCGGGCATCATCGTAATCCAGCTCTGGTCCTTTGCGGGTGACGCCGACCGTAAGGACTTCAGTTACATGATGGGCAAACCGTTTGCGGTCTACTCATTCAACGAAAAGTGGGATTTTCTCTACATGCCCTACGGCATCAAGATCATGTGGGACAAGCCGTCTGGCGAGGATGTGTATTTTCCGGTGGGCGGCGGCATCCAGCGGAAACTGAAGAAGAACCGGAACTTCTCGTTTCAAGTGTTCAACAACGTCTTGCGGCCGACCGAGGGGACCGAGTGGGACGTTAGATTCATGTTCGAGTTTGTCTTGAACTAAGCTCTGGACAATCGCGAGCTGCGACACACTCGGATGTGAGCTAGAGGCGGCAGATGGGAACAGAGGCGGTGGCAAAGAGTCCGGAACAGAGCGCCCTGCGGCTGTCGGCCTGGGGCAACGTCTTCTTTGCCGCCTTGGGTTTGGGATTCGGTCTCGCCACGCGCTCCGAGGCCATCATGCTCGATGGCTATTTCTCGCTCATCGCCTTCGTGATGAGCCTGCTGACTCTGAAAGTCTCCCGTTTGGTACAGGGGGGTGAGGACGATGTCTTTCACTTCGGCTACTTCAGCTTCGAGCCCCTGCTCAACACGGTCAAGGGTCTGTTTATTCTCGGTCTTTGCGTGGTGGCCTTTGTGTCGGCAGTCAGAGCGATCATGCAGGGTGGCCGCGAGATCAGTCTCGGTTGGGCAGTCGTATACAGCATTGTGGCCATGATAGGCGCTCTTCTGCTCGCCGTGATTCAGAGTCGTGCCGCTAAACAGACCGGGTCTCCGCTGTTGGAGGTCGATGCGCGCAACTGGCGTATCGACGGTGTTCTCAGCGGAGCCGTGTTGCTGGCCTTTATCTTCGCTGTATTCCTCGAGCGCTCGGCTTGGTCGGAGTGGGTGGTCTATGTCGATCCGTTGCTGGTGGCGGTCCTGATTCTGTTCGTCATCCGCGAGCCGCTGCGTATCGTGCGCGATGGGGTTGGCGAGCTGCTCTATATCTCGCCAGAGCCCGAGATCCAGACCGAAGTGCTTAATCGCTTCGACGAGCTGGTGGCCGAATACGAGTTTTCGAGAACCCATCTTCGGATGGTCAAAGTCGGCAGAGCCTCGTACGTCCTGGCGCATGTGGTGGTAGCTCCCGACTTCCAGCCGCGAGGCTTCGAAGACCTCGACAAGATCAGACACAAGATCGCCGCGGGGATTCGTGAGCTCCACCCGAGCTGGACGATCGACACCGTATTCGTGGCCGATGAAACTTTGGTGGGAGACTAAGCTCGCAAAGACACAATGAAAGGAGTCGAAGATGTTGAGAAAAATTTTGGCTGTCACGGTAGTTGTTGGGGTGGCCATGTCGTCGGGTCTGATTGCCGGTAAGGCGGGCCGATGGGCCGGGAAGGGAGCCGCAGGAGGTGCCATCGCGGGTCTGCTAATTGGGGGCGATCTGGGAGGGGCTGCGGTGGGTGCGGCCGTCGGCGCCGCCGGTGCAGGGGCGGCCGGTGCGATCACCGATTCGAACCAGAAAAAGAAGGCACAGCAACAGGCCGAGGCGGAGGCGCAGGCTCGGGCAGCAGCCGAACAGCAAGCTGCCGGCGACGCGGCGAGATCGGACGGTCGACCAGAGACCGAGGAGGAATGGATCGAGGCGATCGGCGAAGACAACGTCAATTCTCTCGACGCGCTGCTCGACTGTGAGTACGACCGGGCCAAGTTGCTGGCCCAGGTCTCCAGCGCCTCGGACAATGCGGAGTTCCGCACGGTCGGGGTCTGGCTGGAAGCGTTGACCGCTCTCGATCAGAGCGGCCAGTCGGCGGCCGAGGAGTATTACGAGAAGCTCGTTCCGATGGATGACGACATCGACACGGTGCAACAGGCCAGCCTGAGGGCCGATGATGTCATCCTGAGGATTCGCGGTGCGCGGGAGGACGAAGGCATCGAGTGCGCGCGATAGAGGCTCGGTGGCGGCTGTGCTGCGGCGATTGATGAGGTGAGCGACCCGGACGGGTCAAGGAGGGGTTATGAGCGAGGTCCATTCGATTCGATGGAGACTGCAAAGGGGTGTCTGCGCCACCGTGGCCCTCGGGTTGATCTTGGGATGTACGAGTGCCGGGGCCGCTAAGCAAGAGAAGCAGCAGCGGAGCTTTCTCGAGAATCCGGACGGCATTCAGATCACCAGCGCCGAGCTGAGGATTCGGGTGCGGGCTTTGGCGCTACCCTTTTCGGGCATCATCGAAGAGGCCGCCGACAGCATCATCGCCGAGACCAACGATCCTGCTGTGAGACGGCTAGCCTTGCAGTGGAAAATCCATGGCATCCCTTCGATGCAGTCCGCGCTTTTTCAACCGCAGCCACTGGCGTCGCTGCTCGATGCTTGGGCGCTCGTCATACAGACGCGTAACTCTGTCGAGACCGGCCTGAATAGGGATGTGATTCCCGACAACCTGATATCGATCGCATTGCAAGCGCTCAACCAGATGGAGCTCGAGATCATGGCCATTGCCAGGCTCCTGGGTCCAGCGGAGGCAGTGGATGAACTGCAGCAAGATGTCGAGACCTGGGCTGCGAACCATCCAATCGATGAGTCTCAGGCGACGCGCACGCCGACTACGGGCGAGATGGCCCGATTGACCGCCGACAACAGGGTGGGGATTCGGCGCACCGTAGCCGCGGCCAACGAGACCATGGGCGATCTGGCCGTCCGGATGGATGTCTACACGGCCTTCCTGCCCAAGCAAGCGCGCTGGCAGGCGGAGTATCTGATGGCACAGGTGGTGGCGGGCGACGATGTGGGATCGGTTCTGCGGGAGTTCGTGGAGTTGAGCGACGCCATCGAGCAGATGACGGAAACCGTCAATCTGGCGCCGGGGCTCGTCCAGGCCGAGCGCAAGGCCGTGCTCGAGGCCCTCCAGGCCGAAAGAATCGCCGCACTCGATGCGATCAGTCAGCAGCTCACTAGCGCGTTGGAGTACATCAGTCAGGAGCGGATCGCGATCTTCGAGACCTACTTACGCGAGGAACGGGAGCTCATCTTCGGAGCCATCGAGCGGGAGCGCACGATCGCGCTGGAGGCCCTGCGTGAGGAGCGGGTGGCGGCGCTCGATCAGGTGGGGGTGATGACCGAAGAGGTGGTGGCACAATCGCTCAAAGGCATCGTCGACCACTTCTTCGTCCGCCTGGCCCAGCTCGGAATCGTCGTCCTCGTGATCGTTGCCATCGCCTTCTGGGCCCTCCGCCGCAAGTAGCCACCCCGGTGCCGGGCATGCAGGTTTGCAGGTCTACCCCGGTGCCGGGCATGCAAGATTGCAGGTTTGCCTTCCGTCCCTTGATTCATGGGACGACGACCTCGAATCCACTACCCAGGTGCGATCTACCACGCAATCGTTCGCGGCAACAACCGCAAACCGATCTTCGTTGAGGCTCGAGATAGACAGATCTTCGCTGATCTGGTGTCGGATGGAACTGAGCGCTTCGATCATCGGATTCATGCCTTCTGTTGGATGTCCAATCATGCCCACCTGATGGTTCAAGTGGGGCAGGCTCCGTTGTCTGAAGTAATACACAACTTGAGCTTCAGATATGCGCAATGGTTCAATCGATACCACTCGAGATCGGGCCATCTCTTCGAGCGCAGGTATCGCGCGGGATTGATTGAGACTGATCGTGCGGCCATGGGGCTCGTCCGCTATATACACCTCAATCCCGTCCGGGCCAGGATGGTACGGAGTCCGATTCAGCACCGCTGGACAAGTCATCGGGCGTATTTGGGAATGGAGTCTGTGTCCTGGCTCGAGACGAATTTTGTCCTCAGCCTCTTTTCAGCAAAGCAGTCTTCGGCGATAGAGAAGTACAAAGCGTTCACCTACGCTGGGCTCCAGCTGGATGATCAGAGCGATGAGCAACATCGGCCCGATCAACTGCACGATGAATGTATGTGGGACGAGCAGCTGACCGAAAGTGAGCTCGAGGCCTCGGACTTCCCTACTGTGTCTGGACTTCTGCAGGCCGTATGCGACAGTTATCTCCTGGAGCCTGACTCGCTCTTGGGGCCAAGCCAGAAGCAGAATGTGGCGGACGCAAGGGCTCTTGCGGCTTTCTGTGCCAGAGAGTCCAGCTATTTGACAATCGCTCAGGTCGGCAGGACGCTAGGCAGAGATCCATCGACCCTTTCACGAGCCGCCGACCGAATTGCCACGGGGATCCTCGAAGACGAGGAACTGGCAAGGCGTGTGGATCAGATTCGAAGCATGGGCCGGGAGGCCGCTCGAGATAACGGCCGCGGCTGATGGCGCTGAACCTGCAAACCTGCATGCCCGGCACCGGGGTAGACCTGCAAACCTGCATGCCCGGCACCGTTAGGGGAGGCGGAGGGCTAGGTTGAAGCCGTAGGTCCCGCGGCCGAGAATCGGCGCCAGCATGATTGATTTGCGCGCCTGGCCCTCGTTCTTGATGGGTCGGTTGTTGACCCAAACGACACCGCGGCCAACAAGAATTCCCAGGGTGGCGCCGCACACGACATCGCTCAACCAGTGGGCATCCGCACGCAGCCGGCTGGCCGCAATGACGGTAGCTCCGCCATAGGCGATCAGGCGCAACTTCCCCTTGTAGTGATGTGCTGCCACCGTGGCGAGCGCGAAGGCATTGGAGGAGTGGCCGGACGGGAAGGAGTCCGAACCCGAATCGTTCGGGCGGTCCCGATTCACTGCTGCCTTGAGCGCTCCTGTATAGGCCAGATTGACGATTGCAGCAATCGCCATGTCGTATGTCACGTCTCGAAACTTCTGGTCGTTCGAGTATCGCCCGGCAACGAAGAGTCCAGTCGTGAGCGCCCCAAGAGCGATCGGCCCGCCGTAGTCGTCCGCAATTTCGGCAGCGTCGCTACTCTCGTTGCCTAGCGCGGCTCGAAAGGTGTCGTCGAAGACAAAAGACCCAGCTGTGACAGCGCCACCGATCAGGAAGGGCTTGAGATTCTGCTTGGTGAAGACTCCGGTGAATCCAATTCCCAGATTGCGAGGAAATCGCTTCAGCGTTCGCCGACCGTCGTCACGAACCTTCTGGGATTCGCTCGGCTGCGCAACGGCCTCCGGGTCCTCCAGGACCAGTGTCTCCGCGAACCCGAACTCCGAGGCCGCCGAGCCTGGAGCGGCTGTCACCGTCCCCATGATCAGTGCCAAGAAGGAAAGTGAGATCAGAAGAAGTCGCTCAAACCGGACGCCATCTAGCGCCCTGGAATCTCCACTCGAGATTCGCCTCGTATAAACGAAGGATTGCCCCACTAAAAGGAAAATCCCGAATTGAAGTAGAAGCGCAGATCGCCCTCGTCGTCGTTCTTGGCCACCCCGGTCCAAAACTTGATCGGTGTCGCGGCAAGCTCCACGACCAGGCCTCCCCCGTACGATGGATGCCACTCGGTCGAGTCCTCGTCATCGACCCAGACACGACCGGCATCGACAAGGCCAAACACCCAGACCCGGCCGGGAAAGATGAAAACGCCCTTGAGCACTTGAATCCGCAGCTCGAGGTTGCCGTACAGTGAGTCCTCGCCTGCAAAGCGCTGACGTGCGAAACCCCGATTGGAGTCCGGGCCGCCGATAAAGGCGGCTTCGTGCCAGGGGAAGTTGCCCCGGACCCGGCGACCGCCAGCCCGACCGGCGAAGACGAAACGGTCCTTCTTGCCGAGACCGAGATAGCCGATGGCTGCGCCTTCGAAGGCACCAAAGTCCTCGACGACATCCAGAACCGCGGGGAAGTACGACGCCTCACCGAAGATCTTGAAGCCCGTTCGGCTCAGGCTCGTGATTCTGCCCTCTCCTGGAGGGGGCAGCAGACTGAGTCTCGAGCCACCTTCGGTTTTATTCTTCGCCTGCGAGTCCCATTCGAAGCCGAGCACGAGACCGACCTGATCGAACTTGCCACTGCCGTAAGGCTGCTCGATCGAGATCAGCGTGTCTGTCGAGGTCTCGTCGGTGGTCTGAAACTCGGGTCCGAAGAATAGATCGAACTTATCATTGGGCTCCCAGTTGAGCGTCGGCAAGACGCGAATCACGTTCTCCCTGACCCGATAGAAATCTTCGGAATCGAGCTCGTCGTTCTTGACGGTCTCGTTGCCGAAGCCGAAGTAGTTCAAAGCATCGAACCCGGAAACGCGCAGCCGGGCCCCGGTCGACAGGTTCGAGTTCATCCTGCGATAGGAGCCGTTGTAGTCGAATGCGAAGCTCGTTCGCGCGGTCGAGAACGCCAACATTCCCTGATGACTGGCGGCGTAGGGATACTTCCGAAATCCCCAATTCGTCCGGTTGAATCCGGCTCCCAAGAGAAATCCCAGGTCGCCGTCCCACCAGAGAAGGGCCTCGGGATGGTTATAGGTGCGGTAGTCACGTGCCGGCTGCCAGGGGTTGTCCTCGTTTGGGGCCGGATTGACCCAGGGGCGATCGTCCACCTTGGTGCCGCGGCCCTTGACCACAGTGTTGTCGCCCTCGAAGTCGTAGAAACGGGTCTTACCGCTCTGGCTGTCGTCGAGGCTGTCGTCATCAGGTCCGCCGATCACTCGGACTCGAATCTTACCTTTGGGCGGCCCGTTGGAGATCACCCGATTCTTGCCGCCATAAAGATAGATGCGAACGTCCTTGGTCTCCTTCGGCACGAAGCGACGCTGATAGTAGGGCTCGGCACCGGCCGCATCGAGCGCTACGGTGACCTGCACAGAGCCGTCGTCCGAGCGTTCGATCCGAACCAGTTCATCCCGATTGGTCGCGTGGATGTCGACCTGCGTTGCGAGATGGTTGTAGTAGCGCTCCATACCGGCCATCAGATTGTCTCGTCGCGCCTTGAGACGCGCCGCGAGCATCTCGCCATCGATGGCGTACCACTCCGGCGGCAGATTCGACATCGCCTGATCAATGACCTCGTCCGAGAGACAGACTGGAGGCAGGGCGGCGAAGGCTGGATCGATCTCCTCGCCTCGGACGCACGCAGTCAACATACGAGCTACCGACAGAAAAGTATCCCGATCTAGCTCGGTCAGGATCCATCGATCGACGTCGGCGCCGTTGAAGACGGCCCCCTCGATACCGGAGATCTTGTCCTTGAAGCGAAGAAATTTTGGGAAGGACCAGCGGGCGTACTTGAGCAGCACCCCACCATAGTTGGAGAAGATCTGATCGGGATCCTCGGCGACCGGTTGAAAGTACTCGCGATCGGGCACCCGGGCCCAGCGCCACTGCTTGCTGTGTCGGTCCCAGTTGCCGGTCCACAGATCGACCGTGCGGTAGCGCAGAAACACGAAGGCGTCGGGCTTGTTCTCGGGCCCTTCCAACCAGCGCCCCCACAACTCTTTGGTCGAGAGGATCTCCGAGGCCCCTCGAAACCCCGAAACATCATCGTGGGCAGGCTGCGGATACTCACCGAAGGTACCTAACATGCCCGCAAACGCCTCACGGTACTCTCCGAGGCGGGGATCGTCGGGCATCACGACGAGGCGCTGCGGCCGCAGCACGTTGAGGCCCAGGGCCTCGACCAACCCGTTGACGAAAGGAAATACCCCCGGATAGCTCGCTGCCGTTTGATCCTGAATGATGCTTGCCGCCGCTGCCTCGTGCCACTCTTCGGGCAGGATCCGGCTCGCGTCTTTGTTTACGGACCGAAAGGTATAGGACCTGCCGTCGGCGCCCAGTAGGGCCAGACTGGGAGTCTGCTTTCCCCCTACCTGACGTACCACGGTGAGCCCGCCTGCTTCGGCGTCCAAATCCAGCACACTTACTTCGATCGGCGTTGTCCAGGCCTTGCGATAGTCCTTGCCAAACCAGAACTTGTAGAAACCCGAGCGCTCGTACTGAGCTCCGGCCACAACTTGCTTGGTCTCTTCGGCGGATGCAAACGGAGCGGCCGCTGTCGTAATCAGGACCGTTACTAGGAAACCGAGACTGGGGCGCCGTATGAAGCCTCTTAGCCACTCAAACATAGACAGCACCTCCTTGCGGAGATCGTTATGGAAGATTCTGTCCGGAATCTCCCGTAAAACAGAAGACTCGCGAGCGTTCAATCCGGGCCGGCGAGCATTAAATCTCGCCAAAAGCTGTTAACGGGAGTTTCGCCTCGGTCGGCGAGCGAAAGCTGGACCCTCTGCTCACTTTAGTAACCAGGACCGTCGCTAGGAAACCGAGACTCGGGCGTCGAATGACGCCTCGTAACCACTCAAACATGGACCGGACCTCCTGCCGGAAATCTTACGGCTCAGACGGCGAGCTATGCAAGCCGGTCTCCATGCCATGGAGGAGAGCGGAGCAGATGCCCATAGGTACAAAGACAAAGAGCAGAGAGAGTGCTTCGGAGCCGACACCTGCCGGATTCTGTAGCGATGGGAAGAGCCGCTCTATGGCGGTCGCGATAGCCCAGGGAAGAAACCCTGCGCCGAAGCCCAGGACCACGAGATCCAACCCGAAGCGTCTTCGGTCTCGTGGCAGCGCCCGTATGTACCGCAACGGGATCAATACCAGCGCCAGTCCGACAAAAGTCGTTGCAACCCAACTGTTCAGGGTGAAGAAGACCCCTCGGAGGGAGCCACGGAGCGAGCTTTGAGATGGGAGCGCCAGGATAAGGATCGACAGGATTGCTCCGACCACGACTGGCAGGTAGAGGATTGAGATAGGTCCTCGCTTCTGGATCATTTCGATCGCCTTCGGATAGATCAGCATGAAATGAAGAAATGCCGCTGAGGCCAACAGCGAACCGGCCAGGAAGTAGACCAGCCAGATGGCATCTTGGAGAAGTTCGTTCGCAACAGGCACCGGGCCTCCGAAGTAGATGCCGGCGGATACAGAGAACAGGGCAAAGACAGAGCTCGCACGCGAACCAACCCGGATCACGGCAAGAAGACCAAGCGCAACGAGACCCAGCCCCATCAGGTTGCGCGCAAGCAGCAAACCGACCTCCGCCGAGCTCGGATCGGCACTCGACAACGGTGAATCCTCGAGCCGGACCAAGGCGAGCACTCGCCATGACGTGACCAACAACCCATAGGCCAGCAGAAGGCGGGTCGTGGTACTGGAGGGCGTAGTGCTCACGCGGTCTGTTTCTTCGGATCGATGACGGCTACCGCTCGGTTCAAACTGGCTGACTAGATTGCTACCATTGGAGTCTATTGTGACTGAGAGAGGATCGTCCATGAGAGTCGCCAGCAATCGCTTCCTTACCATTGACAAGAGTCTATGGCGCGATCGTCTGCGGTCAGTCGCGGCTTTACCGCTGCTGTTTTCGATGGTGGCTTGTGGAGTCGTCAGCGCCGTGGCCCAGGTGAGCCCGGCCGATAGCGACAAGCCATCTCAGATCACTTTGCGCGAATCAACTCGTAGAATTCTCAACGCCAACGACCTCACAAAGACGGCCAAACAGGATCCGGTCGCAGCCATCGTTGCTCTCGATCGATTGCGGGACGCCAGCTCGGAGTCTGCCGAGGATATTTCGCTGGCGATCGCGGAGGTCGCTCTGCGCGGCGCAGACAGCGGAAGCTCGGTGGCAAAAGCGGGTCTTTTTCTTGGCGCCGCTTCCGAGACCTATGCGGCTGCTTTGGAACAGGCAGCTGTGCGTGGCGGAATCGAGATGAGCGAGGGTGGGTCTCTCACCGCACTGGGTATTCAGCTAAAGGCCGTCGAAGGGCTGGTCGGGGCGCTACAAGAGATTCCTCTCGATTCGTCCATTCAGACCATCTCCAACCTGCCCGGCCCCCTGGGCGTATTTGACTTGAATTGGGAGGTCGAAGCCGAAGATTGGACACCCTCGACTCACCGATATATCGCTGCATCGACGCTCGAACGACGCAAGAAGGACATCGAGGGAAAGCGTTCCGGGCTTGGCGCACCGGTTGTTGCCATACGCAAAGGAGATCTTCCGGACGCACCCGATTTCGAGGGCTCCATCTTTCCCGTTTACAAGTACTACTACCCGCTGACGGCGGTCTTGAGCTTCAGTGCCGAGGTTGCCAACGCCCCGCGTCAAGCCTCGCTCCGCTTGGTGGATCCCCGTCGGGTGAAAACGATCGAGCTCGATGACATGAAATACCCCTTGGCAATCGATTTTGGTTCCCAAATCGTGGCCCTGACGCAGGAGACGGATACTCATTTTGGAATCTCTGGGGCGCGCAACCCAGGACGCTATATGGCGTTGATGGGGCTCTATGCACTCTCGCCTCCCCGCACAGACAAGATTCCACTGGTTCTGGTCCATGGACTCAAGTCGAGCCAGAACACCTGGAACGAGGTCTACGACGAACTGGTAGTGCAACCCGACCTCCGAGACCGCTATCAGGCGTGGGCGTTCTCCTATCCCACAGGCTTACCCTTTTCATACTCAGCAAGCTTTCTCCGACAGGCTCTGACCGAGACCATCCAGGATCTCGATCCCGAGGGCACAAACCCTCTGTTGAATCGAACGGTGCTGGTGGGCCACAGCATGGGTGGACTGTTGGTTCGCATGCAGGTCACCGATTCCGGGATGGTTCTGTGGGACTCGATATTCTCGAAGTCGCCCGATGAAGTCGATCTCGACCCCGAGGACTTGGAGATCGTGCGGTCGACGCTGGTGTTCGAACCACTGCCCTTTGTGAGCCGCTCAGTTTTCTTCTCCGTTCCGCACCGCGGTAGCAAGCAGGCGTCCAACATGCTGGGTAAGTTCGGTGCCACGCTGGTCTCACTGCCCGAGGAATTGAAGGAACTGAGCGCGCGAGTCACGCAGTCCGAGCAAGAGTTGCTGGTCGGAAGGTCTGCGGAGCGTGGCAAGATGCCCGATAGCGTGCAGGCTCTTCAGCCCGACTATCCTCTGATCTTGGCGCTCGATCAGATACCAATCGATTCCGCAGTCACCTACCACACGGTCGTGGGAGACAAAGGACAGGGCGATACACCCGACAGCTCCGACGGCTTTGTGCCCTACTGGAGCTCGCATCTCGATGGGGCTGCAAGCGAGAGGATCGTTCCCTCGGGTCACAGCACTCACCAACACCCCGAAGGGATCGAAGAGCTCGAGCGCATCCTGTACCTGCACCTCGACTCGGTCGATTCCAGCGAGTAGCTGGAGCAGCATTTCCGCCGCCCCTCAACCTGCACGATGAGGCGGTCTATTCCAATCACTCAGGCAGAGGTCTCTGGCATGCTCAATAAAAGCCATTCCCGTGTTCTCACTCACCTAGCCTTGTTCCTCAGCCTCTGGACCGTGAGCTGTCAGAAGCAGCAGGTCGCGGAAACATCGGTCGAGCATCCGGAGGCCATCTACCACGGTGGCCCGATTCTGACGATGGCCGGCACGGAGCCAAGCTACGCGGAGGCCGTGGCCGTAAGTGGTGGCCGGATTGCTTTCGTCGGGTCGGAGATCGAGGCCCTGGCGCTAAAGGGTCCGGAGACGACAGTCCGAAACCTCGAGGGACGCGCGATGTTGCCTGGGTTCATCGATGCCCACGGTCATCTCAAGAACGTTGGATTCCAGTCGCTCGCGGCCAACCTGTTGCCCCCACCCGATGCCGATGTCGGCTCGATCGCTGTGCTTCAGGACAAGCTTCGGGCCTGGGGCGAAGGGGAGCTCTCCGAGCGTCTGGGCTGGGTGATCGGGTTCGGCTACGACGACGCTCAGCTCGCTGAGAAGCGCCACCCGACCCGCGACGATCTCGACGCCGTCTCCTCTGATCGCCCTGTCTTCATCATCCACCAGTCGGGTCACCTTTACGTGGCCAATAGTGCACTGCTCGAGCTTGCGGGTATCGACGCGGCTACCGAGGATCCCGACGGAGGGATCATTCGTCGTCGAGTAGGCAGTCGCGAGCCGAACGGAGTCCTCGAGGAGACTGCGCTCTTTCGGGTTCTTGGCGTTTTTCCGAAAATCGACGAGGCAGGCCAGCGCGCGATGGTGAAGAAGGGGCTCGAGGCCTACATCCGCTTCGGTTTCACTACGGCGCAGGAGGGCCGGGCGTTTCCTGATGACGTCGACCTCTATGTCGCCATGGCCGAGGCAAACGAGCTCGCCATCGACGTCGTGGCCTACCCAGACTACTGGATGGCACGTGACAAGGTGGTGGACAGTCCCTGGCTCGCGCGCGACGGCGGCTCGCGATTCCGGATCGGGGGCATCAAGGGCAACCTCGATGGCTCACCACAGGGCAAGACGGCTTGGCTCACCGAGCCCTATTTCGTGCCGCCGGAGGGTCAGGACGCCGACTATGTTGGCTACCCGATGCTCGGCGAGGAGAAGGCTCTTGCCATGTTCGATGACGCCTACGCCCAGGGCTGGCAGGTGATCAACCACGCCAATGGCGACGCCGCCATCGATCAGCTGATTCGTGCGGCTCGCGCCGCCACCGAGAAACATGGTGCGGCCGATCGACGCACGGTGGGTATCCACTCCCAGGTCATGCGCGAAGATCAGCTCGATGCTTACAAAGAGCTGGGGATTATCCCCTCGTTCTTCGGGATGCACACTTTCTACTGGGGTGATTGGCACCGCGACTCGGTGCTTGGCCCTGAGCGCGCGGCGCACATCTCACCGGCACAGTCGGCCCTCGACCGCGGCATGATCTACACTCAGCACCACGATGCACCGGTCGCACTGCCGAGCTCGATCGCAATTCTCGCCACTCAGGTCAACCGGACCACCCGCAGCGGCCAGGTGCTCGGTCCCGAGCAGCGGGTTTCCGCCTGGGAGGCGGTCAAGTCGATCACGATCAACGCCGCCTACCAGTACTTCGAGGAAGATCGGAAGGGCTCGATCGAAGTGGGCAAGCTCGCCGACTTCGCAATCCTCAGCGCCGATCCCTTGGAGGTCGGCTCAGAGGAGCTCTGGGACCTGGAGGTCCTCGAGACGATCAAGGAAGGCGTGACGGTCTATCGTCGTTAGGGTCTGAACAGGCGCCTGTTGGCCTCTTGACCGCGCCTACCGGATCAGCGACCAGAAAACCCCGAACAGACCGATAAAGCCGACCACCACATACACCACAACGGCCCAGAGGTTGGGCTCCGCAGTCAGCATCTCGGATGTAAAGCCCTGTAGGAAGACACCGAGAAGACCGGCGCCCATGAACTGAAGCAGCACGTCCTTGCGGTTGCGAAACTCGGTATGCAGCCGGTGAGCGGCGTACTGGACGTCCTTCTGTAGCACCAGAGGGTGCTTGCGGGTCTTTGCAGTAGCTACCGATTCCCGGATCAGCTCCTGCCCGTAAGTGCGGATCTGTTGTACTGCCTGATCCCGGGCGTGCTCGTGAAACTCGACTTCGTGGCCGTAGTCGGGTTGATCCCCTTCTTGTGTCTTGTTCTCAGCCATGGTTTAGGCCTCGTATCCGGTCGGTTGGGCCGACCGAGGTTGCAGCTCCTCTAGAACATCGCCCACCGCTTCTCGCACGATCTTGCGCTCGTCGGGCGTCAGCTTGCGAGGAATCTTGAGTCCCCCCGCCACCTGAATCAGTGTCAGGCCTCCACCGAGCAGCAGCACCATGGCGAGGCTGAAGAGAGTGATGGCGATGACCTCGCTGCGAGCCACCCAGTCGGTTGGTAGCACCCGGACAAAAAGGGCTCCGACGCCTGAGACGATCACCATCAGGGCGAGACTGAAGATGACCGCGGCCCGGTTGCTCGGTGCATGCACAAAGAGACTCACCTGTTTTCCGGCGTCCATAAGGGTATGGCTGACCGATTCGACCGAAATGTCCTGAGGTCGCCGGCCCAAGATACTAATGAGCGATCCGACGAGGTCTTTGAGACTGAGATCCGCCTCGATCCCTTCGGTCTCCTCCGCTTCGGCGCGGCGCTTGGCGATCTCATCCAGAATAATCCTGCTGGGAGGAGGAGGGTCGCCTACAAAGTCGGCCATTTGTGAGACACGGCATCCGGCTTCAATCAGAGGTTGCACATCGACCCCGGTATCGACTCCGATGCTGTGGAACATCGAGACCAGCTCTTCTGTCGAGATGTTGCCGATCGAATGTCTGACTGTGATGGCGCCTCCGATGCCTCCGATCGAGGAATCGAAAATCCGCACGCCGGCCAGATAGGCCGCGTAGGCGTTGGTCACACCGAGCCCTCTTCGATCGTGAAGATGCACCCCGATATGGTCGAGGCCGATTTGTTCACCGACGTAGCCCACCACACGATTGATGTCGTTGGGCGAGGCCATACCATCGGTGTCCGACAACGCCACCGCGCCGCAGCCCATGTCGATCAGTCGACGACAGATCCGTGTAACCTGCTCGACCGGCATCAGCCCGTCGGGCTGAGAGGTGTCTCGAAATGCATACGAAAGGTAGCCTCGAAGTTGATATCCATCCTGGCGAGCGGCATCGGCGACGATTTCGGCCGCATCCATGGCTTCCTCCACGCTCATGCGAGTGTTTTTTTTCGAGTACTCCTCGGAAGCGGATACGAACAAGGCAACCGTGTTGACCCGCTCGGCCTTTCTCAGAAGCTCGTAGTAGCCCAGGGTTGGCGCCAGCGCAGCGATCTGGCCATCGTAGGGTGGCATTTTTCTCAGCAACTCCGCGGTATCTTGCATCGCCGGCACGACCCGCGGGTTCACAAACGAGCCCACCTCGATGTAAGGCACGTTTGCCCGTATGAGGGCTTCGACCAATTGCAGTCTGGCTTCGAGCGGAATTACCGCGTGGCGATTGAGAATCTGCATCCCGTCACGCAGCGATACGTCGCAGATCTTGATTTCAGGCACAGCGAGCTCTTTCTCGAGAGTGTCGGTGGGTCGGTCAGTCGCCGCAGATCTCATTGTATCGCTGCTTGCTGCCATGTAGGTGATCGAATCGACCTATCGATTGTTGTTCACTGGTCTATCTTTCCAAACAGCCATGGGTTAGTCTTTTTTGAGCAACAGCGCAAATCTGGAACAATGTCCTGCGCGGATATAGTGCGGTGAGCATCGATCCGATGACGACGATACAGCCAGGGCGACCCGCGCCTGTCAAGAAGATAGGCAAGCGGCAGATCAAGGCGATTGAGGACATTATCGCCAACCAATCCCTGCAACCTGCCTTTCAACCCATCTACACACTCAACACCGGCAAAGTGTTTGGATTCGAGGTTCTGACTCGGTTGGAGAGTACCCTGTTCAAGACTATTCCGGAGATCTTCGATGCTGCAGTTCAGATCGATCGAGTCGGTGATCTCGGGCGCGTGCAGAGGACCCTGTCGGTCAAAGTGGCGCCTCCCAAGCCGCTGTTCGTCAACGTCCATCCAGCCGAATTCGACTACCCGCTTCTCGTGCGGGCCGACGATCCTCTCTTCCGGCATCCTGAAGACGTATACCTCGAGATCACCGAGTCGGCACCTCTGAGCTACTTCGAACAGTGTACGAATGTACTCGGTGAACTTCGAAGGAAGGGCATTCGTGTGGCAGTCGATGACTTCGGTGCTGGATTCTCGAACGTAAAGTACATAGCGGATCTGTCTCCAGATATCGTCAAGCTCGATCGCGAGTTGGTGAGCGGAGTCCGAGAGGGCACTCGTCAGTTCAAGCTGCTGATCTCGATCGTCCGGCTGTGCAACGACATGGGTGCGAAGGTGGTCGCCGAGGGCATCGAGACAGCTGCGGAGCTCGTCGTTGCCGAGCGGGCAGGTGTCGACTACTGTCAGGGCTTTCTCCTGGGCAGACCGGCCCCTGATGCTCGTGAAGAAGAGTGGCCCGCTTTTCGCTGATACTCGACAGTCACAGATCACGGATATACTCGCGTCAAAACACCTTGTATCCGAGCGGTGAGGCGAGTTTCGCACAGGTGCTGTTGCTGCGCCCAAAAGGGAGGATGGAGGCATGAGGAACTATCTGACGGAGGCCATCGGAACCTTTTTCTTGGTGCTTACGATCGGATTGACCGCCGTTGGCGGCGTCGCCATGGCGCCCCTGGCGATCGGATCTGCACTGATGGTAATGGTCTATATGGGGGGGCACATCTCGGGTGGTCATTACAATCCGGCGGTTAGCCTGGCGGTGATGATGCGAGGCAAGCTGAGTAGCAAAGAGCTCTTGCCCTACTGGGTATCTCAGGTCGTCGGAGCCTTTTTGGCTGCGGCAGTCGTGTATGCCATCACAGCCCAAACCTTTGCGCCCGCGCCGGGAGCCGACGCCACCACGATGGGGGCACTTGCGATCGAGTTCTTATTTGCGTTTGCACTCTGTCTGGTTGTCCTAAACTCGGCCACCGCTACCGCAACCGAAGGGAATTCATTCTACGGGCTGGCTATCGGCTTCACCGTGATGGTGGGGGCCTTCTCAGGAGGTGGAATCTCGGGTGGCGCTTTTAATCCGGCGGTAGGGATCGGCCCGATCGTAATGAATGCCATCGCCGGAGGTGGCAACTTCGCAGATCTCTGGCTCTATTTGGTAGGGCCGCTTCTCGGTGGCGTCGTAGCGCCGCTGGTCTTCAAGATTCAGAATCCGGGCGACTGAAGACGCAGTGGAGCCGTGACGCAGTGACGCAGTGGGAGGGGGACATGTGCCCGGAGACCTCGGCTTACAGTCGCTCTGCTACGAGCCGAGGGCGGCTTGCCGTTCGGTGGCGCCGCAATTCCGCCCGCCCGATTGCCGGAAGGATCGCCCGCGCGCAGCCCGGAGCGAAGACCGCCTACTCGAAGCGGAGATTTCGGCTCACAATCGCTCAGCTACGAGCCGAGTCTAGATGATCGGACGAGGTCGGGTTTGTCGGCTCGTTGCCGCTCTCTACATAAACCGTCCGGGTCGGGAAGGCGAACTCGACA
>CAJHZD010000072.1_pt1 | contig 18712 bp, 15 predicted proteins | sample 9198941 | NCBI WGS metagenome assembly CAJHZD01 (sample SAMEA7708371, study PRJEB35096) | sediment metagenome | biome: marine neritic benthic zone biome [ENVO:01000025]; feature: sediment [ENVO:00002007]; material: shallow marine sediment [ENVO:03000034] sea grass bed [ENVO_01000059] ...
CACCGAGTCAGCTCACCGTTATTTTTGATCGGCTCGCTCGCGGGCTTTCACCGCCGGTCGGGAATTGCCTCACATCGGTAAGGCTCACCACGCCCCGAAGGTCGAGCATAGTCTAATGGAAAACCACGAACAGCAACGGCTAGCTGGTTTCACTCGATGCGTTGAGTTTCTGCGCACGACACCTTCTCCTCGAGAGTCGATATGCTGTCTGTGACCACGCGCCGACTGTCGTTCGCGACACAGTCGAACTTCCGAGATTCAGAATGCGACTCCTTCTGACCGTCGTTCTCATCGCTTCGCTTCAGGTTTCCTCGCTCTATGGATCGGTTCGCCCAGCAGGCACAAGTGATCACGTCATCCTGATCTCCTTCGATGGGCTTCGGCCGGAGTTCTACTGCGACAGCTCTTGGCCGGCGCCGATGTTGCAAAAGATGCGGCGCGAGGGAGCCCACGCCGGGAAAGTGCGGGTGATCTTTCCCTCGGTGACCTACCCGTCTCACATCACGATGCTGACTGGTGTCCTGCCGGCTCAGCACGGCATCTACTACAACACTCCTTTCGAGAGTGAGGGGCAGAGCGGGCGCTGGTATTGGCAAGAGAAGGAGATCCAGGTAGCAACGCTTTGGGACGCCGCGAAGGAGGCTGGTCTGACCACCGCAAGCGTATTCTGGCCGGTTAGCGTCGGCGCTCCGGTCGATTACAACATCCCGGAGATCTGGCCGCTCGACGAATCGCAAGATTTTGTGGACACGATTCGACACTCGGCCACACCTCGTGGAATCGTAGAGGAGGTGGAGCGAGAGGCAACCGGTACCCTCTCCGGGCGCAATTTCTCTTTTGGCAAGTTGAGTCTCGATGAGCGCAGCGGCGAGATGGCCGCCTACCTGTTCACCGAGTACAAACCCAACCTCCTGACGCTTCATCTAATCGGTGCCGACACCTATCAGCATGAGTGGGGACGCGAGGGTCAAGATGTCGATCTTGCGGTCGCGGCCATGGACCGCGTGGTCGCCAGATTGGTCGAAGCCGCAGATCAAGCTGGGCTGCTGGGGAGAACCACATTCATCGTTACGGGCGATCACGGCTTTATCGACAATCAGACCGAGGTCGCTCCCAATGTCTGGTTTGTCGAAGCAGGTCTACTCGAGAACCGACCGGACCGCGGTCGATGGCGGGCAGCGATCCACAAAATGAGTGCGGTTGGCTTTGTGCATCTTGCCGAGGCTGGCGACCTGGCTACCCTCGAGGAGGTTGTGGAGATCCTCGAAGGACAGCCACCCGAGATTCGCTCGCTTTATGAGATCCTCGATCGCCAACAGTTGGCGGCTCGACAGACGGCGCCCGAGGCCGCTCTGGGTCTGGCGCCCGCACCCGGAACCTATATATCGGATCGTATGGCTCCTCCTGCCGTCGGTCCAAAAACGGGCGCCAGTCACGGGCATCTACCCGAGCTCGAGCAGATGCACACCGGTTTTGTCGCCTGGGGATCGGGCATCGAGCCCGGCAGAGAGATCGAGTCGATCGGTCTAGAACAGATCGCGCCGCTGATCCGAGACCTCTTGGGGCTCGAGCTTCCGACTCCAGCTGCTCGACCCGACCTACTGCTGGAAGCGGTGAGTGCGGACTAGAGGGGCGTTACCCCGCCGTAGGCCACACCGGTCAGGTAGGCGATATCGCGCTTCCAGGTGGTCAGATCGCTGTGGCGAAACTGGTTGAAATGGGTATGCCCGCAGGCGCGAGCCAACAATTTCATCAATTCGACCGTCGAATCGAAGAACCGGGATAAGCGCTCGGCCGCTTCATCTACTGGAAGACGCGCCCTCAGATGCTCCTTCTGAGTCGCGATGCCGACCGGGCAGTTATTGGTTTGACAGGCCCTCATGCCGAGACAGCCGATCGCCTGGATCGCCGCGTTCGAGACCGCAATCCCATCGGCTCCCAACGCCAGCGCCTTGGCAAAATCGGCCGGAGTCCTCAAGCCACCGGTGATAAACAATGTGACCGCGCCGGTTTTGCCACGGTCGTCCAGGTGCTTGCGTGCCCGAGCCAGGGCCGGAAGGGTCGGCACCGATATGTTGTCGCGAAAGATCAGTGGTGCCGCCCCGGTTCCACCACCACGGCCGTCCAAGATGATGTAGTCGACGCCAATTCGAAGCGCCGCATCGATGTCGTCTTCGATGTGCTGAGCGGACAATTTGAATCCAATGGGAATGCCGCCCGTTTCGGTCCGAACCTCATCGGCGAAATGTCGGAATCCGTCTTCGTCCTCCCAGTCGGGGAATCGGGAGGGTGAGATCGCCGACTCACCCTCTTTAAGACCACGCACCTTGGCGATCTTGCCTTTGACCTTGTTACCCGGCAGGTGGCCACCGGTACCGGTCTTGGCCCCCTGACCCCCTTTGAAATGAAAGGCCTGCACCTTGAGCAGCTTCTCCATCGAGAATCCGAATCTGGCGGAGGCCAGCTCGTAGAAATAGCGGCTGTTGGCCTCCTGTTCGCTAGGAAGCATGCCCCCTTCGCCGGAACAGATACCGGTTCCAGCAAGCTCGGCTCCTTTAGACAGTGCCACCTTGGACTCTTCCGAAAGAGCACCGAAGCTCATGTCCGAAACGATGATCGGAATATCGAGCTCTAGCGGTTTTTCCGCTTTCGGGCCGACCACTAGATTGGTTCCGACCGGCGTGTCGTCTAGCTGCGGAACGGTCGCCAGCTGGGCGGTGACGAACTGCAGATCGTTCCACAGCGGAAGCTCGCCCCGTGGCACACCCATCGCCGCGACGGGGCCATGGTGTCCAACTTTCTCGAGGCCATTCGATGACAGCTCGCGGATGAACTTGACGTAGGGCTCGGCCGGGGTCCCATGAAGATCTTGATACTGACCCTGATAGGAGTCTCGATCGTAGGCCTGCGGATTCTCTCTCTCCCAGGCCGCGATCTCGTCCTCGTCGACCCATACGCCGCCATCTTCGATCCAGGCAGAAAACTTGTGAAGTATCTCGGAAGAGTTGTACGAGCTGACACCGCTTCGAAATTCATAGTCCCAACCGTGTAGGCCGCAGACTATGTCGTCGCCTCGCACCGTGCCATCGACCATCAGAGCGCCCCGATGAAGACAGCGCCCATACAGAACCGAAACCTGATCGTCCCACCGTACGATTACGAGATCGACATTTGCCACCAGTGCCCCTGTGGGCTGACGATCTTCGAGCTCATCAAACTCGGCAATGCGAACTTTATTCATTGCACCCTCCTTGAACGTCTCGCTATTCAATCACGTTCGACCTCCTAACTACGTATCCGCCCTACCTCCGGATCGCAACCGCAGAGCCTGCCCCTACCCCTGCCAGCGTCCGGCTACGCATCACTCACCCCCTCCGGCACTGACCTGGGCGTTAGATCTTGAGCGCAGATGCACACGCGTCACTCCAGCCTCGGTTTTTCGATCGGTCTAGGTTGCGCTGGGAGGACCACCGCTACGCGGCGGTGCCCCCTCGGGCGATTCTGAACTCGCTCGGGGCTCTGGCATGGGAGCTTGAGGCGACCTAAAGGAGCACGGGCGAGGATCCGCCAGCATCTGGCGAGTCGGGATGCGGAGTTCAGCCGCTGCATACCCGAGGGGAGCGATAAGAATAGAAAAGGGGACAGCCCCCAGAACCCCAACTCCGATTTGGCGACAGTCCCCTTTTTCCTTCCGGTTCCCCGAGGGGCGGTGCGAAGCCCGTTCAGCGGCGCCGCAGACCGACGATGACAGATGCTGAAGGGATCGCCCGCGCGCACCCCGCGAGCTAAGAGCGCCCATGCCAGAGCCCCGAGCGAGGATCACATAGGGCGATCGGGATCTCGGTGCTGCCGTCTTCGGAGGATGGAGTTGGCCTGCGTGATAAATTGCCGCCACCATGCTGGAAACGATCGTCGCGGTCGCTTTGTCGATCGTCGGCATCTATCTCGCCCTCGGTCTCGTCTTCGCCGTTGCGTTCGCGTTCTGGGGCGCAAACCGGATCGATCCGTCGGCGCAGAAAGGAACCATCGGGTTTCGACTCCTCATCATCCCGGCATCGATGGCGCTCTGGCCGCTGCTGTTGGGACGTTGGAGAACCAGAGCTCAGCCTCCCGAGGAACACAATCCACACCGCGACCTGAGCCATCGGAGAGCCGGGTCGTGATTCGAAGTCTTCGTAAACGGCACTGGTGGACCTTTCTGATCCTCGCTGTCGGTCTGCCGATTCTCTTCGCGGTCGCCGTGCTCTCGCGCCAAGATCCACCCCTCAGAACTCCAGCCCTGAGTTCGATCGAGGAGACCCTGAATGAGTAGCGCTCACAGCTACCGCGCGGTGGGCTGGAATCGGCAGAAGAAGATCTACGATGGAACCCTCTGGGTTGGCATTGTTCTCTATCTCGGAGTCTTTATCGGCCTCGGAGCGCTCCTGCGTCCCAATGTCACGATCGAGACGCTGTTGATCCGAGCCTTTGGCACCTCTGCCCTATTTCTTCTTCATGTGATTCTTTCGATCGGTCCACTTTGCCGGTTGGACCCGAGATTTCTTCCGCTGCTATACAACCGGCGACACCTCGGGGTGTCGATGTTCATCTTGGCCCTGGCTCATGGTGCTCTCGCGATCATCCAGTTTCACGCCCTTGGAAACATCAATCCCTTGGTGAGCGTCTTTGTCAGCAACGGTCGCTACGACACAGTGGCGCAGTTCCCGTTTCAATCACTCGGCGTGTTGGCTCTGACGGTTCTCTTCTTGATGGCAGCCACGAGTCACGATTTCTGGCTGGCAAATCTGACACCTCCCGTCTGGAAGAGTCTGCACATGTTGGTCTACGTCGCCTATGGCCTTATCGTCATGCATGTCGCGCTTGGCATCCTGCAAGCTGAGCCAAATCCTTTCCTGGCTGTTCTCGTGGGTCTGGGCATGGTTTGGATTCTGTCGATTCATCTCTTCGCCGCTTGGAGAGAACGTCTTCTAGATCAAGATGTCGAAGCAGTTGCCAAGGAAGAAGACCGTTTTGTCGAAGTTTGTTCGACCTCGGAGATCCACGAGAACCGCGCTCGAGTCGTCAGTCTGTCCGGTGAACGGGTTGCGGTGTACAAATACGATGGCAAGATCGTGGCCATATCGAGCATCTGTCAACACCAGAACGGCCCGCTCGGTGAGGGCAGAATCATCGACGGCTGCATCACGTGCCCCTGGCACGGATATCAATACGAGCCTGAGACGGGCTCCTCACCTCCACCCTTCGACGAAAAGGTGCCCACGTTCAATGTCCGAATCGTCGGGGATCGAGTCCTCGTCGACCCATACCCGAACCCCGCAGGAACTCGCGTCGAGCCCGCAAGGTTGGCGGCCGGAGATTCGGCTCGATGAACAACCAACGGGAGTTTTATGTCGGCTACCAGGCCAAGGCGCCTCCGGGTATCGCTCGTCATACCCGACTCGTGGCTGTTTCTCTGATTCTGGTGGGAATCGTGGTGGCGGTTTCCGTACTGTTGCTCGAGAAACCGTTCGAGCCCGGCGTCTTCGAATTCGGAGTAGTCAAGAAATTCGAGGGATTCCTGCGAACCGATCCCGTACCCATGCTTCTCGAGGCCGAGCAAACAGGAGAGGCGACTGCCTCGACGTCGACCTCGGATTTCCTCCTGGTCTCACCCGGCAAACAAACAGCTCTTCCCCTGGTGGAGGAGTTCGACGGTCAGCGAGTCCATCTCGAAGGCTCCCTGATTTACAGAGATCCGATCGCCATGATCGAAGTCCGCTCAGGCTCGGTTCGTTCTTCGCCAGCCGAGATCTTGACGCCCTTCTCGTTACCGGACTCGTCCATCGTCGGTCGTGCCGAGCTGACCGGCGAGATTGTCGACGCGAAATGCTTCTTGGGAGTTATGAAACCGGGACGTGAAAAGACACACCGCTCCTGCGCGGCTCGGTGCATCAGTGGCGGGGTCCCACCTCTTCTGGCCACTTCGACCGTCGACGGTGAAGAGATCTTCTACCTGCTGCTCGACTCGGACGGTGGCATGGTCAACGACCGTGTTCTCGATTTTGTGGCGGAGCCAGTGGCAGTTCGCGGCGAGATTCGGCAACAGGGACGTCAGTTGTTCCTGCTCGCTGAGCTCGCTTCGATTCGGCGAACTTCGGAGTAGACTCCGCTCGAGAGTCAGAATGATCGACAAGACTGCCACGCCCCGCCAGACCTATCCGAGTTCGGTCGATGAGCTTCCAGACCGCGAGTTGCGTGAGGGCCGATACCAGCTCCGCTTTGCTCGATCTTGGGAAGATCTAGACGTCCTACTGCGACTCCGCTTCGAAGTCTTCAATCTGGAGATGGGTGAGGGGCTCGACGAGTCCGTCGCGAGTGGACGAGACCTGGACCCTTTCGACCCCGGGTGTCACCACCTGATGGTCATCGACGAATCGTCTGGTGAAACAGTCGGTACCTATCGCCTCCAAACCTGCTCGATGGCGGAACGAAATCTCGGTTTCTATTCGGATATCGAATTCGATCTCTCAGGACTACCGGAAGAAATCTTGGACCACTCGTTGGAGCTTGGCCGTGCCTGTGTCGCCAAAGCACACCGCAGCACCCAGGTTCTGTTTCTTCTTTGGAAGGGGCTGGCGAGTTATGTCGCCATGAATCGGAAGCGCTATCTTTTTGGTTGCAGCTCTCTTACGAGCCAAGATGCTCAAGAGGCCAAGGCATTAGAACGCTATTTACTCAAATACGATCACTTTCACCCGTCGATCCGTATCCATGCCCGACCGGGCTTCGAATGCTACCCGGATGGCTTCACGCCAGACCCCAGCAAGCGCGTCAAGGTCCCACCGCTATTTCGAACCTATCTGCGCCACGGAGCCAAAGTCTGCAGCGAGGCCGCCATCGACCGGGAGTTCAAAACGATCGATTTTCTGATTCTGTTCGATGTCGATGCCATGGATCGGAGAATGTTCAGCACCTTCTTCGACTGAGAGACTCCGATGTCTAGGCTTCGTGTGGGCGTTAGGCTGCTCCTGGTCGTTCTTCTGACAACGACTTGCTTCCTGCTTCTGGTGATCGGGTCGCTACTCGCTAGCCCCTGGCCCCGTGCGCGCGTCCGCTGGCGTGGATTCGTTTTCAAGACCTGGTCTCGGTTTCTGCTCGCCATCTTGGGTATCGATGTAGAGACCGTCGGAGATCCCCCAGATCTACCGTTCTTTCTTGTTGCCAATCACCTCAGCTACATCGATATCCCCGTTCTCGCCAGCCACGTCGGGGTCGTGTTCATCGCCAAGTCGGAGATCGCAAGCTGGCCCTTTGTCGGGCTCGTGTGCAAGGGCGCCAACACGATCTTCATCAATCGGGAAGTTCGTCGTGACATACCCCGGGTGATGGAGCTCATTCACCGAGAGCTCGATCTGGGCTCTGCAATCGTTCTGTTTCCTGAAGGCACGAGCTCGAAGGGTGATTCCGTACTTCCCTTTAGAGCCTCGCTTCTCGGAGCCCCCGCCCGCAGCGAGATGCCTGTCTCTTACGCGGCTTTGAGCTACGATATTCCAGAAGGAGACGTGCCGGTGCACCTGGCGGTGTGCTGGTGGGGGGGTATGCCCTTTGGGCCGCATCTTCTAAAGCTTTTGTCCATCCGCCGCATCCAGGCCAAGGTCGTTTTCGGCAACGAACAGCTGATTGACCGCGATCGGAAGCTTCTGGCCTCGCGTTTGCGCGCCGCGATACTGGAGAAATTCGAACCGACCGCTCAGGAGACTTCGTGACCTACCCTGCTGTCATTCAACAGAATCTCTTCTTCTTGAGGCAAGGTCGGGATCTGATGCAGTGTGTCGATGACCAGATCTACGTGACGTCAGCAGAAGATCGCCCCAGAGCCGCTGGCATTGGGCTTCACTTGCGCCACTGTCTCGATTTTTATCTGTGCTTCTTGCGCGACCTGGAGAGTGGTCGGATCGACTACGATCGACGCGACCGCGAGGCCGGGGTCGAGATCGACCGATCTTCGGCGCTAGAGACCATCGAACGAATCATCCGCCGAATGGAGCTGATTGATGGCGAACATATTGAGCGCCCCATCGAAGTGCTCCACGATCGCGCACCTTCGGAGGAGGATGCCAGTTGCTGGCATCCCTCCACGGTCGGTCGCGAGTTGCGCTTTTTGGTCAGCCACACGGTTCATCACTACGCCCTGATCGCGATGATTCTTCGTATGCAGGGTGTCGAACCTGGTGACGAGTTCGGTGTCGCACCGGCGACCCTTGCGCACTGGGAATCCGAGCTCGAATCGGCTCGCCCGGCCTAGATACCGAACATACCCACCGGGACAGAACCGCAGCCGTGGTGTTATCTTGCCGGGGCCATGAAGATTCAAAGCATCTCTGTCTACCAGGTCGACCTTCCGCTTCATGAGGGGAGCTACAACTGGTCGGGTGGCAAGTCGGTCGAAGTGTTCGACAGCACCATCGTGCAGATCGACACAGACTCGGGGTTCAAGGGATATGGCGAGGTCTGCCCACTCGGCCCGTTCTATCTTCCCGCCTATGCTGCCGGAGCACGCGCCGGAATCGCCGAGCTGGCCCATCACATCCTCGGCGAGGACCCGACTCAACTGGAAAAGCTGAACCGATTCATGGATCGAAGTTTGAAGGGCCACCCGTACGCCAAGTCGGCGATCGATATTGCTTGTTGGGACATTCTCGGTCAGGTTTGTGGACAACCAATCTGCACCCTCCTCGGAGGACGGTACTCCGACGACTTTGTGCTGTATCGGGCGATATCCCAAGAGTCACCCGAGAAGATGGCGGCGAAAGTCGCCGGTTATCGAGACGAGGGATATACAAGGTTTCAACTGAAGGTGGGCGGCGATCCGAACGAGGACATCGAACGAATCCAGGCCGTCTCATCGCTTCTGACCTCCGGGGAAGTCCTGATCGCCGATGCCAATACCGGCTGGCTCATGCACGAAGCCGCCCGCGTGGTTCGCGCCGTTCGAGATGTCGACGTATATATAGAACAGCCCTGCGCGAGCTATGAGGAGTGTTTGACCATCCGACGCCGGACTGATCACCCCTTTGTTCTCGACGAGGTCATCGATGGTGTCGACGTTCTATTGCGCGGTCACGCAGATGGGGCCATGGACGTCGTGAACCTGAAGATCAGCAAGCTCGGCGGGCTTACTCGAGCCCGACAGGCGCGTGACCTGTGCGCCTCTCTCGGAATCGCGATGACCGTGGAAGACAGCTGGGGCGGTGACATCACGACCGCAGCAATCTCCCATCTTGCTCACAGCACGCCGACTGAGCTTCTCTTCACAGCCACCGACTTCAATAGCTACGTCACGGTGAGCACGGCGGAAGGCGCACCACACCGTGACAAGGGACGGATGAGGGCCTCGACGGAGCCGGGTCTTGGAATACGACCCAAAGGGGACGTTCTCGGTGAGCCGATTTCGGTCTGGGAGTCCTCGAAGTCCTGAGCCCTTGAGTGCCGAGTCGGGTCCGGGCCACGCCCCGAGCCGTGGGGCGCGCTGACGGTGAGAATCGTCCGTTGGCTGTTCGTCGCCTACCTGATAGTGCTCGGTGTCTCACACCTGGTGCGTCGACTCCCCGACGCCGAGACGGTTCTGAACCCTGATCTGGCCCGGGTGCGGCTGCGCTCCGGGGTGGACGTTGCTTTTAGAGAGTGGGGTCGGGGCTCCGGAACCGCTGACTCGCCGGCGGTGATTCTGCTTCACGGAAGTCCGGGCAGCAGCACAGATTTTACTGATCTCGGGCCCGGTCTGGGCAATCGATTTCGGGTGGTCGCGCCCGATTTCCCCGGCTTTGGCGACTCTCAGAAGTCCGTATCCAACTACTCGATCCGAGCCCATGCGGCCTATGTCCTGGAGCTGCTAAACGAGCTCGGGATCGAATCCGCCCACCTAGTCGGATTCAGTATGGGTGGAGGTGTAGCCCTGGAGATGATCGATCAATCGTCGTCCTCGGTGCGCTCGCTAGCTCTGCTGTCGGCGATCGGAGTCCAGGAGCTCGAGCTGCTCGGTAACTATCACCTCAACCATGCCATCCATGGCTTCCAGCTCGGCTTGCTCTGGCTGTGCCGCGAAGCCGTACCCCATTTTGGGGCCCTCGACCAGAGTTTTCTAAGCGTCGAGTACGCCCGAAACTTCTACGATACCGACCAGCGCCCGCTCCGGGCGATCCTCGAGGGCCTCGAGATACCAACACTCATCGTTCATGGTGAGCAAGACATTCTGGTGCCACTGGAGGCGGCCAAAGAACATCATCGAATCGTGCCCCAAAGCGAGCTGGTCCTTTTCGACGCCAGCCATTTCATGGTCTTCCGAGGTGATATGGACCTCTCCAAACCCATCGGAGACTTCTTCGTCAGAGTCGACGATGGGTCCGCGAAGCGCCGTTCCGACTCGTCTGCGAAAAGACTCGCCTCTGCCTCACACTCTTTCGACCCAGCGACGATTCCGGAAGCGACCGGTGTCACCCTGCTCGTTCTGATCGGACTCATTGCTCTGGCGACTCTTCTCACCGAGGACCTCGCCTGTATCGGTGCCGGACTCTTGGTGGCACAGGGCCGAATCGGATTTCTGGCAGCCACGCTGGCCTGCTTCGTCGGTATTGTCGTGGGTGATGTCTTACTCTACCTGGCCGGCCGATATCTCGGATATTCCTGGCTCAAGCGAGCCCCGCTCAAGTGGATCGTCTCACCGAGTCAAGTCGATCGCGCCTCCGAGTGGTTCGACACCAAGGGTCCGGCCGTCGTATTTCTGACCCGGTTCCTACCCGGAACACGTGTAGCCGCCTACACGACCGCCGGTCTTCTGAGGACCGGCTTCTGGCGTTTCCTTCTCTATTTCACCCTCGCCGTAGCGATCTGGACCCCGTTCTTGGTCGGCATCTCGGCCTATCTGGGAAATCGCGTCTTCGAGCATTTTGCGCTTTACCAGCGTTACACGTTGCCCGCTGTGATCGTGCTCTTGCTGGCTCTCTGGACAGCCGCGAAGCTAGTCCCCATGGTCTTCACCTGGAAAGGCCGACGTCGTCTGTGTGGATGGTGGTGCCGCGTTCGGAAATGGGAGTTTTGGCCCCTGTGGGCTTTCTACCCGCCGGTTTTGCTCTGGATCGGGTGGCTCGGCCTCAAGTATCGATCACTGACGGTCTTTACCGCAGCCAATCCCTCGATCCCGGCCGGCGGCTTTGTAGGCGAATCGAAATCGGAGATTCTGGACCGGCTGAGCCCGGAGGCGGTCGCCTGTTATGAACGTATCTCCGCATCACTCGATCCCGAAAGGAGGCTCGAGCTGGTACGGGACTTTGTCGTTCGGAACAACCTAGAGCTTCCCATCGTTCTCAAACCCGATGTCGGACAACGGGGTCAGGCTGTCGAGATCGCCCGGAGCTGGAGTACGGTCGAAGACTACTGCGACACCAGCGACCAGGATTTTCTTGCGCAGCGATTTGTGCCGGGTCTCGAATTCGGGGTGTTCTATGTGCGAATGCCAGATAGAGATGCGGGCACGGTCTTCTCGATCACAGTCAAACAACTACCATCGGTCATGGGCGATGGCATCTCGACGATCGAGGAGCTGGTGCTTTCCGACCCGCGTGCGGTCTGTCTGTCGAGCCTCTATCTCGAACGGTTCGAGAATCGACTCGACCAGGTGCCTCCGGCGGGCGAGCCGATATCTTTGGCCGAGCTGGGTACTCACTGCCGGGGCGCGGTCTTCCTCGATGGTGCCGAGCTTCGAACCCCCGAGCTCGAGAAAGCGATCGACTCGATCAGCAAGAGCTTCGAGGGTTTCTTCTTTGGCCGCTACGACATCCGAGTACCTTCCCGCGAGGATCTTCGTGGCGGTCGGAACATCCAAATTCTCGAGCTCAACGGAGTTACTTCAGAAGCTACGGATATCTATGACCCCAAAAACACGCTTTTCGATGCTTACAAGAAGTTGGCCCAGCAGTGGTCTCTGGCCTTCGAAATCGGTCATCAGAATCGCCTACGAGGTTTCGAGCCCGAAAAGATCCCTGCCCTCCTTCAGTCCATACTCGACTATCGCAGATCACAGTAGAATCAGGCCCTCAGGGGCGGCTTGTCGAGCCCACAGGAGTACTCATCGTGCGAAAAATCCTCTTGAGTCTGGTAATTCTTGGTATTGGTCTTGCGATTACGGAGCCCCTCGTGGCTCAAAAACCGGTCACCATCAAGCTGGCAACGTTGGTTCCGGATCGGTCGGTTTGGGGAAACTTCCTGCGCCAGATGGGTGCGGACTGGAAGAACGCCACCGACTCCCGGGTCAATCTGCGGGTCTATCCCGGAATGGTGGCGGGAGACGATCCCGACGTGGTTCGAAAGATGCGTATCGGCCAGCTCAACGCAGGGACCTTGACCCTCACCGGTCTTATCGAAATCGACAACTACTTCACCGTCTTCGGCATCCCGATGTACTTCGATTCCTATGAAGAATACTTCTACGTCATCGAAAAGCTGCAGCCGATTCTCGAGAAGCGTCTCCTCGACAAGGGTTTTGTACTCATCAACTGGGGTCACGGCGGCTGGATTCATCTGTTTTCAACAAAACCGATCAACACGATCGAACAACTTCAAAAACACAAACTCTTTGTCTGGGCCGGTGACGATCGGATGGTCACCTGGTATCAGCAAAACGGCTTTCGCCCGGTAGCCCTGCAGCTGCCCGATGTCGTCACCGGTCTTCAAACCGGGATGATCGACGCCATGCCCTCGACCCCACTGGCAGCGCTCTCGCTGCAGTGGTTCCGAAACGCACCCTACATGCTCGACCTCGGTTTCGCACCCTTCCTCGGGGCAACCGTGGTCACTGCCAAGAGCTGGAATAAGATCTCGTCCCAAGATCAAGAGGCGATCCTGAAGGTCTCTCGAGAGGCTTCGAGCAAGTTCAGCACAGAGATTCCCGTTCAGGACGACAAGGCTGTGACCGAGATGAAGGCGAGGGGTCTCGAGGTGATCAGCGTCCCAGACGACGCAGCCGCGGCAGATTTCAGGGCCGCCACCGAGAAGTTCGCCGCCAATATGCGCGACTCGATCGTGCCTCCCGAGATCTTCGACCAGGCCCAGAAGGCGCGTCAGGAATTCAGGTCCAGGCAGTAGTCCAAGGTCGCCCGCTAGTCTGTCACCTGGCTTTTCGGCTCGCCCTGCGGCAGTTGAACCAATAACGCGCCTGCTACGGCGAGCGACAAACCCGCCAGCCCCTTGGCGTTCAGGGTTTCGCCGAGATACAGCCAGGCCAACACGGCTATCTGCACAGTCATCGTGTTGTTGATAATGCTCGACTCCACGGCGGTCAGGCGGCGCTGGGTATGGTTCCAGAGCGTAAAGGCAAAAGCTGTGTTGACGACCGCGAGCCAGAGGATGATGCCCCAGCTTCCCGCATCGAGCTTCGGCAGCCCCTGGGTACCAAGCCCGATTGCTAGAAGCCCGAGAGAACCGACCCCCATGCTGATCACGGTCACCGCGAGCGGATGCAGATCCTGACGGCGATTGATCGCCCGGCCCATCAGGGTCGAGACCGCATTGGCCAACAGACAGGTCAGGCCAGCAACCAGTCCGGCCGTCGCCAAAGAGATCTCGAACGGGGAGAAATAGATCAAGACTCCGAGGAGGAACAGAAACATCCCGACCCATTGAATTCGCCGCGGGCGCTCTCCGAGCCAGGGTATGGCCATCAGCGCGACTGCCGCCGGCGTAAAGCTCAGAATCAAAGTCAAACTGATAGCAGGTAAGTGCTCGAGAGCGACAAACATCGCACCCTGGGTCAGGGTGTAGAAGATCAGTCCCAGCGCAATCAACTGCCACCAGCCGGCACGCGAAAGCGAACCAATCGAGTGTCTCAGTTCTCTCGATGACAGGGCTATGACCGCCAGCACCAGAAACGCGATCGTGTAGCGCAGCCCGGCGAACGTAAGCGCCGGAATGTCGTCGAGGCCGAATTTGATCAGGACCCAGGAGGTCGACCAGAGAAAGGTGACCAGAAGAGCCTGCAGAACAGGGACGAAATGCGAGCGGCGAGATTCAGACATCGAGCACCTTTCTGAGCTGAGCGGAACCCTAGCCACCCTTCGGTCTGCCGCTTCAGTGTACCAGCGTGACATCCGATACCCTCGCCATTGGGTCCACCCGAGCTAGACTCCTACGACGAAACCTTCAGCAACCAGGAACATCGATGGCCCAGACCCCTATCTATCTCGACTACAACGCCACCACACCGATCGACCCTTTGGTCGCGGCCGAGATGATGCCGTTTCTAAACCGGCATTTTGGAAACCCCTCCAGCGCTCACAGTTTTGGCGTCCGAACAAAACTGGCGGTCGAATCGGCGCGCGTCCAGGTGGCAGACGCCATCGGCGCCCAGCCCGACGAGATCCTGTTCACGAGCGGCGGCTCGGAAGCGAACAACACCGTCATCCTGGGAGTCGCTCGCCAGTTTCGAGATCGCGGTCGACACATCATCACGACCGCTATCGAGCATCCAGCCGTACTCGAGCCCTGCCATGCACTCGAACGCGAAGGATTTCGAGTCACCGTGCTAGGCGTGGATGAATTGGGCCGGGTCGCGCCAGACGAGCTCGAGAATGCCATCGAGGCCGACACCATCCTGATCACGGTGATGCACGCCAACAACGAGGTCGGCACGATTCAACCGATCGAAGAGATCGCCGCCATAGCACGAGATCGCGACATCTTGATTCACACCGACGCGGCCCAAACCGTGGGCAAGATTCCCGTCGATGTGAGGCAACTGGGAGTCGATTTTCTATCGGTTGCCGGACACAAGCTCTACGCGCCCGCCGGAATCGGGGCGCTCTATGTCCGCTCGGGGCGGGAAGTTCCAAGTCTGATTTATGGAGCCGCGCATGAAAGCGGACGTCGCGCCGGTACCGAGAACGTGCTCGAGATCGTCGGCCTCGGTAAGGCCTGTGAGCTCGCTGCCGGCCGCATCGAGTCAACACAGACCCACTGCAGTGAAATGAGAAACCGGCTGTGGAATGGGCTGTCGGGTTCGATCGAAGATTGTCGGCGCAATGGCGATCTCGAACACTGCCTGCCCAACACACTCAGCATTTCGTTTCGCGGTGTCGATGCGTCCACTCTGCTAGCCGAGATCTCCGACCAGATCGCGGCCTCGGCTGGCGCCGCTTGCCACGCCGACGAAGTCGATCTGTCGTTGGTTCTCGAGGCCATGGAGATACCCCTGGACTGGGCCATGGGAACAATCCGACTCTCGGTCGGGGTTCCGACCACCTCGGAAGAGATCGATGCTGCGGTCGACATCATCGGCTCGGCAGTAGCCCGACTCGGTGCCAGCACGGCCGTCGTATCTTCCGACACCAACGAATCGGAGATTCGGCTGACCCGGTATACCAAGGGTATGGGCTGTGCCTGTAAGTTGCGGCCGCAAGATCTCGAGCAGGTTCTGCGGCACCTGCCTGAGGTCGAGGACGACGCGGTTCTGCTCGACATGAGCTCTGCCGATGATGCGGCGGTCTATCGCATCAACGACGAGCAGGCGCTCGTACAGACCGTCGATTTTTTTACTCCCGTGGTCGACGACCCGTATGACTTCGGCGCCGTCAGTGCCGCAAATTCGCTGAGCGATATCTACGCCATGGGCGCAATGCCCATCTTTGCGCTCAGTATTGTCGGTTTCCCCTCACAGCGATTGCCCCTATCCGTTCTGGAGAGGATTCTCGAAGGAGCTACCGATGTCACACGAGAGGCCGGTATCGCCGTCATCGGTGGCCACAGCGTGGAGGACAACGAACCCAAGTTTGGCCTGGCGGTCAGCGGCCTCGTTCATCCCGATCGGATGTTGACCAACTCGGGCGCACAGCCGGGTGATGTTTTGGTGCTTACAAAGCCCCTGGGTCTAGGAATCATTGCCACTGCGGTCAAACGTGACATCGCGGATTCTCGAGTCGCCGCCGCGGCGCTTGCCACCATGAAAGAGCTGAACAAGACTGCAGCCGAGATCATGCAGACTGTAGAAGTTCATGCCTGCACGGATGTCACCGGATTCGGTCTCCTGGGTCATCTTCGAGAAATGTGTGCCGCCTCGAAACTGGATGCCACGCTGGATTTCGCCAGCCTGCCGATTCTCGCTGGAGTGCGTCAGTTGATCGGTGGCGGAGTCGTCCCGGGTGGGACTGTGGAAAATCTCGATCATGTCTCTACCTTTGTAGACTTCTCGGACGATCGGGCGCGGGCGGAGCGACTGATTCTCGCCGACGCTCAGACATCCGGGGGTCTTCTGATTGCGGTACCAGATCGCCATGCGCAGTCCCTCGTCGATCGATTGCTCGACAATGGAGTATCTCAAGCCGCTATCATTGGTGGCTTCAGAGAATCGGGAACCGGCCGAATCGCGGTCTGACACCCCTCTCGATTCCAGCCGGTCACGCTAGACTCTTCACAGGGAGAACACCGATGAAGACTTCCATTCCATACTCGACGCTTGGCTCGATAGCTTTGTCCTTGATGATTTTCGTGGGTTGTGGTGGCCAGGAGGCTTCAGCCCCCGAGACCGCTGAACCAACGGCGGACTCGGCTGCGCTACCCGAGGGCCATCCACCGGTGGAACAGTCGGGCGCCGGCGGCATGCTTCCTTCGCCCGTGATCGACCAGGAAACACTTCTGACCTGGGATCGTCCTGAAGCTTGGATCGAGGAGCCTCCTGCAAACTCGATGCGTCAGGCCCAGTATCGGGTGCCCGGCGAGGCCGGCGACGGACAGTGTGTCACCTACTACTTCGGTGCTGGCCAGGGCGGTGGAACCATGGCGAATGCGGAGCGGTGGGCGGATCAGTTCTCTCAACCCGATGGCAGCTCATCGCGAGAGCTATTACAGACCGAAACCATGACGGTCGGAGGGCTGGAAGTGCTCATGGTCCAAGTCACCGGCACCTACAACGAGGGTGGCATGATGATGACCGGCGCACCACCAAAGACGATGCCGGAATATATGCTCCTGGGTGCCGTCGTCGAAGGGCCAGACTCGAACTGGTTTTTCAAGTTCACCGGCCCGGAACAGACGGTCCGCGACAACGAGGACGAGTTTCGAGGCCTCGTGGCCTCTGTGCGAGGACAGGGCTGAGCTGCTTCACATCCAGAAGGTCCTAACGCTATTTTTTCTTCTGATCCTGGCAGCGGGTCTCTGCCTCGGAGCGAGCCCTAGCAGCGAGCTGCCCGAGCTCGTCGTCGAGTTGGGGGAGACGGCGCCCGAGCAGGCGAATCAGATCGAGAACCTGGATCGGAGAAGACTCCAGGAGGCGATGGCTCTCACCGGTCAGAGCTCATCGGGCGAACCGATACGACTCGTTTTTGCGCCCGAGTCGTCGCAAGTGGCCAAAGCCACGCCGGAATGGATATCCGGATTTGCGGTCGGAGCCCAGAGTGTTGCGGTCCTTTTTCCCGCCAGGACACCGGGCTACCCCGACTCGAATTTCGAAGAGCTTGTTCTGCACGAGGTTGGACACATCCTCGTCTTTCGCGCCGCCGGTGGAAACGAAGTTCCGCGATGGTTCAACGAAGGGCTGGCTCTGTTCGTGGGTCGGCCCTGGACGCTCGAAGACCGTTCACGGGTATCGTGGGCGCTGCTCAGAAGAAAGCGCACCGCGCTCACCGAGCTGGACAGACTCTTTGGCATGAATCGAGCCGCGGCTCGCCACGCCTACGCCCTCTCTGGAGCCTTTGTACAGGACATGATTCGACGTCATGGCTCCGAATCGGCTGCGCAGGTTCTTGCAGGTGTCGCCGCCGGTGTTCCCTTCGAGGTCTCCTTCGAGCAAGCCCTCGGTCTCTCGCTCGGCGAGGCTGAACAGTCGTTCTGGAGCCGGTTTACATTCTGGTATCGCTGGTTGCCGATCATCACCAGCTCGGCAACCCTGTGGATCGTGATTACAGGGCTGTTTCTCGTCGCTGCTCGACAGAGACGGCGCCAAACAGCCGAGCTGATGGAGCGGTGGAACGAGCAGGATGGCCCGCCGCCAACCAGCGGCCCAGATCAGCCCGAATCGTCCTAGTCGTTCGCAGCGGCTCGCATGAGCTGACTGGTTGCATCGAGTCGTTCGATTACGCGCCGAAGTCCAGCCTCGAACAACTCCTGATCCCCATTCTCGACGGCTTCGGCGATCTCGGGAAAAGGCCACGGCGCATACCCGGTCGTCAGACCGGGCGCCCAGATCAGATTTCGAAACCAGGGGCGATCGGGCAAGCCGTCTTCGGAAAGAAAGCCTCGCTCGATACGAATCAGCGACTCGCTCAGGCTCGAAGCCGAAGCCGGGTCCTGCCGGACCACGACGGTGTCGAATCTCCCATCGAGATCTGCGCCTGCTGCGGCCAGGTTATCGAGTGCCTTTCGAACTCCGTCCAGGCTCCCCTCGACCGCGGGCTCGGGTGTCTGGTTCGGAACCATCGCCTTGCGCCTCTTCCGTATGGCGTCTCTGTCGAGCTCGTCCAGGTACCCACGCAGAGCATCGGCGTAGTTTCCGAATCGAAGCGGAGCCACCTCGGCCGACGCCAATCGCATCGCGAACAGCCCCAGCAATCTAGCTGCCGTGGCGTGATACGCGAATCCGGGATCACCGAACTTTTCCATCCAACGGAAGTTGTCGTACACCGAGTGATAGACGCCGTATTGGCCACTAAAGGAGAAATCCAACGATGCAATCCCGAGATGATCGAGAAAC
>CAJHZD010000057.1_pt1 | contig 18284 bp, 14 predicted proteins | sample 9198941 | NCBI WGS metagenome assembly CAJHZD01 (sample SAMEA7708371, study PRJEB35096) | sediment metagenome | biome: marine neritic benthic zone biome [ENVO:01000025]; feature: sediment [ENVO:00002007]; material: shallow marine sediment [ENVO:03000034] sea grass bed [ENVO_01000059] ...
CCCTGTGGATCGACCCCTGGGCGCAGAGGTGGAGCAGCGATATAACGCCTACGATGGAGATGACAACCCGACCGGTGGTGTCCCTTCGTTGGCATATCTGCCGGATGTTCCGTTCGAAGACGAGACTGCCGAGATCGAGTCCACCCAGGGCCCTTCAGCCATCAGTAGGATCATGTGCCTGTCCTGCCACCGGGCTCACGCGTCTTCGGCGCCCGGCGCGGGTCGTTGGGACTTCAACGTTTCAGTCTTGATCGACGACGGAGTGCAGTCGGGCTCCTGGCCGATTCCCAGCCCTTATGGCAATCCTGCTCAGGGCGCCCTGTGCTTCAAGTGTCACGTTACGCTGCAGTTTGAAGACCAGGCGCCTTAGGGCAAAATCATTTCCGGGTCGAGCCGAAAGCTCCATCCAACCCTTCGTACACCTGTACGCGACCGTCGTACGTTTGAGCGATATATAGGCGACCATTGGCATCGAGGGCGACATCGAAGGGGTAGTAGAGGTAACCCGGCGCGTCACCGATACCGATGTACTCACCGAGACAGCGATTCCCCTTGGCCGACCAGCGTAGGAGCAGCATTCGCTGCTGATCGACGATCAGATATTCGTTCTCGTCGGTGAGAGCTGCGGCGGTGGGTCGGCCAAGCTCACATCGACCGGTCCCTTTGAGCCCTATGGAATCGACCTGTCTGCCCTCTAGATCGAACTTGCGGACTTCGCCATGCGAGGTGATCGGTACCAGAACCCGATCGCCATACACGTCTACCTGGCCGACGAAGACATCGATGCGACTTTTTTCGTCGAAATTGGCGCCGAGATCGATCGATTCTGTCAATTGTCCTTCACGGTCAGCGATCAGAAGTCTGAGGTTGGCGTCATCGATCAGGAAGAGACGCGCACCGTCGGGCGACAGAGCGATCGAGTTCAGACGGGGTTGCGAGAGCTCCGCGTCGGCTCCCACTATCGGAACCTCGCGCCGAAATACACCGTCGAAATCGAGCTCGATGGGCAGGGCGCGACCACCGCGGCTGCCGAGCACGAGAATCAAACCCTCCGGATCGACCGCGAGGTCTCTTGGGCCGCTGAACTCGGTACCACCAAGAATCTGAAACTTGAAAAAGCCGTCCTGGTCGAAGATCAGAATCCGGTTGGTTCGCGAATCGGAGACGAAGATCTCGCCGGTATGGTGGTCGACCGTTACCGATTGACCGTACCCGATGTCGTCCTGGGCCACAGGAAGTGTTAGGCGCTGGACATACTCGGGCGCTTGCGAATGCGCCGTCGTCGCCCAGACGAGCGCGAAGGTCAGAAGCGAGAAAGTTCGACTCGCTGACATCAGGGTGTCGACGATCCAAAAGTCAGTCGGAATAGTTGCGCTCGTCCGTTTCCCTGATCGGCCACGAGAAGCCGATCTCCGGGCAGTTTGGCGAGGCCTGCGGGTCGAATCAGCAGACCGACATCCCATCCCTTGCGGCTTCCGAGGCCGACCCAACGCCCCGAGCTGTCCAGAACCAGAATACGACCGTTATGCCGGTCTGCGACATAGATTCGTCCGTCCGAGTCGGTGGCGATGCCAGCTGGCCAGGCTGGAACTGGACCCTTCGAGGGCAAGCTCCAGCGGTTGGACTCTCTACCATTCGCCTCGAAGACCGCAACCTGACTCTTGGCCCCGATCGCAGCCAGCCAGCCGCCTCCTTTTCGGGCCTCCAGACCGGTGACGAAGTCGTCGAGAGATACAGACTCGAACGTTTGTCCTTCTCTGCCGATTCGGACAATCTTCGAGGCGCTCTGATCGTAGACCAACTGACCACCGGATGGCTGGGACGCCAGTGCCCCTGGACGCAGACCGGTAGCGATCTCGAGCTCGCCGAGTGGGGCTCCCGGGCCGCTGATCGTGTAGAGGAGGCCGGACCTGCGTGTAGAGATCACATATCGATCCCGGTCCCAGATCAGATCGACGGGACTGGCGGGAAGCTCTGTGACCTGTTCCAACGTCCAGGAGACTCCGATTCTCTTGAAGAAGAAGATCCTCGCATCACGGACATCGGTAACCGCGATCTGATCCGCTGAAGCGGCGGCGACGCCACTAGGCCATCTGAGCTTCGAATCCTCACTCCCTTTGAGAACCTCGTCGAGAGTCATGACTCGATCGGGACGACGCTGAGCCTGTGCAGGAATTAGGGTGAGCGCGATCAGAATCGCAATCCAGAGGGCGGGTCGGGTGAAAGGTCTCAAGACTGGCCACCTCCTATCTCCCGGTGGCAATCGAGACAGAGGTCTCCTTCTTCCGAGGCATAGAGGTATTCCTCGTAGGGGGCGTAATGAATGCCGTGGCACGATCCGCAGTCCATAGGCATTCCATTGCGAGGATCGATGGTGTCCTCACCAAGCGGATGGCGCACACCATGTTCGTGTGTGTGACAGTCGCCGCAGACGTCGATCGGGTTCTTTGGCGATAGCAACGGCCACTCTCCGCCGTGGGGTGAGTGACAGGAGGTACAGTCTGCATCGGCGTGTGTCACATAGCGCCCTGGCTGTCCCGAAGAGGAGCCGCCTGGATCGTGACATCGCAGACAGGTCGTAGAAAGGTCTCTGCGCAACATCCCGACACCTTCGCCAGCATGTGGGTTGTGGCACGAGGTGCACTGCCCAGTCCCGCCCGAAAGGTGCGCGAATGGGGCCGTCGAGGTCTCGACGACCGCGTCTCGATGGCAATCCGCACAGAGGGCGTCTCCCTGCTTCACGGTCGCAAACGGGTCCTTGGATCCACCGACATGACAGTCTTCACATCTGCCACTGGCGAAGGACTCGTGTACGGTTTCGCGGAAGAGGCCCTTTCTTGACGATGCATGGGGGTCGTGGCAGGTCTGACAGTTGGCCCGCTCGACTGGGTAGCCGGCGTGGGCGGCCCGGAACTCTGGATTGAATGCGTGGCAACTCTGGCAAATCCTCGGACCCGCAGTCTTGAGCAATCCCTCGTTTTGTGAAGCATGGGCTTCATGGCAGGTCTCACATCGGCCCTGAGCAAAGGGTCGGTGCTGGATCTGCTTGGCTTGCCAGCGTTCGATCGACGCATGACAGCTCGTGCAGAGGTCGGCACCCGCTTCGATGAGCAGACCGTCGTGCGAGCTGCCGTGCGAGCTGTGGCAGTCACCGCAACGACCCTCGGCTACCGGCCGGTGAACGGTATCGAAATCCTGCTGCCGAGCAACGCTCGGGTGACAGGCTTCACAGAGTGGACCCGGCTGATCGAGGAGCAGCTTCTCGAAGCGAGAGGCGTGGGGGTTATGACATGCCGAGCAATTGCCCCTGGCTGCCGGTGAGTGCGTTACGCTCGCTTGGAGCTCACTGGACAGATCGTGGCAGTCCTGACAGACCTGGAGCTGATTGATTTTTTGTCCTGGCGGCAGCTCGGCGCGAGCCGAGTCGCTCGAAACAACGATCGCAAGACCTCCGACCATCGCGACCGCCAAGGCGATTCGAGGAGCAAAGTGTCTTCGATCCATCACTCGTGTCCTCCCTGGGCTGCCGATTGAGAGGGATGGCAGGCTAGACAGTCTCCGCTTCCAAAGGGTTCGTGAACCTCGGGGTGGATCAGACTCTCCGACTCGGAGGCATGAGGATCGTGGCACGATCCGCATGCCAAAGTTCCAGCCGGTAGTCCAAGGTGGCTCGACGCGAAGGCCTCGGAATTGCCTGGGTGACACCCGAGGCAGGTGTCGGCGACCGAGGCCATCAGCAGCTTCGGATGCTCCGAAGCATGAGGTTGATGACAGTCGAGACACCCGTCGCTGCTGGTGACGGGAGCGTGGTTCTTTTCGCTGGCAAGCTGTCGCCCGAGATCGGAATGGCAATCGATACACAGGGCACCTACCGGGGCCCGAAGGAATGGCGCAGTCGCACTGGCGTGAGGTTGGTGGCAGTCCGAACAGTCGACCTGATGAGAAGAGTGTGCCGAACCGAACTCGGGCGCCACGGTCGAGACATCGTGGCAATCGGTGCAGACATCGGTCGTGCTCGCCGTGAGCAGACCCGGGCTCTCCGAGCCGTGAGGAGTGTGGCAGAGGCTGCAATCACCGGTCGCAAAGGGCTCATGCTGTGCAACGTTCTCCGCAGCCTTCATCAGCCCGTCGTGACAGTCAGCGCAGAGTGTGGGCTGGGTCGCGATCAAGAGCTTGGCATCGCCGTTGTGAGATCGATGACAGGCCGAACACTGACCCATGGCGACAGGAGAATGCAGGACCGGCAATCCTGATCGGTCTCCGACATCGGGATGACATTCCCCGCAGAGAATGTCTTGGTCAGCCACGAGCATTCCGGGTCTACCGGTCCCATGCGGCCCATGACAGTCGCTGCATTGACCTTCGGATGGAGGGTGCACAACGGCAGAGCCCGAGTGCGCCGGATCCTCGTGACACTCGACGCAGACCTGACGCGGCGGCGCCGAGAGCAGGCGAACAAACGAGCTCTCGTGACCGCTATGACATTCTGAGCAGTCGGCCAGAACCGGATGAGGTGATTCGGAGACCAAGGAGCGCTCGATCTTTTTGTGGCAGCTGACGCAGAGCTTGGCTTCCGAGCTCACCAGCAGTGGCTGATTATCCGATGTATGAGGGTCGTGACACCTCAGACAGTCCCCGCGCATCACGGGGGCGTGAGCCGAGCCGCCGCTCGGTAACTCGGCTTTGTCGTGACATTGTAGGCAGGCGCCCTCGTCTGGCAGCGCCGTCGCCAGGCTCTCCTCATGACAAAGCGCGCACTCCAGCTCGGGATGAATCGATGCTCGCATCAATCCCGGGTTGGCCGCCGAGTGGGGAGGATGACAAGAGGCGCAGTCGGCCTCCGTCATATCCATGCCGCCGTGCTCGGAAGCGAAGAAGTCGCTCGAGCTGTGGCACTGTGAGCAGAGCTGGCCTCCAGTCGCCTGCAGGAGACCGGCGTTCGAGGCGCCGTGTGGTCGGTGACAGCTCGAGCAGCTGTCTCGAGCCGGCTCGTGTGCGTGGGTATGCGTAAACTCAGCCCCACTATGGCAACTCGAGCAGAGCTCGATTTCCGACTGAGCCAGGAGAGCCGGATGATTGGATCCGTGGGGGTTGTGACACGACGAGCAGTTCGAGACCTCGGGATGCTGGTGGGTGGCCTCGAGTTGCAGCTCGGACGCCGCATGGCAGGTGAGGCAAAGATCGGGCTCCGGCTCCACGAGTCGCAAAGCTCCGACCAGACCATGAGGCCGGTGGCAACTATCACAGCTACCGGTCTGGAATGGGGAGTGGAGGTTGGACACACCCATGCCCACGTCGGCATGACAGTCGACACATCGACTCCCCTTGTCGAATCGACTCCCGCGTTTGAGCTGGGCTTCCGCCTCAGAGGCGATCAACCCGGTAAGCAAGATGCACGAGCCAACTGCGATGATGAACTTCAATGACTTGATGTCTGCCATGGCACTCATTCCGGTCTCGTCATGACCACTCAAACCCCCCCATGACCCGGAGCCGCGTGGCCTTCGTGTTCTTCCTTCTTTTCCGTGGAGATCTGCAGTAAGGCGACGGCATCCTGGTCGATCCAGATTTCGGAGCGCTCTCGAAGCCGCTCCACATACTTGTCCACCAGGGCAAAGAATTCTCGCTCTTCGACACGCTCTCGTACATTGCCCGAGACCTCTTCGAAGCTGTAGCGCCCCTGGTCTTCGACGGCGCTCACTTGAAGTATTCGCCAGTCTTGGCCGGCACCTTTGGGTCCGAAAAGATCTCCCACCTGGGCGCTGGCGAGGTCGTTTTGAAACTCCGAGATTCCTTCGTTGGCCTTGATCCACCCAACACTGCCTCCGGCTTTGGAGTAGCCGTCGGTCGAGTTTTTGCGGGCCAGCCAGGCGAACTCTGTTCCCTGACGGAGCAATTCGATCATTCGCGCCGCCTCTTCTGAGCTCGAGAGTGTCATCTGGGAGACAAACAGCAGCGGCGGCTTGCGGAATTCGTCACCGTGATCTGCGTAGTACGCTTCGAGAGCCTCGCGGTCGACTTCGACCTGCGTCGCTACTACATCGCGCATATACTGTTTCACCAGTAGCCGGGTCTCCAAAGCGTTGGCCCGCCGCTCGATCTCGGGAAGCTTGTCGTACCCCAACCGGTAGGCTTCAGCGGTCAGAAGCTGATCGACCGTCATCCGATCGAGAAGAATCGGCTTGATAGCCAGGGCTACATCCGGGTTGGCGATATTCTGCCAGCGCTCCGCAAGGGCCCGACCGAACGCCGACGCCGAGATCGCACGGCCACCGGCGGTCACGACCACCGCATCGGGCTCCTCGATGTCGGGTAGCAGACGACCGTCTTCCATCGATTCGACCCCGATGGAGTCGTAGATTTCTTCGTCGACTGTCACTTCGTGCGTGTCTCGAAGACGCCGAAGAAGATCGTCGCGCAGTTTCTCGTCCTGCCGGAAACGGAGGACATCGCGCACCTGGGTACGGCGCTGCTCGAATCTCGCGGGATCGGCTGGTTTGAGCTCCTCGACGCGAAAGACTGTCCAGCCGAGCCCGGTGGCCACCGGGCCCGCTACCTCGCCGGGTGTTAACGAGAACGTAAGATCGGCGACGGGTCCTGGTAGATCGATCCAAGGAACGTCCGTCATCAAACCACCGCGTGCCGAGTAGGGGTCCTGCGAGCGCTCGCGGACCAAGGCTTCCATGTCGGCTCCGCTGTCGATCTCTCGGCGCAGCTCCTCGGCTTCGGCCCTGTCCTTTCGGGTGGCGATGCGGATTGTCGCGGTTCGAAAAACATCATTGTAGGCCTTCTCGACCACTGCCGGGTCGAGCATGATCTTGCTGAGAATCTCTTCGTATTCCAGACGCCCGGTGGCAAGACCTTCACGAAGAGCTGCGACCTTGCGTCGAATGACCTCGTCTTCATCGAAGCCGAGGATTCGTGCCTCCTGGGCAAAAAGCGTGTCGTTGATGAGCCGAAAGATCATCGCATCGAGATCGAAATCGGATCGGTTCCGCGACTGAACACCCGAATGGATCTCGTTCAGCACACTGGCCACGTCTTCGACATAGAGGAGCTCGCCATTGACCTTCGCAAGCACCTCATTTGGCGTCTCATCCGGTGTTTCCGCTGACGGACTATCTGCCGATTCGACAGCGTCCGATGTGCTGGCGATAGCACTGGGTTCGAAAACGATAGCGGTCGAAATCGCGAGGATGGCGAACACATTGAATACCGTTTGTTTCCTAGGCATGATTTTCTTTCTAGCTGCTCGAAAGAGCCCCCTGGTCCACCATTTCATCTGCAAGCTTACTGAGAAGCCGATCGAGGAGCTTACCGCGCGAGTAGATTCGACCGGCTCTGAAAAGCGACTCGGATGATCGACCGGTTTTCTCGATCGAGCTCATCCAGACGATTCTTCCGCTTGTCGCTTCCAGGAGTCGAACCGCCAAGGCGATCTCGGGAACCGGCTCCAGTGCCGAACCGTTGATCTCCCAGAGGCCGACGGAGCCGGTGAGTAGTCGGTCGGCACCACAGGTCTCCCGAAGATATTTCCGAGTCTCGGCTGCCAACTCGCCCCAAACCTGAGCGCGCTGCAACCTGAGCGCCTCCGCCACGCAACCAGGTTCTACCAGGTCCAATCCCCTGCGAAATAGAACAGCGCGACTCGCTTCGGTCGCTGCGTCGGCTACAACCAAAGCGTCTTGCTCCACAAATCCCGTAAACGGGACCAGGGCGAGTCGCCCCAGGGTCTGTCCCGATGTCGTCTGGCTTCCTGCCGTCCAATCCGGATCGGTCGCCAGTATCGATTGTTTCAGGAGTCTTCGGACCAGTTCTCGGGCAAGGTCGTCCATCGAAGTAAGAACACCGAGTCCCAGGGCCTTTCTGCCGTCGAGACCGTTTCGTCCCATGAAGCCGGCCCAGGCCAGCTCACCATTGTCGCCCCGGTAGAACCGGATAGACATCGCGAGATCCGACACGTTCATGCGCCGAACATCATGAATTGTTGCCACGACGACCCAATTCGCACCCAGGGCGCTTGCGAGCTCTGCAATCACCTCGGGCCCAGCCGCGTCCACGTCTCGTAGACGGAGACGTCGCAGCTCGTCCCGCGTCTCGAGTGAGCTTTCAAGCTCTCCAAACTCGGTGAGTTGGAAGCGCAGGGCTGTCTCGACAGCCACCGCGGCTTCGGCGTCTCTCACTCGCCTCTTGACCGGCGCCAAGACCAAGCGACCGGCACTGGCTGCAAGGATTCCTTCAGCTATGAAGCTGACGAGAACAAGGAGCAATAGAGTGCGACGTTTCATTTTTGCTGAGCTCTGACTCCGCGTGCTACTGAAGCAACGACTCGAGGAGCGTTTGAACACACTTGCGTGTCGTTACAGAGATCGGCTGACCCCCTGAGCCCAGAAATCGGGCTGAGGCGCTGCCGCCTTTCTCCGTGTTGGTGGCGGCCCAGACGATCGCGCCGGTCTCCGTTTCAACCATCTGGGCATCCAGCGTCACGGCCGGTATCGCGACGGCACCGGAGCGAAGAATCTCCGACTGAGCAACCGTGCCCATGATTACGGCTTGAACTTCGAGACTCTGACCCAACCCGACGATCTCTTCGATGCTGGGTTGGGAGGGCCGGCCGCGTATCTTGGCCAGGGCGCCTTCCACCTCTCCAGGCTCGACCACGTCGACCGCCCCACTGGCCAGTAGCTCGGTGATCATCAGGCGGGTTGCCCGAAACCCGGCTTGCTGGTCGTTCGAGAGATTCTCGAATGGAAGCACGGCGACCCGTTCTATGAACCCGAAATCGACATCGGGATTTGTGAACTCGGTCGGCTGTATGGAGCTGGCGCAGCCAAGGCCCGTCAGTAGGAGGACCGTCATCGCAGCAAGTGGCAAAATGTTCTGGCGCTTGATCGGTTGCATAATCAGAATCCAATCGTCAGCCCAAGTTGGGCGCTGTTAATCTTCTCACCCGATCCGATGTTCTGATCGAATTTCGAGCGGAGAAGGGTGCCGGTCAGTAGCACCCTCGGGTACATTCGATAGGAGAAACCGAGGCTGTTGTTACTTGTCGCCCGGCCGATATCCGAGTCGAATTCCTCGACCGAGGCCGTAAGCACGAGCTTCGGCCCCGGGGTATAGACAATGCCGTAATTCTGTCGCAGTGTGTCCGAGAAGTCGTCTTCGTAATAGCGCCATGCCCCGTTCAGCGATAGATAGGCACCGGGTGCCCAGCGTGTTCTGAGAAAGAGATTGGTCCGTTCGAGCAGCGATTCCATATCGGGTGTTTCGGTCAGCGTGTAGTCGTAGCCAAGCTCGAAGAACCAGGTGCGATGAGGTCGGGCGTCGAGGCGTTGCGTCCAGGTGTAGGTGTCGCGATCGAATCCGGAGAAGGGGTCCTCGAGTCGATTGTAAGACGCGATCGATACCAAGCCGAGGTCGGTCAGCAGCTGGAGGTCGACCCGGAGTCGACCCAGCGTCGTACTTTGAAGCAGATCGCCCTGATCAGATTCATCCCGTGTTCCGGCGGTCACCACGACATCGACCGTTTGCAGGGGTGTCCAGAGGAGATTTGCGTTGAATTCTTCCGTGGTTCGATCCAAAGGCGGCTCCCGGCCATCGGTGGAATCGGTCAGACGATATCCGAGATCGAGCCCCAATGTGTTCGTAAAGTCGATATTCAGGCCCGCGTTCGCGTAGTTGACCTGGTTGTCCTGACGGACGATCCCGGCCACCGTAGTCTCGTCGTTGTTGGATCCGATCGAAGCGTCGGCCTGGACCTTGGAGCTGATTCTGTAACGAGCGGAAAAGTCGGCCCGGTATATGTCGTTGTCGAGGGCGCTGTCTCCGACGTCGCCCTCGAGATCGCGAAGCGCCCGTAGCTCGGTGACCTGGACCTGTGCTGCTGCGTTGATCGATACGTTGACCGCCTTGAAGAAGCGGTTCTCTGTTTCGGGGAACCGCAGCGTGTATTGCAGAAGATCGGGATCGTAGGTGCTTTGAGCGCCGACTACGGGCTCCCAGAATAGATTGTCTCGGCTCTGGTAGACGTCCCAAACCAGGTTGAGCCCGGAGGGCTGATCCACGGTAATTTCGAGCCTGGATATCGGTCGGGTGATGCCCAGATCGAGGCCGATGTTGCGAAAGGTGTTGGCGGCACCGATCTCGATCGGCGGGCTCACCGGGGCCAGAAAGTCTCCGTCGATGAGTCCGGGAGATGGCTCGAGCTCACCCAACCCAGGCGTCAGATCGATAGCGAAGAGTCCCGCGGCGGCCGGGATGGGTTCAGCCAGGTCGGCATCGCCGGGCACTTTCTGACGACGCTTGGTGATACCCAGGACGCCGAGGCCGGAGAGCGACAGTCTTTGGTTGAAGAAATCTCGGGCGCCGCTGATTCGAAAATCGTGTCGATCCTGGTCGGTCTCCAGACCGGTGGTCCGGTTCTCTAGATCGACTTTGGAATAACTGTAGCTGGTGCTCCAAAAGGCTCGGTTGTACCTTGCCGCCGCCCGGGCCTGCCGGGTTCTGGTGTCTCGTCCCAGGGCCTGCACGTCGGTTTCGTTGGTGTCGTCGCGATAGGCGAAGTTGAGGTCGAGATCCGGCAGAGCCTGCCAGAACAGTGTGCCATTGAATCCCTGAGATTCGAAATTGTTGGGATCGAATGTACCGTCTGCGATTCGATAGTTGTATCCGACGCGAGCCGTCACCTTGGGTCTGTTGTAGAGCAGATTCAGCTGGGGTTGTCGGAAGCGTCGCCGAAACGACCCGCCCGGGGTGGGATTCGTCTTCAACTCGAGATAACTGTACTGAAGGAGTGCTACCAAGAACGGAGACAGCTCCTGTCTGAGATTCAGGGTGAACTGTTGTTCCAATGTTTGATTCGACCTCTGGTCGAGAGTGCTGTCAGTCCAGAGCAATTTGACTGTGCCGCCGAAGTCGAAGGCCCGAAGCTGGGACGTGGTCGTCAGGGTCACCAGGATCAGTACCAGAGCAGACCCCAAGCCCTTGCGCCCACCGCGCGAGCTTCCACCAAGAGCTATCCCGTTCTCTGTCGGCATTCTCGTTGACGATCTCAACCGTGGCAGCCAGTCTCGCTGGCCCTCAGGATGCCCAATTGTTTCAATTGCTTCCTGGGTTCACAAGCATTTGTGGGTAGCCGCTGCCGATCGTGTAGGGAGGTTCCGTCCCACCTCAAAGGGCAGTGTCTCGAGTGCGCTCGATCGGGTTGTCAATGCAAAAAAAACCGGGGCCCGTGGGCCCCGGAGATACAAGGAGAATCTATTCGGAGTCCGGTTCGAATCAGCCTCCGGGTGCCACTACGACGAGTTCGTCGAACTCGTCCTGAGTGTGACACTTGTTGCACAGCGAGCGCTGGTTTCCGTCGCTATAGGTGCGCGGAATCGGCCATGATCCCGACTCGAGACCGTCTTCATCGAGAAGAGTAATGGCGAAATCCCAACGACCGGCATCCGGTGCCGATGTCGCGTGCGCCCGATGGCAGGTCATGCAGGCAACACGACTGCTGCTGGTCGGACCCTGGGTCGAGGAGGTGCTCGAAGCGTCATGTCCATCGTCCTCGAAGGGAACGTCAGCGAGGTAGGACGTTGTAGCGACTCCGGTTCCGCATGGAGTCGCTCCTGTGGGCGGGTTGTCGACGCAATCTGTGGTGCCTTGATAGCTGTTGTACTTGGCGGCGATCCCATTCGAGCCCAGCGGCTCACCCGAGGGATGGATCAGTCGTCCAGAGGCCTGATGAAAACCGGTGTGGCAACTGGCGCACCAGGCGCTGTAGCCATCTTTGTAGGCGTTGTGGTTGGAGTCTGTCTCCACATCTCCAAAGGAGATCCCGAACGCTTCGACCGTGTCGGCGTAGGTGACGAACTCTCCACCCACCTCGATGCTCTGACCTTCCTGATAGAGCAAACGGAAGCTATCGTTGCCGTGCGGGTCGTGGCAGCTCGAGCATTGGATCTGGTTGTTCGACAGTGGACTGGTCCCGTCCGACGGAGGTGCGAGCAGCGTGGTATCCCAAATGGAGCCCTTGATGCCGGACTGGATATTGTGTCCCGAGCCCTGTCCTGGGATCACGAAGACACTACCCATGTATCCGTCGTTGATGTTGTCTTCGAGCAGAAAGACGAAGTTCCCGGCGCTGTAGTAGTTGCTCAGGCCAGGATCCAGAGGATTGTCCGTGAAGACGTTGTAAGACCGGGCGCCGCCGTGGCAATCCAGGCAGACGTCGGAGGCATTCGCATAGAGCAGCAGATCGGTATATCCGAATCCGGGCCCGAGTTGTGCGCCTCCGCCCACAGGCTCGTTCATCGGATCACCGTTCTGGCTGTTGTGCATCGTGTGGCAGCTGTTGCAGTGTGCGACGCCGCCATCGTGGAACGCCCAGGCCGGTGCAGCAACGATCAGGGCAGCGACGGCTATTAGTAGCGTGAAGTGTCGCATCTCGCTTCTCCTTTTGAATCTGGCCATTTTCGAAGTGGCTATAGTAGATAGAGCGTACATTCTGTAGTGCATTAGAGCAAGGCCTGTGCCAAACTCCACTCGATCCAGGTCGGATCGAGAAGAATCCGCGGACAGCCAGACAAGGCGTTGTAAATTATTGATTATGAGCGACTTATGCTCGAACCAGACTGGTCGATCAGGAAGGCCGTTTGGGATCACCGTCGACCGGGCGTATCGAGCCTTTTCTATAGGTCCGATGCCTGGCGATTTTGGGTGCGTGAAATTCCCCACTCAGAGGGTCGTTTTGGGGAAAATCCCCCACCTCCAGAGGGTGTCGATCTAAGAGAGCGGCTCTCGCTTCTCGATCCATTTGACCAGGAGTCGCAGGGCAACTCTGAGGTCGTCGATCGAGTATGGCTTGGGCAGGAAGTAGGAAGAGTGATTCAGATCGTCGAGGCCAGCTTCGCTCGGCTCGGTGTATACACACGACTCGAAAAGCACAGGAATCTTGGGCTCGTGCTGTTGGCAGTAGGATTTCAGACTCTGCCAGGGAAGGTCGACGGGACTGACATTGACGATGACCCCGTCAGGAGGATCCATCGTCAGGAGGTCGATGGCCTGATCGAAGCTCGTCGCCTCGACGATATCGGTTCCCCGAGGTGCCACCCGCCGGACCAGGGACGGAAGAACGCGGCTTCCGTCGAGCACAAGAAGTCTCACAATAGGATGCACTCCAACGCCATAGGACGCTGCAAGGAGCGTTCCACGGAATTGGCAGCGATGCCGTTTGCGGGTCGGCTTGCCTTTGGACCGGTCTCAGGAAGAGTCGCGATCGAGCTTCTTGAGCCGATACCTGAGCTGATCTCGGGTAATTCCCAAGAGCTCGGCCGCTCGAGTCTGATTGTCCCCGGTCGCACTCATCGCTTTCTCGATGAGCTGATGTTCCATTTCGTGTAGCGGCATGATTCTCAGCTCGGGTGCCGAGAGCGAGCTTGCTGAGCTGGCAACCGAACCAAACTGGTTCAGGATCAGCGACTTCGCTTGGATCTGGTCGGTTCGATCCAGGATCATGGCGCGTTCGACCACGTTGCGAAGCTCCCGAATATTGCCCGGCCAGGAATAGGCGAGTAAGGCGTTCTCGGCCTCATGACTGAATCCCTTGTAGTCGCGACCGAGCTTTGGCTGCAGGGTGTCCAAGAAGAGTCGGGCCAACGGAAGGATGTCTTCCGGACGCTCCCGGAGTGGTGGAACCGTGATCGGAAATATGTTCAGTCGAAAAAAGAGATCCTGCCGGAAACTGCCGCCCTGAGCCATCGATGTCAGGTCTCGGTTGGTCAGACCGATGACTCGGACGTCGATTCGAATCTCTCGGGTTCCACCGACGCGTCTAAGACGTCTTTCCTCTAGCACATGAAGAAGCTTCGACTGTAGCTCTAGCTTGAGCTCGCCGATCTCATCGAGAACCACGGTGCCCCCGTCGGCCAGTTCGAAGACTCCCCTCCGGGTGGATTTGGCGTCTGTAAAGGCCCCCCGCTCGTGCCCAAAGAGCTCGCTTTCGATCAGTGTGTCGGGAACCGCGGCGCAGCTCAGCTCCATGATCGGCTTCTGCCATCGATTCGAGATCGAGTGAATGTGTCGAGCCAGCACGTTTTTCCCTGTACCGCTCTCGCCCTGGAGCAGCAGTGTGTCGACCTGTGAGTCTGCGACTTCGTCGACGATGTGCATCAGATTCCGACTCGACGTCGATTCTGCGATCAGGGGCGCATCCAGACTACGCTCCCGACTCTGGCGAGCTGCCTGGACCTCTCTTTGCTCGCTGTGGACCACCAGCGATCGTTCGATCTGTCGCACCAACTCGCTGTGGTCGATCGGTTTGCTCAGAAAATCGAGAGCACCCAGCTTCATGGCCCGAACCGCCTCTTCGACCTGGCCGACGGCCGTCATGACGATGATCACGGTGTCTTCGAGCTTGGAGAGATTCTCCTCGTAGAAATCGAGGCCATTCCCGTCGGGAAGCGAGATGTCCAACAGCAGAACGTCGGGCTGATGACTTCCCAGATGCTCGGAGGCCTCCTTCAGGGAGGCCGCCGCTCGAACGTCATGGCCGGCACGCTTTAGCTGTTCGGCCAGAGCCCATCGGAGAAGTTTCTCGTCTTCGACGATCTGGATCTGTCCCATTGGCTAGATCTCCGCGGCGTCCTTCGGAAGGCCATTATCGGCCGATGAGTCGTCGTTGTCAGATGGCAACAGGATGTAGAACGTAGTTCCCTCGTCCGCGCTCGAATCGAGCTCGAGCCTGCCGCCATGCTGCTCGACAAGGCCACGCGCAATCGCGAGGCCCAGACCCGTACCGGTGAATTTGGTCGTGAAGAACGGGTCGAAAATCTTGCGCTGCTGGTCTTCCGAGATACCGGGCCCGTCGTCTTGTACCGCGATGATCGTGCCGCCTGCTTCGGGTGGGAAGCTGCCGGCCCGAAGCGTCACCGTTCCACCACGACCCTCCATGGCCTCGGCGGCATTTTGAATCAAATTGATCAGAATTTGTCGCATCTTGGCCGCGTCAGCCTGGACGTTCAATGGTCCCGGGCCAATCTCGAGATTCAACCGGACTCCCCTTCGCCTCAGGCCGGGTTCCATCAGCTTGTGGACTTCCTGCAGCAGATTCGCGAGGTCGACAGTCGCCAGCCGGATCGGTGCGGGCCGCGCCGAGCTCAGGAGGGTTTGCAGAGTGTCGTTGACCCGATCAAGCTCCTTGATCATCTCGTCGCAGAGCTCGGCGTTTTCATCATTTGCGGATGCGTCTTCACGAAGGATCTCGAGCGCTCCATGAATTCCAGCCAACGGGTTCTTGATCTCGTGGGCCAGACCTGCTGCCAGCTGGCCGAGACTCGCGAGTTGATCGGTATGGGCGAGACGCGTCGCCTCCTCGGCTCGTCTCTGATGCTGGCGGGCGAGAAAATCTCGAAAGGACCGGTGTAGCTCGGCGGTGTCTCGATCCAAGATCAGTCCCGAGGACCCTGTTGCGGGGTTGTCCGCCAGACCAGCTTCCGCTGCGGCCAGGTCGGCTTCGAGACGGCTGGCCGACCTCTTCACTGTGTGCTTCACGAGTGACGTGGTGGCGCCGAGAGCCAACGCCCAGGCCGCAATCAGCCAAGCCAAGCTCTGACGTGATCGGGTTCTGATCCGATCGAGCATCCTCGTAAGATCGAGATTCATCGAGGCGACAGCCAAGGTCTCGCCCTGGGTGTGACAGCGGCTGCACTGCTCTGTTGCCACGACCTTGGCCAGACCCCGAACGAACTGCTGGTCCCCCTCTCGACTCACCCATGTCTGTTGAACTCGATCGGCTTCAAGCAGGCTGCGCAGCTGCTCGAGCTCGGACGCAGCGGCCCCGCGACCGGCACCGAGCGTCCGCCCATCTGGCAGGATCAGTTTCAGATCGATGTCCTGATGTCTCAACAAGACGGCTTCGAAAAAGTGCTTGAGAGCCCTGTTTTGTGTATGCGCGACAGCGATCCCGCTGAGCTCTGTCGAAGCGGTCTCGAGCTGCTCCTGCGCTGTTTCATCCGCGATCGCCACGACCTCGGACACCCACAGTCTTGCTGTGGCAATGTAGAGAACGAGAAAGGCTACGAGGTGCAAAGGAACCATTAGACCCAGGGTTCGAGCCCGCGGGGCTAGAAAGGTTCGAGCTCGACGGAGCAGGCTCGGATTCTGCTGTGGAATCGATTCGAGAGCGCTCTGTTGAGGTTGAGTCACAGACGACAGGCTTTCCGGACTGCTAATCCTGGACCTTTGGCGTCCGAAGCACAAACCAGAAGATGATAATCCCGGCCACGAGCACCACCGGCAGAACGGTCGTCCAGATCGCATCAGAAGATGGATTCGAATCTCGAGGCTCAGCCACAGGCTCGGAGGCGGGGCCTTGGGACGTCGTCGGTTGAGGAGGAGCGACCGGCTGCATGTTGCTGAGAGCACTCACCGTCAGCGCAGAAGTGGCTTTCGAGTATTGGACAGTGATGAAAAACTGACCACCTTCAGGAACGCCGCCGATCTCCTCTCTTTGGTAGACGAGTCCGTCTGGAGCCAGTTGGGGCCGCCCCGAGCTCGGCGCTACGATCAGCTCGCTCGCCCCGATTGGCTGCATGACCTCGTAGGCGATTTGGTTGATCGCGGGTCCACCTGGCCATTCGAAGTTGAAGGCCCGCGATGCGGCATCCATCGAGAGATCGGTGTAGTACTCGAGTCGGACCTCTGGCGCGTCGGTCTGAATGTAGGCCCACTGCAGACCGTCACCCGCTTCGACCGTATACGGTGTCAATAGCAAGTCACCGCCGATAGGGCGCTTGGCGACTGCGCTGGGGGTGGCGACTGTGGCCGGCATTGGCAGCGCAACGGTCGTGGGTAGGGTCGTGTCTGGGGGCAAATAGCCTCGAAGCATAACCAGCGCCGCTGGCTGATCGTACTCGGGCCAGATTACGACCTCGAGCCTCTCGAGGCTCTGGAAGGGCTGTGCGAACGCAACGGACGAACCGATTGCAGCGAACAATAGGGCAAGGCCAACATTCATCTCAGGTTGATTGTAGCCCCAAAACCTCACGGCTCGGCTTTCCACGAGTGCAGGATCTGCATGTAGTTGGCTCGCTCGAAAGCTGCTGGGTCGGGACAGCGTTCGTGGTTCATGCTGTCGCGCGCCTGGGAGAGAGAGTCGTAGTCGTGCTCGGTCAACCAGCTGGCCACACTGTCTTTCAAGATCGACAGGAATCCTGGACCGTTTCTGAGTAGCGCCGAGGTCAACTGGACAGCATCGGCGCCGGTCATGATCGCCTTGAGCGCATCAAAAGGTGTGTGGACCCCACCGCTCACCGCCAGCGATACCTCGATCTGGCTGGACAAGATCGCCAGCCAGCGCAATCGAAGCAGAAGCTCGGACGAGTCCGACAGGTGAAGAACCCTGGCTACTTCGAGATTTTCGAGATCGATGTCGGGCTGATAGAAACGGTTGAACAGGACCAGGCCGTCTGCACCGGCTGCTTCGAGATCTGCGGCGAAGTTCGCCAGGGCCGTATAGTACGGCGACAGCTTGACGGCGACCGGAATATTGAGAGATTTCTTGACCTCCGAGACGATTTCAATCGTTCGCGCTTCGATTTCGGATCCAGTTTCGCTCGGATCGGTGTGGAGAGCGTACATATTCAGTTCCAGGGCGCTGGCACCGATCTCTTGGATCAGCAGCCCATATTCGAGCCAGCGACCCTTGGTGGTCCCGTTGATCGATCCGATAACCGGAATCTCCACCGCGTCCACGACCTTGAGAAGCTTGTTCAAATATGCATCTGGACCGAGGGATACCGAATCGCTCTCTGGGAAATAGGACAGTGCCTCGGCCGAGGAGAACGCGGGTGCTTCCATATAGCTCGATACCGACACCTCCTCATAGACGACCTGTTCTTCGAACAGGGAATTCATCACGATTGCTGCTGCGCCGGCATCTTCGAGCTGTCTAACGGAATCCAGATCATCGACAAGGGGTGAAGCCCCCGGCATAAAAGGGTGAGGAAGATCCATTCCAAGGTATGTGGTTGAAAGATCCATAGTCGGCTCCGTTATGAAGAAGAAGTCTCCGGTTTCTCGGAGGTCTCGCTGCGTGGCAGGGTCATGCCTGCAAGGTGCTCGTAGACCGCCCAGCGTTGCGAGGCCAGATCCTGGGCCTGCTCTTGCAAACGCTTGTATCTGTCAGGATCGATCTTCTCGACCATACGGAACCGTGCCTCATGTTTCATGTAGTCCTGGACTCTGCCCTTGGGCTCCCGAGAGTCGAGTTTCATGGGGGGCTCCCCTTCGAGCACCCG
>CAJHZD010000171.1_pt1 | contig 18174 bp, 13 predicted proteins | sample 9198941 | NCBI WGS metagenome assembly CAJHZD01 (sample SAMEA7708371, study PRJEB35096) | sediment metagenome | biome: marine neritic benthic zone biome [ENVO:01000025]; feature: sediment [ENVO:00002007]; material: shallow marine sediment [ENVO:03000034] sea grass bed [ENVO_01000059] ...
CTGCTGTCAGACAGAGCGATCGTGTTTGTGCATGCCGCGGCTCCTCATTACACCTACGAAAAATGGGGAGATGGGTGTACAGACTGCCACAACTTCACAAACGCGACTTCGACAAAACCCGGCAATGTCTGGCCGCGCGACAAACACGATGTTCATAACAGGGACATGATGACTCGCGACGACCCGAACAGTTGTGGTGCGTGTCACGAACAAGTCGGCGATGATCCACTCCTCAACTCCTCGGCCGGTTTCGGACAGCTGCCCCCTGTAGGATGCATGGGTTGTCACGGTATCGACCCGACGCCAGGGACTGCGAACGACTTCTGGGGCGCAGGTCTGCGGCTGCACCACACCAACGCCAACGTTGGTCCCGATGATGGCGGGCTGGAATGCGCCAATTGTCATGGGAGTGATCCTGCTCCCATGCCCGAGGACGCTGTTCCGGTCTACTATGGCCAACCCGACATCAACATCACCCATCCCTGCAACGCCGACGGCTCCGAAAACTGGACCACCGACGGGTTAGGTCTCGACAACGATGGTGACGAGGCTTACGACGGCGCCGACGCAGATTGCCCCAACATCTTCGCTGACGGATTCGAAAGCGGCGACACCACCGCTTGGAGTGGTACCACACCCTAGAGAGAGTGGTCGTAAGAGCGGGTTTTCGGCTGCTAGAATCCGCGCATCAGCGACTCATCTGACCTTATTGGCAAATCCGTTTCCCACTATCGGGTAGAGGAGCGCCTCGGCGGAGGCGGAATGGGCGTGGTCTATCGTGCCCAGGACGAGCGCCTCGGGAGGCAAGTGGCCCTCAAGTTTCTGCCGGAGAACCTGGTACACGACCAGCAGTCACTGGACCGGTTCCAACGGGAAGCGCAGGCTGCCTCGGCCCTGAATCACCCAAACATCTGCTCGATCTACGACATCGGTGAGCACGAGGGCAAACCCTTCATCACCATGGAGCTGCTCGAAGGAGAAACCCTGAAGCAGCGCATCACGGGAGGGGCGATGAAGCTCGACGATGTGATCGAGCTCGGTTCTCAGATCGCCGAAGCTCTCTCGGTAGCCCATACGGCCGGGATCGTTCACCGGGATATCAAACCTGCGAATCTCTTTGTTACGAAGCATGGCTACGCCAAAGTGCTCGATTTCGGTCTCGCCAAGCTGGTGGCGCATGAGGAGGACCCGAGCGGCTCTACCGAGATGCCAACCGCCGCCTACCAGGGTGATCATTTGACCGCTCCGGGATCGACGATCGGAACCGTGGCCTACATGTCACCTGAACAGGCCCGAGGTGACGAGCTCGACCCACGCTCCGATCTCTTCTCCCTAGGAACGGTCCTCTATGAGATGATCACCGGAGAGCTCGCGTTTTCAGGCAAGACCTCCGCTCTGACTTTCGACGCCATCCTCAATGCCGAACCGACCTCGCCGGTGCGTCTTCGCTCGGACGTTCCAGACGAGTTGGACCACATCTTGGGCAAAGCTCTCGAAAAGGATCGGCAGGTCCGCTACCAGAGCGCTGCGGAGCTCAAGGCCGATCTTCTCCGTCTCCAAAGAGACAGCTCTACTCGAGTCTCTGCCGTAGCCGCCGCACCAACCGCCACAGACCCTAAGAGCTCTACCGTCAGGCTACTCCCCAACCTTCTCATCGCGGTTCTGATCGTGGTCGGAGTTGCCACTGCCTGGTTTCTGAGCCGACCCAAGACTACGCCGCAGGAGGCTGTCGAGGTCACCAGCCAGTCGATCGCGGTCATCCCGTTCCAGAATTTCGCTGGCGACAGCTCCCTGGACCATCTGAAGATGGCCGTGCCCGACGAGATCACGACGGTCCTGAGCTATACCCCCGAGCTATCGGTCCGCCCCTTCTCCACAACCCGAAGATTCAGTGCTTCCGATGTGGACCCCGCTCAGATCGCGCAGGAGGTCCAAGCCGACCAAGTCGTAACGGGTCAGTTCATCATCGAGGAGGAGCAGCTCCAGGTAACGATCGAATCGATCGATATCGATGAAAGCCGGCTCTCCTGGCGACAGAGGATCAGCGTTCCGGTCGGCGACATGACGACCCTGAGGTCGACGATTGGTGAGGCGGTCTCATCGGGGCTGTTACCGGCGCTGGGGATCGAGAGGACTACTGGTGCCGCAGCCGCAGCCGTCCCGAACGATCCACGTGCCTACGAGCTCTTTCTTCAGGAGTCGGCCCTGTCGAGGGAGCGTGAAGACAATTTCAAAGCCATGGAGCTGCTCGAGGAGGTCGTTCGGCTCGATCCCGATTTCGCACCAGGTTGGGCCCAACTCGGCTGGCGTACCTACTGGTATGGCGCCTTCGGGGAAGACCCTGCGTACTTCTACCAAGAGGCCGCGACGGCCATGGAGCGAGCGCTCGAGATCGATCCCGCGCTGCCCGATGCCCTGGCCGGTCTGATCGTCCTCGGTGTCGAAACCGGTGATATCGAGGACGGCTACGACCGCGCGGCCAGCTTGCTGCGCGCCTGGCCGGAATCGCACGAGGCGCACTTTCTTCTCTCCTACGTCTACCGCTATGGTGGCATGCTGGAAGAGGCCGCCCGCAAGTGTGAGGTGGCTTTCGTAATGGATCCCGAAAGGGGGCTCCGGTCGTGTTCGGTGGTCTATTACCGACTGGGGCGTTTCGATCGTTCTCGTACCTTCCTGGCTCTGGAGCCCGGTTCCGCTTGGACGACCAACGCCGAAACATGGCTCCGACTCTGGGAAGGCAATCTTCCCGGTTCGATCGAGTTAGCCCGGACACTACCCGAAGACCATCCCACTCGCGAGTTCTTCGAGGCCTGTGCTACCGGGGATCGTGCGGCCATTGATCGAATGGCAGAAGAAGCGAAGGCTCTCTCGATCGAGGACTCAGAAGCCTTTTTCCACATCGGTGCCATGTTTGCAAACTGCGGCGCTCCCGACGCCGCGGTGGCGATGATCCGCAGATCGGTCGATCAGAATCACTGTGCCCCTGAGGCCTTCGATCGCGAGTATCCCCTCGGCGCCCTGCGTGACCACCCGGCGTGGGAATCGCTACGCCTTGACTCCATTGCCTGCCGCGACCGCTTCAAGGCCTACGTCGACGAGAACCCGGCGCCTTCCTGATCTGGAGCCAAGACGTCTCATGACACAATGAGCTTAGGAGTGAGATCATGGAGTTTCTTCTCGGCATTCCCCTCTGGTTACTGTTCGGCGTTTTTGGCGCCTGGATCGCTACTACCAAGGGTCGATCAGGCTGTGGTTGGTTCCTGATTTGCTCACTTCTCGGACCGATTGGCCTGATCCTGGCGGCGGTAATCAGCAAGAAATCTTGACAGTGAAGGGCTACAAATGGGTCATCAGATAACACCCGAAGAAATCGAACGGATCGAAGCCGTTATCGGCAGCGATACGAGTCCGGTAGGTATCGACGCCAAAAAGACCCATGTGATCATTATCCAAAAGCTCGAGCAGATCGAACGACGCCTGTCGATTCTCGAAGAGAAGCTTATCGACTCGGATGAGTGACAGTCTCCGCGCCAGATATTCGATCGGCGAGATCGTCGATCACAGACTCTTCGGCTATCAGGGCGTCATCTTCGACGTTGACGCCACCTTTCAGCAGACCGAAGACTGGTACGAAAAAGTAGCGAAGACCCGACCCCCCAAGGACGAGCCCTGGTACCACGTGCTACCAGACGGAACGACGCATTCAACCTACGTCGCCGAACGGAATCTCGCACCTGCGGTCGTGCCCGAGGCAGTCAACCATCCGCTGGTCGATGCGGTCTTTGCGGAGTTTGACGGTAACCGTTATTCCTTACGCGAAGACGTCAACTAGATTCCACCTGTCGAGATATGAGACATCCTCTGAGAACTTACGCATCGTGGCGAGGATCCACCGCAGCGTTCCTCTTTCTGCTGCCCCTTCTGATCACTCCCGCGTTCGTCGTGTGCCAAGAGACTCCCGCGCAGGGCGACGAGATCCTCGAGGCCGAGAAAGAGCTGAACGAATCGATCGAGAAAGCTACAGCGGCGACGACGACGTTCAATCGGGTCCAATACTACTCGTCGATTCGGGTTCCCGACGACATGATCAAGGTAGCACCAGCCGAGAAGCATTTCGATTTGATCGTTCAGAATCGCTACATCACGACGCTGCGCGCCTCCATACTCGAAACACCTCCGAAGGAGCGGGCTGCGGTTATTCGCGAGGCCCTCGGCGAGCTCGCCGAACAGGATCGAATAGCCCCCGTAGAAACCTTCCCCCTCGATCAGGGCATCCTCTTTGTGGTCGCCAACGAGCCGATATTTGCGCTCACGAACCAAGACCTCAATCTTCTCTCGGGCGAGACTCTGGACGAGACTGCCTCCGAGGCCCTGTCCAATCTCAAACGGGCTCTCGATGAGATGGTCGAGCTTCACAATCCCGAGAATCTCATCGAGGGAATCCTCCGGGCTACTGGAGCCCTACTGCTCTTTGCGATCTTCATCTTCGGTCTTCAGCGCCTCAAGAGAGTGATCGACCAGAAGTTACTGCCGGCGCTCGACGAGCGCCTACGTGCCTCGGTCTCGAAGCACATTGGCGAGAGCGCGAAGCGAGAGCTTCGCTTCTTTAACTTTTTGCGCGGTCTGATGAGCACGATTCTTTGGGCGGTTTTTCTAACGGTCGCCTACATCTGGCTTACCTACTCCCTGGAGCAGTTTCCCTATACACGACCCTGGGGTGAGAGCCTCGGACAGAAGCTCTTGGATCTGTTCACCTGGCTTGCAGACGGTATAGCCCGAGCCATTCCGGGCCTGTTCGTGGTGCTGATCATCTTTCTACTCGCCCGGGGCGCATCTCGTCTTCTTCGTGCCATGTTCGACAGGATCGAAAGTGGCCGGCTCGAGCTTCCGGGAATCCATCCCGAGACCGCTCAGCCGACTCGTCGCCTCGTCACCGGCGCCTTATGGCTTCTAGCTGTTGTAGTCGCCTATCCATATTTCCCGGGCAGCAGCACCGCCGCCTTCAAGGGGCTGAGCGTCTTTCTTGGCCTGGTCATCTCGCTGGGATCGACCGGAATCGTCAATCAGGCCATGAGTGGGCTCATGCTGATGTACGCACGGGCGCTGCGCTCCGGAGATTTCGTCCACATCGGGTCGGTCCATGGCACCGTGACTCAACTCGGGATGCTCTCGACAAAGGTCCGCTCGCTGAAGAACGAGGAGATTACGGTACCGAACGCCGTCGTGATCTCTCGAGAGACCACCAACTACAGCCGTTTCGAACGAGAAGGTGTCGCCATCACAACGACTGTGACGATCGGGTACGACACTCCATGGAGAGTAGTACACGCTCTTCTCGTCGAAGCTGCCGTCATGACGGAAGGCCTACGAAGAGAGCCCGAGCCCGCTGTCCTGCAGACGGCGCTTTCGGATTACTATCCGGAATACATGCTGGTGGCGGTGATCGATCAACCTGCCATGCGAGGCCGGGTGCTCTCGGTTCTTCACCAGAACATCCAGGATTTGTTTCACAGGAACGGTATTCAGATCATGTCGCCGCACTACGTCGCCGATCCTCCCAATCCCATCATCGGCGAAACCGAAGCGCCTTGATCCGTTCGCTAGGTGGCGCGTCGCTCAGATGAGATCGCTACCGGGCCTGTCGCTCGCTCTGCTCTGCGGTCTATCGGGCATCGTACCCCTTTCCGCCGAGTCTCCTTCTGTACGCCTGGAGGCCTTCTATCACGATCTTCTCGAGCAAGAATTCAGCAGCGAGGCTTTGGAGATTCCTCCGGAAGGAGTGACCTGGGCGATCGATACGACCCTCTGGCATCTCGAATCCGGGTTTGTCCGGCTGCTTCGCCCTGGTCCGGATAACCGAGCCACCGGACTGATGTTCGAGGGTGTTGGCTTCCTGTCGATCGAGGTTCCCGACCCGGTCGAACTTCGGCAGCTCAGACGATTCACCAAGACATCCGATCTCGAGAATCTGACTGCCCGATTCGACTTCATGCTCGTCCACACCATAGGAGAGCTGCCAGAGCTCCTCCAGAGCATCCCCAAGAACGACGCCTATTCCCCGAGCGGTTTAGCGAAGGATCGACTCGACCACGCATTCCGGATGCATCGAGACGATGTTGCGGCCCGGCAGATTGCCAGTCTCGCCCGCCCCGACGACCTCTACTATCGGGCTGAGATGAGGACCAAAAGCTACGGCTGGCTGACGTATTCCTACGACGACGAGCGGCTCGAAGAGATCCAGCTCGATTTCTACAATTCCCAATACTCGTACGTGGAGACATGGCTGAGTTTGGATCGCCCTGAGGATCGAGCCGAAGATGGACGTCCGGGATTCGAATTTCGTCCCCGGATCGATGTGGTTGAGGTGGAGATCGATGCCGATCTCACGAACATCGCAAAACAGGGAACCTACGGTGAGAGCCGGGTTCGACCGCTCAAGGCGCTTATCCAAGCCACGGTCAAACTGACCCCGAACTATGCGGGTGACCGCGCTCTTCGATTCTCGCTGACACCGATGGCCAAAGTACTCGGGGTTCGCGATGACAAAAAACAGGAACTGGTCTACCTGCGAGATCACCTGGGGCAACGCAGCACCGCTATCGACAACGACGTCTACGATGATTCGCTAATCGTGCTTCTGGACGAGCCGGTGGCCGCGGGTAAGCCCATCGTCCTTCAATTCGAGTACGAGATGCGGGTCTTCGGCTTCGCTCCGGGCAGAGGTTGGTATCCATCGACCGAGCCCGAAGGCACTGCTCTTTTCGATCGACATACCGGCCGGATGGCCTTCACGACTCGAGATGAATATGCCGTCCGCGCGATGGGAAGACTCGAGCTCGACGACGATCAGGGCAGCACGCGTCGTACTGTCTGGATACAGGAAGAGCCACTGAAGATGATGAGCTTTGTGGTGGCGAAACAACATCACGAAGCGACACTCGAGATCGAGGACCTGCCCGAGATCGCGGTCTTTGGTTCGGTTCGTGGCTACCTCTCGCCAAAGGATCTGGAGCTGATCGGAGCCGACGTAGTCAACAGCCTCAACTTCTTCCAGCAGATGTTCGACTCCGAGCTTGGCACCGATCGTCTCCAGATTGGAACCATTCCGGCCAGCCACGGCCAAGCCTTCGAGGGCCTGCTTCATATCGGCGATTTCACGACTGCCACCGATAACGTGGCCCGGGTCGAGATGTTTCGCGCCCATGAAGTGGCTCATCAGTGGTGGGGGCACAAGGTGGGTTGGCAGTCCTACCGTGACCAATGGTTGAGTGAGGGAATGGCTCAGTATTCGGCCATGATGTTCGTCGAACAGACGGTTAAAGGCGGCAAGCGATATTTCCGTCAGATGCTCCAAGCCTACAGCGACGAGATCACCGGCTCACTGGGTTCGAGCGGCAGTCAATTCGCGAGACCCGGCGTCACCCGTTTGAATCGACGCGGTATGGATCGGATGGGCCCGATCGGTCACGGATATCGAAGCTCGGTCGGCGAGACTCCGAGCGCATACAGTTCCCAGGCCTATCTCAAAGGTTCTCTGGTCATGCACATGTTGAGGGTCTTGACCCGGGTGATGACAGGATCGGACGAGGCGTTTGTCGATGTGTTGCGCCTCTATGTCGACCGTAGGGCAGGCGATTACGCGTCTACAGAGGATCTCCAAGCTGCCCTGACAGAACGTGTCCCCGCTGATTGGGACTGGTTCTTCGATCAATGGATCTTTGGCGCTGAGATCCCGACATATGTCTGGTCTCGAGACACGACCGAACGAGACGGGAATCTGATCCTGGTACTCGATGTCGAGCAGCGAGGTGTAGCGCCAGATTTCAAGATGCCGGTGCCGGTTCTGATCGAGTACCCGGGAGGAGACACAACAACCGTCCTCGCTGTCGTCGACTCAGCGACAAACAGATTCGAATTCGAGCTCGAGGCCACACCGAAGAAGGTGATTTTCAATCCCGATCACGCGGTCTTGGCGCGCACCAAATCGAAATAGCTGCGACCGTGCCCTCTCCTTCTAGGATCTGACCCCCGCTAGCTATACAATCCACTGCGCAATAGAAAAGGGAGCTCGCAAACAGAAATGATCGGCGAATCACTCGGCACCTTCAAAATCAGCGGTAAGCTCGGAGAGGGCGGTATGGGGCAGGTCTTCCGAGCCCAGGACTCCAAGCTCGGACGTGAAGTGGCTATCAAGGTCTTGCCCGAAGCGGTGGTCCAGGATCCCGAGCGCTTGGCGCGATTCGAAAGAGAGGCCAAGGTTCTCGCCTCGCTCAACCATCCGAACATCGGGGCCATCTACGGTCTCGAGGAGGTTGACGGCAAGCCCTTCCTGATTCTCGAGCTCGTCGAGGGGTCGACTCTTCAAGAGCGAATATCCCAGGGTCCGCTGCCCATCATGGAAGCGCTGAGCTTCGCACGACAGATCGCCACGGCGCTCGAGGCCGCGCATGCCCAGGGGATCATCCATCGCGACCTTAAGCCGGCCAACGTCAAGATCGATCCCAAGGGGAGCGTCAAGGTTCTCGACTTCGGCCTGGCCAAAGCCTGGGAGCCGCAATCCGTCTCTGGAAGCGGAGCGCTATTGACGGCTTCCCCCACCATGACGCAGCAGATGACCGAAGCCGGTGTCTTGCTTGGTACCGCTGCCTACATGAGTCCCGAGCAAGCCCGTGGTAAAGAAGTCGACAAGCGCTCCGATATTTGGGCCTTTGGCGCGGTCCTTCTCGAGATGCTCACCGGCCGTCAGTCCTTTGGCGGCGAGACCGTCACCGACGTGATCGCCGCAATCGTCGCCCGAGATCCCGATTGGAACGCTCTTCCGGCGGACACGCCGCAGGGAATCAAACGCTTGCTCCGACGATGTCTCGAGAAGGAGACCGACAACCGTCTGCACGACATCGCGGATGCTCGAATCGAGGTCGAGGAGATCGAGGAGGCGATTGCTTCTGGCACTCTGCCTGTCTCTGAAGTCGGAGACGCTCCCAGAGGAGGCCGCGAAAAGATCTGGATGGCTGCCACTGGGGCGCTGGCCTTGCTTGCCCTGGCACTCGGATGGATGTTGGCCTCACGATCCGAGCCCCTCGAGCCGGTCGTTCGAGCCCAGATGAATCCACCGGAAGGGATGAGATACCACGTAGCGTCCAACTCTCCCGGCATCGCTACCGTGGCCCCAGATGGCAGAAGCTTCGCCTTCGCCGCCGCAAACGATGACGGCGACTTCAACCTGTGGGTCAGACAGCTCGATCAACTCGAAGCACAGCCCATCCAGAACACCGATGGCGCCCGGTACTCGTTCTGGTCGGCCGAAGGCCGCCACATCGCTTTCTTTGGCGAAGACAAGCTCCACAAAGTGGAAGCCGCGGGTGGCCCGGTTCTGACGCTCGCGGACGCGCCCAACGGTAAGGGCGGAAGCTGGAGCTCGGAGGACATCGTCATCTTCGCGCCGTCTCACAACACACCCATCCACCGAGTCCCTGCGGCTGGTGGTGAATCGACTGCCGTTACCACGTTTGCGGAAGGTGAAAACAGTCATCGACATCCACGTTTTCTGCCTGATGGCAATCGGTTCATCTTTCTCGCCAGGTTGGACACCGCACACGCGGGAGATGAAAACACCTACCGGATCAAGCTGGGAGCTCTCGACGGTAGTGTCGACCGCGTCCTCATGACATCCACGTATCAGGTAGAGATCGCCGGCGGATACATCTGGTTTGTCATCCAAGACACCCTGATGGCACACCGCTTCGACTCTGACAAGGCAGAGCTCGTGGGTGACGCCTTTCCGGTCACCGAAAACGTCATGTCGCATAGCGGCGCGGCGTTCGCCTTCTTTTCGGTCTCGGATGGTGGCGTCCTGGCTTACCATGCAGGGACTGCGGCCACCATCACCACACGGCTGGTCTGGCGCGATCGTCAGGGCAATGAGATTTCCGCCCTCGGAGAAGACGAATTCGCCTTCGACGTTCAGCTCTCCCCAGACGGTAAATCGGTGGCAGTCTCGATCGAGGACAACCAAACCGGCGGCCAGGACATCTGGATCTACGAGGTGGAGCGAGGTATCAAATCGCGCTTTACTTTCTCCCCCGGCTCCGACAACACGCCAGAGTGGTCGCCCGACAGCTCGCGGATCGCCTTCGCCGGCGAACAGGCTGGCGTTCGTTCCATCTATCTGAAAACCGTCGATGGCGCCGAAGATGCCCAGCTGTTCTACCAGAGCGACGATGGCGACATGATCCCCGACGCCTGGTCGCCCGACGGAAGGCAGATCATTGCCAATCTCAATACGGGCACGGGCGATGTGGATCTCTGGCTGATTCCTGTCGACTCACCAGCCGATGCCCAACCGTTGATCGCCACCGAGTTTGTCGAGGGCTACGCCGACGTTTCTCCTGACGGTCGTTGGTTGGCGTACGCTTCGAACGAATCGGGTGAGTTTGAAATCTACGTGACGACCTATCCGCAGCCGGGGCGCAAGTGGCAGGTTTCGACAGCAGGCGGTGGTCTTCCGGCTTGGAATGCGGCAGGAGACCGAATCATCTATTCCAACCTCGATGGGATGCTCCACGAGGTCGAGGTCGACGGTTCCAGCGACACGTTCAGGGTGGGAAGGATTCAGGAGCTGTTCCTCTCGGAGCGGGTGCAAACCCTCAGTGAGAATGTAGCCATAACCGCAGATGGGGAACGTTTCTTGATCAATACCCTCGCCTCGGGCGCCCGCCTCTCCGGGCCACCGGCCACCCTGGTCATCAACTTCCCCACCGAGCTTGCGAATCGATAGGTCGACTCGAGGACATCGTCGCTACCTCATTCGCGATAGCTGAAGATAGTATTGACTCGCATTGGATCTCCCATTCATGGAGCCCGCTTGCCCAGCTTCCTCGGATCCCCTGATCGTCATCGGGGGAGCATCGCTCGATACTCTTCACTTTCAGGGTCGAAGCGTGAAGTCGGCTGGAGGAGCCGGCCTCTATACGGCCCTTGCTGCAGATCTAGCAGGAGCCCGCGTCACAATGGTCGGTCCGCGGCCCTATCCCATACCCGCCGAGCTCGAGGTTGCGGCACAGAAACTGGATTGGCGAGGAGCCGAGGTGCCGCCTGAGCAACTACCGTCCTTCGAGCTGACCCACTTTGGGGGTGGCGCCTCCGAGATTACGAGCTACGAATGGCGGGCGGAGGGCGAGCTTCACCCACACACGCTAGCGCCTGATCTCCCATCTGGCTTGGTCTATTGTTGTCCGCTTTGCGATCCGACTCTCCAGCGCGATTTCATTCGTCATTTTCACGACCTGGGGCAACCCACAGCCTGCGGAACATTCAAAGAAGCAACCCTCCGCAACCCCGAGGTGGTCAAGGAGACGATCGAGCTGGCCGACATCTTTTTCTGCAACCGGAGTGAGGCGATCGAGCTCTTTGGAAGCCTCGGTCAGGCTCGAACCGAGCCCGGGAAGCTCCTGTTCATTACTCTCAGCTCGGATGGGGCCATCGTGGTTCAGGGAGCACACGCCACACACGTGCCGGGAGCACCTGTAAAAGAGCTGGATCCGACCGGAGCGGGCGACACCTTTTGCGGTACTGTCCTGGCTCACCTCCTGCAGGGAGACCACCCGGTTCGAGCGGGCACCAGCGGCGCGGTCGCGGCCGCCGAGATGATCCAAGGGATTGGTCCCGAAAGGCTTCTGGAAACGGGCAAGCCGTCGCCGTCGAGACAACCGGCGGCGGTAGAGATCTCCACCTCTCGAATCGAGCAAGTCGGAAGGGTCCTCGACAGTCTCCCGGAGGCCTCCGCATTCGACTTCACAGGCGATGACTATCCCCCAGTCGATCATCCAGCGGCACTCGATTTCTTCTTCGCCGCGACCCTGCAGCAGTTCGGGTTCTGGTCCACGAAGGATGGAACCTATGACCAGCCCATGGTCGCCGATCTCGACGGTAGGCGACTCAAAGGGAGCGATTTTCTCTGGGCAGCCTATCGCCGATGGCTGGATGAAGACCCCGAAGGGCTTGCGCCACGGTCGCAAGCTCAACTGACCCCCGAGGTGTTTGATCATCGTCTCAGAGACGATCGGGGCACAAATCCCCTACCCGCCGCGAGTTTGCACTGTGAACAGGCGATCGCCTATGGATCCGATCTGACGGCCCTGGGCTCGACGCCGTCGAAGATTGTTCAAAACGCGATGCGATCTGACAGACCCTTGCGAACCTTCCTGACGAGCCTCGATCATGTATCCGGATACAAGGAGGATCCCCTCAGAAAGAAGGCAGCGCTCCTTGCAGCGATCCTCTACGCTAGACCGGAGCGGTACCTGGTCTGGGACAGCAACGAGGAGATCCCTCCCATCATCGATTACCACCTGCAGCGCAGCTGTCTTCGAATCGGTTTGATCGAAGTCAGCGACACAGATCTGATGTCGAAGCTAGAGAACCGACAAACGGTATCGCCGATAGAAGAAAGCCAAGTACGAGAGGCAGCCTTTCGCGCCCTCGTTCGGATGCGAGCTCAAACAGCAAAGAGTATGGCAGCCCTGGATTGGTTCTTCTTCCAGAATCGCCAACGCTGCCCAGAGATGACCGAGCCAGACTGCAGCCAGTGTCCGATCGACCCGGTGTGCAGTCGTCGTAAGGAGCTTTTTCAGCCCGTAATCCGAACCACTTTCTACTAGAAATCGATCGAAATGTCGTGGATCAGCGCAATCGGAGTGGTGGTCATCTTGGGATTGGCCTACGGACTCTCCACTCGGCGAAGCGCCATCCAAAGCAGAGTCATCTTCTGGGGACTCTACCTTCAGTTCATCTTTGCTCTGATGATGCTTCGCAGAGATGTGTGGAGCATGATCGGGATGGGGCTGTTTCTTGGCCAGATCGTTTATTTCCTCATCCTTCGGTCCACTCGAAGCGCGGGTCTGGCCCGGGTCAGAAATGCTCTGGCCGCAGCAGTCGTCGCCGCCGGCTGTCTCTGGATGTACGCCAAGGGACTTTATGGACAAGACATCCTTTCTGCCATGGCAGACTTCGTGGGGAACCTTCTCACCCTGGCTGGCTACGGTGCTCGGTTTCTATTCGGAAATCTTGCCGACCCACAGTATTTCTTCCCAGCCGATACGAGCTCATGGCCGGGATTTGGGTATCAATTCGCCTTTTTTTTGCTGCCCGTGATCATCTTCTTCGCTGCTTTGATGGCGGTGCTCTACTACCTGGGCTGGATTCAAAGCCTGATCGAGTCGATCGCTCGATTCATGCGCTGGAGTCTCGGCACCAGCGGTGCCGAAACCCTCTGCAGCGCAGCCAACATCTTCATCGGTCAGACCGAGTCTCCACTGATCATCCGACCCTATCTGTCGGGTCTGACCCGGTCGGAATTGATGTCCGTCATGGTGGCCGGATTCGGCACCGTCTCCGCTGGATCCATTGCCGCCTACATCGCTATGGGAATTCCCGGAGACCACCTTCTCGCAGCGAGCCTGATGTCTGCCCCTGCAGCGTTGGTGATCAGCAAGATCATCTCCCCTGAAACCCAGCAATCGCAGACGGCTGGCGATGTCGGTCTCCCCCCGGTCGATGTCGGGACAACGTCATCGAGGCTGCAGCGAATGGAATCACCGATGGACTCAAGCTGGCGGTCAATGTCGCGGCAATGCTTGTCGGGTTCATCTCTCTGATCGCTGTCGTCGATCTATCCCTCAACTGGATCGATCGCTTGATCGATGGCCAGCTTCTACACGGCGAGTTGATCGCCCGAGCAACCGGAGGTATCTCGCCTGTTGTCGCCGAATACAGAGGCATCATTCCTGGTTCGATGCAGACTTTGTTTGGCACTGCCCTCAGGCCCGTGGCCTGGATCGTTGGCGTACCTTGGCAGGACGCTTCCAACGTAGGCGCACTTCTCGGGATCCAGCTTTCGCTCAACGAATTTGTCGGCTATACGACAATGGCAGGATATATGCGAGAGGGTGTCCTGGGGCCTCGAGCTACAATCCTGGCCACCTACATGTTGTGTGGATTTGCCAACTTTGGTTCTGTTGGAATTCAGATCGGTGGGCTCTCCGCCCTAGTGCCCGGACGAAAGAGTGAGTTGGCCAAAGTCGGACTACGGGCTATGGTGGGGGGTGCGCTCACATCGCTTCTTACCGCTGCGGTTGCAGGGGTCCTGCTCTAGATACGAACGCCGGCAGAGTCGGGTGGATTGTTCGCCATCGCAATCTGACATAAGATGCCGGCTCTACAGAAACAGATCACCGGGGGAAATGCGACGAGACATCGCTCACGGTGTCCGTCACCCAAGAGGAGAACAGTACATGTCTCGAGGTGTAATTGTTGTGTGTGCAGCGCTACTGATGACATCGGTGGCCGTCGGTGTTCAGGCCCAGGACGAAGAGGCCCCAGGTCCCTTTATCTACGGCACCTACAGCGTCTGCGATCTAGGTCAGCAGTGGAAGCTCGACGGTCTCGTCGAGAACAACCATGCCAAGGTATGGGATAAAGCGCTCGAGGACGGCGCGATCACGGCGTGGGGATACATGGGTCATCACACCGGAGGCCCCTGGCGCCGGATCAGCTATTTCGCGGCGCCGACACTCGAGCAGCTCATGTCTGCGACCGACTCGATCTTCGACGGTCTTGCAACGGCCGCTCCGCAAGCCGCAAACGAGTATTCCAGCATCTGCAGCACCCACTCGGACTACGTCTGGGAGCACGTAGCGGGATCGGATCCCGATGCCGCAAACAGGGGCACCACCGCCTTCTCGGTGTACTACATTTGTGACGAAAGCAAGGAGTCGCGCGCTGACGAGCTGATGAGTGGCGCCATGGGAGCGATCTACGACAAACACGTCAAGGCAGGAAACATCGCTTCCTGGGGCTGGTTCCAACACTGGATTGGCGGCAAGTATCGCCGGTTGGCGACCATGTCGGCCAAGGACAGTGCCACTCTGGTGAAAACCCGCGACGCCATCATTGCCGAGCTGCTCGAAGAGCACAGCGATGCGATGGACGAGTTCACCGGCATCTGCACTTCGCATCAAGACTACATCTGGGACATCATCATGGCAAAGCCCTGAGGTTGATGACTCAGAAGCGCGATCATCGAACCGGCTCCAGAGATACCCTCTGGAGTCGGTTTTCTGTTGCCCATCACCACGCAGCAGCCAGCTTCGAGAGATTCTCCAGCGCTCCGGAGACTCCGAGGTAGCCGAAAAGAACCAGCGTCAGAATAAGGGCGGTGTTACTCAACCAACGATTCCGAAACTCCTCTCCTACCCAGCTTCGCCTGTTGTTCATCACCAGCAGCGTGAAGGCCAAAAGCGGCATGAACAGCGAGCCAAGAACGGCGTAGGCTAACTGGACTCGCTGCACCGACTGCCAAAGGAGCGGCAGCGGCAGCAACGCGATGGCGACCAGATAGCACCGATATGCCGGGGTCCGGGTCAGATCGCCGCCCGCGCGGTTCGAGTCGGAATAGCCACCCAAAAGACGCACGAAGTCTGCGAACAGATAGGGAACACTCTGCCAGACGCCAAGTAAGCTCGAGAACACTGCTCCCCAAAATCCGACCAGAAACACTCCGCTGCCCAAGGGTCCCAGGACCGCTCCGAGCTGCTGCGCGAGCAGTGGAGCCGCACTGGCGCCTCGGCCTTCGATTTCGACACCGGAACCGATGATGATCATGGCGACACCAAACACCGCTGTCATTCCATAGCCAACCGACAAGTCGACTCGGCTGGCCTTCAAGCCGGATGACCCCTCTCTGCCCTCCTCCCGGATCCAGTAACCGTAAGACAGGAGGGTGAGTGTCCCGCCAACGCCTCCAAGGATTCCGAGCACCCATCCGAGACTTCCTCGCGGAATCGAAGGAACCAGCAAGCCTCGGCCTACATCACCCCACTCGACCCCGGTCAACAAGGCAGTCGTGACCACGGTCACGAACATCACCGCGATACAGACCGCCATGACTCTCTCGAACAAGCGAAATCCACCAAACCAAACCAGGCCGAGCCCGACGAGCGAGTGCACGACACCCCAGAAGATCTTGGAGACGTCTGGATCTGACGAGATGGGGAGCAGACCATTTCCAGCTACGCCACAGGCAGTAACCAGCGCACCCCCGGTGAACACAGTCCAACCCAATAGGTAGATGAGGAACACCCATTGGATCCATCCGCCCAGACGCTCGACCCAGCCCTCGAGGAGCGTCTGACCGGTCGCCAGCTGCCAGCGCGCAATCCCCTCGTTTAGAAACAGCTTGAGCACGGCGCCCAGGACCGCCGCCCAGACGATCACCAGGCCGACTGCTGATCCCCCCAGGCTGGCAGTCATCAGATCGCCGGCACCCACCCCCGTAGCAGCTACGAGTATGCCTGGGCCAAGAACCGCGAGAAATCTGGGGAACTTACTGGGCACAGGGGGCAGGGGCTTTTCTCAGTGCCTATCTCTGTGCGGACCGGTCTCGAGCCCTGAATGGTAGTTGACCGTCAACGTCCAAATGCCATTCGTGTCCACCGGTCAGAACAACTAAGAAGGCGACCGAAGGGGACGATCTCGTAGTCATGACTCGGTTTCCTGCCTAGAACAGACTGTTGACTTTGTTGCCATTATAGAGCACATATCGGCCTCCAACCGCGAAGGTCTCTGTGCGCAAGCAAGGATAGCCTTCCCGCCGCGACGGACGACTTACCTTCTGGCCTAGGTGTACACTCCACGAGTACGAATATTGGAGGTCGACAGGAAATGAATCTAGGTGAATTACGGCGGGAATTTGGTGGCAAGCTCGTACAGCCAAAGGACCCTGAGTACGAAGAAGCTCGAAAAATCTGGAATGGAATGATCGACAAGAAGCCTGCCGTCGTAGCCAGGTGCTCCAATACTTCAGATGTTGTGACAGCCGTCGATTTCGCCAGGAAGAACGACCTCGAGGTAGCGGTCCGCGGCGGGGGTCACAACGTGGCCGGCAACGCCACCTGCGACGGAGGCATTGTCATCGATCTCGGACCGATGAAAGAGATCCAGGTCGATCCCGATCGACGGATTGCATCAGCGCAGGGCGGTCTCACCTGGGGCGAGTACGATCGGGCCACCCAGGAGCACGGCTTGGCATCACCGGGAGGGGCAATCTCGACGACGGGTATCGCAGGTCTCACCCTAGGAGGCGGATTTGGCTGGTTATCACGATCCTATGGCCTGGCCTGCGACAACCTGCTCGCGGCAGAGGTCGTCACTGCGGCAGGTGACATCGTCAACGCCAGCGCGGACGAGAATTCCGATCTGTTTTGGGGGCTCCGGGGTGGTGGCGGCAACTTTGGCGTCGTGACGCGCTTCGAGTATCGGCTCTATCCGGTTCGTGAGCTCTACGCCGGTCTCCTGCTCTATCCCCGTAGCGACGCGCACGCGTTCATGAAGCGCTATGCGGAGGTGACGTCGAATGCTCCGGATCAGTTTTCATCGATGGCCGCCTTCTTGAGTACCCCCGAGGGCGAACCGGTCGTTGGCGCCTTCGTGGTCTACCACGGCGACGTAGCTGAGGGTGAGCAGGTCGTCGACGAGCTTCGCTCCCTCGGCTCGCCTCTTGTCGATGATGTTGGGCCCAAGCCCTACACCGTCGTCCAGCAGGCCTTCGATCCCGGTTTCCCCAAGGGTCTCAGAAACTACTGGAAATCGAGTTTTCTCGAGGGGCTCACGGGGGACTGCATCGACGTTCTCGTCGAGTATGCCAACCGGGCACCCTCTCCACTGAGCGTTGTCGGCGCCGAGCACATGCTGGGTGGCGCTGTAGCTCGTGTCTCTCCGCATCAGACCGCCTTTAGCAGCCGCGAGGCCGAATACAACTTCTTGATCCTCGGCATCGGAGACGACCCTTTGCAAGACGAAGCGATCAAGCGTTGGGCCCGTGATTTCTGGACCGCCATTCAACCCTTCTCGAGCGGTGCCGTATACGTGAATTACATGAATGACGAGGAGTCCGACCGAATTGGCGAGGCCTACGATGCGGCAGACTACGATCGCTTGGTAGAACTGAAGAATCGCTACGATCCCGGCAACCTCTTTCATCGCAATCAAAACATCGCCCCCACCGAGTAAGTCTCTAATGCCCAGGTACAAAGACCCATTGACCGTCCTTCTTATTGCCGCCCTTGCAGTCGGATTCGGGACCGCCCTGCCCGCTCAGGAGTTCGAGGACGTCACGAC
>CAJHZD010000245.1_pt1 | contig 18042 bp, 13 predicted proteins | sample 9198941 | NCBI WGS metagenome assembly CAJHZD01 (sample SAMEA7708371, study PRJEB35096) | sediment metagenome | biome: marine neritic benthic zone biome [ENVO:01000025]; feature: sediment [ENVO:00002007]; material: shallow marine sediment [ENVO:03000034] sea grass bed [ENVO_01000059] ...
AAAGCAAACTCGAATACGCTTTGGCTCGAGGACGAGGCTGACGTTGACAAGCTGCTCACCGATTGGAGCACGCCGTGGAGCGTCGAGTCTGTCGAGTCCAAGCCGGTGGTGCGTCGGCCTTACCCACCGTTCACGACCTCCTCACTGCAACAGGACGCCAATCGCAAGCTCCGGTTCTCAGCCCGGCATACCATGCGATTGGCACAACGACTCTATGAAGGTATCGATGTGGGCGGCGAGAGAGAAGGGCTCATAACCTATATGAGAACTGACTCCACTACTCTGGCTGAGCGTGCGTTGAACGAAGCCCAGCAGGTTATCCGGTCAACCTTTGGGGATGCCTACACCGGCGGCCCACGCCGCTACAAGACCAAGAGCAAGATGGCGCAGGAGGCGCACGAAGCGATTCGGCCGACCCTCATTTCGCGGACACCAGATCAGGTCAAACGGATCTTGAGCAACGACGAGTATCGACTCTACGAATTGATCTGGAAGCGGACCGTTGCGAGCCAGATGAGTGATGCAAGACTCCGGCGCACAGTCGTGGAAATCGAAGCCACCGGTTCGGATCCTGCGAACACCGGCACCTTTTCTGCCACTGGAACCATTGTCGAGTTCGCAGGTTTTCTCGAGGTGTACACCGACAGCAGCTCGAAGGACGCTCAAGAAGAGGTCATGTTGCCCGAACTACAAGCCGGGGAAGCGATCGAACCACTGGAGGCCCGACCGAAGGGAAGAGAAACCTCACCTCCGGCTCGCTATAACGAGGCAAGCTTGATAAAGAAGCTGGAAACCGAGGGCATTGGGAGGCCGTCGACCTACGCTTCCATCATCGACACCATTCAACGACGCGGCTACGTGATCAAACAGGGCAATGCTCTGGTACCCACATTCACGGCTGTCGCCGTCACGGACCTTCTGGAGTCCCATTTTTCGGATCTCGTCGATATCAAGTTCACCGCTCGCATGGAGCAAAGCCTGGACGACATCGCAGCCGGTAAGCGGGGTGCCAAAGATCATCTGCGCGAGTTCTACTTCGGAGTCGATCCAGACAGCCCTGGACTCGAGGCAACGATTGCCGAGGAAGAACCAAAGATCGAGTTTCCCAGAATCGAGATCGGTTCCCACCCAGACTCGGGCAATTCGATCGTAGTTCGTGTCGGACGGTTTGGACCGTACCTCCAGCAGGAGGTCGAAGAGGGCGAGAACCGGATCGCGGCTTCGGTTCCTGATGATGTTCCACCGGCCGATCTGACCCTGAACGAGGCTGTCGTCCTGCTGGACAAGGCCAAGAGGGGTAATCAGACCCTCGGCACAGATCCCGACTCCGGCGAGAGCGTCTATTTAGCACACGGTAGATACGGTGCCTACGTACAGATCGGGGAAACCCCCGAAAGGGGCAGCAAGGATCCAAAGCCAAAACGAGCTTCGGTACCCAAGGGAATCGACGAGGTCGACGTTACGTTCGAGGCCGCCATGAGATGGCTGGCCCTACCGAAGGTCTTGGGTGTCGATGCCGACAGTGGCGAAGAGGTTATCGCTGCCACAGGCCGTTTTGGACCCTTCGTCAAAAGAGGCTCGGATACCCGTTCTGTCGGCTCCGAAGACGATATCTACACCCTCGAGCTTCCAAGAGCACTGGAGATCCTGGCTCAACCCAAGAAGGGGCGCGGGCGCGGTCGAGCCGCCCGGAAGGTTCTCAAAGACTACGGTGATGGCGAAGCAGGCAAACTGCAGCTTCTGGATGGCCCCTATGGACCCTACCTCACGAATGGAGAGCTCAATGCCTCGCTTCCCAAGGGCAACGACCCAAAGAAGCTGGCGCGCGAAGACGCTGTCAGGATCCTTACCGAGAAGGGAAAGCCGCCCAAACGCGGTCGCAAGAAAACGAGTCGAAAAGCCAAGTCCTAGGCTGGTGAAGAAGAGCTGAGACCCGGCCCATCGCCCACGAGCGGTGATAGGGTCTACCGAAATCTTGCGGGCAGTTCGCGGACCGTCCAACCTCCGAAGATGTCTATTCATTCGCTCGAGCCGCAACGAGGTCGCTCTGCGATCGCGGCAATCCTCGACCAGATCGACGATGCGGTTTCCTCGACTCGCGACAAGCGATCCTTCCTCGAGCTGGTCGACATCAGCCAACCCCGGCTGTTCGAAGAGCTCCTTCGATCTTATCCTCGCGCGGCCTACGCCAAGCTTCTGACCCTGAAGACACTCAATCTCCTAGTTTCGAAATATCACTTCTTGCACCGCCACGCGGCGCTCGCCTCGGCACCGTTTCAGCTGATGCTGGACCCAGCCAACTCTTGCCAGCTCAAGTGTCCTGGCTGCATCCATACGGAAAATCAGGATCTGCGTTCGAACTACAGCTGGCCCGCCGGTGTTCTGGACATGGACACCTACCTGGATTTCATCCGGGCATACGGTCCGCTGGCATTCGGAGTGGTCTTCTACAACTGGGGCGAGCCGCTTCTGAACAAGAAGACACCCGAAATGGTTCGCTACGCCAAACGTTATTTCTTACACACCTGCATCTCGACCAATCTAGCTCTGCCTATAGATGCAGACGCCCTCGTAGAGTCGGGGCTGAATTTCTTGTTTATTTCCATCGACGGGGCAACACAAGAGACCTACGAGAAGTTTCGTCGACGCGGTCAGCTAGACATATGTCTCGAGAATATTCGCAAGATCGTGGAAGCCAAGAAACGTCTGGGGAGGAATGTCCCCTATCTTCTTTGGCGTTTTCTGACTTTCGAGCACAGCGTTCACGAGATCGATCTGGTCCTGGAGACAGCCGAGGAGCTAGGAGTGGACCAGGTAACCGTGTTGACGCCGGGTGCAGTCGATTGGGACGACCCGAACGTAAAGGTCGTCCGGTCCCCGCGCGCGGGTCGCTACAGATTTCATCCTGAGGCCACCATCAAGGATACCCTCGATCAATACGAATCGTGCGAAGACATCGATGATGAAGTCGACGCTATCTTCCGACGCTCTTGGGTGGATCGAGCTCGCGCTGCCGGGCCGCTGGAAGAACCCTCTCGAGGTCAGTCATCGACCTGCGAATGGCTCTACCAGAACATGACTCTGGATGCCGGCGGGCGAGTCATGCCCTGCTGCTTGGCGCCCGAGAACAACCGACATCAGATCTACAGCACCTACCCACAGGACGCGGACGCTTTCAACACCAAGGACTTCAAACTTTCGCGCCTCTCGTTCTCCGATCGGAAAGCCTTCGACGACGCGACCGCTCATCTACAAAAGTCCGCGACTCCTTTTTGCGGCGAGTGCACCGAGAATCCCTCGCTGACCTACTCTCTTGCAGCGGATGTGACTCGCGATCTCTCTTTTCTCGATCCCGCCGATGCAATCCCCGACGATGCCATCGCCAGGATCACCGATTGGCCCCAATCTCGAATAAAGGATCGCTGACAGGGCAAGTCTTGAATCGCTCCAATTCGACTCGACCCGTACACATAATCGGCGGCGGACTGGCCGGTACCGAATGCGCCTATCAACTGGCCAAGCGGGGCGTACCGGTCGTGCTGTGGGAGATGCGACCCAAGAAGTCCACGCCTGCCCACAAGACAGGAGACCTAGCCGAATTGGTCTGCAGCAACTCTCTGCGTAGCGACGATCCCGAGCACGCGGCTGGTTTGCTCAAACGCGAGATGGAGAGATTCGATTCGCTGGTGATCGGCTCGGCGCGGAGCGCTTCGGTGGCCGCGGGAAGTGCCCTGGCCGTCGACCGCGATCAGTTTTCTCGAACGATCACATCCAGGCTGACGGCTTCCGAACACATCGAGATCCGACGAGACGAAGCGACCCGGTTTCCCGACGGTGACGTCGTTCTAGCGACCGGACCACTCACCTCCGAGAGGTTGTCCGATGAGCTGACGAAGGTGTTGGGTGAGTCGTCGCTCTACTTCTACGACTCGATCGCGCCCATCGTGGATGGAGAATCACTGGATACCAGCGAACTCTACTGGGCATCGCGATACGGCAAGGGCGGCGACGACTACCTCAACGTCCCCCTTGAGCGCGATCAGTACCTTGCCTTCCACCAGAGCGTCCTCGAAGCAGAGCTGGTGCCTCTTCACGAGTTCGAAAAGGGTCTCTTCTTCGAAGGTTGCCTGCCGATCGAGGAGATGGCAAGCCGCGGTGTCGACACCCTACGATTCGGCCCCATGAAACCGGTTGGCCTTCACCGCCCCGATGGCAGCCGTCCCTATGCCGTAATCCAGCTGCGTCGCGAGAGTCTCGCCAAGGATCATCTCAATTTGGTCGGTTTCCAAACTCGGATGAAGTGGCCAGAACAGAAGCGGATCTTTCGAAAGTTCCCAGGATTCTCACAGGCACAGTTCGTTCGCCTGGGACAGGTGCACCGAAATACCTTTGTGAACGCGCCGAAACATCTGGACAAGCAATATCGGATCTACGAGCGACCGCAAATCCGACTTGCCGGTCAGATCACCGGTGTGGAGGGCTACCTCGAGTCCGCAGCTACGGGTCTTGTTGTTGCCTTGTATATCGTCCTCGAGCGAAACGGTCGGGCTTCGGAGCCGCTCCCCGGCACGACCGCCCTCGGGGCCTTGGCCCGTCACCTGACCGAGAGCGACCCGGGTCGATTTCAGCCGGCAAACATCAACTACGGACTCTTCGAAGAGCTGGGTGTGAGGCTTCCAAAACGCCAGCGTCGAACGGCTTATGTCGAGCGCGCCTGGAGCGATCTTGAAACCTGGGCCCAGAAACAGGACCTCGATTTGGAGACGGTGGAATGCGGCTGCTTATCGACCGCTATCTCGAATACCTGACCGACGAGAGGGTCGCGTCGGAGCACACCATCCGAGCCTATGGCGGTGACCTGTCTCGATTCCTCGATTTCCTCGCTGAGCACTTCTTGGATCGACCGAAAGAACAAGTGAGTCCGACCGACGTCGATACGCTCGCGGTTCGCTCGTTCATCGCCTTTCTATCCAGAGCCGGGGTAAGTCGACCAAGCCAAGCCCGCGCACTTTCTTCCGTTCGAGGGCTGTTCCGATATGCCTGCCGTGAGGGGACAATCGATTCCAACCCTGCGTCGTTAGTCAAAAGCCCCAAGCAGCCCAAGACCATCCCTCGCCATCTGCGCCCGGGAGAGATCGAAGCTCTACTCGACGCAGCTGGCGGAGACGAGCCACTTCAACGACGAGACCGCGCCGTATTGGAGCTTCTGTATGCCTCGGGGCTGCGCGTGAGCGAGCTGGCTCGACTCGACTGGGACGACCTCGATCTTGCCGGTAGAACCCTCCGAGTGCTCGGGAAGGGCGGTAAGGAGAGAATGGTTCCCTTTGGTCGACCCGCAGCGGAAGCGCTGGGAAATTGGCAAGCGCTTTGGCGGCAAGTCCGAAAACTCGACGGCTCCGATTCCGAGCCCGTGTTCTTGAACTACCGCGGTGGGCGTCTCAGTGGCCGCTCGATTCGCAGGATTCTGGATCGCTACGTTCAAGACGCGTCGCTTGCTGCCGGGGTTCATCCCCACACGATCCGACACACATTTGCGACCCACCTATTGGAAAGCGGTGCCGACCTTCGAACGATCCAGGAGCTACTGGGGCACAGCTCGCTTTCGACGACTCAGCGCTACACCCATGTGGAGATTGATCGCCTGCTCCAGGTCTATCGTCGGTCTCACCCGCGAGCAAGATCGGAATCCGAGACATGAGCGAAGGAGCCATGATGTCGCGGAAGTTCGAGTGCACGCCGGCCGGGGTGATCTCCAGAGGACGGCGCAAGCTGACTTTCCTCTTGGTAGGGCTTTCTCTGGGAATGCTGGTGGTGGCCGCCGCGGTCTGGATATCAGGACGAGTCTTTCCAGGATTTCTGGCGCTCGGAGTCTCGATCATGACCTTCATCGCCTGGCGGATGAGTTGCGAATTGAACCTCGAGTGGCTTCAGGTTGCAGACGGCGTACTGACGCTGAGGGCGGTGCATCAGCAGATTCAACTGCCGATTACCGATCTATCCATCAGACTGCTCGACAGCGCTGAACTCGAACACTTGGAGCGGTTGGCGTCGGCCGGTGGCATCGTGGCAGGGTCAGGAGGGTTCGACTCACATATCTTGGGCGAGTTCGACCTGTACGCGACGAATCTTCGAAACTCGGTTCTGATCGAATCGCCCGAATCCAGACTGGTGGTGACCCCTGATGAGCCCGATGAATTCATCAAGGTCCTGAAAGACTCGCTCAGCCAGACCACCTGAACCAGTTGCCCTGCTACAATCCTCGGCTCATGAGTGACTTCAAAGCGACCACCGTTTTGATGGTCCGACGCGACGGCAAGACTTGCATGGTCAGCGACGGTCAGGTGACATTCAACGACACTGTCGTCAAATCGAGTGCCAGCAAGGTCAAACGTGCGGGCAAGGGCCAAGTCCTGATCGGATTTGCTGGTGGAGCCGCCGACGGCCTAGCTTTGTTTTCGCGACTCGAGGGCAAGCTCGAGGAGTTTCAAGGCAACCTCGAGCGAGCTGTCGTGGAGCTCGCGAAGGACTGGAGAACCGATCGAGTGCTACGGCAACTCCAGGCACATATGATCGTTGCTGACAGCGATTCGAGCTTTTTGGTTTCTGGCAATGGCGACCTGATGCAACCCGACGAAGACGGCCTCATGGCTATCGGCTCCGGTTCCAACTATGCTCTCGCAGCGGCACGAGCCCTTGTTACCCACACCGAAATGTCGGCCTCCGAGATCGCCAAAGAGTCGATGAGAATTGCGTCGAACATCTGCATCTACACAAACGACCAGCTGAGCGTCGAGGAGCTCTGAGGCAATGGCTATGCAGGAGCCCGGCGAAGAGCCGGCCCCGAATCGGCTCGAAGACTTTACGCCGAGACAGATCGTCTCGGAACTAGACAAGTTCATTGTCGGCCAACACGACGCCAAACGCGCTGTTGCAATCGCCCTGAGAAATCGCTGGCGTCGGCAACAGCTCGAACCCGCCATGGCCGAAGAGGTCCTACCAAAGAATATTCTGATGATTGGACCCACCGGCGTCGGGAAGACCGAAATCGCTCGACGATTGGCCCGGCTCGCAAAGGCCCCTTTCTCCAAGGTGGAAGCTAGCAAGTTCACCGAAGTCGGCTACGTCGGTCGTGACGTCGAGTCGATGGTGCGAGACTTGGTCGAAGTTGCGATAGCTATGGTTCGCGACGAGAAGCGGGAGATGGTTCGAGAAGCGGCGGCGAGCCGGGCCGAAGAGAGACTTCTCCAGTTGCTCGTACCAGCGCCCAAGATGCCGGTAGAGGGTGAAGCAGCAGTCGACCCGGAGGCTACGCGTGAGAAGTTCCGGCAGAAGCTTCGCAGCGGGTCGCTCGACAGTCGAAATGTCGAGATCGAAGTCGACGACTCCTCGCTCCCCAGCTTCGAGATGTTCACACCTCAAGGGGTCGAGGAAGTCGGCATCAACATCAAAGACATGCTGCCAGGCATGTTTGGTCGGAGTAAGAAACAGACCGTGACGGTCGCCGAGGCGCGGCAAATCCTGGAGCAACAGGAAGCAGAGAAGTTGATCGATCGGCAGCAGGTCAGCCGGGACGGTCGAGCCCGAGTCGAGCAGGGCGGCATCGTGTTTCTCGATGAGATTGACAAGATTGCTGGGCATGACCAGGGGCATGGGCCCGATGTCTCCCGAGAGGGAGTCCAACGAGACCTGTTACCGATCGTCGAGGGCAGTACTGTCGCCACAAAGTATGGACCCGTAAAAACGGATCACATTCTCTTCATCGCAGCCGGTGCCTTTCACATCAGTAAACCGTCAGACTTGATACCCGAGCTCCAAGGCCGATTTCCGATCCGTGTCGAGCTTAGTCCACTGACCGAGGACGACTTTGTTCGAATATTGACTGAACCCAAGAACGCTCTCACAAAACAATATTCAGCACTGTTGGCAACGGAGGGTTTGGAGGTAGAGTTCTCCGAGGACGCGGTGCACGAGATTGCTCGCCTGGCAGTCGAGGTGAACTCGAGCACAGAGAATATCGGCGCTCGACGCCTTGCAACGCTGCTTGAAAAGGTTTTGGACGAGATTTCATTCGAGGCACCGGACATGAAGGGTGTCAAAGTCGAGGTCGACGCTGCCTATGTCAGTCGAGCTATCTCAGACATCGTCGAGAACCAGGATCTGAGTCGTTATGTTCTCTAACCGAGCCAAGAGAGCGCCTGCAGGGGGCAGACGCTGGTGGACGCTGATCGCCTTTGTGGCCCTTGCCATCGTTTCGGTTCAGTGCGGCAAGAAAGGCCCTCCCAAACCACCACCCAGCAAGATTCCCAGCCCGATCGCCGATTTGAGAGTTCAACAACGCGGCATGGAGATGCTGCTTCGGATGGGCTATCCGACGACGACGATCGGTGGGCTGCCTCTGGAAACCGTACAGGCCATCGAAGTTTGGGAGATGAAAAGGATCATCCCCGCCTTCACGGATCAACCGGAGCTCTCCCTGGAGCCGTCCAGCGACGAGAGCGCAAGTGACTATGTCGAAGACAGTTCGGAGGATACCGATACGACCTTGGTCGAGGACTTAGCGGAGATCGAGGAACCGGAAGACCCAGACGAGGGTCTCCTGTTCCGATTGGCCACGGATGAAGTGGACGAAGATGAAGGTGCCAAAGAAGATCAGATCGAAGTAGATCCCCGAGAGTTCGAATTGGTCTCACGGCTGAGTTGGAGCCTGCGGGAGCCAGATCTGCAATCCGCCGTTCTCGGGGACGCCCTGGTCGCGAGGATTCCGATCGAGGAGATCACTGAAGTGGAGGAGATTCACGTATTCGGCGCTCGCGTCTATGCGTCTGACAAGTTGATGTCAGCGTCATCGAACTTGGCCAAGCTGCTTCCGAGGGAACCACCTCCACCACCCGAAGACTTGTCCGTCGAGCCCTCGCAAACGGGTATCAAGATCTCTTGGAAGAGCCCCGGTACAGAGGACATCGGTGCTGAGCAAGAAGACGAGTTCGAGCCCGAAGGCTTCAACGTTTACCGACGAAACGCCAACGTGCGCGAATACGATGAGCCACTTTTCACGGCGCCAGAGACTGTCGAAAACTATACCGACAGAACGGCAAGTTTCGATCGGCGCTACATTTACACCGTCACGACCATCCTCTCCAAGCAACCCCTCATCGAGAGCGCCGTCGGAGCGGAGTACGAAGTCAACTATCAGGACCGATTCGAGCCGGAGCCTCCGCGCGAGGTCGCGGCTTTGTCGGAAACCAATCAGGTTCGACTTCTCTGGGAACTATCGTCTTCCGAAGACGTGGCCGGCTACCAAATCTATCGTCAGGACCCTGGCGGTGAGTACTTGTTGATCACGGCTGAGCCTGTCATTGGATCCGAGTACTTGGATCAAGCACTCCCCGGGGGCCAGATTTACAGCTACTTCATCGTTGCAGTAGATGGGGCCGGGAACCAGAGCGAGGCCAGCGACGCCACCGAAGTTCGGGTGCCATGACCCACTACTATCAGCTCTCGGGCGGTGGGAACGACTTCCTAGCGATCGTAGAGCCTCCGGACAGGCCCTCCGCAGTGACCATTTCCGCTTGGTGCCGAAGAGGTCTGTCGGCTGGCGCTGACGGTCTGTTTCTACTCGAGCGCACACCGTCCGGCGCTGTTATGACTCACTTCAATTCCGATGGAACCGAAGCGGAGCTCTGTCTCAACGGAACGAGATGCGCCGTACAGCTCGCCTGCCACTTGGGATGGGCGGGTGACGAAATCGACATTCTGACTGGGGCTGGAACGATTCGTGGCAGCCGAGCCGATTCGTCTCGAATCGCCCTGACCCTTCCAAGACCGGAGTTGCCACAGATCCGAGAGCTGGCTGTCGGCTCCGAAGTGATCACCGCCTGGTCGATACGAGTCGGGGTACCCCACATCGTGCTGCTCTGGGACGAGTCGCTGGATTCTGCACCCGTGGCCGATCTGGGAGCCAAGCTGCGTTCTCATTCCGATCTCGGTATCAAGGGAGCCAACGCAGATTTTGTGCGAATCCTCGGTCCGAACCGTCTGGAGATTCGCACATTCGAGCGCGGCGTCGAAGCCGAGACTCTCGCTTGCGGTACGGGTGTCTTGGCCGCCACCGCGGTCGGCTTGACTTTGGATCGGTTGCGTTTGCCGGTGAGCGCCCTGACACTGGGAGGCTTCGAATTGACTGTCGGCCCGTCATCGGAGACAGACACCGCTTCGTGGATATTTACCGGCGATGCCAGAATGATCTCCGAGGGCCAGCTCATGGCCGGCGCCCTCGATCTGCCAAACGAGGTCCGATGGTCCGATTGAGGTCGCCAGCAAGACGCTTCTGAGCCGACCTTTCGAGCCCAAATGACCCCAGTCCACCGTGCTAAGCTGCGCTGCCGATGAGCCAATTCCGCTTCGCTCCTGTCGATGAACAGCTAGAGCTGCTTCGCAGAGGATCCGTTGATCTCGTAGACGAAGATCTGCTGCGATCCAAACTCGAAAGAGCTCGAGAGAACGGCTCCCCACTCACGGTAAAGACCGGCTTCGATCCTTCGAGCCCGGACCTCCACCTCGGCCACACAGTGCTGATCCGAAAGATGCGGCACTTCCAGGTGCTGGGACACCGGGTGGTGTTTCTGATCGGTGACTTTACAGCCATGATCGGTGATCCGAGCGGCAGGAACTTGACCCGTCCGCAGCTCACGGCAGAGCAGGTAGAAGAGAACGCCAAGACCTACAAACAGCAGGTCTTCAAGATTCTGGACGAAAGCACGACCGTCATCGACTACAACAGCAGATGGCTCAACGAGCTGGGCTCTGCTGGAATGATCCGGCTCGCGGGTCGCTACACCCTGGCTCGAATGATGGAGCGCGAAGACTTCCGGAAACGATTCGATGAGAATCAGCCGATCAGCCTTCACGAGTTGCTCTACCCGCTAGCCCAAGCCTACGACTCGATAGCGCTTCAAGCCGATGTAGAGCTGGGCGGCCACGATCAGATATTCAATCTGTTGGTGGGACGCGACCTGATGAAGGAGGAGGGACTGGAGCCTCAAGTCGTCCTGACCGTGCCGTTGCTCGTCGGTACCGATGGCATCGAAAAGATGTCCAAGAGCCTTGGCAATGCGATCGCAGTCGAAGACCCTGCACGCGAGATCTATGGCAGAACGATGTCGATTCCCGACGACCTGATGTGGGAGTGGTACCTCCTGCTGACCGATCTTGACGAGTCGGAGATCGCCGAAAAGAAACGATTGGTGGAAGACGGTGAGCTACACCCGAAAAAGGCAAAAGAAGCACTCGCCTATCAGCTCACGGCTCAGTACCACTCCGATGAAGCTGCCCAGGAAGCAGCTCGTGAATTCGATACCGTATTTACCGGCGGAGGACTACCGGACCAGATACCGATCTTCGAATTGCTCGGCCCATCGCCATTGCCTACTCTGATGACACAAGCAGGTCTGGCTGACAGCAAGAATGAAGCTCGTCGTCTGATTCAACAAGGAGCGGTTTCAATCGATGGTGAGCGACAACAGGATCCATTCTTCGAGATGAGTCCGGCCTCCGAATCGTATCTAGTCAAGGTTGGCAAACGCAGATTTGCCAGATTCCTCATTAGCGGCTAATCGAATCTAGCCTACCGGGTTCCTTGAGAGGTGTTTCTGGTCGAGCGTGAATCGGCTGCTGAGCACCAATCCCTAATCGGATGAATGCTGATCTACAATCCCATCTTTTTCAGCAACGAGAGATATCGGGGCTGTTGTCGTACCGGGTCCAGCCGCGGATGCACCTTCACCCAGACGAGGGTCTGGTCGTGTTCCGTGTATGCTTTTTCCAGCCAGTCTAACGCCGTATCCACCTCTCCCATGCAGGCGTGAATGGACGCTATGCCATACGGCGAGACGTACTTCGTCTTGCTTAGCTCCAGAAGATCCCGAACAATCGCCATAGCCTCATCACGACGTCCCATTTGTGCATAGACATGTGCCAGCCCTGACGAAGGTTCCGGCGGTCCCTTTGGGGCGAGAGCCTCGGCTCTGCGAAATTCCGCGATGGCCTCGTCGTAGCGGCCGGCCAGCTCCAAAGATCGAGCCAGATCGGTGTGGCCAGCCAGAAAGCTAGCGTCCATCTCGATCGTTTCCCGGTACAGGCCGATCGCCTCGTCGTAGCGGCGCGCGTAGAAGAGCGAATCTCCAAGAGCTCCTCGGATGATGAGCGAGAGAGGGTCGAGCTCAACCGCTCGGCGAGACTCTCTTATGGATTCCTCGTGCCGCCCCAAGCCAGCCAGAAGATGTCCGTACCATCGGTAGGCCAGCGGGTATCCGGGGTTGAGCTGGATCGCTTTTTGGTACTCCCGCTCCGCTGCCTCCCAGTCCCAGTCCCAGTGCCGGTGGATGAACCCCAGCGAGGTATGCAGCTCTGCGAGACCGTCGTCGATTGCGAGCCCTTGCTGGGCTGCTGTCTTACCAAGCGCGTACGCCTCCGCCGGAGGTAGCGCTTTGATGTTACCGAGCATGTTGTAGCTGTCGGCGAGCCCGGCGAAGGCGCGCGCGTAGAGTGGATCGATCTCTAGCGCCCGCTCGAAAAAGCTGACAGCCGTGCGCATTCCTTCCGGTGTCTTCCACTGATTCCAGACGTGTCGCCCACGTAGATAGGCCTCATATGCTTCCGGATTCTCTGTAGGACGCTTTGCAATCAGGCTCCTCTCGTCGGAGCTGAGCTGGAAACGCAGATTCTCTGAAATCTCGCGAGAGATTTCGTCCTCGATCTGCAAGAGGTCGGCCGCCGGGCGGTCGAACCTCCCGCCCCAGACACGAGTCCCGTCGGTCGCATCAACGAGCTCCGCGCGCACCACAACGGTCTCCCCACGGTGCAGCAACCTGCCAGTCAGCACGGCGCGCACACCCAGCGACACTGCGACTTCCCTGGGTGGTGTTTCCCGCTCGAGCTGAAATACCGTACTGCGCGCCATTACCCGGAGACGCGGAAGCCGCGACAGATTGTCAATCAGGGAATCCGTGATGCCGTCACTCAGAAACTGTGTCTCCTCGTCGCCACTTTCGTTGACGAATGGGAGGACGGCGAGCGAGTCGATGGTCTTCGAAGCTTGAATGCTCCCCTTTGCCGGCTGCGTGGCATCGAGTGCTGTCTCCAACCGACGCTGTACTTCGCGTGCGGATTGTACCCGCCGTTCTGGATTCTTATCCAAACACTCGCGAACAAGCAATGCCAACTCTGGTGGGACTCCGGAAACCAAGTCCTCGATGCGAGTGGGCTCGTCGTGAAGGATCGCCGCCAATGTTGCCAAGACAGACTCACGCCCAAACGGATTGTCGCGACAGAGCATTTCGTACAGGATGACACCGAGCGCGAAGAGATCGGAGCACGCCTCGACCGGTAGCCCCTTGATCTGCTCCGGAGCCATATACGCTGCAGTGCCCATAACAGTGCCGGGCATCGTCCTGGCGTTTTGGTCCAGCGTTTCCATTCGGGAATCGCAGGCACCCTGCGGCACTATTTTCGCCAACCCGAAATCCAAGATTTTGAGCGTTCCTTGCCTGGTCACGAATAGATTCTCCGGCTTGAGGTCGCGGTGAATGATCGCTTTCTCGTGCGCCGCTGCCAGCCCGCGTGCCGCCTGCTGCGCGCGATCTATCGCTACCGCGATCGTCAGCCCGCCGAGGCGCTGTATCTCCTCGCGCAGGGTCTCGCCCTCGAGCAACTCCATGACTGCAAACGCAACACCTTCCTCCACGCCGAAATCGTGAATAGCGAGAATGTTGGGGTGGGATAGCGCGGCTACGGCACGCGCCTCGCGCTCGAAGCGCCGCCGATATTCGTCTTCACTCGCCAGCCTGGCTGGCAGTACTTTGATTGCGACATCACGGCCAAGCCGACTGTCTTCCGCCCGATAAACCTCACCCATGCCGCCAGCACCGATCTGCTCGACAATCCTGTAGCGGGAAACGGTCGCGCCTATCATCCTGATGCGTAGTCGTACGAGACCGGGGTAGGCTGGCCCAGCCTCCGACCCTCGGGTTCGTTATGGATTAGGGAAGCCTCTATTCCGCAGATTTCGGCCGCCTGGGCAGCTCCTCTACGATGACGTTGCACCAGGCGATGCGCGCCAGGTTGCCTATCGAGACGAGTATCTCGGAATGATCTTCGACTAGGGAGCGCCGTTGCGCGCGCGGCATCCATCGAAGTACTGGCTCGCCTTGTCCTAACGATCGACCTACCGGGCTGTTGCCGTTTCGACAGCCGGCAGCCTATCACGCGAAAAATGGGGTTCAGCGATCCTTCGCAGGTGAGTTGCTGAATGAGTGCCGACCAGTTCTGGTTTTTGCTGGTCAAGTCGGTGGCGCCAAGGCGTCTATACCAGCGGGAGCAGCTTTGTCTCTGCCTACCTTTGGAGAACCGGGCTAGTCCACCTGGAACAAGCTCCGGCTGCGTAGTTCTCCTCAAACCAGAGTGTCGTCGCCATGCTAGCCTGGAAGAAATGGCCATGGCCGATCAAGAACCCTCCCACGGCTCGTTCCCTCCCATCGACGAAGAAGAGGTCTTGCACCTGCCGGAGCTTTCACTTCGGGTCAGGATCACATTCATGATCCTCGGTTGGTTGATGGTGCTCCTGGGAGTTGTCGGAATCTTTCTACCGGTGCTTCAGGGTTTTGCCTTTATCTTTATCGGTCTGGTGATGCTGTCGATTGGCAGTGAGCGAGTTCATGGCTGGCTCGAAAGACTATTGCGTCGTCGGCCGTCTATTCAGCAGCGCTACCAGCGACTCCGCCATCGGTTTCATCTGAAATTCGGCAAGGAGGACTAGGGCCTTATCTGTCTTCGATCGGAACGAAATTGCGTTCCAGTTCGCCGATATAGATCTGACGGGGTCTCTGGATCCGACGGCGCGGATTCTCTCGCATCTCTTTCCAATGAGCGATCCACCCCGGGAGCCTCCCGAGGGCAAACATCACGGTAAACATGCTTGTCGGAAGACCCATGGCACGATAGATGATCCCGCTGTAGAAATCTACATTGGGATAGAGCTTCCTCTCGATGAAGTAATCGTCGCGAATTGCGATCTCTTCCAGGTTCCGCGCGATCTCCAACAGCGGGTCGTCTACGCCCAATTGATCGAGTACGTCGTCGGTGGCTTTTTTCAGCAGCGTGGCTCGCGGGTCGTAGTTCTTGTACACCCGATGGCCAAAACCCATCAATTTGAAGCCAGACTCTCGATCCTTGGCCTTGTCCACATACTTCTTGTAATCTCCCCCATCGTCGCGGATCATCCCCAACATTTCGATCACTTTTTGGTTGGCTCCACCATGTAGCGGTCCTGAGAGCGCACTGATCCCTGCCGCAATCGAGGCAAAGAGATTGGCATCGCTGCTCCCGACCATTCGTACTGTCGACGTGCTGCAATTCTGCTCATGGTCGGCGTGAAGTATCAGCAACATATTGAGCGCCGAATCCAGCACCTCTGGAACTTCGTACGGCTCGGACGGTACGGCAAACATCATGTGCAAGAAGTTCTGGGTATACGAGAGATCGTTGCGGGGGTAGATAAAGGGCTGGCCAATCGACTTCTTGTAAGAGAACGCAGCTATGGTCGTCACCTTGGCGAGTAGGCGAAGGATATTCAGGTTGACGTCGGCCGCCAAATTGGTGTCGCGATAGTAGGTCGAGAGTCCGGTGACCATCGACGCCAGTATCGCCATCGGATGGCCAGTCATCGAATAGCCCTCGAAGAAGTTCTTCATGTCTTCGTGGATCAGGGTGTGACGGTTCAGGCTTTGCTTGAAATCCTCGTACTGACTTGCAGTGGGCAACTCTCCATAGACGAGCAGATAGCAGACCTCGGTGAAATTGGCAGCAACGGCCACTTGCTCGATCGGATAGCCGCGATATCGCAATATCGCCTTCTCGCCGTCGATGAACGTGATCGCGCTCTCACATGAACCTGTATTTCCGTACCCTGGGTCGAATGTGATGGCAGAACTCTGTTTGCGGAGAGTTTGGATATCGACTCCTATCTCTCCCTCCGTGCCGACGACCACGGGCAACTCATACTCCTTGCCGTCAAGAATCAGTTTTGCTGTCTTCATCGCCTTCTCCTGCTACCCAGGTCAACACTCACTTCTAGTTATAGATGGCGCAGTCTCTTCACACAATTGGCTCGAACCCTTCGAGCCAGCGTACGTCAGAGAATACCGACCGGCTACTGATTTGCCAACTCGCATCCGAGTTTTTTTATAGGCTGGGAATCCGAAAGACATTCTGGTACGTTATCTATTATTGGACGGTTTGCAGACGGGAGCCGGGTCCGTCCCAAAGCTTCGGCTTTGTAACGCCCATTTCAAAGCTCCCTCTCCTCCCCCCGTGTCGGCTCCCTCCCCGACACGGGGCTTTTTCCATCCGAGACCAGGCTTCCTCGCGCCGGCGCAGTGGCTGGCGACGAAAGATCGATCTCGGTCAGCGCTGCGAAAGAAGCTGACGAAGTACGAATTGCAGAATTCCACCGTGCTGGTAGTAGAGGACCTCTTGAGGCGTATCGATTCGAGAGCGCGCTTCGAACACGATCTCGCCGCCATCGTCTGTCCCGGCTCGCACTCTCAGCAGCGCTCCTTTCTTGAAGTCCCCGTCGAAGGTCTCGGCCAGTCCCTCGATCGAGAATGCCTCATGTCCAGTCAGACCGAGGGATTCGGTCGATTCTCCGTCGACAAACTCGAGAGGCAGAATACCCATTCCAATCAGATTACTCCGATGGATTCGCTCGAAGCTTCCGGCAATCACTGCCCGCACCCCGAGAAGCATCGGACCCTTGGCGGCCCAATCGCGGGACGAGCCCGTCCCATACTCGCGCCCCGCAAGAATGATCAGAGGGGTCTCGGACTGCCGGTACTTCATCGCAGCGCCGAATATCGACATCGGCTCGCCCTCCGGCATGTACAGCGTGTACCCACCTTCCAAGTCTGGTACCAAGTGATTCCTGAACCGCACGTTGGCAAATGTTCCGCGCATCATTACTTCGTGATTGCCACGACGCGAGCCATACGAGTTGAAGTCAGCCGGCGCAACACCGTTCTCGATCAGATACTCTCCAGCCGGGCTGTCCACCTTGATCGCTCCAGCCGGAGAGATATGGTCGGTGGTAATGGAATCCCCAACGACGGCTAGTGCTCTGGCGTTCTCGATGTCGTTGATAGGAGCCGGCTCAACGGGAAGGTCGACGAAATAGGGCGGGAGCTTGACGTAGGTCGACGCGGGATCCCAAGCGTACGTCTCGCCGGATGGAACTTCCAAGCTATTCCAGTTCTCGTCACCCGCATAGACTTCACTGTATTCGCGGGTGAACATCTCTGGTCTCAGAGATCGGTTACGAGTCTCGTCGATCTCTTCCTGGCTCGGCCACAGATCCTGCAAGAAGACCGGATTCCCCGCGGCGTCTGTTCCCAGCGCTTCGCTGTACAGATCGATATCGATTCTTCCGGCCAACGCGTACGCGACGACCAGGGGCGGCGAAGCCAAATAGTTCGCCCGAACATCGGAGCTGATTCTGCCCTCGAAGTTGCGATTACCCGATAGCACCGAGACCGCAACCAGACCCTCGCCTCGTACGACCTCCGAGACCTCTCTGGGTAGAGGGCCACTGTTGCCGATGCAGGTAGTGCAGCCGTAGCCGACCAGATTGAACCCCAGCTTGTCGAGCGGCTCGCTCAATCCTGCTTCGTCCAAATAGTCCGTAACCACCTTCGAACCGGGGGCCAGGCTGGTCTTGACCCATGGTTTTGTTTTCAGGCCGCGGTCTACCGCCTTCTGGGCGAGGAGCCCGGCCGCAATCATGACCGAAGGATTGGATGTGTTTGTACAGCTGGTAATCGCAGCGATCACCACTGCGCCATCCTCGAGAGCAAATTCCTCAGCCGGGGAAGTGGCGGTGCTTGTAGCAGTTTCGAGGCCCGGCTCGGCGACGGCAACGGCCGGCTCTTCGGAAACGACCCTCAGACCACCACTGGCCTCTACCGCCGCTCTCTCCGGAGGCCGCAGATCGGCAAG
>CAJHZD010000215.1_pt1 | contig 17995 bp, 12 predicted proteins | sample 9198941 | NCBI WGS metagenome assembly CAJHZD01 (sample SAMEA7708371, study PRJEB35096) | sediment metagenome | biome: marine neritic benthic zone biome [ENVO:01000025]; feature: sediment [ENVO:00002007]; material: shallow marine sediment [ENVO:03000034] sea grass bed [ENVO_01000059] ...
AGCGGCGATCAAGATTCATCATCCTTTGTCGGCCGACAAGATGGAGGCGCTGGTTGCCGAGCTCTTTCAGGCCGAGCAGCCGTACGTCTGTCCACATGGTCGGCCCACCGTCCTGCAAATGACCGATCTGGATCTCGAGAGACGATTTGGCCGCCGCTGAGCCCGTCCCAAAACGCCACAATCCTGGTGCTACCATTTCTTCTATGCCAACGGAGACAAAACTGGATACGTTCGAGTCTCGGCTGGGCTACCATTTCCGCGATCGATCCCAACTTCAGATGGCCCTCACTCACCGCTCATGGGTGAACGAGAGGGCTTCGGGCCAGCACTATGAGCGGATCGAGTTTCTGGGGGATGCGGTACTGGGGCTTGCGATCTCGGAGTGGCTTTACCAGAGGTATCCGGGTCTGCCCGAGGGACAGCTTTCAAAGAAGAAGAGCTATCTGGTGAGTGAACCCGTGTTGGCTCGATGGGCTACTGAGCTAGGTCTGGGAGAGGTGATGAGACTCGGGGTCGGTGAAGGTCGATCGGGAGGCCGATCCAAGCCATCACTTCTGGCAGACGTCATGGAGGCGATCCTGGGAGCGATCTATCTGGAGAACGGTCTGGATGCGGTCCAGTCGGTGCTCGAGCCTTTGATCGCGCCGGTCCTCGACGACGACGTCGAAGAGACCGATACAGCTGGCGCCAAGTCGACGCTACAGGAGTTGATTCAAAGCCAGGGCATGGAGTTGCCCGAATATCGCCATGTCTCCGAGGAAGGCCCCGACCACGAAAAGAAGTTTCACGTGGAGTGTTGGGTCGGCGGAGAGAAGATCTCAGAAGGCGCGGGTGCTAGTAAGAAACAGGCCGAGCAACGCGCCGCTCGCGCGGCCCTGTCGAGACTGAACAATTAGAACAGCTGATTCGCTAAGATTCTCCCTCATGTCGACTGGGGAGACCTGTTGGGGTACGCAATGAACGAGATTCGCGACTTGGGAAACATGATCGGAGAACAAGCCACTCTTCACGGTTGGCTGGCCAAGAAACGCTCGAGTGGCAAGATCGCCTTCCTACAACTGCGGGATGGAAGCGGGGTCGTGCAGGCGGTCGCGAGCCGGAGCGATTTGACGGAAGCGGCTTGGCACGAGGTCGAGCGCGCGACTCAGGAGTCGACCCTCTGGCTCGAGGGAACGGTTCAAGAGGACAAGCGGGCGCCTAGCGGCGTCGAGATACACGTGACCGATCTCAAGGTCGATCATCTGACCGACGACTTTCCGATCACTCCCAAAGAGCACGGCACCGCGTTCTTGATGCAACATCGGCATCTTTGGCTGCGCTCGAACCGCCAGCGAGCGGCGCTCCAAGTGCGAAGCGAAGTCTCGCAAGCGATCAGGGACTTCTACTATGAGCGAGACTTCGTCTTGATCGACTCTCCCATTTTGACGCCTGCGGCCTGCGAAGGAACTTCGACCCTGTTCGAGACCGACTACTTCGGAGACCAGGCATTCTTGAGCCAATCCGGTCAGCTCTACCTGGAACCGGCTGCCGCGGTATTTGGCAAGGTCTACTGTTTCGGTCCGACCTTCCGGGCCGAGAAATCCAAGACCCGCCGCCATCTGATGGAGTTTTGGATGGTCGAGCCCGAAGTCGCCTTCATGGAGTTCCCTGAGCTCTGTCTCCTGGCCGAAGAGTTTGTCTCCTACCTCGTTGCAAGGGTCCTCGAGCGATGCCAGGAGGCGCTCAAAGTTCTAGAGCGAGATGTCACGGTGTTGGAGAGGGTCGTAGGTCCCTTCCCCAGAATTACCTACGCCGAGGCCATCGACGTTCTCAAACAACAGGGCCGGCAGCTCGAGTGGGGCGACGATCTAGGAGGAGAAGACGAGACGATTCTGGCGGCCCAGTTTGACAGGCCGGTCATGGTCACTCACTACCCGACATCGGTCAAGGCCTTCTACATGGAGCCAGACCCGGAGAATTCGGATCAGGTTTTAGCGCTGGATGTTCTTGCACCGGAAGGCTACGGAGAGATCATCGGGGGCAGTCAGCGGATACACGACCACGATCTTCTTCTACAGCGATTGAAGGACCACGATCTGCCGATCGAAGCCTTCCAGTGGTACCTGGACGTGCGCAAATACGGTACGTTTCCGCACAGCGGTTTCGGTATGGGGATCGAGCGCTTTGTCGCTTGGGTCACCGGGCTCAAACACCTTCGAGAGACCATTCCCTATCCCAGGATGCTTTACAAGATCTATCCCTAACTGGTGCCACTCGACTTTTGCCGTCGAGCCAGGGGCGATAGCTAGGTCGTCCCCGACATGCCATGCAATCCAAGTACCTAAACGCGGCGGCGCTGGCGCTGCTGATCCTGATCTGGGGCACGACCTGGGCTGCGATTCGGGTCGGTCTGGCGGGGATACCGCCGTTTCTGGGTATATCGCTGCGATTCACCGTTGCCTCGCTGATCTTGCTCACCGCTGCCAAGATCGCCGGCGTTCGTCTTGGTGGAGGCCGGCGCGAGTGGTCGATTTGGGCGGTCAATAGTCTGCTGACGTTCAGCATCTCCTATGGCGTGGTTTATTGGGCGGAGCAGTGGATTCCGTCTGGGCTTGCGGCGGTGCTGTTTGCCACGTTCCCGCTGTTTGTGGCGATCCTTGCTCATTTCCTGCTTCCAGGCGAGCAGCTGCAGTCTCGCTCGTTTGCCGGAATATTGATCGGATTCCTGGGGCTCCTGGTGATTTTCTCGGAGGACCTGACGGCGTTGGCGGGTGCCCAGGCGAGGCGAGCTGCCAGTCTGTTTCTGATCTCTCCTGTGGTGTCCGCCGTTGCGAATGTGGTGGTCAAACGCTGGGGTAGCGCGATGCATCCGCTGAGTCTGACTGCGGTTCCGATGGGACTTACCGCTGGCACCATGGGCGCGCTGGCAGCCGTTTTCGAGCGATCCTCTTCTGTTACCTTCGACCCGGTGTCGGTCGGTGCGTTGTTGTATCTGGCGGCGTTCGGGACCTCTCTGACCTTCTTTCTGTTTTTTTGGTTGCTGCAGCGACTTCCAGCCACCCGCTTGTCTCTGATTACCTATGGGGTGCCGATCGTCGCCGTTTTGGTCGGAACCCTGTTCTTGGACGAACCGTTAACGGCCCGAATTGTGTTGGGAGCCGCGCTCGTTCTAGGTGGGGTGGTACTCGCGATTCGTCGCTAGCTCGTTGCCAAGCCCGCCAAAAAATCAATCAAACTCTCGGCTCAGGTGGACGAGTATCTGAGTACGCCGCGACGCGGCTTGCGTTTTTGTCGCACTGCGGCAATAATGAAAAGTTAATCCGCACGTGGAGGAGCTTTTGCCTCATGGATACGAAACAGACGAGAGAAGTCACCGAGCAGCAATCTCGTGATGTCGCCGAGGCCTCTCGGCAGCAGGACTGGGCTCAACCCAGCTTCTTGCGCGAGCTTTTTCTGGGTCGGCTGAGATTCGATCTGATCTCGCCCTATCCCGTCGTCCACGAGCAGCGCCCCGAGTTCGCAGAGTTTTTCGAGAGATTCAAGGCGTTCCTACTCACGGAGGTCGATCCGGTGGAGATCGACTCGACCGGTGAATATCCCGAATCGGTCGTTGAAGGGTTGCGCCGGCTGGGTGCCTTCGGGATGAAGATCTCGAAGGAATACGGAGGTCTGGGTCTGACGAACTGGGAATACCAGCAAGTCATGAAGCTGCTTGGCAGCTACGAGGGGAATCTCTCGGCTCTTCTGTCCGCTCACCAATCGATCGGCGTGCCACAGCCGCTCAAACTATTTGGCAGTGAGGTGTTGAAGAAGCAGTACCTACCACGATGTGCGCGTGGTGAGATCTCGGCCTTTGCTCTCACCGAACCCGACGTCGGGTCGGACCCGGCACGGCTCTCGACGACCGCGGTGCTTTCCGACGACGGCTCCGAGTACATTCTGAACGGCACCAAGCTCTGGTGCACGAACGGCACCCTGGCGGATCTGCTTGTCGTGATGGCGAGCGATCCAGCAACCTCCAAGATCAGTGCCTTTGTCGTCGAGACCGCCTGGGACGGTGTGGTCATCGAAGGGCGCTGTCACTTCATGGGTCTGAGAGCACTTGCCAATGCGGTGATCTCTTTCACCGACGTCCGAGTTCCACTCGAGAATCTGATCGGCGAGCCGGGACGCGGACTCAAGATAGCCCTTACGACCCTCAACGATGGCCGCTTGATGATTCCGAGTGCTTCCGCCGGGGTCGCGAAGGTGGCAACGGAGATTTGTCGCAAATGGGCGAGCGATCGCGTCCAGTGGGGACGGCCGGTCGGCAAACACGAGGTCATCAGCCACAAGATCGCCGATATCGCCACCTTCGAGTTCGCCATGGAGTCGATCTCCGATCTAGTGGCCGAGATGGCGGATCGTGGGAACTACGACATACGACTCGAGGCGGCGGCCGCCAAGGAGTGGAATACATTTTGGACCTGGCAAATTGTCGATGAAACGATGCAGATCCGTGGCGGACGCGGATACGAGACCGAGAAGTCACTTCAGAGTCGGGGTGAGGTGCCTATCGGCGTCGAGCGAATGATGCGCGACTTCAGAATCAACCGCATCTTCGAAGGCTCGAGTGAAATCATGCATTTGTTCATGGCCCGAGAGGCGGTCGACAAACACCTAGAGGTCGCGGGAGATCTGATCGCGCCGGGAAAGAGCGCCGGCGACCGATTCAAGGCTCTTGTCCGTAGCGCGGCTTTCTACACGATTTGGTACCCCAGCTGTTGGATTGGCTGGAGTCTCTGGCCCAGGTTCGCCAGTGCAGGCCGGTTTGCGAAGCACTTGAGGTATGTCGACCGGAAGTCCCGAAAGCTGGCTCGACAGGTGTTTCATGGCATGGTGGTTCACCAGGCCCGACTCCAGACCAAGCAGGCCTTCCTGTTCAGACTCGTCGACATCGCCAACGAGCTGTTTGCAATGTCGGCCTCGATCTCCCGCGCCCTGACGATGCGAGAGCTCGGAGTGGATGATGCGTCGGCAGCCGAGCGGCTGGTGCTGGAGTTCTGTCGCGGTTCGAAGCGTCGAGTCGATCAGCATTTCAAGGATCTTTGGGACAACGACGACGTCAGCAAGTATCGATTGGGTGTCGAGGTCCTGAAGGGCTCGTACGGCTGGATCGAGTCGGGGGCCCTGAGCTACGAGACGCGGGCAGATGCCGGCAGACAGCGCGAGCAGATTCCCCCGGTCCGAGAACCTGTACCTCAGAGAACCTGGTAGCTCGCTAGCGACTCAGCAGCTGACGCCAGGAGCTCAGGTCGCCGCGAAGCTCGCGCAGCGCGCTGGCCCAGGATCCGCGGGCGATACCTGCGATCAGCAGCACCCCAAGCGCCACTGCCGAGGCGATTCCAATCCACCCGGCTTGGTGAGCTTCCGGCTCGACAAGCCGGGGTACGACTTCAAGCGAAGTATGGTTCAAGAAGTAGTCGAGCAACCAACCGAACGCCAGTGTGGACCCGGCTACGCTGACCAGAAAGAGAGCCAGAAACCTCCTGCCAAAGAATCTGGCGATCAGGACCAGTGCCGAAGCGTTGGTTGCCGGCCCGGCCAGCAAGAACACGATCGCCGCTCCAGGGCTGATACCTTTTAGCAGTAGAGCGGCAGCGATCGGCGTGCTTGCCGAGGCGCACATGTACAGAGGAATTCCCAAGATCAATAGGGTGACCAGCGCTCTGGGTCCGGTTCCGACGATGGTCTGCACGGCTTCTTCTGGAACCAGGGCCGTGATCACACCAGTCACGACGAGTCCGGCGACCAGCCAGAACCCGATCTCGTCGACCATTTCTACGAACCCGTACCTGAGCGCCCGAGTCGCCCGACTCTCGTGGGCATTCCCGACGGGTTCCGGGTCACAGCAGCTCTCGGCGGGTTCGGGATCTGGCGAAGAATCTCGAGGCTGATCGGGTTGGGGCCAGATCATGGAGGCAACCGAGGCCACGAAACTCGTGAACAGAGCAGCCACGGGGCGAGCCACCGCCATGACGGGGCCCATGAGGCCGTAGGTGAGCAGGATCGAATCGACACCGGTCTCGGGAGTCGAAACCATGAAGGCAAGACTCGCCTCTCGGCTGGCACCTTTTCTCGATAGCTCCATGGTCACCGGTATGACTGCACAAGAACAGAGGGGAAGTGGAATCCCGATCAGAGCGGCCTTTGCGGTCGAGCCCAGCCCAGGCTTACCCAGCCATTTGGCGATTCGGTCCTTCGGAATCAGGACGTGGACCAGACCGGCGGTTGCCAGGCCGAGCAGGATAAAAGGGCTGGCGAGAAGATAGACCTCCCAGGTGGCTGCAGCGATGTTGGAGATTAGGGACATCCTACCGGCCTCGCTGTTCGGGATAGTAGCCCTGGATCAATGTCCGGGGCAACTCGAGCGGCTCCACGACGAGGGAATCTGGTGCCCAGAACCGTCTGCTAGACTCTGCGGCGCTCATGGGTAGACGCACCAAAACCGACCGGGTCGGCGTGATCAGTCTGGGTTGCCCCAAGAACCGAGTCGATACCGAAATCATGCTGGGAGAGATGCGCGCTCAGGGCCACGAGATCGTCCGAGATTTGGAAGACGCGGACACCGTGATCGTCAACACCTGTGGATTCATCGACGAAGCGAAGCAAGAGTCGATCGACACCATTCTCGAAGTCGCCGATTCGAAGCGACAGCGCGACAAACGACTGCTGGTCGCCGGTTGTATGGTGAACCGATATGGCAAAGAGCTCGAAGCCGAGATCCCGGAGATCGACGGGTTTATCGGGCTCGATCAGCTTCAGGAGGTCAGTGACTTGGTCCAGATCGGCGCCGGGCCCCCTCCACCGGGTCAGTCGCATGCGGTCTTCGATCACACCGCGCCGAGGCTTCTGACAACGCGGGGCTACGCCTACTTGAAGGTGGCGGAAGGTTGCGATAATCCCTGTACCTTCTGCGCGATCCCGTCGTGGCGCGGTCAGTTTCGCAGCCGGACGATCGAGAGCCTGGTCGCCGAAGCCCGAGCCCTGGAGACCGGTGGCGCTCGCGAGCTCTGTCTGATCGCACAGGACACGACTCGATACGGGGAAGACCTCGACCTGGGTCGTCACGGCCTGGTGCGACTCGTCGAGTCACTTTTGAGCGAAACCTCCTTCCCTTGGATCCGTTTTTTGTATGCCTATCCAACTACACTCGATGACGACTTGCTGCAGCTGATGGGCACCGAGGACCGTTTCACCTCGTACGTCGATATGCCGCTGCAGCACAGTCACCAGGAGATCCTGAGCGCGATGCGGAGGGGTGGCTCGGCGGGGCGATATCTTCGCCTTCTCGACCGAATTCGAGACCTGGTGCCAGACGTGTTCCTGAGGTCTACCTTTATCGTCGGGTTCCCTGGCGAGACCGAAGCGCATTTCGAGGATCTATTGAAGTTTGTCCGGCGCGCCCGGTTCGACCATCTGGGTGGATTTGTCTACAGCCCGGAAGAGGGGACACCGGCAGCCGATCTCTCAGGCCCGGTCTCCCCGGCTGTCGCCCGGGCCCGCCATCGGAGACTGCTGGAGGAACAGCGCCCTATTGCCCTGGAGAGCCGGCAGAGGTTGGTTGGGCACACGCTTCGGGTGCTGGTGGAAGGCCCATGCACGGAGACCGAGCATCTCCTCGAGGGCCGTCATCATGGCATGGCACCAGAGATCGACGGCCGGATCCTGATCAACGACGGAATTGCTCCCGCTGCCGAGTTCGTCAGTGTGAAGATCACGGAAGCGCATGCCGATGATCTGGTAGGTCATATCGTCGGTCCAACGGATCACCCCCGTATCCAGGTTGCTGTAGGCGAGGCTCATCCGTCCTGATCATGCGAGTCTTTGAAGACTCTTGGAGTAGTCAGGAGCTGCCCTCGCCCTGTGTCGCAACGGTGGGCAATTTCGACGGTATCCATCTCGGCCAGAAGCGAATCATCGAGAAGACGGTCAAGAGGGCTGAAGAGTTGGGTATCGACTCCGCAGTGATTACTTTCGAGCCACATCCATTGGACGTTCTGAGGCCCGAGCGGCCCCCGGAGCGGATCACGCTGGGACCACAGAAACGCAGTCTTATCGAGGCTCTGGGAGTCGACGCCCTGGTCGAAGTCCGCTTTTCGCCCGACTTTGCTGCCACTTCGGCTCGAGAATTCGTTGAGGCGTTTCTCCACCAGAAGCTGGACGTACGAGAGTTCTATGTCGGGTCGCGATTCGGCTTTGGCAGGGACCGAGAGGGAAACCTCGACCTGCTCGAGGAGATGGGCGAGTCTCTGGGCTTCAGGGTCGATGGCATCGAGGAGGTGGCTGCCGACGGGAACACGATCTCGAGCACGCGAATTCGCAATGCGATTCGTGAAGGTGATGTCGAGGAGGCCGCTTCAATGTTGGGCCGTACCTTTGCCATCGTCGGTGAGGTGATTCGAGGTGAAGGTCGCGGCAAGCAGCACGGGTGGCCGACAATCAACATCGAGGTCGAGCACCAGTTGATGCCAGCCGAAGGGGTCTATGCCTCCCAGGTCTGGTTGCCGGCCCTGAACAAGACTTTGGAAGGGGTAACCAACATTGGTTGCAGACCGACCTTCCCTGGGGGCCGAGACGTCGTGGTAGAAACACACTTGTTCGACTTCGAGAGCGATATCTACGGTGAAAAGGTCGAACTCGGTTTCGTTGCGAGGCTTCGGGGGGAGCAACGTTTTGATTCAGTGGAGGATCTGATTCGCCAGATTGGCGAGGATGCAACCTTGGCGCGAGAATACTTGCAGCGTCAAGATTGTTCTCTTATCGTGCCGACCCTTTGAAAAGGGGAGTCGGAGAAATCTCGAAGGCAATGATGCAGCGAATTCCCGCCACCCGGTGGGGCAGACAAGGAAGGAATCAATGGCAAGCGACAAAGTTTTGACAGTCAGCTCTGAGAGCTTCGAGAACGACGTATTGAAGTCCGATGTACCGGTGTTGGTCGATTTCTGGGCTGAGTGGTGCGGACCCTGCAAGATGGTGGCTCCAGTCCTCGACGAAATAGCCGACGAGATGGAGGGGCAGGTCAAGATCGCCAAGCTGAATGTGGACGAGAATCAGGATATCGCGGTGCAATTTCAGGTTTCCAGCATCCCCACATTCATCCTGTTTCGGAATGGCGAGGCCGCGGACCGAATGTTGGGTGCGATGCCGAAGACTGCGTTTGAGCAGTTCATCGAGCGCAACGCCTGAGAGCACAGACCTAGAAGCGTGTGATCTATTGAGGGCCGAGTTGCAATTCGCAGCTCGGCCCTTTGATACGCTCGACCGACCCGTATTCAACACAGTCGATCCGGAGCGCATTCAAGATGTCAAATGATTCCAAGAATCCATCCCTGGACCCTTCGATCTACGAAAAGCTGGGTGTCTTCTACCTGGGGAAGCACGAGGCTCCGGATGGGCAGGCAACCATCGCCGAGCCACTGTTGTACGACTCGCGCGATCTCCTGACCCATGCGGTCTGCATCGGCATGACCGGCAGCGGAAAGACGGGTCTCGGGGTCGGCTTGATCGAAGAAGCCGCTCTCGATGGGGTGCCTTCACTGGTGATCGACCCCAAGGGAGATATGGCCAATCTTCTGCTCACATTTCCAAACCTGAGTGCTGACGAGTTCTTGCCTTGGGTCAATGAGGAAGAGGCACGACGGTCTGACTTGGAGCCGCGCGAGTATGCCTCGCAACAGGCCTCCCTGTGGCGCGATGGCCTGGCGAGCTGGGGCCAGACGTCGCATCGGGTTCGGGCACTGCGAGAAGCAGCGGAGTTTGCCATTTACACTCCGGGAAGTGAGGCAGGACTGCCGGTTTCAGTCCTTGCCTCCTTTCGAGCGCCTTCGGAGGAAGTTCGTTCGGAGACCGACCTTTTTCGAGATCGAATCAGTACCACGGCCTCGAGCCTGTTGGGATTGCTTGGAATCGAAGCCGATCCGATCCAGAGCAGAGAACACATTTTGCTGTCGAATCTTCTGGAGCGACGATGGATACGGGGCCAAGACGCTGACCTCGCCTCGCTGATCCGAGAGATTCAATCGCCGCCGATGGATCGGATCGGAGTCATGGATGTGGACACGTTCTTTCCACCCAAAGACCGACTCGATCTGGCCATGCAACTCAACAATCTTTTGGCTTCTCCGAGCTTCGAGGCTTGGATGAGTGGCACACCGCTCGACATCGGCGACCTCCTGTACACGGAAAGTGGGCGGCCCAGGGTGGCGATTCTCTCTATAGCCCACCTGTCGGACTCGGAGCGGATGTTCTTTGTCTCCCTTCTGCTCAATGAGGTTGTCAGCTGGATGCGCTCTCGGGCCGGAACGACGAGTCTCAGGGCGCTTGTTTATATGGACGAGATCTTCGGTTTTATGCCGCCGGTCAGCGAGCCACCGTCGAAGAAACCGATGTTGACACTGCTGAAGCAGGCGCGAGCCTATGGCGTCGGAGTGGTTCTGGCGACTCAGAACCCTGTCGATCTGGATTACAAGGGTCTGTCGAATGCCGGTACGTGGTTTTTGGGACGGTTACAGACCGCCCGCGACAAAGAGAGGGTCCTGGAGGGGCTCGAGGGTCTCGAAGAGTCAGCGCTGACGGACAGGTCGACTCTCGACAGATTGCTGTCTGGCCTCGGCAAGCGCGTATTCCTGATGCACAACGTCCACGACCGCGAACCGAGTCTGTTTCAGACCCGATGGGTCATGTCCTACCTGAGGGGACCCCTGACACGACAGCAGATTCGCAGGTTGATGGACGGCGAGCGGGTTCGAGAAGAGATCACGCAGAGCGTCGATATGGCGGCAGACTCGACTTCGCCCGGGCTGCCGCGTGAAGCAGATGGGGCGGCCCGTCCCAGTGTGGAGCCAGGGATCGATGAAGTCTTCGAGCGCGTCTATTCGGACACCTCGGAACCTCCCGTCTATGCTCCGAACCTCCTGGGTCGGGCGAGGGTGCATGTCATCGATCGCAAGACCCGGGTCGAGCTCGTTCAGGAGGATATCGAACTGTTTTGCCCGCTCAGCGGTGCGGCCGCCGATGTCGATTGGTCGCAGGCGGCACAGCTGCCGCTGACCGCCCGCGAGCTCTCCGAAAAGCCGGCCGACGGAGCCACGTGGCAGGAGCTGCCAGGCGAGGCCAGCCGCACAAAAAGCTATGCGGCATGGAGCAAGGATCTGGCGGATTTTCTCTATCGCAACCACAAGCTCGAGCTGTTCTGGAGCCCGACTTTCAAGGTGCGATCGGAGCCGGGGGAGTCGGAGCGCGAGTTTCGTGTGCGACTCGCCGAGGCCGCTCGGGAGCAGCGTGATGACCAGCTCGATGCGCTCAGGGCTCGATATGGCAAGAAGGTCTCTGCACTCGAAGAGAGGCTTCGCAAGGCCCGGGCACGGGTGGAGAAGGAGAAGCAGCAGGCGTCGAATGCCAAGCTGCAGACGGCGATCTCGATTGGTTCGGCCCTGCTGTCGATGTTCGGCGGGCGCAGACGGGTCAGTCAGACAAGCCTGGGCAAGGCAGGTTCAGCGATGAAGGGTTTTGGTCGGTCGTCGGAGCAGAGCCGCGATGTGGACGTCGCCGAGGACGCGGTCGAGGTAATCGTCGACCAGATCGAACAGCTGAATTCCGAGCTGGAAGAGGAGATCGCCGAGGTGGGAGCCCGTCTGGACGCGCAGACCGTAGAGCTCGAGGTCGTGGCACATCGACCCCGCCGAAGCGATATCGATGTCCGCAAGATCTCTCTGTTGTGGATGCTGGCCTGACCGGGTAGCTACTGCGGCCGATCGACCCAGTAGTTGGGTGCTTCCTTCGTGATCTTCACGTCGTGAGCGTGGCTCTCTTTCAGACCTGCGCTGGTGACCCGGACGAATCGAACCTTTGTTCTCAGCTCCTCGATCGAGCCACATCCGGCAAGCCCCATGCCCGATCTCAGGCCACCGGTCAGTTGGGGCAGCATTTGGTGCACGCTGCCCTTATACGGCACCATGCCCTCGATTCCCTCGGGGACAAACTTGCTCAGCTCTCCTTCGGAGCTCTGAAAGTAGCGGTCCGCACTGCCTTCTGCCATGGAAGCCAGAGAACCCATTCCTCGATAGGCCTTGTAGGTGCGTCCTTGGTACAGAATCGTCTCGCCGGGGCTCTCTTCGGTGCCGGCGAAGAGCGACCCGATCATCACGCTGTGAGCTCCGGAAGCGATCGCCTTGGTGACATCTCCCGAGAATTTGATACCGCCGTCGGCGATAACCGGAATTTCGCGCTCCCGCGCCGCCCTGCAACTTTCCACGATTCCCGTGACCTGAGGCATGCCCGCACCCGTGACAATGCGGGTCGTACAGATCGACCCCGGTCCGATGCCGACCTTGATAGCGTCGACCTGTCGGTCGATGAGAGCCTTGGCGCCGGCTTCGGTAGCCACATTTCCGGCTATTAGACGGATGTCTCCGAAACGCTCTCGAATCGTCGAGATCGCGCCAAGCACACCGTCACTGTGGGCGTGAGAGGAGTCGATCACCAGGACATCGACGGCGGCGTCGATCAGAGCCTGTGCACGCTCGAGAAAATCTCCTGATGCGCCGATGGCGGCCCCCACCCTGAGTCGACCGAGGTGGTCTTTGCAGGCTTGGGGGAACTGGATTGTTTTTTGAATGTCCTTGACGGTAATCAAACCTTTGAGATTTTGAGCTTCATCGACGACGAGCAGCTTTTCGATCTTGTGCTCGTGAAGAAGGGCCTTGGCCTCGTCCAGTGTCGTACCCTCAGCCACGGTGACGAGGTTTGTTTTCGTCATAAGGTCGTCGATTTTTTTGTCCGGATCGGACTCGAATCGCAGATCCCGGTTGGTCAGAATTCCGAGAAGCTTTCCAGCCGGATCCGTGACCGGAACACCCGAGATCTTGTAGTGCGCCATCATGTCCAACGCTTCACGGATCTTTTGCTCGGGTCTCATTGTGACGGGATCGACGATCATTCCGGCTTCCGATCTCTTCACGCGGTCGACCTCGGCGGCTTGACCGTCGATCGACAGATTCTTGTGAATGATCCCGATACCACCCGCCTGGGCGACAGCGATGGCCAGTCGGGACTCCGTGACCGTGTCCATCGCCGCCGACAGCAGAGGGATATTCAGTTCGATCCCTCGGCACAAGGTCGTTCTCAGATCGACGTCGTTGGGATGCACGCTGGAATGTGCGGGCGCGATCAAGACGTCGTCAAATGTGAGAGCTTCTTGCGGCACGTCTTTGTGCTGGGTCATCTCGGGTCTCTCTGAAGGGAAATGAACTCGACATCGAGTCGAGCCGAGAATATCAAATGTAGCTGTTCGAGAAGGCGGCCGATCAGGCAGTCGATCGGACGCTGTTGAGACAGCACTTCTTGTACTTCTTGCCCGAGCCGCACGGACAGGGGTCGTTTCTTCCGACCTTCTCGCCCTTTCGAACCACGGTCTTGGGGATTTGCGGTCCGGTCGAGGGTTGCAGGGGCGACCTGAATTTGAGGTGCTCGGGAGCAGATTCGGGTGCGCGTCTTCGCGCCGCGACCTCGTCGACCGAGACTGGCTCCAGCGAGAAGAGCTTCTTGATGGAAGAATCCTCGATTCGTTCCTTCATCGCCTGGAAAAGCTCGTAGCTCTCTCGCTTGTACTCGTTTTTCGGATCGCGTTGACCGTAGCCACGGAGTCCGATTCCCTCCTTGAGGTGGTCGAGCGCCAGAAGATGATCTTTCCAGGCGAAATCGACCTCGCGCATGAGCAGGAAGCGTTCGAAAGCCCGCATGACCCGCTCTCCGTGCTTTTCTTCCTTCTCCTCGTACTTCCTGGTGACTGCCGCCTTGATCTCGTCTTCGAGCTCTCCGATACCGAGCTCATCGAGCCTGAGTCCCAGACTATTGGTGTCGATCTGGAAATAGGCCATAGATCGGTATGCAGACCGCTCAGGTTCCAATCTCGCGGATCTGCCTTCTCGGGGCAATAGGTGTCGATCATGTAGCCGATGATGTCTTCGGCAGTACGCAGGACGTAGTCTTTGCCCTCTTTCCCGCTGAGGATGTCCTTTCGCAGCTCGTAGATGGCTCCACGCTGCTTGTTCATCACATCGTCGTATTCGAGCAGGTGCTTTCGAACTTCGAAGTTGCGTCCTTCGACCTGGCCCTGAGCTCGCTCGATCGCCTTGGTGACCATCTTGTGCTCGATCGGCTCGCCATCGATCATTCCTCGACCAATGAACTCCTTCATACGGTCAGAGCCAAAGATGCGCATCAAGTCATCTTCCAGCGAGATATAAAACCGAGACGATCCAGGGTCGCCCTGGCGACCGGATCGACCGCGAAGCTGATTGTCGATACGCCGGGCATCATGCCGTTCCGTTCCCAAAATATGCAGCCCGCCGGCCTCGAGAACTTCCTTCTTTTCTTGCTCGCAAGTATCTCGATAGCGTTCTACCGCTTGCTCGTATGCATCTGCGTCTTCAGCCGGGTCGACCTCGCTTCTGGCTAGAGTGGCAGGGCTTCCACCCAAAACGATGTCGGTGCCTCGGCCCGCCATGTTGGTGGCGATAGTGACCGCTCCCTTGCGACCCGCCTGGGCCACGATCGACGCCTCCCGCTCGTGGAACTTGGCGTTCAGCACCACATGTGGGGTGCCGTTTCGCTTGAGCAGCTTGGACAGCAGCTCGCTGTTCTCGATCGACACGGTACCGACCAGAACCGGTTGGCCATGCTTTTGGCAATCTGCGATCTCGTCGACGACAGCGTTCCATTTCTCTTTGGCCGTGCGATAGATCAGATCACCGCGATCGTCTCTTGCCATGGATCGGTTGGTCGGAATGACGACGACATCGAGATCGTAGATTTCGCCGAACTCTGTCGCCTCGGTTTCTGCAGTCCCGGTCATGCCAGCAAGCTTGCCGTAGAGCCGGAAATAGTTTTGAAAGGTGATCGTTGCGAGGGTTTGATTTTCCCGCTCAATCGTTACGCCCTCTTTGGCCTCCACCGCCTGGTGTAACCCGTCCGACCAACGGCGCCCTGGCATCATTCGCCCGGTGAACTCGTCGACAATTACGACTTGGCCCTCTTTGACCAGGTAGTCGACGTCTCTCTTGAAGAGTCGATGTGCCCGAAGAGCTTGGTTTACGCCGTGAAGCACATCGACGTTCTCGAGGTCGTAGAGATTGGATATTCCCAGCAGCTGTTCACACTTCGAGCCACCCTCCTCCGTCAGCACAACGGTAGAAGCCTTTTCGTCGACCAGGTAATCTCCGGTGGTGTACTTGGAGCCGTCATCCTCTTCGATCTCTTCGCCCTGCTTCAGTCGTGGGATGATCCGATTGACCTCGTGGTACTTGTCGATCGAGTCTTCGGAAGGGCCTGAGATGATCAGTGGCGTCCGCGCCTCATCGATGAGGATGGAGTCGACCTCGTCCACGATGCCATAGTGGTGTGGCCGCTGGACCATGCTTTCGAAATCGAACTTCATGTTGTCGCGCAAGTAGTCGAAGCCGAACTCGTTGTTGGTGCCGTAGGTTACGTCGGCAGCATAGGCAGCTTTGCGGTCAGCATCGGTCATATCGTGCTGGATGATCCCGACCGAAAGACCAAGAAACTTGTAGATCTCGCCCATCCACTCGGCGTCACGTCGGGCCAGGTAGTCGTTGACGGTAACGACATGAACGCCCTTACCCGACAGGGCGTTGAGGTAGACGGGCATGGTCGCGACCAGAGTCTTTCCCTCACCGGTCTTCATCTCGGCGATCTTGCCTTGGTGGAGCACGATTCCACCGATGAGCTGGACATCGAAGGGTCGCATCTCGACGCTTCGGCGGGCCGCTTCTCGAACCACGGCGAAGGCCGGCACCAGAAGATCGTCCAGAGGCGTGCCCTGTTCGATCTGCTGACGAAACTCTGCTGTCTTGGCCCGGATTTGATCGTCGCTGAGCTTCTCGATCTCGGGCTCCAGATCGTTGATCGCAGCCACCGTTGGCTGCATCCGCTTGATATCTCGTTCGTGCTTGCTACCAAATACCTTGGTAAGGGCTTCATTCAGCATGGCTGGACTCTATGAGCGATTGACGGAACGGAGTCGCCCCGTCATGCAGGTAAACAAAGGGAGCTTAGCAGAGAATTCCCGCGTCGCCGGCCTGGTTTTCAGGACCTGCGAGTCGGCTTGTCGAGGATGTACGCGAGCGGATTGACCGATTTTCCGTCGAGTTTGATCTCATAGTGAAGATGGTACCCGGTGGTGCGGCCGGTGTTGCCCACATATCCGATAACGTCTCCACGAGTGACCCTCTGACCGGCTTCCACTGCGATCTTCGACAGATGCCCGAAGCGGGTCGAATACCCGAAACCATGCGAGATCGAGATCGAGTTTCCGAGCCGACCGGCCCGCTCGGCCTGCACGATCACGCCATCGGCCGGGGCGTAGATCGGTTGACCCGGCGATGTCGAGAGGTCGATTCCACGGTGAAAGGTCCGACTACCCGTAATCGGATCGGCGCGGTAGCCGTAGCCGCTGGTAAGCACTCCGCGAACCGGTGTGATCGAAGGTGTCGCCAGCATCCGACGGGAGCGCTCGGTCAACAGTGAATCGACCTGATCCAAACTTGTCGATACTCGGAGAGTGTCGCTCTGAAGCGCTGCCAGGTCCTGCTCCACGGTATCGATCGCGCCTCCCGTATCCCCTCCGATACCCGCGTCCTGCTCGGAGGCGGCGCCGTCCAGACCCGCCACGATAGCCAGCTGGCGTGTACGCTCTTCGAAACCGGAAAGCTGGCCCTTGAGCTCGCGAATATCGGTCTCGAAATTCTGATTGGCGTCTCGGAGCTGCCGATTCTCCTCAGCCAGCTTGGAAAGTTGGTGCTTGTCCACGCTGCGAGCGAAAAACGACCAGGTCGTAAACCCTGAGACGACCAGTACCGAAACCAAGAGCCCGAAACCGATCGCCAGTTGACGATTGGTGACTCTCCACTTGCGAAAGCGCGCCCGCGTGTGCGGAACGACGATTATGGTGTGATGCTTCGGTCCCATGCCGGTCTGAATCTAAAGGTGACTTTGGATAGCCCTTCCCCGTGAGGGCCCCTGAGTAGGATGGCCCCATTTTAGTCGATTGGACCGCCAGACTGTCAACCCAGTTCGAAACAGTGTCTAGGGTCTGGCCAGGCAAGATCGGAGGGATCTCGCGGCGCCGATACCGATTCGTCAGAAGTCGAGTCGCCTGTCTAATGACCGATACTGAATCGCCTCGGCCACATGGGCGGGTAGAACCTCGTCTGAATCAGCCAGATCGCCGATCGTTCGCGATACCTTCAAAACCCTGTGCAGCGCTCTGGCTGAGAGCCCGAGCCTTTCGAAAGCGGTGTCGAGGAGACTCTGGGCCTCATCCGATACCCGACAGTGTTTCTGCAGGTCCCTCGAAGTCATTGCCGCGTTGCAGGACACCCCGGGACGGTGGCGAAATCGATCCGCCTGCAGCTTTCGAGCGATCTCGACGCGCCTGGCGACGATCTCGGAACTGTCTCCTTCGGGTCCCTTGAGGTCGGGAAGGGTCACGGCTGGGACCTCGATGTGCATGTCGATGCGGTCTAGCAGGGGGCCGGAAACACGGCTCCGATATCGCTGAGCCTGTTTCGGTGTGCATTCACATTCGTGTCGCGGGTCTCCGAGGTGGCCACAGGGACAGGGATTCATGGAGGCCAGAAGGGTAAATCTGGCTGGGAAGCTCAGCCGGGCCCGGGCACGCGATATGGTAATCCAACCCTCCTCGAGCGGCTGACGGAGAGCCTCGATGGCGTCTCTCCGATATTCGGGTAGCTCATCCAAGAACAGCACGCCGGCGTGAGCGAGACTGACCTCACCCGGTCTCGGGGTACGACCGCCACCTACCAAGGCGGATGTGCTCGCCGAAGAGTGTGGACTTCGAAACGGTCGCCGCGTCAAAAGACCTCGAGGGGGCGAGTTGGCGACCAGAGAGTGGATTTTGGTGGCTTCGATTGACTCCTTGCGACTCAGTGGTGGC